>Ga0070717_10000808_pt1 | contig 20577 bp, 17 predicted proteins | sample LARL113metaG_FD_71366 | JGI IMG/M metagenome (GOLD analysis project Ga0070717, IMG submission 71366) | Corn, switchgrass and miscanthus rhizosphere microbial communities from Kellogg Biological Station, Michigan, USA - LAR L11-3 metaG | ecosystem: Host-associated > Plants > Roots > Rhizosphere ... | reverse complement strand
GACCAGGGAATTTCATCACGACGAGCGCTCTGTTCAACGCCAAAGCCAATAACCGTCTGCTCGATCCGGTGACGATCCCGAGCTTGCGCGGCGCGCGTTTTTTGGCTCCCTATGGTCATGACGGACGGATGACTTCGCTGCGGGACTTCGTTCACAACGTGATCGTCAACGAGTTCGCCGGCCCCGAACCGTCTCCCCAAATTGTCGACGCCATCGTCGTCTACATCCACGATATCGATTTTCTGCCCAATCCGAGGCTCGGCCCGGGCGGGCGGCTGACGGCACAGGTCGGCGAGCCGGCGCGGCGCGGTGAGGCGCTGTTCGTCAAGCCGTTTCCTCACGATGCTGGCCTCAGCTGCGCCGCCTGCCACGTGCCATCCGCCGCCTTCGTCGACCATCTGCAGCACGACGTCGGTTCAGGCGGCTTCTTCAAGACGCCGACTCTGCTCAACGCCAATTTCAACGCGCCTTATTTCCATGACGGACGCTACGATACCTATGATCGGGTGGTGGAACATTTCGACCATCTCTTTGGCCTGAGTCTGAGCGGTGGGGATCAGGCCGATTTGGTTGCTTACTTGAAGGCGGTCGGCGACGGCCGGCAGCCTTACGAGCGCGACGGTGTTCTCCCACGGCTCGCAGAGATTATGGATTTTGCCAGCGTCCTCGGAGCGGCAATACCGGCCCAAGACACCGAGGTCATTACTCTCGCCGTGGACACGGTCGGCGGCGAGCTGCGAGAGCTGACCGAAGAGTTTCCGTCTCCCAAAGACACAAATGTTTCCGCTGGCCGGGAAGAGCGCCGCCTGGCGCGGGCCGCGCTCAAAGACCTGGTGCTGTGCCTTCGACGCGTCGATCTTGCCGCCGCTGGCGGCCGCTTCGACGAAGCAGCTGACGAATACATCAACTTCCGCAAGCTGACAGCGGCGGCTGTACCGGTTGCGCTGCAAAACGCCGAGCCATCGTCGCTCTTCGACCCGGTGATCCACGACGCTCACTATGCGGCTTTGCGACAAATATACGAGGCGGCCGACCGCTCTTCTCGCTGACACGGGCGTCTCGCCGATGCTCGTTCCCGACCCTTCTCGCAATGCCGAAACGGATCGGACATTGCAGCTGATCGAGCGCATCAAGCAAAGTGACGTATGGGTCGCACCGTCTGGTTGAGCCGTTGCGGGCCGGTCTCGCCGCCGCCCGGCCGCTTCGTTCGATCACGCGGGCTGGTAGCTAGCTCCTCGTCCTCAGCGGCAGCATACGTTCCAGGACACCGTCGCCTTTGATCAGGCCATGGCGCAGGGCTCCGGCGATGTGGAGCGCCGCAAATATGTAGACCAGGTATTGTCCGACGAGGTGGACAGCGATGGCGATTTGCGACAGCCGACCGTTTTCGGGCATCAATGGCGGGATGGAGACGACGCTGAAGACACTGACCGAATGGCCCGCAGCGGCCGCGTTCACATAGCCGGCGAGCGGCATGCCGATGAACAGCAAATAGAGCAAAAAATGGGTACCGCGAGAAAGCATCCGTTCCCAACCCCGGACGCTCGGTGGGAGAGGCGGCACCGGATGGCGCCAGCGCCACGCAGCCCGGAACAACATCAGTGCGAGAATGGTCAGGCCGACCGAGCGGTGTAGTAGCAGGGCGTAATCCCGCGTCGGCGTGTTACGCGGAGCCTCGCCAATCGCCCAGCCGAGCGAGACCACAATCACGGCGAGCCCGGCGATCAACCAATGCACCGCGCGCAGGACGCGGTCGTAGCTTTGGACTTCACCGGAAGCGGCGCCGAAGGCCGTCACTCGTTCGCCGCGAATGCCACCTCGACGCGGCCGAGCGGGCCAAAATCGGCAACGATCCGCGCTCCGCGTTTGGTGAACACCATTCCGGTCCAGGACCCGGTAGTGACGATCGTGCCAGCCTTGGCGCCACCCCGCCCATTCATCAGATTGGCAAAGTCCACGAGTGCCCCGATAGGGTCGCGCGCTGCGGCGCCGCTACTATCGGCGAAGGGCTGGTCGTCTTCGGTCACGGTCATTGTGGTACGGCCGAGATCCAGCTGTTGCCAGTTCGGCACGGCGGATCCGTAAACCAGCCCGCCATTCGAAAAATTGTCGGCAAGGATCGAGGCCCGGTTGAGCGCGCGGAAATCGGAGTAACGCGAATCCACGACCTCGATCGCCGGATGGAGCGTTGCTTCTGCGGTGACCTCGCCTCGCTCGTAGGCGGCGGCGCGCGCCGGCAGATCGCGGCCAAGCCTGAAGGCGATCTCCGCCTCGATCCCGATAAGCCGCAGCTCTGCTGCCTCATAGGAAGCCGGACTCGGCCGGATCATGCTCGTATAGATCGGGGCGCAGAATGCGGCTGTGCTCGGCGAAGCGGCACCCACCTTCCACCCGCCGATCACCTGGCCGAGCTGGCGGGTCACCGCATCCTGGATCTGGTAGGCGTCAAGGTCCGATTGCGGCAGACAGCTTTGCGGCAATTCGTGAACGGGCGGCCCATCGCGCGCCGCGCACAACAGGCGGGCGGCCTCTTCGGCGTGCTCCTTAAGCATTTCGGCGTCCTCCAAATGGGGCTTCGCCGCATGTTACGCCGCCGGCGCAGCGTCGGACAGCACCGAGCCGAGAAACTCGAGCGCCGCAGTAATCCCGCCGGTGTGGTGCGGGATGCCGGCGCGGTGCAGCCCCATCTCGACACCGGACAAGGTGCCGCAGAGCATAAGATCGTTGAAGTAGCCGAGATGGCCGATGCGAAAGATCTTGCCCCTGAGCTTGCCGAGACCAGTGCCAAGCGACATGTCGAAGGCTTCGAGGATGATCTCGCGCAGCCGGTCGGCATCGAACCCGTGGGGGACGAGAACAGCTGTCAGCGAATTCGAATGCTCGCGCGCATCAGCACACAACACCTCGAGGCCCCACCCGGCGACCGCGCGCCGCGTCGCCTCGGCGTGGCGGGCGTGGCGGTGAAACACCGCCGGCAGCCCCTCCTCATCGAGAAGCATCTTCAGGGCCTCGCGCAACCCGAACAGCAGGTTGGTCGCTGGCGTGTACGGGAAGAAGCCGGTGCGCCCGGTCTCCAGCATGGGCTCCCAATCCCAGTAGGAGCGTGGCAGCCGCGCCGTCTTATGGGCCGCCAGCGCCTTTTTCGATACCGCATTGAACCCGAGCCCCGGCGGCAGCATCAGTCCCTTCTGCGACCCGGCGACGGTGACGTCGACCTTCCACGCATCGTGGCGATAGTCGATCGAGGCGAGTGAGGAGATCGTGTCGACCATCAAGAGCGCCGGGTGGCGTGCCCGATCGATCGCCTCGCGGATCTCGGCGATCCGGCTGGTCACTCCGGTCGAGGTTTCGTTATGGACGACGCAAACCGCTTTTAGTCGGTGGTCGCGATCGGCCGTCAGTTTCTCTTCGACCAATGCCGGATCGACGCCGTGCCGCCAATCCCCGGGGACGAACTCGACCTCGAGCCCGACGCGCGTTGCCATCTGATGCCACAATGTCGCGAAATGGCCGGTCTCGAACATGATCACATGATCGCCCGGCGATAACGTGTTCGACAGCGCGGCTTCCCAAGCCCCGGTCCCCGAAGAAGGGTAGACGACGACGCCATCCTCGGTCTGGAAGACCCGCTTCATCCCGGCGACCACCTCCTGCCCGAGCGCTGCAAACTCTGGCCCGCGATGATCGATCGTCGGCATAGCGATCGCCTGCAACACCCGGTCGGGGACATTGGTCGGGCCCGGGATCTGCAGAAAATGGCGTCCCGTATGCGCGGTGGTGGTATTCTTCATCGGGCGGCGCTCCTCAGCAAGCATCAGTGTGTCTAAGAACGCGGGAGCAGACAAGCAGCACCCGCGGATCGCCGCAAACAGAAAAACACGCTCCCAGCGCGGACGGGCGAAGAGCCATCGTTGCAATTATTATGTTGCCAATTGTCTGACCAAGGCATCGGTCGTCGCTCTCAGGGCCCCGGGAAAATCAGCCTGCGGCTTTGTCGCCACCGGCCTTTCGCACCTACTCGTCGAAGACCTTACGGCGGGTTCCGATTTCGCTCGGCGGCGCTACGGGAATAGACTGATGGGTCAATCCCACGTGGCACCATGACAGAGGAGGGCTGGTGAACAGGCAGAGCATGCGCGGCTTCTTGGCGATGGTCGAGGGTGAATACCCGAACGAGATCGTGCGTATTCGCGAACCGGTCAGGCGGGAGCTCGACATTACCTCGACCGTCTTTGAACTCGAACGGGCTGGCCGCAGTCCGGTCGTGATCTTTGGCAAGGTCGAGGGCTTCGAGATGCCGGTCGTCACCAATCTCGCCGGCAACCGCCGGCTGATCGCTGCCGCGATGGGAGTCGAGCCGGGCGCGCTCGCCACGACCTTTCGCGAGCGCTGCCAGAATTATCTCCCCGTCGAACGGGTCGATTGCGCTCCCTGGCAAGAGCTGGTCATCGAGGGCGACGAAGTCGACCTCACCAAATTGCCGATCCCCGTTCACTTTGCAGGCGATGCCGCACCTTATATCACTGCCGGACAGATCTGCGCTCGCGATCCGCAGACTGGCGTCGATACCACCGGGTTCCATCGTCTGATGCTGAAGGGGCGCAATCGTCTCGGCGTGTCGTTGCATTCGCGCCGCCGCATGTACGAGTTCCACCGCCGCGCCGAAGCGCGCGGCGAGCCGCTGCCGGCCGTTGTCACCCTCGGAATCCACCCGATCCACTATATGGGCTCGATGGCCTATCACTATCCGCCAAGCGTACGGAAATACGAGATCATCGGCGCCTTGTTCGATGAGCCTTATCGCGTCGTGCGCTGCAGCACCGCAGAGCTCGAGGTGCCCGAGGGAGCGGAAATCGTCATTGAGGGCAAGATCCTCAATAATGTGCGCGAGCCGGAAGGGCCCTTCAGTGAATTTACCGGTTATGCCTCCTACCGCAGTACGGAGAACGTCTTTGTCGCCGAGCGCATTCAGATGCGGCGCGACGCAATGTTTCACTCGATCGCCTCGGGCACTGCGTCCGATCACATCTTGATTAGCTGCGTCGCCCGGGAAGGGGAAATCCTGAACTCACTGCGCCGCAACCTGCCCAATGTCACTGCGGTACACGTCCCGACCGTCACCTGCGGCGCATTGATGGCGATCATTCAGATGAAAAAAACCGCGGAGGGCCAGCCGCAACAGGCGATCATGGCGGCCTTTGGCACCGAGACCTATTGCAAAATCGCCGTCGTCGTCGACGAGGATGTGGACATCTTCAATCTTGCAGACGTTATGTGGGCTGTCGCGACCCGCACCCGCGCCGATCGTGATCTCGTCTTTGTGCACCGCGCGATGGGCGCCATCCTCGACCCGACCTCGGATCCGGTCGACAACACCTTGACCAAGGTCGGGGTCGACGCCACAAAGCCGAGCGGAGCGGATTTCGCCGAGCGGCTGGCCATCAGCGACGAGCAACGCGCCCGGGTCCGCGGTATCCTGTCGACTTCCGGCATCCGGATTTAGCCGCGGCAAGGCGGGGCGAGTGGGGCGCTCGGTCCAATGACTGGGGCGCGTTACGTCGAAAGCCGCAGAGATGCCCGCGAAGTCTAGATCGACGGCGAGCGGGTCGAGGACGTCATCGTGCATCCGGCATTCAGGGACATGATCGGGGAGCTGGCGCACGTCTACGATCTACAGAACAGCGGGCAATATAGTGACGAGATGACCTGCATCGACCCGCAGGGGCCAGCGTAATGGCTGTCCTTGGACTTTCGCCTGCGACGGCCCGCAGACGATGCAACCCGGGGAAAAGCATCAATTACTGGTTTGCAGCCGAAGTGATAGTGCCGAACAAGCCGTCGGTCTCGCCGTTAGGACCAGCGGTGAAATAGAGCGTGTCGGAACTCGAGTTCCTGCCGCCGCCCAAGGTCACCGTCCACAGCCCGTCGATCACGATCGGCTTACCGTTGAGGTCCCTGAGGGCACCGAGGAAATTCCCTTTTGAATCGAACGCAATTATTTTCCCATTGCCGAAATTGCCGACAAGGATATCACCACTGAACCGGCCAAAGGCGAATGATGCACGCGCGACGCCCCAAGGGGAATTCAGCGGCCCGTTACTGGCGAAGCGTCGCAGCAAATGACCATCGGTATCGAACACGTCGACAAAGCCATTGCCTGGGCCGGCCACATCGTCATGCTTGGCCGCGTTCTGTAGCGCATAGGTCACAAAGAGATCGCCGTTGATGTTCTGGATGCCGAACGGCGCAAAACCGTTGGGAATGTCCGGATCGCTGAAGCCGCCGTCAGTTGTAGCTGGTGAAAAGAAGCCGTTAGAGCCATTAGGGCCAAAGACGTCGACCGTTCCGGCTCGGAAATTAGTAGCAAAGAGGAAGACGCCGTTGACGTTGGTGCCGAAAACGAGACCCTTGTAAACCGCATCCGGCGAGTTGTCGACGGCGAGGACCGCTTGATCAGCTGGCGTCAAGCCACCAGTCCAAGCCGAGATGGTTCCGTCCTCGGTGTCCCAGATGAACGTGGCCGCCTTGGGCGGGTTCTGGTTCGGGACGAGGAACGTCGAGGTGGGGTTCCATACGAGGCCAGTGGGCGCTGCAGGCGTCGGACTCGGCGGCTGGTTCGGGTCGACATGCTGGCAGGCGGTGGTGACAGCGCCGCCAGGCAACGGGATCTTGACTCGCAGAGGCGGGGACGGTTGAGGCACCCCCTGGCCGTCGTAAAGGGTTGAACAGCCCGTCGAGTTGTCGGCTATCCAGAAGGGACTGGCGCCCGGCGTGAAAGCGACGCCCCACGCATTTTGCAGGACAGGATCGTTGTTCGGAGCTACGCCGGGAATATCCGAGGTCAAACTGGTGACGACATAGCGATTTGGCGGATCATTGCCATCGTCGGCGCGAGCGGTAATGCTGGTGAAGACGCAAATCGCGATCAATGAGGCGCGAGCGAGGCTTCCTCTGGCAAGCTTCATGGTATGTCCTCCCATAGACTGGAGCGCTGACTGGCGCGGTACACATCAGAAATGGGCGGCAACCAGAATGGGCTGATTCCCCGCGAGAAGATGCCGCGCTCAACGTCTAAGACTCGCGGGGCAGTGTGGTATTCCATCCCGACGGCGCCGAAGTGCGCATGATGCGATCACGTTCCTGTTAACGAGATCCCCCTTTGGGGTCATGACGATAAGCTGATCAGCCACTCGTTAGCTGAAGTTCTATTTCAACTACAGTGATTTAAGAAAAAAATCGAGGTCGCCCCTGATCTCCAGACGCCAATCCAGCTGCGGGTAGAACAAGCACCCGTTCAGCGAGTCGTACTGGCCGAAGACAAGGTTCCGTCTCGCGGTTCGATCGCCGCGCGCGGTATCGCTTCCCCTCTGCGCACGCCAAACCGGGCAACCGTGCACGACCTGCCATAACGCGTTTCTGGAGCTGACACCGTTTGGCCGCGCTTCAAGCTCGTTGGTTATACTTTGGGTGGAAGCGACTGGACGGCTCTGCCATTCACCGTGATGGTGTAGGCGCCCGATTTTTACCCACACAGAAGCCGGACAGGGGGCGGCGCCGCTACGCATTTCGGAACAAACAACAACTGTCCGAGCCGCTTGGATACGCGAGAACGATAATACAAGCGCAAGCCAGACGCTTGGGCTCACCGAAATACCCTGCGATCCCTGAACGCTTCGATTTCCTACATTTATAATAAAACGTGGAGCTTCACAGCGGGGCGATGTCGATCGGCGGCACAGCGGACCCGACACTATAAGGCACTTTTAGCGGCAGCCCGAACAGTCCCGGCTGGGTCACTGAGAACGCCTATCTTCCGTTCAACTATGGCGGGCCATGCTTCTGGGCATGGCTGAACATGCGCATCGGATTGCAATATATGCTGTCGAACAAATGCAACGGGGCCGCCACCAATATCAATGGCGCAGGCCGGAACGCACACAACAACACGATCTTCGCCTACGCTCATGACGTTCTGATCATTGGTCGCGGGCCCACGTTTTAGACTCGCTGATACCATTTGCACTGCAGTACCACCGATTTTAAACTTAAGTCGCTGGAGATCCTGAGGCGAAGGCGTCGGATGCGATTGAGGTTACCCATCAAGGCTCGGCGGCTCGTCGCGAAATCCTGGCTCCTGTCGCGCTGCTACTACCGCTTTCGAGGGGCTCGCCTTCTCGGCCGACCTGCGGAAGAGGTGTGGTACTTCGCCTATGGTGCCAACATGCACGACAATACCTTTCGTGTACGGCGCGGCATACGACCGATCGAGTACCGTTCCGGCCGCGTCAAGGGCTATCGGCTGAGGTTCAATTTGAATGGCCGTCCCGAGGGCAGAGCCGCACCGGCGAATTTGTGTCTCGATCCGGGGGCCGAGGTCTGGGGCGTGCTTTACCGGATCACGAGACGCGATCTGATGCGCTTGGATTCGACCGAGGGAGTCCCGGGCCAGGGCTATCGACACATCGTCGTCGAGGTCGAAGACGGGGACAGTCAGCTTCTGCCGGCAGTCACATACATGGCTCGGGGCAAGGAGGTCGACGGAAAGCCGTCGCTGCGTTACATCACCTTGCTGCGGGAGGGTGCAAGAGCTCACAGACTGCCCAAGCACTACATCGCGTTTCTAGAAGACGTAAAGCCCGCGCATTAGGAAAGTCGGTCCACCGATCTGAACACGGAGGGCGGTACAACGAAGGGAGGGTCAGATGGTTGAAATCAAAGCCGTTGCCCATTTCAGTATCCCGGTAAGCGACATCACGCGAAGCAAGCAGTTCTATACGGAGATCGTGGGCTGCAAGCATTTGTCGACCACACCGGGCGGGCAAATGTCGTTTCTCGATGCCGCTGGAACCTGTCTTATCCTGGTCAAGCGCGACCCGCCAATCAATACGGTGCGCGAGGATCATGGTGGCGTGCACCATTCTTTCGCTATTGCGCATGACGCCTACGAGGCGGCACTCGATCATCTGCGTGCTCATGGCGTCGAGATCACCTTCGAGGAGGATCGCCAAGGCGGCGTGCTCAACGGCCCGCGCGCCTATTTCCACGATCCCGACGACACGATCTTGGAGTTCATCGATCTGACGAGCTATACCGGAGCTTGATCGTGAGGATCGCCTTCTTCGCGGCCGTCAAGAGCGCCTTGGGTCTTTATGGCCCGCCGCGGCAGGCGAGGCTCACCTCTATCCGCATCATCTGATATCCGCCAATCGCGGTACCTTCCGCGAGGCATCGGCGAGCGCATGACAAATGCGGCCGCTGCCCGGATCCGGGCAGCGGCCTTGAAAGAATGCCATCCAGCGTCGGGTGTTCACTTTGACGACCATTTCTTATAACCCCGGCGGAGTGCCCTGCCGATCCGGAAGGCGTCATCCGTCCAGTCTCCCTGCGGTGATGCGGGAGACGCGGAATCCTTTAGGTTTCTTGCCCATTTTCCGAGGCGAAAGGCGCTGTCCGTCCAGTCTCCTTTAGGCGCCCCGGCGTCGCGGAGCCGCTGCTCCAGACGGGCTTTCAGGGCCTCGGCATTGGCCTTTTCATGTTCGGTGGCGCCGGGGTCTTCCGCAACTGCGGCGACCCCTTGTAGTTTGCGGCGCACACCTTCGACCGACTCGATGAGCCTGTTGCGCATGTTGACCATCATAGCAGGCAAACGATCGCAACTTGTAAATCTACTCGCATGAGACGGCATATCGAGCGGGTAGTGTTGCCCGGCCAATCTCTGCAATAAGAGCCCGCAGCTTCCGGCTCGACGCGAGGAGAAAGGGTGATGGACGACAGCACCGCTGCGAAGGTTGCGATTATCGGAGCGGGAATAGGCGGTTGCTACCTCGTCGCCGAATTAGGCGTCGCCGGCTTCCCGTTGCGACTGCACGATGTCGACGATTCAAAGCTGGCCGAAATCCGAGCGCGCGGCGGGGTAGATGTCGAGGGCGAAAGAGCCGGATTTGCCCCGGTCGAGCGCGCTACGAGCAATCTCGGGTCAGCCGTTGACGGCGCCGATGTCATCATCGTGGTGACCGGCGGCAACACACAGGCCACGGTGGCACGATCGCTTGCGCCTCTGCTCCGCAATGGTCAGGTGATTCTCTTGATCCAGGGCAACACCGGAGGATCGCTGGTCGTGCGCCGCGCCCTGGATGCTGCGGGCTGCCGAGCCCATGTCGATGTCGCCGAAATGGACAACTACCCCTATTCATGCTGGCGGCTCTCGTCGACACGAATTCGCCCGATCGTCAGGAAGCGGTGGTTGCAGATCGCGGCATTCCCGGGAAACCGCATCGGAGCAGTGTTCCCGCGCTTGTCGCGTTTGTTTCCGCAAGCGGTCGCCGCACCGAACATCCTGTATACCGGCTTCACAAACGCCAATGCGATGTTGCATGTGGCAAATTGCGTCGCCAATGCCGGCCGCATCGAGAGCGGGGACAGCTACAAATTTTATGCGGGGGGTGTGACCCCGGCGGTTGCCGGCCTATACGAGGCGATCAATGCCGAGCGCGTGGCCGTCGCCGCGGCGCTGGGCGCCTCGGTTCCCACATTGGCCGGGTGGCTCGATCGCGTCTACGGCGTGCGCGAAGCGACACTCGTGGAGACCTGCCAGCGCCTCACCTTCAACAGCGATGGCCCTTATCAAGCAACGGGCACGCCCAAGTCGCTCGATCACAAATTCATTACCGAAGACGTCCCCACCGGCCTGATCCCGATGAGCGCACTCGCAGCGGCAGCGGGGGTGAGAACGCCCGCGATCGACGCGCTCGTCGAGATCGTCCGAAGCATGACCGGGAAAGACTTTGCAGCCGAGGCCAGGACCCTTGAGCGCTTGGGCCTGAGCGGTATGCATGGGGCTCAGGTCCGGCGCATCGTGGAGGAGGGGTTCAGTTAACCGAGAACGCGCTTCGCCCCGGCGGTCGTGCCGGTTGCCGGCTTATATTGGAATTTTCGGAGGAGAGACGCCCATGCGCATACACAATCTATACACCGATGCTAGCGGCCAATCGCATTTCCGCGACATCGAAGTGGAGTGGGTCGAGGAGCGGCGAGGCAGCAAACTTTCCAAGCGCCTGCCGGCGACGGGGATCATTTTCCGCGAGACCCAGGCCGAACACGACATCGACTGGCATCCGGCACCGCGCCGGCAATACATCGTCAACCTCGATGCCGGCGTCAAAATCACCGCCAGCGACGGCGAGAGCCGGGTGATCGGCGTCGGCGAGGTGATCTTGGTCGAAGACACCACCGGCAAGGGGCATTTGTCGCAGCATGTCGAGGGCAAGATCCGGCATTCGATCTTCGTGCCGATCGACTAGCTTGCTCGGCGCCCGCACCAATGGCTCCAGCGCTTGTGACCAGGCAGGATGGTTGCGGTAAGGGCAGCTTCGAGTGGATCTGAGGATGCGCGGTTAACGCGTGCGCGGCCCGGACAGGTCGGCCAGCATAGGCGTGGTGCAGCGGGGAAGCTGCCCGCCGCACCTCCACTTCCCGCGCGGATCCGGCGATCTGGACGCGCTCGCCTACCGGTGGCGCTCGCCGATCGGCCTTCGACTTGTTGGCCCGTAGAAATTCTCGAGCCGAAACGGCGCAGGACGCGCCTTAGCAGGGACGGCCTGGGCACCGAGCGGACCGCCAAGAGCCGCTCGATCCGTTCCAGGCGCAGACGTGCTTCGCGCGACCGCTGGTCGAGCTCGGCCCTGGTCGCGCTCTGTTGCAACAGATCAGTTCTCGGCATGGTCGTTCTCCACGTCTGAGACCCTTGGCGAGCCAAGGTCAATCAACAGATGACGTGTGCGACGCAGAATGAGTGTGAAGTGGCTTACACTGGCGACACTTTTTTAATGACGATCGCAGATCCCGTACCGAAGCCGATACACGGAAACGGAGGCTGAACCGCTCGGGTCTTTCCCCGAGAAGAAGATGCTGTATGGCGCTTCCTGGGAGGGCCGGGGTAATCGTATTGCTTCTCCTGAGGCGCGGAGCTTCTTAGAGCTTCGGCGGACGATTGGATCATCGGTTATCTTTATAACTTTCGGTTAAACAACCGCATATATGCTTACCAGAGCGGGTTCGACGACGCTGATCGACAAGAGCGGCCCGGCGTCGTCACGCATGCTCTGGCGATGCGGCGCGCCCGCCTACCGGGCGCCCGGGTGTACAATTTCATGTCCAGGCCAACCTGTTTGAAAGAGAGTCTCGCGACGCGTTGCGAACCGTTGTTAAGGCAGGTAGTCCGGCAGCCAAGATTTGCTTTTCGAGTGGAAGATCTCGCCCGCCGACTGAAGTGTTCCCTTCTGCCGCCTCTGAGGCGGTGACCAACGGCGAGACAAAAAGAGCTTGTCGCGAGGAGAGCGACGCTATACGGCAGAAGCCATTCATCGCCGTCGCGGTACTGGATCGGCGGCCGAGAACCAGGAGCCTTATGTCGATCCTTCTCACCGGCGCTGCCGGGTTCATCGGCTTCCACACTGCCAAGGCGTTGCTCGAGCGGGGCGATTGCGTGCTCGGCATCGACAATCTCAACGAATACTACGATGTTCGGTTGAAGGAAGCGCGGCTGGCCGAACTGCGCCGCTTCACTAATTTTTCATTCGTGAAGCTGGACATCGCGGACCGCGACGGGATCGTCGCCATTGTCGAGCGTCATAAGAATTTGCACAGCATCATTCATCTCGCCGCGCAGGCGGGGGTACGTTATTCTCTCGAAAACCCGTACGCTTACGTCAATTCGAATGTCGCCGGCACCCTGGTGATGTTGGAGGCCGCGCGGCGGATCGACAAGCTGACTGCGTTTACCTATGCCTCCTCGTCTTCGGTTTACGGCGGCAACAGGAAACAGCCTTTCAGTGTCGAAGATCGGGTCGATCAGCCGGTCTCGCTCTATGCCGCCACCAAGCGCAGCTGCGAGCTGATCGCCCACACTTACAGCCACCTTTACCGTCTGCCAGCGACCGGATTGCGGTTCTTCACGGTCTATGGTCCTTGGGGCCGGCCGGATATGGCGGCGTATCTGTTCACCCGGGCGATTTTGGCGGGCCAGCCGATCAAGGTCTTCAACGAAGGCAGGATGGCCCGTGACTTTACCTACATCGACGACATCGTCGCAGGCACGGTTGCCGCTCATGACCGCCCCCTGCCGGCAGGGGCGGAAGGGGTCCCGCACCGGCTCTACAACCTCGGCAATCACCGTCCTGAAAAGCTCCTCGACTTTATTGCCGTTCTCGAGCATTTGCTGGGCTGCACCGCGGTGAAGGAGCTGCTGCCGTTGCAGCCGGGCGATGTCCCCGAGAGCTTTGCCGATATCGAAGCATCGCGCCGCGATCTTGGCTTCGAGCCGAGAACCACGATCGAGGTCGGACTCGCGCGCTTTGTCGAATGGTACAAGCGGTATCACAAAATTTAGCCCAAAAACAATTTATTATCAGTGAGTTGAGCGACTCATATTAGACTTTCTTCTACCTCCGAACCCCGCAGAAATCCTATAGCTGGAAGCGCGAGTCTAACGCCGCTTAGGTGAGTTCACTAGCGGTGACGTGTGCCCCATAGTGGCCGGCGAGTTCGGCAGGATCAGGCTCGACCTGCCTCCCGCAATCCCCGCGTTAGGCGGAACAAATGCCAAAACCTCGCCGATATACCGGATCGCCCTCGCGGCGAAAACGTCACAACTGCATCAAAAGCGCAAGCCGCCGGAACCTGCGGCTGCACCCGTGTTTGAACGAGAGGACGGTTACCTCAAGCGGGAGGTCGAGATGGACGAGCGGCAGAAGCTGCAGAGCGATCTCAAGCGCTATTGGACCATTCGAGACCTCATATCCGACGAACGGGTGGTTGCAGTCATTGAGGAGTTGATCAGGGAAACAGAGAAGCGCCTCTCGCAGATCGAGGCATCTTCGCCAGAGGGTTCAATAGCGGAGCTCAGACCCGACTACCGAAGCCGCACTTAGTAGCGAACCTGACGCGGCAGGGAGCTCTCGAATAAATTCCATGTCTTCCTTGCGAGCGGGGCTGACCCGCCGCGTTTTAAGGGAGCAGTCAGACCTCCTCCCGCCGGGCTAGCGATTTTCTCTTATTGTTCGCACACTCACCGCAATTCAAGAAGCGTTCGACCGTGCCGGCTCGCGGTTTTCCCTGGACCCGCGCGATACCTGTGGCGGCAGGTCTGGTGTCCGGCTTGGGAATAAACCTAGCGGCGCCTCACACCGCCGAGCGTACTGCGGCGACCGTCTGACTTGACCGAAGAAAGCGAAAACGGGCTCAGCATTGGCAATATCAAGCATTGAGAATTCCGTTTCGGCAAAGAGCTGCGCTTGGTACGCCAATGCTGCCGCGGCGCTGATTTGGTTGGCCGCAGGCGCCGCCAACAGGCAAACCGGCCCCGGTGTCGCTTACGACCGCGCCGCCCTGATTCAGGCGATCTGCCGGCAATACGCCTCCGCGCAGTCGGGGATGCCAGCTGATCTCATGTTCAATCAATGCATGTTTGAGCGGCACTGCTGGGTGTCTCCCGGCTCATCAGGTTATCAGTGCAAATTGCCCGGGCCGATGACATGGCATGGTGGCGGCAACTGACTCTGCTATTTCGCTTTAAGCCGATTTGATAGCGCAATCCCTGTCTTGATGGCGCAGTTCGGCAGCAATCTCGCACTGCGTTGGCCTGCGTACCGGAGTCCTCGCTCTGTGAGGCGCTTGAATCGGTCGGCATGCTAATGTCGCATCACCTGATCGAGGAAATCATCGAGCGCCCGAAGACATGCCTCGTCGATTGATGAGACGCCGAAGACCTCGACACCTATTTGCCCCGGAGCCGTGATCTTGCCGAGATCGTCATCTCCCGCCTTGTCGAGTACAAAAGGCGGCCAAAAGTCTCACGCGTTAGACGAAAACTGCGTTTAAGCGGTAAATAACGTGTATACAGTACAAGTGGTATCACAAGGTGAACTAATCGGCGACCCTCACATGGAACGCGGATTTGCCGTCATCGGCCTCGGTTATGTCGGCCTGCCGGTCGCGCTGGCTTTGGCGAAGAAATTCGAACCGGTCATTGGATTTGACATTTCGAAGCGGCGGATTGCTGCCTTGCAGGACGCCAAGGATGTGACGGGTGAGATTAGCCAGGCGGACTTGCGCGAGACGAGGCTCCGGCTTAGCGACGATCCCGGCACGCTGAAGGAGGCGAGTTTCTTTATCGTTACAGTACCGACACCGATCGATGCCGAGCGCCGGCCGGACCTCACCCCACTCGAAGGTGCGTGCAGGCTGATCGGACCGCACTTACAGGCGGGTGCGGTCGTTGTCTTCGAGTCGACCGTCTATCCGGGGCTCACGCGTGAATTCTGCGGGCCGCTTATCGCCAAGGTCTCCGGGCTCAGGCAGGGCATCGATTTCAAACTCGGCTATTCGCCCGAACGGATCAACCCGGGCGACATGCAGCACCGGCTTGAGACGATCATCAAAATTGTCGCCGGCGAGGACAACGAGACACTACAGCGCGTCGCTGCCGTCTACGCGCGGATCGTCGAGGCCGGGATTTATCGGGTGTCTTCGCTTGAGGTCGCCGAGGCGGCAAAGGTCATCGAGAACACCCAGCGCGACCTCAACATCGCTCTGATGAACGAGCTCGCGATCATTTTCGACCGGCTCGGAATACCCACCAAGGAAGTGCTGGATGCGGCCGGCACGAAATGGAATTTTCTTCGGTTCACGCCGGGCCTCGTCGGGGGGCACTGCATCGGCGTCGACCCCTACTACTTGACCGCCAGAGCCGAGGCGGCTGGATATTATCCGCAGGTCATCCTCTCCGGCCGGCGCATCAACGACGGTATGGGCGGGTTCATCGCGCAGCGCATTGTGAAGCTGCTGATCGCAGCGAAGCGGCCTGTCAACGGCGCCCGGATCGGCATTGTCGGTATCACCTTCAAGGAGGATGTCTCCGATCTGCGTAATAGCCGCGTACCTGACATCGTCGCAGAGCTGCGCGAATTCGGTATCTCGGCACTGGTCGCCGATCCGCTTGCCGACCCGTCCGAGGCGCAGCGTGAATACGATATCGAGCTGGTTCCTCTCGAAGCTTTCACCGAGCTCGATGGGCTGGTTCTCGCGGTCCCGCACCGGGTGCTGAGCGAAGCCGGCTGGGAGAAGCTGTTCGCCGCGCTCGTCCCGGGCGGGGTCTTTGTCGACATCAAGTCGGTCGTCGCCCGCGACCGGGTCCCGCCCCAACTCCACTATTGGAGCCTCTAACCGCGGCCGCTCGAGGCCTGAATTCAGGCAGAGAAAGGGCAGAGGACCGCTCTCGGCCGCAGCCCTCGATGAGGCAAAGCCGCATGATGCGATCCCGCAGCCGGCCTCCGCGGCAGCTAGCCGCTTTCACGGATAGAGGAACGCCGCCGATGCCAAGCGGCTCGACCCGAGGTTTCGGTGGCTAGGCTGTAACATTAACGTAGTGAAGCCCAGTGAACGCTAGGACATTGCGGCAGAATCAAGGGTAGAGCACCCCGTGAGCCGGCTGATCGGCGTGTCCCCGCGCTTTCGCATCGGCACCTTGCGCAAGATCTGGTTTGCCGATGCTGCGCGCCTTCAATCGGACCTCGAACTGCTGCGCGAGGCACAGCTACCCGAGTGAGGCGATCAACGCGATCCCGAATCGTTAAAAATCGAGCAAGTGTGCGCTGGTTCACATATAGTCACAAAGGGGCGGAGAATTGTTACCGCATCCGTTAACCTAGAGGATTTGGTCATGAAAGCATCGAAGATGGAGATTGAGCCGATCGAACCCGAAGCGGCCGGGCAAATCGGCAACAGTGCACTTCCCGGCAGCGAAGTCGTGGGCGTGGACAAGATCCGCGATCTGCTGTTCGGCAATCAAATGCAAGATTACGATCGCCGTTTCTCTATGCTCGAGGAGCGGTTTCTCCAGCGCTTCAAGGACATCGAGTCTGAGACGGCGCGCAATCTCAGTTCCTTCGAATCGAGCGCGAAGAAGCAGATGGAATCGCTGGCAGCCCAGCTTCACGAAGAAAAAGACCTGCGCACCGATGCCGACAAGGAGATCGAGCGGACACAGCGCGAACAAAATGAGACGGTTGAAAAGCGTCTTCGCTCGACGTCAGACCAGCTGAGCAAGCTCGAGCGCGACCAGGCCGACCGCTTGACCCAGGAAGTGCAGTCGCTGCGCGAGGAAATCAAACGCAAGACCGAGGACCTCCAGCACACGCTCGAGAAGATGTTCGCCGAGCTGAGCAGTGTCAAAACCGATCGGAACCTGCTCGCCGGCCTCTTCGTCGAGGTCGCCAGGTGCTTGAACCAGGACTTCGGACCAAAGAGCGTCAGCAAGGGCGTCGTCGAGCCAGTGCGAGGTTGGGTGCCGACCTGATCGGCCCACTGCGGTGAGCACATCCGCCGCCGCTGTGCTCGAGTCGCTGGTTCGCCCGTTCTCGGGCGATGCCGGAAGCGATCGGGCCGGGATTGATCGAAAAGCGCTGGCCGGGCTATTGGTCCAGCTCGCGCGGAGCGTCGAGCCCCAGTCCTGCGCAGAGCCGAACGGTGTGTCCCCGCTTGATCCGCGGCTCGAACAGCTGCGGACCTTGCTGGTCGGGCACGAGATCGAAGTGCTGTCGCGGCTGAGCGAGGTCGTGGAGGATCCAGAGCAGCTGGCAGGCGCGGTCGGTCGCGTCCTGCCCACGGCGATCGCGTTGGCGTCGAGCGATGCGCGGCTGGGACAAGTGTTAGCACCTGCCCTGGAGAAGGCCACGCAGAGCTCGATCCGGAGCGATCCGCGGACGCTCGTCAACATTCTCTATCCGCTGATCGTCCCGGCGATTCGCAAGTCGATCGGGGAGACGATCGACGAGACCTTCCAGTCGTTCAACGAATCGCTGAAGCACAGCCTCACCTGGCGCGGGCTCAGATGGCGCTGGGAGGCGTGGCGGACCGGGACCTCCTTCGCCGAGGTCGTGCTCAAGCACACGCTCGTCTACCAAGTCGAGCACGTTTTCCTTATCCACCGTCACACTGGGCTGTTGATCTCCCATGTCGCGGCGGAGGATGCGGCAGGCCAGGACCCGCAGCTGGTTTCGTCGATGCTGATCGCGATCCAAGATTTCGTGCGCGATTCGTTCAGCGGGGCCGAGCACCAGGGGCTCGACACGGTACGGCTGGGAGAGCTCTGGCTGTGGTCCGAGCCAGGGCCCTTTGCGACGCTGGTCTCGGTGATCCGCGGCAATCCGCCGGAGGGTCTGCACGAGCAGCTGCGCGGCGTCCTGTCGCGGATCCACGACGAACGCCCGCACGCGCTGGAGAGCTTCGACGGCGACAGTTCATCCTTTGCCGATGTCGAGGCGCATCTGCGTGAATGCGCGGCACTCGGGCAGCATGCGCCGCGAACCGCGGAACGCGGGTTTCCGTGGCTCGTCGCTCTGGTCGGGCTGGTACTGCTGGCACTCGCGGGCCTGGGGGGCTTCCGGTGGTGGCAGAACGAACGGGCCTGGGAACACGAGCAACAGCTCCAGCAGGCCGAGCAGCGGATCTGGGACGGCTACGTTGCGCAGCTTCAGACGCAGCCCGGCATCGTGATCACAGAGGTGGGACGGCGTGACGGTAAGTTCGTGGTTGCCGGCTTGCGCGATCCGCTCGCAGCCGACCCACAGTTGTTGCTGAGCCAGGCGGGAATCGATCCCACGGGTGTCGTCAGCCACTGGCAGCCCTATCAAGGGCTTGACCCGGCGTTCATGCTGAAGCGGCTGCAGGCTTCGCTCGATCCGCCGCCGACCGTGACCCTCGCGGTTGAGGGCGATCACATAGTGGCTCAGGGATCGGCAGCGTCCACCTGGATCGAGCGCGCCCGCACTGCCGGCCGGATGTTGCCGGCAGGGGGGCCCAGCCTCGATCTTTCCCGCGTGCGCGATGTCAACGAAGGGGCGATCGGCAAGCTGAGCGAAGCAATCCGATCGCGCGAGATCCATTTCAATTTCAACGAGTCGCTGCCGGCAGCAGGGCAGGACGCTATTCTCGATCAGCTGGCGCAGGAGCTGAACGAGCTCGCATCCTTGGCTTCGAGCCTGCGCGTGAGGGCATGGGTCATGCTCACTGGGCACTCCGACGATGCCGGCAGCGGCACGTTCAACCTGTCGCTGAGTTTGGCGCGGGCCGAAGCTGTCCGCGCGCTCCTGAAGAAGCGGGGCGTCGATCCCGATCTGCTCGCGGTGCGCGGCGCCGGCCAGCTCGAGCCGCTGGAGGCAGCGTCTTCCGAGGCTGCACGCTCGGCAAACCGCCGGGTTTCGTTCAAAGTCGGGATCGAGGAACAGCGATGACCGCAACGCTGCAAAAGAAGATTTGCATGCTTGGTGGCTTTTCTGTGGGCAAGACCAGCTTGGTTAAGCGCTTCGTCCAGAGCGTCTTCTCCGAGACCTATCTCACCACGGTCGGCGTCAAAATCGACAAGAAGACCGTCGATCTGTCCGATCGGATCGTGAGCCTCATCCTCTGGGATCTTGCGGGCGAGGACGATATTTCCTCGCTCCGCATGAGCTATCTGCGCGGCTCGGCGGGATACGTGCTGGTCGCCGACGGGACGCGACCCTCGACCCTTGAGGTTGCGCTTTCACTGCGGCAGCGCGTCGAAGCGGATTTGGGTCCCCTGCCATTTGTGTTGCTGCTGAACAAGAACGATCTTAGGGAGCAGTGGGCGATCCGCGTCGAGGAAGTCGAGGGTCTCCGGCAGAGCGGCTGGTGGGTTCAGTCGAGTAGCGCGCGAACCGGAGAGGGCGTCGACGATGCTTTCAGGGCACTCGCCGACCGCGTCGCTCCCTGACTGATGGAAGGTCTACCGGCGACTGTCGCCGAGCAGCTGCAAGCGTTGACCTATAGCGAGCGGGCGGTAGCCTATTTGCAGGTCGACGCGGACCTCACCTTGATCGGCGCCGGCGGACATCTCGAGGCTTACGGGCTCGCGGAATTGCGCGTGGGCGAGTCGGCCGTCGAGCAGGCGTTCTTCCTCGAAGGGCTTCTGCCTCCGGTCGAGACGCCCTATCTCGTGCCGTCGATGGAGCTGGCCAGCGGCCGCGTGGCCGATCTCCATTTCATCCTCCACGACGCCACGCTGTGGGTTGTGCTGCTCGACGTCTCGGCCGAGCGCGATGCGGCTCGGCGCATGCAGCAGAAAGCCTACGACATGACACTCGCGCAGGAGCGGGAGGCACTGCTCAATCGGCGGCTGGAGGCTGTCAATGCGGCGCTCCTCGCGACCCAGCGCGAATTGGAAGCCTCACGCGATGCGCTCGCCCGTGCCCATGAACAGGTGCAGGCGCAAGCTGCCGAGCTTGCCGTGTGGAACAAAGCCCTCGAAGAACGGGTCTCAGCGCAGCTTGTGGAAATAGAGCGCATGGCTCGACTCAAGCGGTTTTTCGCACCATCGCTTGCAGAGCTGATCGTGTCGTCCGGCAACGAGCGCCTCCTGGAGAGCCACCGCCGCGACATCGCGGTCCTCTTTTGCGACCTGCGCGGCTTTACGGCCTTTGCCGAAAGCGCCGAGCCCGAAGAGGTCATGGCGCTGCTGCACGATTATCACGCGGCGCTCGTGCCGCTGATCCAGACGTTTGA
>Ga0070717_10000807_pt1 | contig 20578 bp, 14 predicted proteins | sample LARL113metaG_FD_71366 | JGI IMG/M metagenome (GOLD analysis project Ga0070717, IMG submission 71366) | Corn, switchgrass and miscanthus rhizosphere microbial communities from Kellogg Biological Station, Michigan, USA - LAR L11-3 metaG | ecosystem: Host-associated > Plants > Roots > Rhizosphere ... | reverse complement strand
GACGACGATTTTCAAGATGCTCTCGACGCTGGTCGTGCCTGACGACGGGTATGCCACCGTTTGCGGAAACGACATCTGGACGGAGCCGGCGCGTGTTCGCTCGCGACTCGCCGCCGTTTCCTCCGACGAGCGAAGTCTCAACTGGCGTCTCTCGGCGCGCGAGAATCTGCTGCTATTCGCCGGCCTTCACAAAGTACCACGGCGCGACGCCGAAGCGCTCGTTCTGGCGATGCTCCAGCGAGTGGGGTTGGAGGCCAGTGGCCACAAGATGGTTGCCGCGTTTTCGTCTGGCATGCGTCAGCGTTTGCTCATCGCGCGATCGATGCTCGCACGCCCGAAGGTACTGCTGCTCGACGAGCCCACGCGAGCCCTGGATCCGATCTCGGCCCAAGAGCTTCGAGTATTCCTGAGGTCCGAGCTGGTCGAGCGTCAGCGATGCACAATCGTTCTCGCCACCCACAACGCGGACGAGGCATTCGGGTTCTGCGATCGAATTGTTGTCCTCAACAAAGGCCGAGTTCTCGCCACTGGCTCGCCGAGCGAACTGCGGGCCCGATACGGCGAAGAGCGCTTTCGGATCGTTACCGCGCAGCCTCATCATCCATGTTTTGCACGACTCGAAACTATGGGCGTCATGCATCGCCTGAAATGTGACGGGCCTGGCATCGATGAGTGGCACACGTTGGAGTGCAGTATCGCGGGGGATTCGTCGCAAACGGCGAGCGTTCTCGACGTGCTGCATCAGAATGGGGTACCCGTCGCTCGCCTGGAGCGTATCGAACCCTCACTTGCCGACCTGATTGCCCGAATCATCGCAGCGTCAAACGGGCATGCACATGCGTGAGATTGGAGCGATGATCCGGGCCGCTTGGCTGACAGAGACCAGCTATCGCATGAACATGGTGTTCTCGCTGGCGTCACTCCTCACGATGGTAGTACCACTGTATTTCGTGGCAAGTGCGCTCCAGTCGACAATGGCGACGCGCATCTCGGCAGAGAGCAGCCAATACTTTGCGTTCGTGCTCGTGGGGGCGACGATCTACACGTTCGTTGCGGCGTGTACCTCTGCCTTGCCGAGCGCACTCGCGTCGGCGATTGGAAAGGGAACGTTCGAAGCATTTCTCGGCACGCCGACCAATTGGGGCACGCTGTTCGTAGGGATGAGCGGATATAACATACTGTGGGCGCTCGTTAGGGCTACGGTAATGATGGCGATTGGCGTGGCCTTTGGTGCTCGCATCGCGTTTTATGGACTCATCCCGCTGACGCTGATCGTTTTCCTGCTGGTTCTTGCATATGGTGCTGTGGGATTGATCGGGGCCGCGCTGCTCCTGCGATATCGAACAACTGGCCCTCTGTTGAATGGCGTTCTCACGGGTTCTGCCCTGCTCGGCGGCGTGTACTACCCGACGTACGTCATTCCTTCATGGCTCCAACAAGTCTCCAAGGCAATGCCGCTCAGCTATGGATTGCGGGCGGCGCGTCGGGTTGCTCTGCTCGGGCAACCGCTCCATGCCGTGAGTCACGACGTGATTCTCCTTGCCCTTTACGTGACGGCGCTATTGCCGGCTGGCATCCTCTGCGTTTGCATCTCGCTCCGCTACGCGCGGAAATCGGGCACGCTGGGCCACTACTGAGCTGCCACGCATGGATCGATGTCCCACTGTATCGGGATTACTACGATCCCGTCAGACGTCGTTTGTATATGGATTTATGGACGTCACAGCGACCGCTATCGCTTCGCCACTTCGCTGTTGGATTTCCACAACAGTTCATCAGGAGCGTGCTGCGGCGTGGCTCATGACTTTGCGTGCTAGTGCTTGCCCCGCTTGCACATAGCCGCTCCTCCCACAGCGTGGTAGCCAGCGCATTTCATGGCAGTCATTGTGCAAGAGCCCTGGGCATTCGTAAGTGGTTCGCGCACGCAGAAACTAATCATCTATGTCTACGGCTCACATCTTCACTGTCGATGTCGAAGAGTACTTTCAGGTCCACGCGTTCGAAGGAGTAATCCGGCGCAACGAGTGGTCTGATTTGCCGAGCCGCGTCGCGCAAAACGTCGATCTAATTCTCGAGCTCCTGGATGACCACGATGCGCTCGGAACGTTCTTCGTCCTGGGTTGGGTGGCTGATCGCCATCCTCACGTCGTGCGGCGTATCGCCGAAGCGGGACACGAAATCGCATCGCACGGCTGGTGGCACTATCGCGTAACGTCGCTCGATGCGGAAGAATTTCGGGAAGACATTCGCGCGTCGAAGACCCTTCTCGAGGACATCGCCGGGCAGCGCGTGACCGGATATCGGGCACCGAGCTTTTCGATTACTCCGGACTCGCAGTTTGCGTTCGACGTGCTCCTCGAGGAAGGCTATGTCTACGACTCGAGCATCTTTCCGATTCGGCGCTCGAATTATGGATGGCCGGGTGCCCCGCCGATTCCGCACATCAGACATTGTGCAAGTGGAACTCTCATCGAGTTTCCGCTGGCGACGAGTCTGTGGGGCCCATTCCGGATTCCCGCAGCCGGTGGCGGCTACTTCCGTCAACTACCGCTCTCGCTCTGCCAGCGCGCGTTCCGAGAGCATGACGCGCAGGGTGTGCCCGGGGTGTTCTACATCCATCCATGGGAGCTCGACGCTGAGCAGCCGCGAATTCGCGTCGGTCCGCTGAGCCACGTCAGACATTACCGTGGACTCAAAGAGACGCAGCCGCGTCTGGCGCAATTATTACGCGAGTTCAGATTCACCTCAATTGCGGCACGACTCGCGGAGGGAACGCAGCGGCTGAAGATCGAATCCTCGATTCCCTCGTTCGCTTCTTGATCAGCAGCAACCGCGAGATCAACGAGGTTGCTGCTCTGCTGGTAAGGCGCTGCCGAGCGGCTCGCGCGCTACCAACCGCCGCGCCGGAATAGCATCACCGGCACGGTCCGCAACATGATTCTCAAGTCCTCAGCCATTGATTGGCGCTCGAGGTATTCGAGATCATAGCGGACTTTCGTACGAACGTCCTCGATCGACTCGTCATACGCTTTGTTCACCTGTGCCCAACCCGTAATGCCGGGACGCGCGCGCTGACGATGTTGGTACTCGGCGATCTGGCTTCGCAGATCCGCGAAGATGGTAGGGCGCTCCGGACGCGGACCAACGATGTTCATATCACCGCGAATGACATTGAACAACTGTGGCAACTCGTCGATCCGATACTGACGCAATACGCGGCCGATAGAAGTTACGCGTGGATCGTTCGACGTTGCCCATACGGCTCCGGACCGGTGTTCCGCGTCGTTGCGCATAGTGCGGAACTTGTAGATGGTGAAGACGATACCACCCGCATCCGCGGCACGCCTATCGTAAAGCGCGTGTGTGCGTCGTCGCCTCCGGTTCACACCGACTCGCTGCTGCGTGTAGATCGCCGGCCCGGGCGATGTGAGCTTGATGATGACGCCCACGAGAGCCATAAACGGGCTGAGGATGATCAGCGCCACCAGGGCGATCAGAATGTTGAGCGAACGATTCGCCCACTCGATGCGCCGGCGAGGCATGCAGAGCGCAGCAGGCCCTCGCGGACTACGAAAGGGTCGAGTCGAGAGAATCGGCGTGTAAGCCGTGACGAACGGCTCGGTGGCTGTTGCGGCGAAAGCGGCTTCGGCTTCCATGTCGGAATGAGAGTCAGGCGGACGGAGGGTTCTCGCGCAGTGGCTCTGCACCCCGCATGCTCGCACTGCTGGCGGTTAGGATCGAGGCCCAACCCGTTGTGACGGCGTCGCTTCTGGAGTCGCCGCGTTGGAAGAGCGCGTTATCGCCGCGTTCTAATGTGGACCCTGCTCCACAATAGGCGCGCGTCAGTACCACAAGAGCACGCGCTCAGACCAAAATGTTTCCGAGCAATGGCCGTTGCGCAGTCGAGCGCTCACGGGCTCGCAGAGCTCTCCTCGTCCTGCTTGACCGTCACCGATCGTAGGCGCCGCAAAGCCGCGCGCGGTCCGTCGATGAGGCGAGACGCCAGGGAATCCGGCTCTCGTTCCTGCAGCCATAGGAACTCATTGAGGGCCCGGCGCCACCCGTGACGTCGCAGGAAGCGGATGCCGTAGTTTTCCCGCACGGCGTCGGTCCACTTGAACTTGTATTCGTAGGCGCCGCGCATGAAGTCGAACTCCGCGTACTGCCGATGGAAGCATTCCTCGATCAGGAACTGGTGATGCAGCTTGTTCGGTGCTATGGCCTCGTAAGCCGCATCGAAGCCGATGTTCCAGTGGTAGTACACGCTGCCGTATACGAAGCCCAGCGTATAGGACATGAGCTTCGGTCCATGACGCAGTGTTGAGCACAGTACTTCGATGTTCTTCTGGCCCGGCTCCATCAGTGAGAGAAAGAGCTCACGGAATCCGCTCATGTCATAGACGGACGTCCATCCCATTGTATCGCTTCGAGCCGTGTGCAGACCGCGAAACTCATCGAATAAGACTTCCGGCGTATTGTCGGCCCCGAAGTGGATCGTCCAGTCTCCCAGCGCATCCAGCTTATGCCGGCGCTTCTGCAGTTCCCGACGATGATTTCGGCTGAGGCTTCTGTAATACTCCTCGAAGGTGCGGTTCCGGAGATCGATGTGCAAACAACGCTCATCGACCCGAACGCGAGAGAGATACCGAGGAGTTTGATGCCGCTGAAATGCAGCGATCGTCGGGGAACCAGCACGCACGTTCGACAGCTGGATCTCGTCCCAAACGAAGCGTTCGAGGATGTCCGACACCATGGTGTCGATGATGTCATCTCGATCGCTCTTGCTGCAGAGATCCGCATAATCCGAAATGCCGTCGCCCACGAAGCGCAGTACTCGACGGGAAATTCCCCACAGGCGCTCGGACCTCGTCATGAGCGGCGCGTATCCGACGAGCTCCGTCCCATCCCACCAGAGTCCTATCTGCAAGGAAGCGTCAGCGGCGAGGGAATCCCACCAGGCGCGGTTCCAGCCGGTCGTGGAATGCGCCGTCGCGAGCGCCGTAGTGGAAATCAGTTGGTCGATTGCGTCGCGATGAAGATCCCACGTCCGCACGTCGCTGATGATTTGCGAGCGTAATGTGCTCCGTGGTGCGCCTAGAAATTCTTCGGGACGTAGTATTCCATACGCGCGATGATGCGCGTCGAGATCTGTACTTTTCAGAGCAACGGCTGCCAAAGTTTGCCCAGGAGACAAAGTCGGAGGGGGTTACTAAAACGTTAATAAGCCTTCTAGATGCGCTTTGAGGCGCCACTGTAAATGGCGGATGCCGGTGCTCGCGAAAGCTGTGCCGACGCGCCCGAAAGGCCGAAGCGATGAGTTGAGGCTTGGAAACCGGCGTAGAGGGTTTAAGCCGGCTTGAGCGGTCCCAGCCACAATGTGTGGGTGCGCGACAAGGGTGTCGCGCGGGGACTACAGTGTCCTTCGTGGCGCGCGCGCTTCGCTATGGATAACAACACGTTGGAGCACGGGCTGAGTCTTGCTTCCTCCGTCGCCGATCAGAAGGCCACGAACCGCATGCTGTGCCAGCGGACCTTTGTGTGATTCGACGTTGAAGGGAAATGCTCAATTCCGAAACGCCAAGAGATAGCTCTTTACAACGCCCGCTGCCGACTGTTGCGCGGACAGTTCAGCCGAGCCACTCCATGCCGGATCTCGAGGATCCGAGCCCAAATGTGAGCTTCGTTGTTCGTCGCTCCATCGCGGCAGTCGCGCGTTACAAGTGGCTCGTGCTGGGCATCGTCTTGCTCGCGGGCGTAACCGCCTACGCGATTCACGATCGCTTTTCGGCCGTATACGAGGCCGAGGGCAAGGTGTGGATTTCGTCACCGGACAATCAGCCGCAACGCGGCCCGGTTAGGGCTGGAGCATTGCTGCCATCGAGCTCCTGGGGCGATCTGCTGGCCAGCTATGCTGTCCTCGGAAAGGTCGTCCGCGAGCTGCATCTATACGTCCGGCCCGTCGATGCACGTAATAACGCGCTCTTCTCGGGAATGGACGTAAACGAGGTCCCGCGACCAGGCCTCTACACGGTAACGGTTGATAGCCTTACTCGCGGCTATACACTGAGCGTCAGCAAGAAAGGAAAGGAAGAGATCATCGAACGTGGATTGATCGGCGACTCAATCGGTCGAAAGATCGGTGTACGCTGGGCGCCGGATTCGACCGCGCTCCTGAAAGCCGCGACGGTAACTTTTTCTCTCTACACACCACGGCAAGCGTCCCAGCAAGTGCGCCAGCAAGTGCGCTCGGTAATCCCGAGAGAAGGGAATGTCATGCACGTCTACGTGACGGGCCAGGACGCCTGGCTCGACACGCGAACGCTCAACTCCCTGCTTCGACATCTGGTCGAGACCACAGCAGAATTTCAGCGTCGAAATCTGACGGACGTTCGTGCGGCTCTCGACACGCAGTTGGCTTATGCAGGCCGGGCGCTCCAAACTGCCGACGATGCGCTCGAGCGGTTCCGAATGGAGACGATCACGCTCCCGTCCGAAGCGGGAACGCCGATCAACGGTGGCATCGCCATTACCCGCAATCCTGCCATTACCAACTACTTCAATCTCAAGCTCACTCTCGAGAACACGTCGCATGAACGCACGGTTCTCGAGGAAACGCTCAATGACGTACGGGCTGGTCGCGTCGACTTGTCCGCGCTCTGGCAGGTGTTGCCGACCGACATCAACACTCAGGAAATCAGCAACCTCCTTCAGGAGTACACAAAGCGGAGTACCGAGCTTCGCAATGCGCAGTTGTCATTCACCGACGATTACCAGGGCGTGAAAGACGCCCGCGCTGCGGTCGCTCAGCTCAGGGACCGCGAGATTCCTCGCGCCGTGGCCACGGCGATAGAGCAACTACGCCGTCGCGAGGCCGATCTCCAACGTGATGTGAGCATCGGCTCCGCCAGTCTGAAGGAGATACCGCCGCGGACGATCGAAGAAGTACGTCTGACTCGCAATGTCGAGTCTCGAGGACAGCTCTACGGAATGCTCCAATCGCGCTATGAAGAAGCGCATCTCGCTGAGCTCAGTGTTGAACCCGATGTTGCGGTCCTGGATTCGGCCGCGATGCCGGAATACCCGATCTTGAACCGCGGCCGACAGCTCGGCTTGATGGTGATTGTCGGTGGACTTGGTCTCGCCCTGCTGCTCGCACTTCTGCTCGACCGCATTGATAAGCGCATTCGGTACACCAACCAGGTCGGGGAGAATCTGAGGCTCAGCACCATTGGAGCTGTGCCGCATGCGGCGCAGCAACGAACGCCCAATCCAGTTGACGTCATGCAGCTGGTAGAGTCGTTCCGCCTCCTTCGATTGAACGTCACTTATGCCGCGACGAATGATCGTCAGCTGATGTTGACGGTGACGAGTGCCGGCCCGGGGGAAGGAAAATCGCTCGTCAGCGCCAATCTCGCACTCTCGTTCGCGGGCGGAGGGTACAAGACGCTGCTGATCGATGGCGATCTCCGACGTGGTTGTCTGCACACGACCTTTGCCACCGATCGGCGTCCAGGTCTGGTCGATGTCCTGCGAGGGACGGCGCCGCTTGCGGATTGTCTTCGCCTGACCTCAGAGTCGCAGCTGACATTGCTTCCCAGCGGTTCTCGCCTCGCCTCCGCGCCGGAGCTTCTTACGTCCGCCGCCTTCCACCAGCTGATCAAGAGTCTGCAAGCGGACTACGATGTGATCCTAATCGACAGCCCCCCCCTTGCCGTCGGTATGGATCCGTACGCGCTCTGCGTATCTACGGGGAACGTGTTGTTTGTCGTTCGACTTGCGAAAACAGACGGCGACCTTGCTCGCCAGCGACTCGAATCTCTGGAGCGATTCCCGATAAATATTGTCGGGGCGGTCATCAACGACATTCAGCCGGAAGGGGGACTGAATAAGGAGTATTCGTATCTTCCGGGCTACGCGATACAAGATGAGGACGACATGCTCGCGACGGCCCAAGCCCAAGCGCCCGACCGGACGGCGATCTTCAAGTACAAGTCGTGGCCACGGTCGTAGGCGATGCACCTGGAGACAAGCCAGGTATCGCATCGGAACTCGTTCGATGCATCCTCGTCCGCGCTTCCGACTACGTATTGCGACTGAAGATTAGGCGTTAGGCGCTGGCCGTTCTGGATTCGCTATACGGCGCTTGTTGAGCGCGAAGACGTCGCTCGAGGAGGCGGCGCGGGCCCGATTCGAGCCACGAGGTGACTCCAACCGTCAGCAGTCGATTCGCCTCATCGGCGCGGCACCAGAGGGTTGCAAGCGTCCACATCGGCACCAACGTGCCGAGAAAGAGTAGTGGCCACCAAGCAGTGTAGCGGAGATTGGCGGGCCGGATGAGCGCCGAGTACAGGAAGTACTGCAATATGAAAACCGGTAAGGACGCGTAGCCGACGCGGCGCAAGGACTCGACCAGCCATGGAAATCCACCACGCGCCTGCAACTCGAGTACAAGCCACATGAATACCAGGCCTGAGCCACCGAAATACGCGATGAACGCAGGTCCGGGTGGGAATTTCAGTGTTGGACTTGTTAAGAGTGTCGCAAGCATCGACTGCGTGACCAACGCGTGCACGGTTTGGATACGCCTGGTCACAAAGTAGATGGCCGCACCGAGACACATGAATCCGAGTCCGGCTACCAAGAACAGCTTTCGGGCACGGGCACGCTCGCCTTTGCGATAGCAATCTCCGACGTACTCACCGAAAACCGTCCCCAGTAAGTACACCGCCAACCACGGCACGACCGGAAAGACCAGCGTTCGCGCGCCCGAAATGTTCGTGGGCAGAGAGCCGAAGACGTACCGCTGGATCTGCGTGCCTCCGTCGCTCGACGGCAGCCAGCACGCCGATGCGACCCATCCCGCGCAATAAATCATGAGCGAGATTGCAATCCGAAGCGAACGGCCGGTCACGCTCACAATGCGCGGCCCAACGATCATGGCGACCGCCAATGCATCGGTCAGGAAACTCGTGTAGAACGCCCCGGCAATGGTGTTTCGTCGTAGCTGCGACACCGAGAGAACGAAGTGCCCGACCAGGAGCAAGAAGAGTCCTCGATCGAGCAGACGAATGCGCAGGTGCGGCAAGTCCTCCGGATTGCGCGTCCCGAGAACGCCGAGAGTCATACCGCTGATGAGGACAAAACTCGGCGACGCGATCATACTCATCGTCGCCAAAAGCTCGGCGGCTTCTATGCCGTGCAACCAGAGGTAGGCGCCGGAAAAGTGTGAAAGGCACACGAAGAACATGGCTGCCCCCCGCGCGACATCGATTTCGCGGATGCGTGCGCTCGACGTCTTGCCGGATTCTCCGCGCGCAAGCGGCGCTCCGCTCACTGAAGCGTCCAGAAGCTGACTCGCCATTCTCACGTAGGCTTCCTTTCAGGGGAGTTAGCGACGTGGACTGATTCAACGGTGAGGCTACATACACGTACGTTTTGCGAGTGTCGTGCCGTTCATCACTAAGAAGATGAGTTAAAGCTCATGACCGTAGAGTTCAGCAATGCCTTGTCACATCAGCACCTGCCCGCGAGCGCGCAATGAACGTGTAAAGGTCCCGCGCAATTGACCGTTGCGCGTTAGCAACAGTCCGCGGCTTCTGACCCACGTCGACGTGTCGATCAGCGGCAATTTGCCCGTGCATGGCGGGGATAATCCCTGCTGGGACAATGCGATCGACCAATTCACCGCAGCGGATCCATCGCGACGCCTCGCGGGCACATTCTTGCTGATAACAGACGTTGTTGAACACGACTCGTGCACGGTATCGATACCCTCGCTTGCAGTCCGACATGCATCGTGATATGAGAGCGCACGCAAGGCGCGCTGCTCTCACACTCATTACGAGTACGGTAGGCGTTCCCTATTGGCGGATGTTCGTCCGCGACGTCGCCATCGTCTTCATGCTTCACCGATTCGCGGATGCCGATCGGGGTGTGAATGGCGTGGCGCCGCAGAACCTTCGTGCGAACCTTGCCTTTTTGAGGCGGAAGAAATTCCGGCTCGGGTCGTTCGATGACCTGCTCTCAGACCGTGCGCCAGGTGGATCCGAGAATGCGCCGCTGGTGGTGTTCAGTGTCGACGACGGGCATGCGGAATTCGCCGATGTAGCGGCCCCCATTTTCGCGGAGTTCGATTGCCCAGTCACCGTTTTTCTCACGACTGGCCCAATAGACGCGCCGATGTGGTTCTGGTGGGACAAAGTCGAGTACGCGATCGATGGGATGAAGTCGAATGAGATACGGCTCGACTTCGGCGGTCGGGAGGCGGCCTGGAGTTGGTCGACCAGAGACGAACGATCATTGGCGACATCCGCGATCGTCGAGGGCCTCAAGGTCATCCCTAACGAGGCACGACTCTACGCCCTTTCGCAGCTCGAAGAACGCGCCGGCCTACACCTGTCAAGCGCTCCGCCGCCGCCGTATGCCGCAATGACATGGGCCGACGTACGTCGTTGTGCGGGGCGCGGTGCGACGTTCGGGCCACACACGGTGACTCACCCAATGCTCTCACAGGTTTCCGACAGCCACGCAGAATGGGAAGTCTCCGAGAGTTGGAAGCGGCTGCGCGCAGAGTGCGATGCGGCGGTTCCCGTGTTCTGCTACCCGAATGGGGTTTTCTCATCGCGAGATGTCGGCATTCTTCGCCGCACTGATCTCGTTGCGGCGGTCACCACACGAGCGTCTTACGCGTCTCGCCAGCTGCGAAATGCAGCGGCGACCGAGTCGCGATTTCACTTGCCGCGCTTCAATTATCCAACGGACCGATCGGAGTTCGTATCGATCGTGACCGGACTTGATCGCGTGAACTCCTACGTCAGGCAAGGTCGAGCGGGGTGGCGCGCTGTTGGTGCTGAGCACTTGGCGGCAACTTCCTGAAATCAGTTCTTCCTCCTCGCCCGGAACCGCGGAAGCTGTGGCACCCGACGTTGGATCGTTGCGTCGGTGCCACAGCGTATGTCACGCGACCAGAATTGCGCTTCACCGCATGATCGCCGATGACGCTGTACGACAATGACATAACGTCAGCGCGAGGCCATGGGACGCCGTGGCCGGTGCGGCTCCGGAACTTGCCTCCTTGAATCCCGAAACAGCAACCGATGCGCACGTCATCAGTTCACCTGGGACCAGAAAGGCGTCGAGGATGAGGTCAGTGCAGCCTCCACAAGTCCGAGAGCGGGAAAGCGCGATCCGGTGAGAGATCAGCGGTCACGGGCAGCGAGCGGCCGTACCCTCGCCATTATCCCAGCGCGCGGCGGATCGAAAGGCGTTCCCCGCAAGAACCTACGGGATCTCGCGGGGAAACCTCTGCTGGTCCATTCAATTGAACACGCTCAAGCGGCGTCTGGAGTCGACTCCGTCGTCGTCTCGACGGACGATCCGGAGATTGCGACCATCGCGGCCGGAGCAGGAGCAGAAGTCGTACGACGCCCATTGTCTCTCGCTGCGGATGACACGCCCACCTTACCAGTGCTCCTTCATGTCCTGGAAGAGGTCGGCCGTGGCACCGTCAGTCGCGTCGTGACGCTGCAGCCGACATCTCCCCTTCGCCGTGCCGAGCATCTATCGGCAGCCATCGAGCTGCTGACCGAGGATTACGACTCTGTAATTGGTGTGTGCGTCGCCGAGCACTCACCGTACAAGATGTTCAAGGTTTGTGAAGGTGAGCTGTTGCCGCTTCTTCCAGGCACAGTGCCTGGCACGCCACGACAGCAGCTTCCCGCCGCCTATCGAGAGAACGGCGCGGTGTATGTGACATGGACCGATGTACTCGTCGACCAGCGGTCGATTTGGGGCGCACATGCCCGTCCATTCTGCATGGACGCTGAGTCGTCGGTCGATATCGACAGTGTTCTCGATTTCGCAATTGCTGAAGCACTCCTGAAAACCCGCTGGGAAACAGCCGTCATCGCATGAAGAAAACTTTCGACTTCAACGGCAGGTTGATTGGCGCGGATCATCCGCCGCTCGTCATAGCCGAAATCGGCATCAATCACGAAGGCAGTATCGAAAAGGCCATCCAGATGATTGATGACGCGCACGCTGCTGGATGCGAGTGCGTGAAATTTCAATCTCACGTCATTGAAGACGAGATGATTCCCAACGACGTGATTCCGGGCAATGCACGCGAGAGCATCTGGAATATCATGTCGCGTTGCGCGCTATCGGAAGCGGAGGAGATCGAAACCAGGCAGTACGCCGAGAGCAAGGGATTGCTCTATTTGAGCACGCCCTTCTCGCGAGCGGCGGCGGACCGCCTCGAGCGCATCGGCGTGTCCGCGTACAAGATTGGCTCCGGCGAATGCAATAACTATCCGCTCATCAAGCACATCGCCGGGTTCGGCAAGCCCGTGATCTTGAGCACGGGAATGAATAATCTGGCGTCGATCGAGCCGGCGGTCGATATCCTGCGGGCCGCGGGGGTGTCATTCGCGCTACTGCATTGCACATCGATGTATCCCACGCCGTATTCGAAGGTGCGATTGGGTGGCATCACGGATCTCGCGGCCGCGTTCCCGGACGCCGTCGTTGGGCTCAGCGACCATTCGTTAGGCAGCTACACGTGCTTCGCTGCCATTCCCCTTGGTGCTCGCATTCTCGAGAAGCACTTTACGTCGCGCAAGGATTGGCCCGGCCCCGACGTGCCAATCTCGCTGGACCCCGCCGAGCTTCGCGATCTCGTTACCGGTTCACGCGCCATCTTCGACGCGCTTGGTGGCGACAAGAGCATTCTCCCCGAAGAGCAGCCAACGATCGATTTCGCCTACGCGTGCGTCGTTTCCATTCGCGCCATCTCAGAGGGTGAGGCGTTCACGCCGAGCAACATCTGGGTCAAGCGGCCAGGAACTGGGCAGATCAAGGCTCGGCACTTTGATGAGTTGATCGGCCGCCGCAGCCGCGGAGCGATTCCCTCGAACACTCAGCTCGCCTGGGCCGATGTCGTCTGAGTTCTTCAGTTCCAATTCGAACTACCAGGGTCCGCAACGCCGGATCCTCTTTCTCACGGGCACTCGCGCGGACTTTGGAAAGATGAAGCCGCTGATGCGTGCCGTTCAGAATGCGCCGGCATTCGTCTGCGAAGCCTTCGTGACGGGCATGCATATGCTCAAGCGGTACGGATTGACGGTGAACGAGATCCGTAACGCCGGTATCGCCAACATCTTCACGTTCATCAATCAGGATAGCACCGAGCGCGGGATGGATGTCGTGCTCGCCAACACCATTCGGGGTCTGGGCCACTACGTACGCGAGTTCCGCCCCGATATGATCGTCGTGCATGGCGACCGTGTCGAGGCGCTCGGGGGCGCCATCGTCGGATCACTGCACAACATTCTCGTCGCACACGTCGAGGGCGGCGAAATCTCAGGTACGATCGACGAGCTTCTCCGACACGCCATCTCCAAATTATCCCATTTGCATTTCGTCTCGAACGAGCAAGCGCGCCGACGGCTGATTCAGATGGGAGAGCTCGAAAGCTCCGTGCATGTGATCGGATCCCCGAATATCGACATCATGCTATCGGATACGCTCCCAGCTCTGACGGAAGTCAAAGAGCACTACGAGATCCCCTACGACGAGTACTCACTGCTGGTTTATCACCCGGTCACGACTGAGGTCGAACGCATTCGCGGGCACGCGCAGTCCGTCATGACGGCAGCAATGCGCTCGGAGCGCAATTATGTGGTGATCTATCCAAATAATGACAGCGGTTCTGACTCCATCATGGAAGTGCTGGAGTCGGTGCGCGGACATCCGCGCTTCACGCTGCTGCCATCGATGCGATTCGAGTACTACCTGACGCTTCTCCGACACGCCCAAGCAATCGTCGGCAACTCGAGCTCGGGCGTACATGAAGCGCCAGTCTACGGCGTCCCGACAGTGAACATCGGTTCGCGTCAGCTGAATCGCTTTCGGTACGAGAGTATTGTCGACGTGTCGGAGGATTCAGAGGAAATAGTCGCCGCGCTATCGCATCTGCCGAAGGGTATGCCCTCCTTGCATTTCGGGAGTGGCCAAAGCGCGCAGTTGTTCATGGAGCGCCTCGGAGATCACGAAACGTGGTCTACTCCCTGTCAGAAGCAGTTTCGGGATGTAGCGCTGGGTGCTGCGTTTGGCGCGCTCACGCCGGTCGCGCGAGGTGAGGGCGCTGTCAGCACGCCTGAAGTGCCAGCTGTCGCTCTCCCCGAACGAGGCCGACTACAGGCCGTTTAGTCTAGCGGCCCCTGATTCGCGCGGCGTGTCCACTCGCAAGGAGCCGCGTCGGCGCTGCAAGGAAGGTCGTTGGTATCGAGCCGGTCGAGAAGAAGGAGCGGGGCGTTGCCGGATGTCATGGGCAAAGGGACGAGCCGAGCGGCGCAGCTCAACGCGATTCGGCACCCCTGATCAGCGGCGAGCGCGATCGAGTCGCTAGTGAAGCTTCCGTACGGAAAGCACATAATCCAGTCTTGAACGGCGTCCTCGAACACATCGTTCAGGAAGCTGCGAGTTGCACACAGTTCCGCGATTTGTTGTTCCCGCGACAGAAGCCCCATGTGCTCGTGGCGCTCGCCATGTCCGCCGATCTCCATGCCGTGCTCGAGGAGGGTGCGTAACTGGCTCCTGTCCATGTAGAGCTCACGAGAGAACGTCGCCTCATCCACCGCGACGTACCGCCGAAAGAGCATATCGACGACGCGCTCGCGGACGACGCTCGGTAGTGCGTGCTGCAGGAGTCGCTTGAGAAACGCGGTCGTCGTCGAGTCATATCTGTTCGGCTGCCGATATCGAAGGCAGAGATCCTCCTCATCGGGCAACTCATACTCCGCCCGATAGCTGGCAATGAGCTGCAGCGCGTCGCGCAGCAACAGATCGTGATCAGCCGTCGAGGCGAGCACGAAATGCAGCTTATGAACATCCAAGACTATTCGGTCGCGAACCGGCCGCGCGGATGGGAAAAAGGCGCCAGGAATGCCACGCTCCAGCAGACGAGGAAACACCGTGTCGAAGTGGTCGCTCAACCCGTCGTCGAACGTGAGCACGCACGGCGCAGGCGGCAAGGATAGCTCACCGCGGGAGGCCGCGAGGACATCCCGCAGTGCAACGACGGAGTAGTGCCGCTGGATGTAGTCGAGCTGCGCCTCGAACTCGTCGGTGCGGCGACCCTTGATCGCCGGGTACCGGGAGCGCGATAGATCGCGCACATAGTGATACATGACCAGCGTCAGCATACTGAAGCTCGATCCTCAGCAGGAGGAGGGAACGAGGGTCATGCGCGCAGAGTAGCGAGCGCGAGCCGCGGTGAGACGATCCATCGACGGACGAGGAGACGATCCTCGTCGGAAAGGATATTTGCGTTCCAGGCCGCGAGAAAATACAGCGCCAGCAGACCGAATCGGAGGCCTAACGATGCTAGGATACGGCCGCGCGGCAGCAGGGCCCCTGCCGTGCACACGATAACACTGATCGCGCACAGACGCACGACAGGCGGCCAGTCATATTCGACACGCCACAGGCGCTGTGAGAAGAAATAGATCCATCCATAGCGCGTTGCGAACGCAATCGCGGTGGCCACGGCCGCACCCATCCCGTGATATCTCGGGATCAGCAGTGCATACGCGGCGAGCACAACGAGCGCGGCTGCCCAATTGGCGAGCGTCGAGTACACCGTCTTCTCGCTCATCAGAATGCCGATGTCCTGGATCTGCGCCCAGCCTTGCAGCACGTACCCGATCAGTATGACCGGCACGAGGTCAGCCGCGCTGTAAAAGGCGGGCGTCGTCATGATGCGCAATACGTCTGGCACGAAGAGCGACAGACCAACGGCCGTTGTCATCAGCACGAGGTTCATGTACAAGAAGCCGCGTGCGAAGACCTCGTCACGGTCGCGGCGCTTCGCGATCTCGAAGCGCATCGGCTCCCACACCATCTCGAAGGGGATGTAGCCTATTGCGGCGAGCAGGAACCCGAACTGATACGCGAGCGAGTAAATACCTACGTCTGCAATAGTGCCCGCACGCTGCAGGAAGTATCGGTCAGCGAAAGTCACGATGAATGTCGCGAACTGCGTCCCGATCAGCGGTACGCCATAACGCAGCAGTTGGCCAGTGGCCACGGGCGAAAGTCGCAATCCAACGTCGCGGACGACGTACACGCAGAGCCAAGCGCCGATAACGGCAGAAGCAACGAGGTTGCCGAGGAATACACCGCGCACACCCATTCCGTGATAGACCACGAAGTAGATGTTGAAGCCAAGTTGCAAAGCCAACTTCAGCGAGTTCGCGATGACGAACAGAACGGAGCGTTCTCGCAACCGCGCATACGACAACGGAACCAGCTGAAGGCTTTGCAGCGCGAGTGTAATGGCGGCGAGCTGGATTAGCGGCGTGTACTGCGGTGAGCTGAAGACCAGCAACGACAGGGGCTTTGCTATGAGGTAGGTGACAGCGCCAATCACGCCGTAACTCCCGCCCAGTGCGACGAGGGCAGTCGAGACGACTGCGTTCTTGTCGCGTTCCCCTTCTGCCTTGTGGTAGTACCGAAATATCCCGAGCGCCAGCTTTGCGCCGGCGACGATCGAGATGATGTCCAGCGTCATCCCGATCAACTCCATCACACCATAGTCGGCTGGCGTGAGGAAGCGCGTGTATACGGGCAGCATGATGAAGCTCACCGCCCTGGTGAGCATCATGCCCGCGCCGTAGACCAGCGTCTGTCGGCCTACACGGCGCATCTGAAACGTCGTCGTTCCTCGAGAATCGCTCACGATACGGAAAGCAGCATGAAGGAGTGTGTGTTTCTCGCTCGCTCGGGTGGCGCGCGAGCGGCTCGAAAGCAACTCCCAGGCCCGTGCTCTCCTTCGGCACTAGACATATAAGTTGTTGCAGCGCATTTCCTTGTGCGGCAACAATTGGTCGGTTGTGCACCCGCGCCGATTGATCTCGTGGTCAGCTGTTGCGTCGTCACAACAGGGGTATCTCTCGCGACATTCGCACTACTACCGACTCCCACCTTTCGACAAGAATCAGACGCAGGTTCCGATCAGAGATTATTGGCGGTTTCGCGTCCTGGGCCTAAGTTGCGCGACTTGCAAACAACCTTGGATGCCGAGCGGGCAGCCGGCCGTACACGAGTGCTCCACATAATTCAGAATTTGAATTATGGGGGCATGGAGCGTCTCCTCGCCGATATCGTACGCGGCCTGGATCGCACGCACTTCGATTGCCACGTCCTGGCGCTTCAGTACCTCGGCCGCTTTGCCGAGGGATTGAGGGAGGTAGCTCAGCTTCACTTGGCGACGCCGATGTCTCGTTGGTCCATGCTTCGCCCCACGTCGCTTGCGCGACAGATAGCGAGCATCGAACCTGACGTGGTTCATACCCACAGCGGGGTGTGGTACAAGGCGGGCCTGGCCGCTCGAATCGCGGGAGTGAGAAAAACCATCCACACTGAGCACGGCCGCGCAAAGCCAGATCCGTTTGCAGACCGCGCGATAGATGCAATTGCTGCACGGCGAACGGACGTCATCATCGCCGTTTCCGCCAGTGTCGCAGAGCAACTCATTACGACGCACATTGCTCCCGCCGACCGAGTGCGGATCATTCCAAACGGAGTGGAAACAAATGTGCTTCAGCCCCGGGCGGATGACGGTGCCCTTCGCCGCGAGCTGGGCATATCCTCGAACGCCTTTGTGTTAGGAAGTATTGGACGGCTCGAGCCGATCAAAGGCTATGACCTGATGGTCGACGCATTCGCGCGTCTCATTGCTGACTGGGGTGAGGACGAACCGCCTGTACTGGTTGTTGCCGGAGACGGATCAGAGCGAGCACGTCTCGAGCAATCAGTGGAGCAGCACGGCCTGCGCGGCCGCGTGCATTTTGTCGGCTGGCGCAACGACATTCAATCTTTGCTGTCGACATTCACGTTGTTCACGATGTCATCGCGCAGCGAGGGTACTTCGATAAGCCTGCTCGAGGCGATGAGCAGCGGCCTCTGCCCTGTGGTGACCGATGTCGGCGGCAATGCAGCTGTGCTCGGTCAACAGCTCTCGCATCGCTTGGTGCCCGCTGGCGACACTCGCGCGCTGTCGGCGGCGTGGCGCAGTGCTCTCTGCGATCCCGCGCATCGCCGCGCGGATGCAAGGTTGGCCCGCACGCGCGTGGAGACCGCATTCGGTCTACGTGCGATGATCGCCGAGTACGAAGCGCTGTACAAAACGCGCTGACCAGAAGAGCGCGATCGCGCCCTTCTCGAAACGTTTCACAATCGATGCAACGCCACGGATTTTGCGAGGAACTATCGGCCGTATCGCCGTTGCTCCGTCGCGATTCGATCACGAACAAATGTCTCGGTCTTTTTTTCGTGAAATTTCTTGTGCGTTGATTGCGAGTCACATCACAGCGCACAAGACCGGCGTGATTGTATATGGCATCCGCACCGCAGTTGTGGGATTCACTTGCTAGCCAGAAGGATCAGCCGCTTTGTTCAGTGAGCCTCATCACCTGAAGTCCGGGTGGACGAAATCTCGGGACTCACACTCCCACATAACGAAAATCCACGGTGAACGCCCCGCGCCGACGCGGGTGATTGATTCACGAGAGGTACGGCAGGATCGCACGACCTCGATTCGAGGTGAGCGACAAGGGCAAACCCGGCGAAAGCCGGCGACGCAAAGCTACGAGGCTACAGCGCGACGGAATTGCGCCAAGCTAGTCGGGCCGCCGAAACACAGCTAAGAGGTCGGATCTATGCGAACCGCCCCGCTGTTGATGCTCGGCCTCGCGGTCGTTACCGCGTGCTCCGAAACAAGCAAGAGCACCGTCACTTACACCAATAACGGCCCGGTGGAGACGCCGGTGACGGTCGCTTCCGTCGTCGTCTCACTTACCGCGTCGACGCTACAGATTGGCGCTTCCGCTCAGGCGAGCGCCGTGCTGAAAGACGCGAGTGGGAACACCGTAAGCGGACCCTCTGTCAGCTGGAGTAGCTCGGACGCCGCTGTTGCCACGGTGAACAGCTCCGGCCTCGTGAAGGCAATCGGGGCGGGTAGCGCGAATATCGTCGCTAGCAGCGACGGGGTCACGGGTTCAGCGAACATTGGTGTCGCCGCCGCACCACCCGTACCGGTAGCGTCCGTGACGGTCTCGCTGGGCTCCTCGAGCGTAGCTGTCGGCCAGACGACGCAGGCCACGGCGGTTTTGAAGGATGCCAGCGGTAACCTGCTGACCGGCCGAACGATCACCTGGAGTAGCCTCAATACTTCCGTTGCCACCGTAAACAACGCGGGTGTCGTAACGGCGGTCAGCGCGGGCAGCGCGGCGATCGTCGCGACCAGTGAAGGCATCGCGGGGCAGACGACAATCAATGTCGGCCCGGTACCGGTTGCATCAGTGACCGTTTCCCTGGCGAACAGCCTCGGTGTGGGCCAAACGACGCAGGCCACCGCAGTGCTCAGGGACGCGAGCGGTAATGTGCTGACGGGACGAACAATCACTTGGAGTAGTTCGAATACCGCTGTTGCGACCGTGAATGGCACTGGACTCGTGACGGCAGCAGGTTTAGGAAACGCGAACATCATTGCCACCAGCGAAGCGAGCACGGGGCAGGCGACCGTGACCGTTGTCGCAGCGCCTCCGCCGCCTGTGGCATCGGTGACCGTCTCACTCGGCGCGTCGAGCGTATACGTCGGTCAGACGACTCAGGCGACGGTGGTACTGAAAGACGCCGGCGGCAACGTCTTGACGGGCCGCACAGTGACCTGGACGAGCTCGAACACCGGTGCTGCGACGGTCTCGAGTTCGGGCTTGGTGACGGCAGTGGGGGCAGGCGGCGCCAATATCGTCGCTACGAGTGAGGGCGTCATTGGGCAGTCGACTGTGACGGTCGCACTCGCGCCGGTGGCATCGGTGAGCGTGTCGTTAGGCTCTGGCAGTCTTACGGTTGGACAGACGACGTTGGCTACCCCGGTCCTGAAGGACGCGGGCGGCAACGTGCTCACCGGCCGCACCGTCACATGGACGAGCTCGAACTCGGCGGCTGCGACAGTCAATGCCTCAGGTGTCGTGACGGCGGTTGGTGCGGGTAGCGCAAGTATCGTCGCGACGAGCGAAGGTGTTACCGGACAGGCCAGCGTCACCGTTACCCTCCCGCCGGTGGCATCGGTTAGCGTGTCGTTAGGCTCGAGCAGTCTGGCCGTGGGACAGACGACGCAAGGCAGTGTCATTCTGAAGGATGCCAGCGGCAACGTGCTGTCCGGGCGTACGGTGACGTGGACGAGCTCGAACTCGGCCGTTGCGACAGTCTCGAGCTCGGGGCTCGTAACGGCGGCGGGGGCCGGCAGCGCCAACATCGTGGCTACGAGTGAAGGTGTCACCGGACAGGCGAGTGTGACGGTTACAGTGCCGGTGGCCACTGTGAGCGTCTCGCTGGGCTCGGGAAGCCTCACCGTTGGCCAGACCACGCAAGCGTCCGCGGTGTTGAAGGACGCCGGCGGGAATGTGCTCACCGGGCGCACGATTACTTGGACGAGCTCGAATACGGCCGTGGCGACCGTGAACAGCTCGGGGCTCGTGGCCGCAGTCGGCGCGGGGAGCGCGAACATCGTCGC
>Ga0070717_10000804_pt1 | contig 20629 bp, 15 predicted proteins | sample LARL113metaG_FD_71366 | JGI IMG/M metagenome (GOLD analysis project Ga0070717, IMG submission 71366) | Corn, switchgrass and miscanthus rhizosphere microbial communities from Kellogg Biological Station, Michigan, USA - LAR L11-3 metaG | ecosystem: Host-associated > Plants > Roots > Rhizosphere ... | reverse complement strand
AGGCCATGTCAGTTGTATCCTGCAGCAGGCGCGCGTCCCACTTGCCGACCCCGGCGTGTAACCCGATGTTCGCCTCGCTTGGATTGGGGCGGTAACCCAGTTGTGAGCACCGAATGACAAGCTTGGTTTCTCGCGGCAAGTGTTCGAGTCGATATTTGCCCTCATCATCGCTGAGGGTCGGGTAAGTTTTGCCGTGGCTGTCGACTGCCGTTACGGTGGCGCCAGAGATTCCCTTACCAGTGACCCAGTCCATTACCCTTCCTTGGATGACGAACTGCCGGGGCATCGCCGAGGAAGCGTGCCTGTGTTGCGCTAAATCGAGCTGCCGAAAAAGCACCATAGTGATCACTGCGAGTGTGAGGAGAAAGACGCGTAACGTTCGCTTCATTGGAACCTCACCTTTATCGAGGATCGGAGATAACCCCATTCCGCTTCGGTCAATGGACGCTGAAATACTAGCGAAACCTCATAGGCATATGGATGAAACGCCTCCAGTTCCCCGGTCAGCAATGACACCTTTCCCGAGGTCTTCGAGGAGGAAACTGCGCGGACCGGAGAGCCTTCGAGCACTGCTCCAGATTGGGGAACTATAGTCTCTAAGGGAACCTCCGACGTGAATTCAAAATGCCAATGTAGGCCCGATTTGGACGCAAGCCCAGGCCAGATGTCAATGTGCATTAGTGCGATGGAGTCGCTTCTTTTGTTGACGTCTACGTGATAGCCGTGGTCGGGCCAGACCTCCACGGCGAAGGCGGGAGTACGGGCCTTCCTAGTTCGGCGAAAGAATCCCTCCTTGGTATCGCCGTCGACGGTGAGGGAAAAATCCTGTCGCAGCGGTGTTCGGTTGCCCGGGGCCGATCCCCGGATGTGTACGTCGGTATTCTGCTGGCCCGCCTGTAACTGGGGAAGTTCTGATATGTCGAAACCTAGCTTCACCGCCTCGCCGCCCTCACCTGGGATGAGCTGAGCGGACTTCATGTGAACGTCGGCGTGTCCGAGCTGCGCCTCGTTTCGCACCACTAGTGGCAGGTCGATTGGATCGCCAGCGTGAAAGTTGTGGGTGGCAGTATTACCTGTGAAAATCACTACATCGGGTGCAACGAACCACTCACTGAAGTAGTCACGGATGGCCGACATTGCTCCGAAGAGCGCTGCAAGACCTATAAGAACCTTGCCCAGCTTTGCCGGGTTTTCTGTCCACTTTGGCATTGAGGGTGTGCGGATCTGGACCAACTGCCCGAGAGTACCCGGATTACCAATGCCCAAGATCTTAAGCACCGATGGTTCTAAGGCACGCATCCGCTCTTCCGAAGTCCAATAAAGCAGCACAGTGATGCTCGAACCAGTGCGGATGGATTCGCTGAGTAAAAGGCTGTTGTCCGACAGATCGAACTTCTCAGGAAAGGTGAAATTGGGCGGTGCATCGTAAGAACGAATGAACGCAGTCCGGCTGGCGTCCCGCTGACCAACACGATTTGGCCAACTCCACTTGAACATAGTTCTCCGGAGTTGTTATGGAGTGCTCCGATGATAGCGCAGTTTCTTAGAACGGCGAGAAAAAAGAGAAACCCGTTAGAGAATTCGGATTGAACCCAGGCTATTTATCGCAATCCAGCCCGGAAGGTGTGAAGCTTCAGTTCCCCATTCCGACCTTTGATCAATAACCTGCCCCTGGTCGCCTACAATTCCTCCAGTCGTTCATTCGATTTCGATTGGGGGCCAATCTCTGATGTATTTGACGTTGTCTCGCCTTTGCTGCGCGGTGATGCTGGCCGCGGGCGCCTTGCTCTATGCGGCCGACAAGCCAAAACCCGCAGCCGCCCCGGCCGCCACCGATCCCTATGCGGAAGTGCAGCCGGCCACCGAGTCCGTCGACCTGAACATGTATGAGCGAATTCGCGACGAGGGGTTGAATCGCTCGCACGTAATGGAATTCGCCTCCGCGTTGATGGACGGCATCGGCGAGCGCCTCACCGGCTCGCCGAATGCCAAAAAGGCGAATGAGTGGACGCGCGACACGCTGACAAAAATTGGGCTGGAGAATGCGCATCTGGAAGATTGGGGCGAGTTCGGGATCGGGTGGCAGCAGTTGAACACGTGGGTGCGCCTGGTAACTCCCGATACCGCCGTGCTGATTGCTCAGGCCACACCCTGGTCGGCCGCAACCAGCGGCCCCGTGACCGGGGACGTGGTCTTCGTCAGTATTCAAAGCGAAAAGGACATGGACCAGTACAAGGGCAAACTGGCCGGCAAGATCGTACTTTTCGGCGCCATGCGCCCGGTGCCTCCCGTGGACAAGCCCCTGTTCACGCGCAACACGGAGAAGGATCTTGAGGACGTCGCGGAGTTTCCCGTCAACGCGAATGTCGGGGGCATTCCGCCGGAAACAATGGCGCGCCTGCGGGAGCGGATGGAGCGGCAGAAGCTTCTGGAAAAGGTCGCGGAGTTTTTCACGGAGGAAAAGGTGGCCGGAGTGATCGAGCCCAGCCGTGATGGCGCAAATAGCGGCGGCTCGGGCGGCACTCTGTTCGACGACAATGGCGCCACGCTCGGGCGCACGCCTTATGCAGCCGACAAACAGGTGAAGGTTCCGGTGGTGGTGGCGGCTATCGAGAGCTATGGCCGGCTCTATCGATTGGCGCAGGCGCACGTGCCGGTGAGCGTGGAGATGAATGTCGAAACCAAGGTGAGCGGCGAGCACGAACATGGATTCAATACGGTGGCCGAGATACCCGGCACGGATCCCATGCTCAAAGAGCAAGTGGTGATGCTGGGCGGCCACCTGGATAGCTGGATCGCGGGCACCGGCGCTACCGACAACGGCGCAGGTACGATCGTCGCCATGGAGGCGGTCCGTATTCTAAAGGCTCTCGATATCCGGCCGCGCCGTACGATCCGCATCGCCCTGTGGACGGGCGAAGAGCAGGGACTATTCGGGTCGAAGGGCTACGCGACGCAGCACTTCGGATCGATCAAGACGTCGACTGCGCCCGACCAGATGCAATTGCCGGAGTTCATGCGCCGGCCCGCCGGCCCACTTGAGGTCAAGCCCGAACAAAAGCTGCTCTCGGCGTATTTCAACGTCGACAATGGCTCGGGCAAGATTCGCGGAATCTACACCCAAGGAAATGCTGCTGTGGCGCCAATCTTTGCGCAGTGGATGGTTCCTTTAAAGGACCTGGGCGTCACGACAATCACCATGCGCAACACCGGCGGTACCGACCACCTGAGCTTTGACGCGGTCGGGATTCCAGGATTCCAGTTCATCCAGGACGACCTCGACTACGACACCCGCACCCACCACTCCAACCAGGATGTATACGAACGGCTGCAGCCCGCCGATCTGAAACAGATTGCCACCGTGGAAGCGATTTTCGTCTACAACGCCGCGCAGCGGGACCAGATGATGCCGCGCAAGCCGCTCCCTGATCCGGAACGAACCGAGAAGCTTCGCGCACCGCTACAAGGCATTTTCCCGGGCGCAGCGCCGCCGGAGGAAAAGACAAAGCAGTGAGCGGGGATTTGGTCGGCGGGGGCGCGCTGGCTCGCCCTCTGACGCGCCGATTCTGCTACACTGATCGAAGCGCATCCAAGGGAGAACGGTCCAGGCAACGCCCTCGCGATGCGCATCCTGCACGGCATGTCGGGGAGTGGCTCAGCCTGGTAGAGCACCTGGTTCGGGACCAGGGGGTCGGAGGTTCGAATCCTCTCTCCCCGACCACTAAATCAACAACTTACTTTCTGAGTGGATGGTTGGGGTTCCCCACAGGGCTCCCATTCGGCGACAGTTCCGCGCGCCCGCAGCGGAGTGTCGATCACTTTGTCCCTTGGCTCCTCCGGTTCGGTCAGAACGGCCTCGACGCGCTCGTCCCACCAAGTCTTGGAATACACGTCCAGGGTGATGCTGCCGGTGCCGGCCGAAGTCTTCACCCGATCGAACTCTGCGTCGTAAACACGTTCGTCTACACTAGGCAAGCCCGCCGCCATCCACAACCAGGTGCGCGCCGGTTACCCATTGCGACATATTGCTGGCGAGAAACAGCACTGCGTTGGCCACGTCTTCTGGCGTTCCGACCCGCGCGATGGGGCGGTTAGCCGCGTCTTTCATGAACTCCGCGCGATCTTCTCCCAGTTGCCAGCACTCCAGGGCGAGCATCGGCGTGTCAACATCCCCAGGACACACGCAGTTCACGCGAATGTTGTGCCTGCCCAGATCAATGGCCATGGCGCGCGTCAGGTTCAGTACGCCGCCTTTCGCGGCGCAGTATGCCGCTGCTTTCGGGCCCCCTCGCAGGGACCAGCCCGACCCGGTGTTGATGATCGAGCCGCCGCCCTGCGCCACCATGTGGGGGATGACCTCGTGCGAAAGCAGATACACCGCTTTCAATGTCACGTCGAGCACCAGGTCCCACTCGTCTTCCTCCAGGGTCGCAGCGTCTTTGCGGATCGTCACGCCGGCATTGTTGCACAGGATATCGATGTGTCCGCACTCCGCGATGATGCGCTCCACCGCGCCCCTGCAGTCGGCCTTCGAGCGCAGATCGCAGCGCACCGGCAACGCGTCCCCCGAGCCCGCGATAATCGTCGCCACGGTGGCGTCGGCGCTCCCTGCGTTGATGTCCAGCGCCGCTACACGCGCGCCCAATTCCGCCAGCCGCAGGGCCATGCCGCGCCCGATACCCGACCCCGCGCCCGTCACGACTGCCACCTTCCCCGCAAGTGAAAGAAGCTGGCCGGCCTTTTCGTCGATCCCGCTTACGTCCATGATCTCTCCAGCTCTACTTCGCGTATCCGATGGTCCGGGCACGTGCAATTCCCCGCTGCACACCTTGCGCCACCGCCTTTCGATACCCAGCGGATTCCATGCCGGCCATCGTCGCTTCCGCCGTGCCGCCCGGTGTGGCTGCCTGCCTCTGAATCTTGTTCAAGTCTCCGCTGCCTATCCTGAGCGCGGCCTCCGCCCCGCTGAGCGCGTGCGCCGCCGCTTGAAGCGCGGTCTTCCTGCTCAGGCCGGCTTCCACGCCGGCATCCGCCAGCGCGCTCAGCGCATGCACCCCGTGGCTAGGCGAGTAGATGACGGTGAACGCGTCAAAATGCCGCTCCGGCAAAAAAATCACCTGGCCGAATGTTGCGAACAGGCCATGAACCGCCGCACGCGTCTCCTTGGCGCACCCGCTCCCGAAAGCCAGCGCGGTCAGTCCGTTCCCTGACTCGCACAGCGGGCTCGGCATCGCCCTCGCCCATCTCACTCTGGCCCTGATTCGCTTCCGCAGCCATTCCAGCGGAAGTCCCGCCATGACGCTGACCAGAGTTTTTGGCCGCTCCCGGTGACCGCCTCGCTCGAGCGCATCATCCAACTCCCGTAACATTTCCTCTGCCGAATCCGGCCGGAGCGCCAGCACAATGAGTTGCGCTGCGCGCAGTCCCGTCGCGAGGTCCGGTTGCTCCGTGGCTCCGTATGTCCGCCGTAGCAGCCGCATCCGTTCCGCCCTGTGATCGTGAACCGCAATCGGCGCCGCATACTTTCCCAGCCGCAGCCCCGCAATCATCGCCGCGCCAATGCTGCCGCCGCCGATAAACAGCGTCGTCCCGACCGGTCTAGCCGATTTTCTCAAGCGCCCTTTCCATCGCCGCCAAGGTCTGTGCAACATCCTCGCGCGAGTGTGCCGCGGTCACAATCGAGTGCAGTGTCGCCGCCGGGCTGGTGTAGATCCCATGCGCGAACAGCGCCAATGAAAATCGCTGGTACTTCTTGCGATCCACGTGTTCGCAATACTGGCGGTAATCCCAGATGGCCGGCTCGTCCGTGAACAGGATCTGGAACATCGGTCCTACACGCTGGACGATGGCCGCGGTTCCTGTGCGCCGGAAAAGCTCCGTCAGACCCTTCGCCAGTTCGTCCGCGAGCGCCCAGATATGGGCAAATACCGCGCCATCGTTGGCCGAAAGCTTGCGCAGATTAGCGCGCGCCGCATGCAACCCGATCCGCGAGGCGTTGTGCGTGCCATAGTGCAGCACGCCGCCGCTGGCCAGCTTGCCCATGATCTCCGCGCGCCCCGCAAACGCCGCCACCGGCAGCCCGCAACCGAGCGCCTTCCCGAAGGTCACGATGTCGGGATCCAGCCCATAGTGTTCCTGGCAGCCGCCTTTGGCGATCCGGAATCCGGTCACCGTCTCATCCAGGATGAAAACAATCCCGTTCTTCTGCGCGATCTTCTGTACCGCCTTCAGATAACCCTCCCGCGGAGGAATCACCCCCATGTTCGCCATCACGCCCTCGGTAATGACCGCGGCAATCTGGCCGGGATGGTTCCCGACCGCGCGTTCCAGGCACTCCACGTCGTTCCACGGAACCAAAATCGTATCCGCCAGCGCATAACGGTTCAAGCCGGAGCTGTCGGCAATCTTCACCGGATCGCTCGGCAGCCCCAAGGCGCCCGGCGGCAGCGGGTTCGACCCCACCAGCACGTCGTCGTACCAGCCGTGGTAGTGGCCTTCGAACTTGAGAATCTTGGGGCGCCCGGTGTAGCCCCGCGCCAGCCGGAGCACCGCCATGACCGCTTCCGTGCCGGTGTTCGCGAACCGCACCATCTCCGCATTGGGAATCATGCCCTTCAAAAGCTCGGCCACTTCGATCTCGATCCCGGTTGCGGTGGCAAAGTGAGCGCCAGTCGACGCCCCTTCCAAAATGGCGGCTGTAATCTCCGGATCCGCGTGGCCAAAGGGCAACGCGCCGAAGCCCATCATCCAATCGATGTACTCGTTGCCATCGACGTCAAAAAGCCGTGACCCCGCCCCTCGCTCCATGAACACGGGGTATTCGCCGTAATTGGCTGGACCGCGCGAGGGGGAACTGCCGCCCTCGATCAGCAACGCACGCGAGCGCTCGTACAAACGCCTTGATCTCTCCGTGCTGAAGACGGTTGCGCTGTTCGTTTTCAAGGAAGCCTCCTCGGTTGAAGCCGCTGCCCTGCTGGCAGAAGTTCCGAAACAGATACGAGCAAGAGCGCTCAAGCCACCGAATTGGTGCGGATGACCTCCTTATAGAAGTCGAAGGAGAGTTTGGGGGTGCGCTTCTGGGTTGTGAAGTCGACATAGGTGATGCCGAAGCGTTTCGAGAATCCGTCGCTCCACTCGAAATTGTCGAGGAGGCTCCAAAGAAAGTATCCCTTCACCGGAACTCCATCCGAGACGCCACGATGGAGCTGGCCAAGGTAGTTGCGCAAATAAAGAACGCGATCGGTGTCGAGCACGCGGCCGTCGGGTCGGAGAACGTCGCTCGAGGAGTAGCCGTTTTCGGTAATGTAGATTTCTTTGACACCCCAGATTTGCGAGACCAGCTTAGGGGTCCAGTAAATGGCCTGAGGAGTGAAGAAGAGCCACTCTGATAACGCATGCGGGTAACTGGCCGGACGGGGGATCAAGTCGAAGCCTTCGGGCTTGTCCGATGGGACAGCTTCTTGCGTGGTGTAGATGTTGATACCGAGAAAATCGAGCGGTGAGCCGATGGTCTTCATCTCCTCGGGCGTGAACTGCGGGGCGTCGGGGCCGAGGTCGCGGAGGTAGCGATCGGTGTATCGGCCCTCAAGGATGGCAGTAATGTATTGGGCATTTATTTCGCGAATGGCCTGTTCGGCGGCGCGAATGTGAGCGGCATCTTCGATAGCGGGCATGGCGCCGGAGACGTCTTCGGCAAGACCGACCTTGACGGGCCGCTTGGCGGCGGCGCGGATAGCCTGCAGGCCGAGCCCGTGGGCGAGAACGGCGTAGTGGCGGGCCTGCATTACATCCTTGCGGGGCAACTTGAGGCCCGGAGCGGATGAGCCATCGGCGTAGCCGGCGTCAATGAAGGAGTCGAACTCGTTGATGGTCATCCAGTGAGTCACGCGATCGGAGAGTTGGCTGGCGGTGTAGCCGGCATAGTCTGCGAAAGCCTGCGCTGTGGCCCGGCTGGTCCAGCCGCCCTTGTCCTGTAGCGCCTGTGGCAGATCCCAGTGGAAGAGCGTGGCGTAAGGCTCGATTCCGGCGGACTGCAGCTCGTCCAGGAGGCGCTTGTAAAAGTCGAGGCCTTTGGGATTGGGCGTGTCAGTGCCTTGCGGGAAAACGCGCGGCCATGCAATGGAGAAGCGGAACACCTTCGTGCCCAGCTCCTTCATGAGGGCGACATCCTGCTTGTAGAGGTGAAAGAAATCGTCGGCCACATCGGCCGTTTGGTCATGCCAGACTTTACCGGGCGTGTGGCTGAAAGTGTCCCACACGGAGGGTCCGCGGCCGTCGGCATTGACGGCGCCTTCCACTTGGTAGGCTGCAGTGGCGCTACCCCAGAGAAACCCTTGCGGGAATGAGCGCGGAGCGGGCGTAGAGATCTTAGGCAATTCCGCTGCGGCGGCGCTGTTGCTGAGCCACGGCTGCAGGACCGGCGCGGCGGTGAGGGCGAATGCGGACTTCATAAAGTTGCGACGTTTCATGGAATGCCTCGCGAAGTGGAGGTCAGCACCAAGAGCATCCTGTGCGGCCAATTTATCAGAGGGCAAGAGCACATGCGGACCCGGCATGTACTTCATCGCCTAAGTAAGCGATCGACGAATTCGCTTGAGTCTGATCGCGATTCTACTTTATCGCAGTACTGCGGTGATCAGCTTTAGGATCTTGCTTGAATTAGCTGCACCCCGAAAATACGAGATCACTTAACTCAGTCCTCGGGTTGGGCGGAGATTGAAGCGAATTGCATCACTTAACGCTGGCTAAGAGCCCGACGTCGGGCCCAAATCGGCCACTTGCAGGACAATCTTCCCGACGTGCACGCTCGACTGTATGCGCTCGTGAGCCGTTGCCACATCCAACATAGGAAATACGGAATCCAGAATCGGCCGTAGCTTCCCTTCCTGCACCAGCGGCCACAGAGTCTTTTCAATTCCGTTGCGCAGCTCCGTTTTCTCCTCCGCAGAACGCGAGCGTAATGTCGATCCGGTAATGATCAGCCGTTTCGCCATCAACGCCCGCACATCCAGTTCCACTTTGTTGCCGGCACTGGCGGCGATATGCACGAGGCGGCCGTCCCTGGCCAGCACCTTCACATGCTTCGCAAAGTAGTCGCCGCCCACCATATCCAGAACAACGTCCACGCCCTTTCCGCCCGACCAATCCAGCACGCCTGCCTCCCAGTCTTCTTCGCGATAGCAAAAGGCGCGTTCGCAGCCCAGTTCCAACAGGAATTCGCATTTCTTTGGCGAACCAGCCGTCGCCGCGACGGCTGCCCCGAAGGCCTTGGCCGCCTGGATCGCAAAGGTCCCGATGCCGCTGGTCCCGCCCTGCATTAGGAATCGGTCGCCCTGATGGATTCGTCGCGGATCAAAGAGGTTTGCCCACACGCTAAAAGCAGCCTCAGGCAAAGATGCCGCGGCCGTAAATTCCACCTTCTCCGGAATCGGCAGACAGCAGCCTGCATGCGCAACGCAATAATCGGCGTATCCGCCGCCGGGCACCAACGCGCACACCTTGTCGCCGATCTTCCAGCGCTGGTCCGTTCCGGTCCCATGCGCCACGATTTCTCCAGCCACTTCCAGTCCCAGAATCTCCGAAGCTCCGTGAGGTGGAGGGTAATGCCCCTGCCGCTGATGCAGATCTGCTCGGTTCACTCCCGCAGCTGCTACGTGGATCAGCACTTCGCTTTTGCCGGGCCGGGGCATCTCAACTTCTTCGATCCTCAGCACTTCTGGTCCGCCAAACCCCGTCATTCCGATCACTCGCATGCATCCAGCATAGCCGCCTGCAGCAAGCGGCTCGACTGAGGCGGAGGCGCGAGCGCCACGAAGGGATAACCTGGATACAGTTGAGGTTGTATGACATCGAACCAAAGCGTTCCAACTCGCCAACATGCCAACACCGGACCGGAACCACCGCAAGTGGCGGAACCGGGTTACGCGGAACGCGTCCGGACTCTCGTCTCGCAATCCGCCATCGGTACACTGTCGACGTGCTCCCGCAAGCATCCGGGATTTCCATTTGGGTCACTGATGCCATTCGCATTGGATTCTCATGGGCGACCGACCTTCTTGATAAGCAATATGGCCATGCACACACAGAATCTGCATGCTGATCCCCGGGCCAGCCTATTCGTATCGCAAGCGGCGGGCGATAGTGATCCTCTCGGCGCTGCTCGGGCCACCCTCATGGGCCGGGCCACATCGATTCCCGAGGACGACCTTGCCGCCGCGCGAACCATCTATCTTGCAACACACGAAAACAGCCGATACTGGGTTGATTTTGCAGATTTCGGTTTCTTCCGGCTTGAATTGGTCGACGTCTACTATGTCGGGGGCTTCGGCGTGATGGGCTGGGTGGACGCGCGGGAGTACGAAGCGGCCGCGCCCGATCCCCTGGCAACGGCAGCCGCGGGGATTATCACGCATATGAACGCCGATCATGCCGACGCCATGATCCTTTTGGCCCGAAAACATGCCGGAATCGAGGCGACTGAGGCTGCAATGACCGCCGTGGATCGCCTGGGCTTTCATCTCCGACTGCGGACGGCGGAGGGAATGAAGGGCACCCGAATCAATTACCCCGGCGAAGTGCGAACCCCGGGCGATGCCAGAAAAGCGTTAGTCGAAATGGTACGCCGAGCCAAGGCATAGTTCGTTAACTCCGCCGCATTTCAGGGTACCTATCTGGAGATATTGCCCGAATCCACTCTCAACCCGGAATTTTGCCCTTTATGCTTGAGCCGGGGGTCACTTGGCGGAAAGGCGAGCCTTCGGCAGGCGACGAAAGCCCGTTTTCAACTAAGCCTCCGACGCCTGCCTTAGCCGTATTTCGCGCAGGACGATCGTCAAAACTTCACCTGCTTATTTCTCCTGCGCCAGGCCGGCAACAACTACGGCAACTTTATCGAGTATCTGGTTCCAGCCTTCCAATTGCCCGCTATTTTTTGCGCTCTCCATGGGTTCATTACCGATGAAAGTGAGTTTCGTCTGGCCGCTTCCAATGTCCTCAAAAGTAATCACGTCGTACGCATCGTCAATGGCCTCATGTTCTATTCCATGTTGCTCAGGCTCAACCTTGTTTCCCTCCGAGTCGGAGAAGTACATAGAGGAAACGATCTTCTCGTGCATGACAATCTCGTGGTATTCACCGGCATTCCAGAACTCCTGTCCATCCGGCGTTCTCATGCAGCATAGAAACTTTCCGCCCACGCGAAAATCCATCTTGCAAACAGGCGAAGTAAAACCTTTCGGCCCCCACCACTGCATCACGTATTGCGGGTCTGTCCACGCCTTCCAAACCAATTCGCGTGGGGCATCGAAAACTCGTGTGATCATCATCCGCTCTGTCTCGTTAACCGTGCTTCTCGTCATCTCTGACCTCCGTCTTTTTTCATTTGATTCACGACCACATCCAACTTGTCGAAACTCTCTTCCCAGAATCGGCGATAGCTCATCGCCCAGTCGCTGACTGTCTTAATCGCCTCCGGCCTAAGCGTGCACACACTCTCCCGTCCGCGCTTCGTCTTGATCACAATCCGAGCCCGGACCAGGTAGGCAATGTGTTTCGAAATCATCTGCTGTGAGAGTGCGAACGGTTCCGTCAATCCATGCACAGAGGCAGGCCCATGGGAGAGTCGTTCGATCATCGCCCGACGGGTCGGATCAGACAAAGCCGCAAATGTTGTACCCAGCCTATCCACAACCTTATGGTAGTTGATTCTTCGGCAGTGTCAATAGGAATTTACGATTTCTGTTCGCTGATCTCTGAACCCTGAGGCCTGCGCCGGTCTGTTCTTCCCCATGAGCAGCTTCATCGTAGCTGGCTCTATGTTCTAGGAAGCAGGCTTGCTCATGAGCGTGAGCCGTCAGGTTTTGGGCTGGCATGGAGCGCACCGTGTATGGATTGCATCTTTTTTAGCGGGTATGACCTGAAATTCGAGGGTCACGAACCTCCAGGATTGTGACGCAATTCTCGGCTGCGGGGTGATTTACCGACAACTGAGCATGGCCAGGTGTCCCGACAAACCGGCTTTCGTCCACTTGGGTTCTCAGCAGACCTCTGCCCAGTTCGCGAGAGCCTTACATCGTCGGGCCTAATGCCGAATGACGACGAAATCAAATTACGCCCTTGCCCTCAACGATGCGCACGTAGCGATTGGGAGCAATGTTGGTGAGCTTCTCAATGTGGTTGCTGGGCGCAGGCCAGTGAATTTCCAGTTCGTCGATGCGGGTGGCCGGCCCGATGCCGAGGATTTCCCGGGGATCATGCGAGGACAGATAGCTTCCACCATTGTTCTTCAACCGCGATCTGGTACTGCCCCCGGCTTTCCAGATGATGCGAGCGCCGACCGCATCGCGATTGCAGGTTACACCCTCAAGTTTCAATCCCAGCCAGTTGTTCCCGCGTGCGGCGTTGTTTTTGAGAAGGACGGGAGGACCTCCGTTTATGCCAATGAGCACATCCAGCGCCCCATCATTGTTGAAGTCGCCCACCGCGAGCCCTCGAGCCGAAAAGTCCTTCTGAAATGCGGGCCCGGAGGCCTGGCTCACGTTGTGCAACTTGCCGGTTCCATCCTGGTGATAGAGCAGGAGCGGTTCCCTGTACCTTACCTGCATGGAGTAGGCATCGATCATGTCGTCAGGATGGCCATTGGCCAGCAGCAAATCCACCATGCCATCGTTGTCGTAATCGAAATACTTCAATCCCCAGCCGCTCATCAATCTCGTATCGCCGGCGATGCCCAATTTCTCTGACGCATCGTGGAACGATTCGTCCTTGTTGTTGATGTAAGTCGAATACATCTCGTGATCCACATTGGAGACGAACAGATCCTGCCATCCGTCTCCATCCAGGTCGGCTGCGTCCACACCCATGCCTGAGCGAGTGCGCCCGTTGGCGCTGAAGCCCACGCCGGCCTGCAAAGCAACCTCGTCCCATTTCCAATGGCCATCCGGTCCGCGGCCGCGATTCACAAAGAGGAAGTTCTGCACCGTATCGTTGGCGACGAAGAGGTCCAGGCGGCCGTCATTGTTGATGTCTGTGGCCACCACGCCAAGTCCCTTGCCGAGAGCGGTCGCAATATCGGTACCCTTGCTCACTTCGGTAAACGTGCCGTCGCCATTGTTGTGGTAAAGAAAACTTGTTGAAGGGCTGAATACCCGCGGGACGCAATAATAATTTTTTCCGAGCTGGTTGTTGCCGCACTGCAGCTTGCGTACGCCCGAGTAATCCACGAAGCTGCAAACAAATAAATCTAGCCTTCCGTCATTGTCGTAATCGAACCAGACTGCGCTCGTGGTCCACCCTGGTCTCGCAAGCCCCGCATGATCTGTCACGTCGGTGAATGTGCCGTTATGGTTGTTCTTGTACAGTGTGCAGCGGCCATAGGCGGTCACGAATAGATCAGGCCAGCCGTCATTGTCATAATCTCCAACCGCGACCCCCATTCCGAACTGCGATCCGCACACTCCCGCCTTCTCCGTAACATCGGTGAACGTTCCATCGCGATTGTTCTTGTAAAGAGCGTTGCGAACCGGTTTAGACGGCTTCCAGAAATCGCTGGGACCGCTGTTGACGAGAAAAATATCCATCCAGCCGTCGTTATCGTAATCAAGGAAAGCGCAGCCCGGCCCCAGAGCCTCGGGTAGATAATGGGCCTCCGAAACGGCGTTTTCATGAACCCACTGAATGCCGGAAACGGACGGAGGCACTTCGCTGAAGAGCGCGTCGTGCTGCGAGGCTTGCGGCGATGCCGGAGCGTTCAGAAGCTTCGCCGCCGCTCCCGCCATGGTGAGCCGCATAAAGCGGCGTCTGGAAAGATTCATGCGCGATCCCGCCATTTCGGCCGATAGAGCCGGTTTTCGCTGCGCCGGGATTGGTTGGGTGCAACCTTGCAGCTTCGTCTAACCTGGGTAGGGTTCATTGGGTTTCACAATCCGGATGCGATGGTCAGAGAATTTGTAATGGGCGCCGGGCAAATCGATTTTTGGCATGTGACACGAGACGCATTGGCTCTTCGATACAGGACAGGCCTTCGCTTCGGCCTTTCCCCCGCCGTGGCAAGCCTGGCATTTAGCATCGTAATCCACTGGTTTCGCGCTGGCCTCCGTATGCGGGTCGTGACACGCGAGACAACTGATACGCGCATCATCAGGGTCGTAGCACTTGCTCTCGGTGAGACGATACGGCTGGAAGCGCACATTGGCAATGGTGGGTCTGGCCTGCATGGCGATTTCCGCCCAGGTGCGATGACACTGGCCGCAGAAGTTCGACACCTGCTCGGTCGACATATTTTGGAGGCTGGTCAATCCGGGCGGAACGGCGGGTAGTCCGCTGTTGCGCGCCATTGCAGCGAGGTGGGCAGCCGTGGCCTGGTGACAATGTTCGCATTGCACTCCGGGAGTCATTCTGTCCGGAGTGAATTCCCTTCCCGCTGCCGCATTGGTGGCGTGACAACCAAAACAGTGCAACTTGTCGTCATGACTCATCAGCCGTCCGGCCGCTTCGCCCAGGTCGGCTGGAAGCGCGTTGCCCCCGCCCAGCGTGGGACCGAGGCCATTCAATTCGCGAAACCAGCTCATCCGGCTCTCGTAGAGTTGCCCATCCTTCTCCAGGATGTAGGTCTGTCCCATGGCCGAACTGGCGCCCATCGCCCAGCGAACGGGCATGCTGATGGTGGTCCCACCATCGCTAACCGAGTAGACGCTCTGATCGCCTTTTCGTTCGATTCGATAGGAATATCTCCCGAACGAACCGGTGAGAAGAGGATGGTCGGTGAGGATGCGGCAATCCTCAACGCTTTCAAGAGCGCGCGCCATGTTTGTGGATGGCTGCGAACGGGCTTCGGCGTGGCACTTCGCGCAGGAAGCTTGTCCTTGAGATCCAGCCATCGAAGCAGCCAGGTAGAGCAGCGGCGCAACGAGCTTACCCCCCAACCTGATGATCACGAGTTGCCGAGTGAGTTGCGCGGCGAAATAGCGGACAAGGATCACTGCACCTTGCCCTCATTCTGCTTGACGCCGGGCTGCCGGGCCTGGGCTTCGGCCGTCAATCTGAGCACGATGGCGCGCTCCCGTTTGCCATCATCCGTCCGCTTCAGCCGGAAATAAACCTGGGCGAGAGAGACGTGCGCCTCAAGAAACTGCGGCGATTCCTTCACCAATGCTTCCAACATCTCGCGCGCCTTATCGAGCGTTCCATCTTCCACCGCCAGGAGGGCCAGTTGGTACTGCACTCCCGGATCTCCAGGCCTGGTCTCTCCTGCTCGTTCGAAGTATTTCCGCGCCTGCGCGTAGTTCTGTTCCTGCTTGGCCATGGCTCCCAGTTGCAGGTTGGCCTCGAAGTTATAAGGATCCTGCTGCAAACCCGCCTTGAACTCCTTTGCCGACAGATCGGAGTCGCCGGTAAACATCAGGGCGTTGGCATAGAGAACATGCGCGTCCGGTAGATCCGAATTCAAGGCAATCGCCTTGGCGAATTCATCGCGCGCGCCGGCGTAGTCCTGCACGCCCATCTTCGCCGTGCCCAGCATCAGGTGGGCCTCGGCCGAGTCTCCGTTGCGCAGGATGCGATCGACCAGGACCTGGCCCTCAGCCACGCGCTTCTGCCGGATCAAGGCCGTCCCCAGAAGATAGGCAATGGCGGGATCGTCGGGAGACTTCGGCGCCTCCGGCTCGAGAATGCGAATGACCTCGTTCTCCCGGCCTAATTGCATGTAACAGTCGGCCAGCAGGAGCAGAGCCTGCCGGTTCGCGGGTTTCTCGGTGTGGACTTTTTCGAGCTCCTTTGCAGCCTCCTCGATTCTTCCCATCTTGTAGTAGCAAAGGGCGAGATTAAGCCGGGCTTCAACGAGCGAAGGGGATTGTTCGAGGGCGATCCTGTATTCGGCGATGGCTTCTTCAAAGCGGCCCAGACCGGCAAGCGCGGCGCCCAGGTTGGAATGGATGGCAGCTGCCTCGGGGTGCATCTGGAGAAACTGCCTGTACTCCGCCGCCGCGCCCTCGAGATCACCGGATCGCTGCTTTTGCTGCGCATCCTGCACCAATTCCTGCGCCGACTGCGCCAGCGCCGCAAGAGGCAGGATGAGGAGTAGAATGAATGACAACTTCCGCATGATTCGCTTGATTCCGAAGACACGAACGACGGGGTACGCTGACCCCGCCGTTCGCCTTTTTTGACGTGCGCTCTAAACTAGAAGTAGAACTTGGCGGCAAACTCCATAATACGCTGGCCCTGCTTCTGCGTTGTGGTGGCGAAGTTCCCGTTGGCTTGCGTGAACTGTTCCGTAACCGGGTCCTGTGTGTACTGAAGGGTCAGGGCACTCCCGCTTGGGAACGAGTATAACGGGTGGTTGAGGAAGTTGTAAGCCTGCACGCGGAACTGGAGTTTCATCTTCTCCGTCATCTGGAAGTTCTTGAACACCGCCAGGTCCGAATTGACGAATGCCGGTCCATAAGAGACGGGCAGCAACGCCGGGCCGCCATGTCCCGGGGTGGTGGGCGCCGCGAAGCAACTGGCGTTCGCATATACATGCGATCCGCTCTTGGCGCTTGGATTGCACGTCACAAGCGGACTCAATTGCGCCCCGTTGGTTCCCAGGATCGATTGATTGTTGATCGGGATTCCTTTGGGATTAGTGGCGCTTTTCGAGCCCGGAATGATGGCTGCCGATTGCGCGCACGTGATGCCGGCGGCCGCTTCTGCCGCCGTCGGGACGCAACTCAGCGACATATTGTAGTTTGAGTTGGCGGGATTATTCGGGTTGTAATTGCCGCCATACGTGATATTGGCGCCGCTCTGGGCCTGTGTGATCCCCGAGAACTGCCATCCGTTCAGCGCCCCGTTGACAAACGAATTTACGTGCACACGGTTGCCGAGATCGATCGAGTACGCAATGTTGAACAGGTGGCGGCGATCGGAGGGCAGGATGCCATAATCGGCGCGGAGATTGAAGGGGTTGAGCGTGGGCGCGACAATGCCAAGGGCCTTCTGCCACGTGTAGTTGGTCTGAATGGAGTAAAGTCCGGCGTGGCGCGCCCAGCTAACTTGCATGGCGTTGTAGTTGCTGTAGAGATTGTTGGTTGCAAGGTTTATATCGCCATAGCCATCGCCCGTCTGGGGGTCGTTCAACGGCCGATAGAAGTTGGCATTGGCATTCCCGGGATTGCTGGCCTTGAACATCGCGCCGGCGGGCACCAGGTTGAGGTTGCTCCCCACGCCGCCGAAAGTGTTCTGCAGATCGCGGCTGCGATTGCCTACATACGCCATCTCCAGCAAGCCTTGCCAGGGAGTTGCCTGGTCGACAGTGGCGCTCCAGCTATCGGTGTAAGGCTGCTTGTCATCGTGCCTGTCAACCGCGGCCGGCGACGAGGGAGTCGCAGAGAGATTGATGCAGGAAATATTGACCGCGAGCAGCGGCGCCCCATCTTTGGGATTCGTGGGGCAACCGGACCCTCCCACCCAGTTGGTGGGCGACAATCCGGCGCTGGCCACCCCCGCCGATGCATCCAGCCCGCTGGTGAATTGCCCGGAGTGATAGTAGAAACGTCCCCACCCGCCGCGGACAACCGTTTTGCCCGCGCCGAAGACGTCATACGCCGCCCCGATGCGCGGCTGATAGAACAGCGCCCGGGTCGGGAAGCCTCCCACCGGAACCGCCGCGTTTTTGGCGTGCCACTCAAATCCGCAGAACGTGGGCGAGCTGGCGCAACCTGGATTGTATTGGGCCTGATCGAAGATCGAATACCCGAAGCCCAGGCCGTCGATCCATGGGGTGAAATGGCTGAAACGCATTCCCAATTCCACGGTCAACTTCCGGGTAGCCTTCCACGAATCCTGGGCGAAGAATTCCCAGGTCGTGTAGTTAATGGAATTGATCCGATTAAAGTTGGTCTCGCCGTAATTGGCCAGGTTGCCGGTCAGCAGGTCGGCGTACTCGTTTCCATAACTGAACGAATTGCCAGCGGAAACCTGCATAAGGCCGTTGGTGTTGTTGTTGGCCGGCTGTGCATTCTTGATCCATTCATAGAACCCGCCCGCCTTCAGGGTGTGACTCTTCAGTACTTTTGTGAAGGTGTCGCTGCCGCTGGGCATGTACTTGTTCGCATACAGGCCGGACGTCGCTCCGCCGGCTTCGAACCCCCCAGGATTGAATACGAACGCCGCTTCGCTGGGGCCGTATTGTCCAAAGGACGGAATCTGCGCAACGCCATTCTTGAATAGACCCTCGTAGCCGTAACCCACCTTGCCCCGATCCACCTTGGAGGGATCACTGAATACGTTCGGGAATCCAACAAACGTGTACGCCACCACCGTTTCGTTGGTCATACTTGCGTTGAAAACGTGAGTGATGGTGCCGGATACTGAGTCTGAGCGGTTGCGGCCCTGGATCGGAGACGGATACGGGACCTGGTCGCCGTTGCGCCACCAAAGACCAACCGGGAACAGCTGAACCTCTCGCTGGTAGTTGTAGCGCACGAAAACCTTGGTGCTGTCGCTGATGTTCCAGTCGCTGCGAACTACCCATTGACGATTGTTCTGGTTGAAGATCTCCGACTGGGTGTAGTTATAGCCTCCGGTGGCGTTCGGATCCGCGTTGGGCTTGGGATAAAGCTTCGCCAGGGCGAGCATGTTCGGATCGATGCACTTGCCATCGGGAGTGCCGTTGCACATGGGAATCTGTGTGCCTCCGAACGCTGCCAAACCGTTGGCATTGATCTGGCCCGGGGCCTTGCCCGATGCGGTTACATTTCCTTCCGCGGCTACGGATGCGGGGGAAAAGTCGCCCGAGAGTAGCCCGTCGGTCGGAACAGTGGCTCGCAGCAATCCCGTGTCCAGCGTCTGGTGGTAATACTCGAATCCCGTAAAGAAGAAAAGCTTGTCGCGATTCTTGTTCAAACGGGTTCCGGGAATCAGCACCGGGCCCCCGATGGCGCCGCCGGGGTAGTAATACGCGTTCGCCGGCTGCTTGACGCCGCTGTTGTTATTGAGCCAGTCGTTGGCATTCAGGCTGTGGTTGCGCGCGGAGAAGAAACCGCTACCGTGAAACGATGAGCCGCCCGCCTTGGTCACCGAGGTGATGACGATCGGGCCCTTCTGTTCCTCGGCACTGAAGTTCGAGGTGAGGACTTTGAATTCCTGCACGAAATCCGAGTTGGGATTTACCGGCGTATCGCAGTTACAGCCAGGATCGGAGACGTGCGCTCCGTCGGCCGTGATGTCGAGAGAATTTGTGGGTAGCCCGTTGTAACTGAAGTTGGCATTCAAGGGGCTCTGGCTGCCGGAATCGCCGTTGGCATTGATTCCGATCGTCTGCCCGCTGTAACCCGATTTGTTCTGGGTTCCATTCTGAATGCCGAATCCGGGAACGATCTTGATGTACTCCGCGGCGTTGCTTCCCACCTGCGTAAAGTTCTCAAGTTGTTCCGTTTGCAGGGAAAAGGACTTTTCGCCGGAGTCGGTTACGGCAAGGGTTGCGTTCTCCGCGCTCACCTGAACGGTTTCGCCGGCGGCTCCCACCTGGAGCTGCACATTCACCTTGCGCTGCTCGCCTCCGCCGAGACCGATGGCCGTGGCCTTGTACTGGCGAAAATTAGGCGCTTCCACCGTTAGCTCATATGTGCCCACCGGCACCGAGGCAAAGGTGTAGTTTCCCTCTCCGTTTGTGATTGTGTCTCGAGTGGACCCCGAGGTCGAATCTGTCAGGGTGATCTTCGCATTCGGCACCACTCCGCCGGACGGATCCGACACAACGCCGGTAAGAGTTGCGAAAATTCCTTGGGCGCGAGCGGGATAAGACCCGATCAGGAGCGCGCACAGGAATAACGCAGGACACAATGATTTCCGTAACATTGCAATGCCTCCAAATGAGCCTCAGATTTGCTCTTCATACAAATTTAGGGAAGTGCGGAACGTGAATTCTCCATAAATGTATATGTGAGAACTCAAACGTTTTTGTTGCAGCGGCTCAGGGGAAGCAAGGGAATCAGCATCGTTATCTAACGCCGATGCCATATCCAATGTCAAGACAAAACTGATGGCTCGCCTTTAACCCGAATCTGGAGAGTGTCCTGTCTTTTCGATCGGAGTGTTTTCACATCATGTTTCGCCAGTTGGAGTCGAACCCGGAGCCATCACGGAGCAGAATTGATATGAATGAATCGTGTTCATAGCATACCCACGAAACTCTGCCTTGCAATCTTGACCTGCAGCGCCATCGCCCAACAACCCGCCAGGCTGGTTTTCGAGAAGGCCGGTACGCCGCCGGAGAGTTTACTGGCCCAATATCCGGCGGTCGTCACCCACACCCATAACTGGAGGTTTGCCGAGGGAGAACCGCGGTCCAGTTTCGATGACGCAGAAAAGAACCTGGTGGCCTGGTGTGCTCGCCTCGGGATTCGGGCCGTAGGTGTGGGAAGCGCATGGGATCCCGTCAACGATGCAATGTTCCAGCGCTTCGAGGGGCCGGACCGCGATCTCTATTACTCGGGGAATTTCGATCAGAAGTCCGTCATGCAAACCAAGCACATTTTCGAGATCATCTCCCATCTGAACGAGCTTGCCGCCGGTAGGATTTTTTTCTATCTCGATAACGAGACGCCCAAGAATCGCATGGGCCATGTCTGGTGGTTCAATTACTTTTACG
>Ga0070717_10000803_pt1 | contig 20633 bp, 13 predicted proteins | sample LARL113metaG_FD_71366 | JGI IMG/M metagenome (GOLD analysis project Ga0070717, IMG submission 71366) | Corn, switchgrass and miscanthus rhizosphere microbial communities from Kellogg Biological Station, Michigan, USA - LAR L11-3 metaG | ecosystem: Host-associated > Plants > Roots > Rhizosphere ... | reverse complement strand
CGCCACTCACCGCGTGCCATCAAACGAAAGATGAGCAACTACCTCACGACTACGCGCGCCGCCCGTACGCGCTCGTCAAATACGATTCCTATGGAGGCAGCCTTAACTTAAAACCGTTGCGCCTAACTCGCGTTAGGCGGATTCGTGTGCAGTGCGAGATCAGAAGTGAATCAGGCCGCAGTTCTCGTGAGTGTCCCCGAATGCGTTTGAATTTCACCGCAAGCTTCCCGTTGACCTCCTCGTACTGTCCCAAAGTAAGGAACGCTGCGAGCGCCCCAACGCGCTGCCGCCGATGCGACACTTCGGACCTTCGATTCGCGATCACTCATGAGCGGGAGTGGTCGAATTGTCGCTTCGCCGTCCGCTTGGCGTAAGCTCCTGGCGGGCTGTTCCTTCCGCGTAACCGAACGGGCGCGTTCGCGCGCTCCATCTCGCCCGCAAAGGTCGCACTCGAGGGTGCCAAGCGCCCCCACGACCGCATTAGCATCATCCTCGGCACTTCACCGGCACGGTCGCCGTTCACGCCGGCAAGTGGCATGTGTCGAGATATTTAGCTTCGCCGCAGCCGCGGCCGTCGCTGCGAGTTACGCCGCGCGTAGAACCGGCGTAGAATCCGATCATCATGAACTGGCAAGACTACATCAGCATCGATCCTAACATCTGCCACGGCCAGGCATGCCTGACCGGCACTAGGATTCTCGTATCAGTGATTCTGGATAATCTCGCCGCGGGCCAGCCACAGGAACAGATTATCCGCAGTTTCCCCAAGCTAACTCCTGAACGAATTCAGGCATGTATCGCCTATGCTGCTGACCTCGCGCGAGATGAAGTCCTCGCGCTGCCGGCCTGATGCGATTTAAAGTAGACGAGAATTTGCCGGAGGAACTCGCAAGCCTGTTTCGCGGCGAAGGTTGGGATGCCTCCACCGTTGACGAGCAGCAGCTTGCCGGCACACCTGATCCGCCGCTGGAGCGGATCTGTCGCGCTGAGGATCGAATCCTGGTCACATACGATCGCGGCTTTACGAACATCAAACGTTATCAGCTTCAAGGTTCGCCTGGGATCATCGTGTTCCGCCTAAAGCGACAAGATACAGAATATCTACTCGGCGTCGCCGGTCGTCTCATTACCGCGTTGAGAAAGCGTGAGCCGCGAAACGAACTGTGGATCGTTCGGGATACGCGTATCCGCATACGATCAGCATAAGAAGATGCAAGCTCGGTTTGAGTCTCTGTTCCGCGCTGGGGAGTAACCGCCTAACTAACTACCCTCACAAGCTGACAAAAACCGCCGGTCCTTTGGCCCGGCGGCAGAGGCGCCTCGGGCTGCTCTTAACTGCACGCTCGCGTCACGTCGGCTGCAGTTCGCTCCTGCCACTGCGTGTTGGTCGCGGCAGCCGCCGTGCCGCTTTCAGGGACAACCGCGTGAGGTGGTTTTTTCAGCTTAGAGTGAGCACGTTAGGCGCACGAACAAGATTGCGTCGAGCAACGCTGTTCGTAGATCCAATGGCGGTGGCTTTGCCGCGCACGATCAACGGCGATTAATGGATCATAGTGATTGATTGTCAGCCCCAGAACGCCGCGATTTGCGGGGAACAGACCCAATTGAGACCTAATGTGAAGGAGGCGCGCCGGAAACATTACATAAGTGTGCCGGCCCAGAAACCCAGCGCATCGGTCATGCAGCGGTCTTCAAATTCTCGCGAATCATGCGGGGATGCCGAGCGGCAATCCGCAGCAATGCGACCGCCGGCCCGTCAGGAGAGCGTCGGCCCTGCTCCCAATTCCGGAGTGTATGGACGCTGATGCCAAGAGCCTGCGCGAACCGTGTTTGTGTCAGGCCGACAAATCGCCTCAGTGCCAAAATGTCTTCGCCTGATTCAAACTGACCTAGCATCAACCGTCTCCGAACACGAGCAGGTATGGCACGAGCGAGTTGCTTTGTTGTCAGTGCTGGTATCTCAGTCATAGTCGCTGTCGCTGCCAATCACGATACCATATGGCCTCATGTCTCTTCGTCCAGCGCGCGCTAACAATGCGAATCGTGTCTTCGTCCTGCTCGGTCCAAATTACAAGCACTAAGCCACGCCGAATTGGTCCGATCGCAATGAAGCGGTCTTCCGTTTCAGAATGCTCCTCATCGAAGATCTCGAGGTAGTCTACGCCGGAACTAAACAACTCACTTGCTTCGGTGGAGCTAACGCCATGCTTCCGCTGATTCGCGCGATCCTTGCTATCGGCCCACGCGAACTTCACCTGAGTAGTGTAAGCTTGGTGGGATAAGTCAATGGCTTACTGTCATCTCTCGCTGCGATCCGGCGTGTTCGGTCAGGGGCATCTCCACGGGTCGTTGCTCCTCGAGCGCGGCAGGAGCTCCCGCACGCCTGTTGCACGAAGTTGAGCGTTTGCCTAGGGCCACAAGGCGAAGCCGGCGGCGCGGCGCCGAACGACTCTCGAACGATGAGATCCTCTGAAGATGGACGATCGGCACAAGCTGTTTGAGACGCTTCGTAAGATCGAGGCTCTTTACGCGGGAGCTGCGACGCCAGGAGAGCGAGATGCTGCTGCCAGCGCTCGTGAGCGCATTCGAGCCAGACTTAAGAACCTCGTGCAGGAGGAGCGGTCCGAAGAGTATCGCTTCTCCATGGATAATCCTTGGTCACGGAAGATCTTCGTTGCTCTCCTTCGCCGATACGGCATCGAGCCATACCGCTACAGCCGCCAACGCCGAACCACGGTGATGGCTCGTGTTCCGCGTTCGTTCGTCGAGAAAACGCTGATGCCGGAGTTTGAGGAAATGAATCGAGCGTTGTTTGATCACTTGGAACGCATTACGGACGATATTATCGCAGAGGAAATCTCCAACGATACTTCCGAGGCACGTGAAGTCCAGTCACTCGGCACTTGAGTTCTTCAGCGGTCGAGCGCATATGCCATCCCGCCAGTTGATTCAGGCCGCGCGGCGTGACTCGCCGGTTTCCGAGCTACTGTTGTATCATTCGCGCCGGAGCGGTGACCGCGGGTCCGAGTACCGGCGTTGAGATCTCCGTGCCGGGGCGTCAGGACTGCTCAAAGAGCGAAATCCCGTTTACGGGAGCGCCTATCTCATTTGTCGGCATCGCTCCATTCCTATTTTCCTGCGCCCGAGCGCGCCGCCCAACTGCCCTCATAAGCTGACAAAAGCCGCCCGTCCGTTGGTCCCGGCCGAGCCGCCAGGGCGGCTCGAACTGCACGGCGTCACGCCGGCTGCAGGTCGCTTCAGCCGCCACGGTCTTCGCCGCGGCAGCCGTCGTGCCGCTACTGTCGCTCCACGTGAGGGGGCTTTTGCAGCTTAGAGTGGGCGATCCACGGCGACGCTAACTTCATTGTCTTCAAGGCGGGGGATCATTTCTCCCGCTTGCTGACCTCTTCGTGACCTCTCATAAGACCTTCTTCGCTCTATTGTCGTGCGAAGGAGCGATGAAAAGTCATGTCACGAGCAGTCCACGTTCACCACGTCCCCAGGGAAGCCGCGAGGCACTCGCGAACGGGACGGGTGTGCTGGACGCCGGCGCTGCGGCGCAGGCGGCGTTCGATCCGCTCGACGCGCGTAATTCACGCGGCCGCGCGCTTCGCGCCGTCGCCTCCCGTCACCGCCGTCGCCGTCGGCTTCCGGTTCGCCGGCGCCGCGCGTGTCGCGCGGAACGGCAGCGGCGGCGGGTCGTCCACCTTCATCATCGCCGGCGCGTGTAAGAGCAGCCGGGACCGCGCTCCTCCTTTTCCTCTCCGAACTGCACTCTCCCATTCACAGCAATTCGAGAAGAAATAAGGAGGCTCAAAATGGTTACAGAGAACAACACAATTCAAGCAGTACCGCCGGAGGCTTCGGCTCGCGTGGCGGCCGCGCAGGCAATCATCGCCAAGGTGCGCGCCCTGCGCGACGAGGTTCCGGACTTCACTTCCGCGGCGTCTCACGGAGACGGCAGACTCCTCGTCGCCGCGGCCAGCGTGTCGCCGGGATTCATCGAACGGACCAACGTCGCCATCGCGAATATCCCGCTATTGGGGCGCGAGGGCGTGTTGGATCCGGCAGCGAGCCGCGATCTGATGACGTTCGCCGACGCATTCGCGCCGCTGGCGGACGAACTCGAGGCGTTGGCGTCCTACGTGCGCCATAGCGTCGCCTCGGCCCGTCACAAGGCCGGGAGCGACGCGCTGACGACGTACGCGCTGGCGCAGCGGCTGGCGAAGCGTCCGGAGCTGGCAGTCGAGCTCGCCCCGCATGTCCACGACATGCGCCAGGCCCTCGGCCGCCGTCGCAAGGCGAAGCAGCCGGTGCCGGACACGCCGCCGATCCCGTCACCGTAGTCGTATTCGTGCAGTAAGCCCCGCGCGGGCACGCCTTCGGGCGTGCCCGCGCCTTTGTGCGATTTCAGGACGGGAACGGAAACAATCGCCGCGCTGTGATGTTCGCCGCCGGCATCCCGCTGCCGGGAGTCAGCGACCACTGCAGCGGCGCGGAGAAGGCGTCCGTCGACGATTGGCGATAGCGCAGCGTGGCCAGCCCCTTCGCGCTCGACATGGCCGCGCCGCTGACGCGGCAGAGGCGGGCCACGACGAACCAGAAGGCGAACATCGGGTTGTCGCACTCCGGCAGCGCGGCCTTCGAGAAGATCGCCGCGCCGGCGTTGGCGAGCGCGCCGAGGTTGGCCGCGCCGAGGGCGCTGCGCAGCGGGCCGAGCTCGCCGAAGCCGGCGGGGCGGCGGGCGATCGTCATCTGGATGGGGATGAACTCCGGCTCGAAGTTCAGATTGTCGTCGACGATCTTCAGCGGCCGGTTCTTGTAGACCATGTCGCCGGTGCGCGGATCGGTGCGGAACGCCGTCGTCGACGTGTCGGTCCACGTCTCGGCGAAGACGCCCGTGCTCACCACAGCCGCGAACTCGCCGCCGTCGATCATCGCGTCGTCGAAGTTGCGGTAGGCGGCGTTGCGGAAGTCGCCGTTCCATCCGGCCGCCGCGGCGTCGGCGGCGAACTGCTGCAAGGCGGTCTCGTCGAGAACGATGTCGATCGTGAACGCGGTCTCCGAGCCCGCGGGCGTGTCGGTCGCGGACGCGCCGGCCGTGACGAAGAAGCCGAGGTCTTCGAGGAGCGTCTGCAGCGCCTGGAGCGACGCGGCGCTCGTGGCGGTGTCGTTGCGCGAGAACGAGAGGTGCAGCTCGCGCGCGACGTTCGCGTACGGCGTGTCGGGATCGAGCGAGGGATCGGCGGCGTTCGCCACGGCGGAGACGCTGCAGGAGCTCGAGGCCTTGCCGATCGTCACCGCCTGCGTGAAGCCGCCGCTGTACGTCGCCGTGCGGCCGCTCGCGGCCGTCTGCACGACGCTCTCGACGAAGCGCGTCGACGTCTCCTTCTGCAGCGACGAGAGGCCGGCGAACGAGAGCAGCGCGGTCGAGACGCCGGTGCGCAGCTGCTGCGAGGTGACGAGCGCCTCGCGCAGCGCGTAGGCGCGCGCGTCGAGGCCGGCCAGCGCGGCGAGCATGTCGTGGACGTCGCCGGAGGGGAGATGCGTCTTGACCGCCTTCACGGCCGCGGCGTTCGACGGATCGATCTCGAAGTCGAGCACCGCCGTCGACTCCGAGGCGCGGCTCACTTCGAACGAGAGGTTGAAGCCGAGCGTCCCCTGCAGGTACTTCACCGCCGATTTCAACTTCGCGTTGAGGTCGTCCCACTGGCCGACGATCTTCTGCGCCCACGCCTGCACGCGCTGCAGGTCCTGCGGGTTGATCTGGTCGAATGCCTTGCCGACGGCCTTGGCCACGACCTTGTTGATCAAGCTGTCGCCGTACGCCTGGATCGCATCGAGCGACGTGGCATTCTTCGCAAGCCAGGCGATGGCCTGGGCGATGCCGTGCTCCTGCGCGAACGTCGCGAGCGCGGCGGTGATCTGCCCCGGCGTGTCGTTGATGACGCGCTCGAGCTGCTTGGCGAGGCTGACGGCGCGGCCGATGGCGATGGAGACGGCCGCGTCGCTGCCGACGAGGAGCTGCTCGATGCTCTTCCCCGACAACGCCTCGAGCATCTGCAGATCCTTCTGCGCCTCCGGGCTGAGGAACTGCTGCAGGTCGGGGTTCTGCGGATCGAGCGCGGCGATCTTGTCGACGGTGTTGCGCACGGCGCTGCCGGGCTGGAGGTCGACTTTGATGAGAAGGTCGTTCCAGAGCTGCTTCACCTTCGCGTCGACGCCGTCGTAGATGGAGACGACTTTGTTGACGTCGGCGAGGGCCTGCGTCACTTCCGGCGACGCCGCGGCTTTCTCCTTCCAGCCGGTGCCGGCGATGGCGGCGATGAGGTCGTCCGCGGCGCGGTCGCTGATCGAGGTCTTGATCGTGTCCCAGTCGCCGGCGGCGACGGTGCGCAGGATGTCGACGGCGTGCGGCAGCGCCGACGCCTGAAACGCTTTCTCGAGCGCGTCGGCGATGCTGGAGGCGTCATAGGCGACGCTGAGCGCGAAGGTGACGCCGGCGGTGAAGGTGTCGTTGTCGGTGCGGTCGATGCGGACGCGCACCCAGCCGGGATTGTTCTGCTGGGCGCTGCCGACGGCGACGTCGAACTGGTCGAAGAGCGACCAGCCGAGGCTCGCGGCGAGCTGGTATTGGACGCTGGCCTTCAGTTGCGCGGAGAGGCCGTCGAAGAGGCTCACGGCCTTGTCGAGATCGAAGCTGTTGCCGTACTTCGCCTGCACGCCGAGGTCGATGTTGAGCGTGGCTGCGAAGCGCGTCGCTTCGCCGGGCTGCAGCGACGTCAGCGGCGCGAACTGCGGAAGCTGCGCGGTGGTGACGAGGCGCGTCAGCGCGGCCAGGCGCGTCTCCGTCGACGAGGCGAGAATCCAGTGCGTGTAGGTGAACGACGACGCGGCGCTGGCGGAGACGTCGAGCGGCGCGTGCGCGAGGGTGCCGCCGGCGTTGCCGGAGAGGTCGCCGGCGATGACGAGCTGCGCGTAGCTGCTGCCGGCCGGTGCGGTGAGCGGCTCGGATGGATCGAACGGCGAGATCTCCGCGGAGGGCGCATCGATCGACGCCTGCGCCGTCGCCTTCGCGTCGAGGCTCGCGGTGAGGTCGAAGACGCTGAGATCGGGCTTGGCCGCGTCGACGGCGAGGCCCTGGACGCTGTACGCGGACGTGCCGACGGGGTCAAAGATCCCGCTGTTGACGGCGTCGTCGAACGCGACGGAGATGTCGTTCGACACACCTTCGGTGAAGATCTGGCCGAGCTTGGACATCGTTCTCTCTCCCTCTCAACGTGTCATTCCGAGCGGAGCGAGGGATCCCCCTGGGCGGGGGATCCCTCGCTTCGCTCGGGATGACACATGGTACACTTCAGTCCGGTCCCGTAATTCCGTGCTTCCATCACGCTTCGTTCTCGCTGCGATTTCGCTCGCGTTGGCGGCCGCCGTCTACGCGCAGACGTCGTCGTCGCTGACCGGCATCGTCACGACGAGGGACGGGCTGGGGATTCCGGGCGTCACCGTGACCGTCTCCTCGCCGGCGCTGCAGGGGACGCGCAGCGTCGTCACCGGCGAGTCGGGCGCGTACGAGTTCGCGGCGCTGCCGCCGGGCGAGTACCGCGTCGAGTTCGCGGGGCAAGACTTCGCCACGTCGAGTCTCCGCACCGTGCTCCGGCTCTCGCAGACGGCGCGCCTCGACGCCGCGCTGACGCCGGCGCACACCGACGTCATCACCGTCACCGCCGCGCCGCCCTCGGTGCTCGAGCGGCCGCAGATCTCGACGAACCTCACGCTCGAGGAGATCGAGCGCCTGCCGGTGCAGCGCAACCAGCTGGCCACCGCGCAGTTCGCGCCCGGCGTCAACGGCAACACGCTCTCGAACGGGCAGCTCTACATCTCCGGCGGCCCGGGCTACGACAACCTCGTGCTGGTGAACGGCGTCGTGGTCACGGAGAACACGCGCGGGCAGATGCGGCCGATGTACGTCGAGGACGCGATCCAGGAGACGACGCTGCTGACCGGCGCGATCTCCGCGGAGTACGGGCGCTTCAGCGGCGGCGTGGTCAGCACGATCACGAAGTCGGGGGGCAACGAGCTGTCGGCGTCGCTGCGCGACTCGCTGAGCAGCCCGCGGTGGTCGGCGCAGACGCCGGCGCTGGAGACGCGCGAGTCGACGCTGAACCACGTCTGGGAATCGACCCTCGGCGGCTACGTCGTGCGCGACCGGCTCTGGTTCTTCACGGCGGGGCGGTGGGCGAAGAACGACACGGCGCGGCAGACGGTGGCGGTGCCGGGCGCCGACGCCATCAGCTACGCCGAGGGGAACGATCAGAAGCGGTGGGAAGCGAAGCTCACCGGGCAGGTCACCGCGGGGCAGAGCGTCACCGCGTCGGGCTTCGGCATCGGCACGAAGGGGACGAACGTCCGCTTCAACAACAATATCTACGACCTGGCCAGCCTGACGACGCGCAACGATCCGGAGTCGCTCCTGGCCGTGCACTACGACGCCGTCGTCCGGCCGATGCTCCTGGCCGAGGCGCACTACTCGGCGCGCAAGTTCTCCGACCGCAGCGGCGCGTTCGCCACCGACATCGTCGGCGGCACGCTCCTCCTCGACCGCTCGAACAACAACACGCGCTTCAACTCGCCGACGCTCTGCGGCGTCTGCGACGTGGAGCGCCGCAACAACGACGACCTGCTCGTGGAGTCGCGCGCGTTCCTCGACGGCGGCCGGGCCGGGAGCCACGAGCTCGTCGGCGGCGCCGACCGCTACACGGAGCGCCGCTACGCGAACAACCACCAGTCGGGGAGCGACTTTTCGCTGTTCGTGACGCGCGTGCAGTCGAGCGACGGGGTGCTCTATCCGGTGATCACGCCGACGAACGCGACGGGCGGCGGTTCGTTCATCCGCTGGAATCCGATCTTCGCCGCCGCGGCGCAGGACGACCTGCGCACGGACTCGGCGTTCGTGAACGACGTCTGGTCGCTCACGACGCACTGGCAGCTCTCCGCCGGCGCGCGCTGGGACCGCAACCACGCCGAGGATGCGGACGGGGTGGTGAGCGCGAACGACCGGCGGCTGTCGCCGCGCCTCGGCGCGCAGTTCGACGTCCGCGGCGACGGGCGGCACCGCGTCAACGCGTCGTTCGGCGAGTACGCGTCGCGCATCGCCGACAGCATCGCCTCGTCGAACCAGGCCGCCGGCAACGCCGCCTCGATCGACTTCGCCTACCTCGGCCCGGCCATCAACAACGGCGCGCTGAACACGCCGCTCGACCAGGCCATCCGCATGGTGTTCGACTATTTCAACAGCAAGCAGGGCGGGACGTCGAACCTCGCCGCGGGCAATCTCCGCCCGAACGGAACGCGCGCGGTGCCGGGCTTCGCGACGTACTTCGACGGGACGCTCCGCTCGCCGTTCGTGCGCGAGATGACGCTCGGCTACGGCGAGCAGCTCGGGAAGAACGGCTACGCGCGCGCCGACGTGGTGCACCGCGACTGGCACGACTTCTACGCGTCGAGCGTGACGCCGTCGACGCAGCGCGCCACGACGCCGCTGGGGATTCCGGTCGACCTCGTGCTGATGCGCAACAGCGACAACGTGCGCCGCGAGTACCGCGCCGTGCAGCTGCAGGCGCGCTGGACGCCCGACCGCGTCGACACGGGCGTGTTCTATACGTACTCGAAGCTGCGCGGGAACGACGAGGGGGAGTCCGCCCTCGGCGCGAACGCGAACATCGATCCGTCGATCTATTACCCGGAGTTCTTCGCCTACGGCCGCGCCGCGCCGATCGGCTACCTCGCCGGCGACCAGCGCCACCGCGCCCGCGCCTGGACCGGCTACACGCTGCCGGCGGGGCGCACGAGCGTCTCGGCGACGCTGCTGCAGAGCTACGACTCCGGGCTGCCGTACTCGGTGGCCGGGCCGATCAACCTGACGCGCTACGCGGGCGCGCCGAAGAACCCCGGCTACAACGCGATTCCGAACGGGATCTACTACTTCAGCGATCGCGGCGCGCTGCGCACGGAGATCGTCCGCTCGACGGACCTGGCGCTGCGCGCCTCGCTGCGCCTCGGACGGATCGAGTGGTTCGCCCAGGGCGACGTTTTGAACGTGTTCAATAACGACGCGATCACCGACCCGACGAAGCTCGGGACGACGGTGAGCACGGCCGCGACGTCGACGGCGTTCGCGCCGTTCGACCCCGCGAAGCAGACACCGATCGAGTGCCCCCGCGGCGCCGCGGCCTCGGTCTGCACGGCGATGGGGGCGAATTACCAGCTGGCCTCGAACTTCGGGCAGGCGCTGAACAATCTGGCGTACCAGAACCCGCGGACGTTCCGGATCTCCCTCGGCGCCCGATTCTGAGCGGATAATTGCGCGCATGAACGCGCATCGCTGGCTCCTGCCGCTCCTCGCTCTCTTCGCCGTCACGGCTTCCGCCGCGGCGCCGCTCGAGCTCACCTGGACGATCGACGGCGTGCAGCGCCAGGCGCTCGTCTTTCCGCCCGCACCGACGGCGGCCGGCGCGCCGAAGGCGCCGGTCGTCTTCGGCTTCCACGGCCACGGCGGCTCGATGCAGACGGCGCGCGGGATGGGCTTCCAGCAGATCTGGCCGGAGGCGGTTGTCGTCTACATGCAGGGGCTGCCGACGCCGTCGCACATCGACCCGGCCGGCAAGTTCCCCGGATGGCAGTCGTCACCCGGCCAGGTGGGCGACCGCGATCTGAAGTTCTTCGACGCGGTGCTGGCGACGCTGCACCAGAAGTTCTCGATCGACGACCGCCGCATCTACGCCACCGGCTTCTCGAACGGCGCGATCTTCAGCCTGCTGTTGTGGGCGGAGCGCGCGAAGGAGCTCGCCGCGATCGGCGTCTGCGCCGGCGTCCTCCGCCCCGGCATCAACCTCAGGACGCCGCGCCCGGCGATCGACATCGGCGGCAGCAACGACAACGTCGCGCCGTTCTCACTGCAGCAGCAGACGTGGCAGAAGGAGCGCGACGTCAACGGCTGCAGCGCGACGCCGCAGTCGTGCGGCGCGGAGTGCAGCGTGTATCCGTCCGCGAAGCACGCGCCGGTCGAGACGATCGTGCACCCCGGCGGGCACGTCTATCCGCCGTGGGCGTCGGCGAGGATCGTGGAGTTTTTCAGGCAGCATTCGCTGTGAAAAGGGACTGACCATCGTTCCGGTCGTCATGAAGAAATCGTTCGAGGCGAAGAAATCGATGACTGTCGAATTCCTCGTCGATTCGGGTGCCGTCTATTCCGTCGTCGACGCCGCGTTCTGCGCCGCCTGGGATGCAAGGCGTACCGGCACAAACGGTTCTTTCTTGCCGATGGCACCGCGATCGAGCGCGAGATCGGCGACGCCTATTTCGAGTACGGCGGCATCGGCGGACCGGCGCCGGTCGTCTTCGCCGAGAAGGGCGACATGAATCTTCTCGGCGCGACGACGCTCGAGGCGTTGGAGCTCGTGCTCGATCCGTTCACGCGCGAGCTCCGCCCGATGACGCGGATGCTCATCGGCGCTTCGCCGTTCGTCTGATCACGCCCTCTTCATCGCCGCCAGTCGCGAGCAACCGTCTGCGCATCCGCGCGGATGAATTCGAGCATCGTGATGCGTTACCGTTGCATGCGCACCACGATCACGTTGGAGAGAGACGTAGCGAGTCGTCTGGAGCGGCTGAAAAAAACACGTCCGTTCAAAGAGCTCGTCAACGACGCGTTGCGCACCGGACTCGATGAGATCGAGCGCCACCAGCAGAAGAGGGTGCGCCGCTATACCGTTACGCCCGTGAAAGGGGAACCGCTTCGCACGGATCTCGATAACGTGGCCGAGGTGCTCGCCGGGCTGGAAGGCGACGCGTACAAGTAATTTTGGTCGACGCCAACGAGTCGCTCTATTCGCAGTTCGTCGATTTCCCGCAGCGTGTCGCCACGAGAACGTGGCTGGAGAGCGAGATGAACTCGCGCGGCAGAGTCGGGATCCCGTGGCAATCGACGCTGGCGTTTCTTCGGCTCTCGACGAATCCCCGGATTTTCCGCCGGCCGCTCGACGTCGTGGCGGCCTGGCAGAAGGTCACGGAATGGCTGGAGCATCCGCGCGTGTGGATTCCAGAGCCGGGCGGCGGTCATGCGGCCATTCTCGGGCCTCTGCTCGAGCGAGCGCGTGCCAGCGCCAATCTCGTACCGGACGCGCACCTCGCGGCGCTCGCGATCGAGCACGGCCTCACACTCTGCAGCGCCGACTCCGACTTCGCGCGCTTTCCGGGCCTGAGCTGGCTCAATCCCCTCACGCCCTCTTCATCGCCGCCAGCACCCGCTCCTTCGTCATCGGCAGCCGGAACATCCGCACGCCGGTCGCGTCGAACACCGCGTTCGCGATGACGGCGCCCATCGGCACGATGGCCGGCTCGCCGCCGCCTTGGGGGGCGAGCTCGTCGTTCTTGATCAGCAGCGTCTCGATCTTCGGCACCGCGGAGAAGCGCGGCAGCTCGTACGTGTCGAAGTTGCGGTCGGCGATGTCGCCGCCGTTGAAGCGCAGCTCCTCGCTGAGCACGTAGCCGAGGCCCATCGTGATGCAGCCTTCCATCTGCATCTTCGCGCCCGTCGGGTTGATTACCTGGCCCATGTCCTGCGCGGCCACCACGCGCTTCACCTGGATCGCGCCCGTCTTCTTGTCGACCGCAACCTCCGCGCACATCGCGCAGTAGGCGCCGGCGTCGACGCTCACCGCGATCGCGCGGCCCTGGCCAGACGGCCCGGCGCCCGGCTTCCAGCCGAACGCGTCGGCCGCCGTCGTCAGCACGCGGCGGAGGCGCGCGTCGCTGGCGTTCTTCAGGCGGAACTCCAGCGGGTCCATCTTCGCCGTCGCGGCCATGATGTCGATCTGCGACTCGCGCGCGAAGACGTTCATCCCCGCGCCGGGCGCGCGCCACGGGCCGGTCGCGAACGGGTGCACCTTCGAGCCGCGGTTGATGTACGACGTCAGCCGCACGTTCGGCACGTCGTACAGCATCTCGGACGACCGCTCGCCAGCGCCGTAGACGTGGTAGTCCCAGCTCGCGATCTTGCCGCCGTCGCCGGCCGCGGAGACGACGCGGATCACCGAGGCCGGGCCGAACGTGTCGTAGAAGAACTCCTCGCCGCGCGTCCACGCCACCATCACCGGCTTGCCGCTGATCTGCGCGAGGCGCGCCGCCTCGACGGCCTGGCCGGCCGCGCTCTTCCCGCCGAAGCCGCCGCCGACGAACGGCGTGATCACGCGGACCTTGCTCTCGTCCAGGCCGAGGGTCTGCGCCACGCGCGTGCGCGTGCCGAACGGGCTCTGCGTCGACGCCCACACCGTCATCCGCCCGTCCTTCCACTCTGCGGCCGCGGTGTGCGGCTCCATCGGCGCGTGGGCGAGGTAGGCGGTGCGGAACGTGGATTCGATCGCGTTCGCGGCGGCGCCGACGTCGCCTTTCTTCGTCTTCACCTCGCCGTCGCCGCCGTTCTTCACGAAGTAGCCGGCGAGCGAATCCTGGTCGAACGCTGCCTCCGGCTTCGTCCACTTTGCCTCGATCATTGACAGCGCCTCGGCGGCGCCGTCGGGCGTCGGGTGCAGCACGGCGACGAGATCGTCGTGCTCGACGACCGTCACGCCGTCCATCGCCTTCGCCTTCGACGTGTCGAGCGACGTCCGCGTGGCGCCGTGCGCTGGCGGGCGGAGGAGGCGCGCGTAGAGCATCTCCGGCAGCCGCGTGTCGCCGGCGTACTTCGCGCGGCCGGTGACCTTGTCGTGCGCGTCGAGGCGCTTCGCCGGCTTGCCGACGATCTTGTAGTCCTTGACCGCGCGGAGCACGGCTTTCTCGTCGACGAGGCGGGCGATCTGCTTTCCTTTCGCGAGCTCGCCGTAGGTGACCGATTTCTTCCCATCGCTGACCACGCCGTCGGCGACGCTGAGTTGCTCGCGCGGCGTGCCGAGCTTCTCCGACGCCAGCTTGATCATCACCGTGCGCGCCTCGGCCGCGGCCGCGCGAACGGCCGGACCGAAGAAGCGCGTCGACTGCGAGCCCCACGTGCCGGCGTCCCACGGGCACGAGTCGGTGTCGCCCATGCACATCGTGATGGCGTCGAGCGGCACGCCGAGCTCCTCGGCGGCCATCTGCGCCAGCGACGTGTGCACGCCCTGCCCCATCTCGATCTTGCCGGAGAAGAGCGTGACCTTGCCGTTCTCGTCGATGCGCAGGTAGGCGTTGAGGTCCTCGGGATACGAGCGGCGCTGCGCGAAGAGGTCCGCCGGCTTGGCGGTGACGAGGATGACGACTCCGCCGCCGACGAGCTTGCAGAAGGTGCGGCGATCGACGGCTCTCATTTCGAGGCCTCCTGGATCGCCGAGAGGATGCGCTGGTGCGCGCCGCAGCGGCAGAGGTTCGCGTCCATCTCCTGCACGATGTCGGCGCGCGAGGGGTGCGGCTGCTTCTGCAGGAACGCCCAGGCGTTCATCAGCATCCCCGAGGTGCAGTAGCCGCACTGGAACGCGCCGTGGTCCATGAAAGCCTGCTGCAGCGGATGGAGCTTGCCGTCGCGCTCGAGGCCTTCGACGGTGACGACGTTCTTTCCTTCGACGCTGGCCAGCGGCGTTTGGCAGGAGCGGACGGCCACGCCGTCGACGACGACCGTGCAGGCGCCGCAGACGCCTTCGCCGCAGCCGTACTTCGTGCCGGTGAGCTCGAGGTCGCCGCGCAGCGCCCAGAGGAGCGCGCGCTGATCGTCGGTGTCGAGCGCGACCGGCTTTCCATTGAGCCGGAATTTCACGTTGCGTTTCATGGCGATAAGTATCTCTCTTTCAGCACGCGAAGGTGGTGGAGCTCGTGCCCGGCGATGTGGAAGGCCAGGCCGCGCACGGAGGCGGTGTAGCCGGCAACCGTGCCGCGGCGCGACCACGCCTCGCTCGACAGCGAGTCGAAGAACGCCACGGTCGCGCAGCGCACGAGGCAATACTCGCCCAAGAGATCGCGCAGCGTGCGCTCCTCGAAGTTCGCGCCGGCGACGTAGGCGTTCTCTTCGAAGCTCTCCAGCGAGCGCGCGTCGCCGCGGGCGATGCAGAGCGCGCGGTAGACGAAGATGCGCTCGTCGTCGATGAGATGCCCGACGACCTGCTTGAGCGACCACTTGCCGGGGGCGTACGGCGGCGCGTCGGGCGCGTTCGCGAGGAGCCTTCGGACCGCATGTTCCTGCCGCGCCAGCGCGGCGACGGCGTCGTCGCCCTCGACCGCGGCGATGTCGGCCTCGGCGTGCGCGCCGACCTCGCCCGCTTCGGGGCGGCCGGTCGCGGCGCCGCGGAGCTCCGACGTCAGCGTGGCGACGAGCTCCGCCGCGGGCATCGGGCGGAGTTTCCCAACGCCGGTGCCGGCGTACAGCGACAAATACTGCGCCTTGCCCTGCGCGGCGGCGGCCGCGCGCATCGGCCGCGTCAGCGAGTTCTGGATCGGATAGGGGAGGATGAGCTCCTCGCGCTCGCCGACGCGGTCGATGAACTCGTTGCGGATGCCGCGCGCGGCGCGGCCGGAGAAGGCGCGCGTGATGACGGTCTGCTCGCCGCGGGCGCGGAGGAGCGCTTCGCGGTACGGCTTCGAGGTGCCGGCTTCGTCGCAGGCGAGGAACGCGGTGCCCATCTGCACGGCGCGCGCGCCGGCGCGCAGGGCGCGGACGACGTCGCCGCCGTTCATGATGCCGCCCGAGGCGATGATCGGGATGGAGAGGCGCTTGGCGAGGGCGCGCACGAGGTCGAGCGTCGGGACGAGGCCCTCCTCGCCGGCGAACGTGCCGCGATGCGCGCCCGCCTCGGCGCCCTGCGCGACGACGGCGTCGACGCCGGCGAGCTCGAGGACGAGTCCCTCGTTCACGGTCGTGGCGGTGCCGAAGGTGATGATGCGCGCCTCGCGCAGCTGCGCCATCGCCTCGGCCTCGGGGATGCCGAAGGTGAAGCTGAAGAACGCCGGCCGCGCCTCGAGCACCGCCGCGAGCTGCGCGCGGAACGGCTCGGGCGGAAGCTGCGGCATCGACGGCGGCGGCAAGCCGAGGTCGCGGTGGATGTCGCCGAGCAGGGCGAGAATCGGCGCGGCGTCGCGGTCGGTGCGCCGGTGATAGCCGCCGGCGAAGAGGTTGACGCCGAACGGCTCCCGCGTCAGCGCGCGCGTGCGGCGGATCTCCTCGGCGAGTTGCTCGGGCGTGAGATAGCCGCCGGCCAGAAATCCGAGACCGCCCGCGTTCGACACCGCGGCGGCGAGATGAGGAGTGGACGGGCCGCCGCCCATCGGGGCCTGGACGATGAGTCTCACGCGACCTCCGCGCCGTTCTCGCGCAGGAGCTCGCGGAGAATCGAGCGGTGGCAATGGCTCTCGTCCGCGCAATAGCAGCCGACCGAGAAGTTCGTCCGGCGCGAGAGCGCGGCGAGCAGCGCCAGGAGCCGCGCGTTCTCCGGCTGCGACATCTCGCGGCGGTATTTCTTTACGAACTTCGCCCACGCCGCTGCGCTGCCGGCGCTCTGCGCTTCCTTCACCAGCGCCGCGCTCGGCGCGAGCTGCGGCAGCCAGACGTCGTACCAGTCGCCGGCGGCGAGGCGCTCCTTCTTCACGCCGCGCGGGGGGCGGCGCACGGTGCCGACGCGGAGGCCTTCGTCGTCGTCGCGATCGCTGCCGAGGCGGACGACGCGGATGCTCATAAGCGGAAGGCGATCGTCAGATCGAAAATGATATCGACCGGCTCGCCGTTGAGCGTGCCGGGCTCGAATTCCCACTGCCGCACGGCGTCGATCGCCGCCTGCGAGAGTCCCTCGGGAAGTCCCTTTCGCACTGCCGTTTCTTTCACCCGGCCGTCCTTGCCGACCAGGACCTCGAGGACGACGACGCCCATGACGTTGTTGCGCCGCGCCGACTCCGGGTAGAACGGGTTGGCCCGGCGGATGACGACCGGCGGCTTGACGTCGCCGCCGACGCGGTAGGCGCCCGGCGCGTTGAGGAGCGGCACCGGATCATCCGACTGCGCCGTCGCGCCGGGCGTGCGCGGCTCGAGCTGCCACCATGTCCGGAACTCGTCGACGACGGTGTTGTCTTCGACGACCGCCACGGCCGCGGTGAAGAAGTGCTCGGTGTCGGCGAGATGGACGCGCACGCGCTTCGTGGCGACGCCGCCGCTGACGTCGAGCGGCTGCCCGGGCCTGCCTTCGACGCGCTGGTTCAGGACGACGGCGCCGCTGTCGAGATCGTCGACGGCGACGTTGTAGACGACGCGCTCGGCGGAGACGGCAGTGCGCTCGACGTGGAGTTGATGGTGCGCGGAGCGCGCGCCGAGGGTCTGGGTCGTGGTCGCGGCAAACGTCGAGGCCGCGGCGAGGGAGAACAGCAACGTCAGCGTACGCATGCGCGCATTTTACCGTTCGCTCACGGCTGCGGCGGAGGCGGCGGCGTGTCGAGCTTGAAGTTCACGGTGAGGTTGAAGATGACGTCGACCGGCTCGCCGTTGAGCGTGCCCGGCTTGAACTGCCACTGGCGCACCGCGTCGACCGCGGCCTGGTCGAGGCCGAACGGCAGCGGCTTCAGGACCTGGATGTTCTTGACGAGTCCATCCCTCCCGATCACGGCTTCGACGATGACGATGCCGCTGACGTGGTTGGCGCGCGCGTCGGCGGAGTAGACCGGCTCGACACGATAGATGACGACCGGGGCCTTCACATCACCGCCGACGCGCAGCGGAGGCATGCCGTCGACGTTTTGCGCGGGCGCGCCGACCGGTGTGACCGCCGCGGCCGGCTTGCGCGGCTCGATCTGCCACCACGTCCGGAATTCGTCGAGGATCGTCGCCCCCTCGGTGACGTTGACGGTCGCGGAGAAGAAGTTCGTGGTGTAGGAGAGCCGGACGCGGATGTGCTGCGAGCCGGAGACGCTCGCCACATTGACCGTTTCGCCCGGTTTGCCTTCCGTCTGCGAGCTCAGAAGCGTCGCGCCGCTCGCGGTATCGGTGACGACGACGTTGTAGGCGATGCGGTCGGCCGCGACGACGCTGCGCTCGAGCCGGAGCTCGTGCCCCACGGAGCGCGCGCCGAGGACGAGTTTTGGGGTGGCGGCGAAGGCGGGAAGGGCGGCGAGGAAGAGGAGCAGCGTGAGCTTGCGCATGGCGTAGTTTAGCGCCGGTGTCATCCCGAGCGGAGCGAGGGATCCCCTCCCAAGGGGATTCCTCGCTCCGCTCGGAATGACACGCCCGCTACCGCCCCGCCGCCCGCCGCTTCGTGGCCGCGGGCGTCAGCGTCACGCGCGTCGTGGCGCCGCCGGCGCGGGGGATCGTCAGCGTCGTGGCGCGGGAGTCGGTGACGCTCGGGACGTCCGTCGTCGTCCAGCGGCCGGGGACGACGACGTGGAACGTGCCGTTGCCGTTCGTCGGGTCGGCGACCGAGAGCTGCATCGACGCGGGCGCCGACGTCGCGTAGACGACCGACGGCGCGTCGGCGCTGAAGCCGGCGGCGCTCGCGTTCGCGGTCCAGAAGACGAGCGCCGTCGTCGGGCCATTCGTCACCGCGGAGACCTGCGTGCTGTTCGCGATGATCGCCGGCGGGAGCCACAACGCCATCATCTGCGCCGTCGCGCCGGGGACGATCGCGTACGCGGCGTCGGCGCCGGCCGGGTTCGCGCCGTGGTCGAGCCAGAGCGTGAGGAACGTCTGCGTGCGCGGCGTGGTGTCGGTCGAGCCGCCGAGGGCCGCCCAGGTGCCGGTGCGCGCGGCGGTCGTCACGTTCAGCTTCGCCGCCTGCGGGTAGACGTAGTAGCCGATGTTGTCGGCGGCGAGCCAGTTGCCGCTGCGCGTGACGCTCGTCTTCAGCGGCCACTGGTTGATGATCGTCTCGACCTTGTTGAACGACGGCGAGGTGATGCCGGCGGTCAGGAAGACGATGCTGTCGTCGAAGAAGAACCAGCTCTTCTTCGCCGTGAGCACGGAGTTGATCGGCGCGAGCTCCATCGCCGACACGCCGTTGCGGCCGTCGCCGGTGCCGCCGGCGAAGCTCCGCGTGCCGAAGCCGTACTGGTCGTTCGCGGTGTCGGCCTTCTGCTCGACGGTGATGCCGGGGAGGCGCGTCCAGTCGAGCGCGGGCCAGGAGTCGTTGCCGAAGTACTCGTCGCCGCTCAGCACGAGGTAGAAGCGGCCGTCGGACTGGCGCGAGCCGAGGACGTTCTCGCCGTTCGTGTTCTCGCCCGACTTCGTGCGCGTCGAGAACATCTTCACCGAGGCAAACCACGTCGGGCGGCGGTGCACGGTGTAGTCGGAGGTGTAGTAATGCTGATGCCCGGCCGGCCACGCCGCGCTCCATTGCGAAGTCTGCGTGGCCAGCGCCGCGAGCTCGGGCGCGAGCGGCCAGCGCCACGCCTTCAGCGCCGACGCGGCCGCGCCGCGGATCTCCGCGGCGCGCGGCGAATTGAACGTCGACGACTGCAGCAGCGCGGCCACGCCGTTGATGCCGCTGGTCGACGAGCGCGCCACTTCGCGGCCGACGACGGAGACGTCGAAGTACGGTCCGTACAGCGACCAGGCGATGCCGCCGGCGACGTAGTTCGCGAAGCTCGCCAGCGCCGACGGCGGCAGCGCGAATTCGCTGTTGCGCAGCAGCAGCACGAGGCGCGAGACGTCGTAGGCGAAGGAGCCGCCGTAGCCGCCGGTGTAGAGCTGCGGCCCGTGCTGGTGGAACGAGGAGTCGATCTGAATGCCGTCGCCGGCCGTCGTGGCGCAGGCGGTGCCGAGGGCGTCGCGCACGGCGCCGAGCATCGTGGCGTCGTCCTTCGCCAGCGCAAGACAAAGGTGCGTGAAGCACGACCAGACGAGGTTCTCGCCGACTGGCGTCGGTCCGACGATGCCTTTCGCGGTCGGCGAGAATCCGATGTGGATCTGCAGGGTGTCGATGCAGTCGTTGTAGACCTTCTGCGAGACGCTGCCGCGCATCAGGACGAGCGTGGGGCCGAGGTCGAGCGGCGCGCCGAGGGTCCAGAACCACCAGTTGCCCTGCGGCAGCGTGTACTTGCCGTAGAACGACGGCACCTGCGAGAGCGCGGCCTCGATCTGCTGCCGCAGCGGCTCGCTGTTGTAATAGCTCTGCCCCGGCGTGCGGTACGCCTTGGCCATCGTGGTGAGGCGGCGGAAGTGGTCCCACGGCGACCACGAGCCGCTCGGGACTTCCTTGTAGTCGATGTCGCTCCAGGTGCCGTCGGAGAGGAGAAAGCCGGGGGCGACGATATCGCGCGTCTGCGATTCGAGCGTCGAGAGCGCGTCGGCCATGAGCGGCGCGCCGCGGTCGGCGCCGGCGGCGCTGTAGTAGTCGGCGAAGTTCTGCCGGACGGTGTCGACGGAGGCGTGGAGACCGGAGGCGAACGCGAGTGCGAGGACGAGGGTGGAGGCGCGTTTCACGTGACTGCTAATAATTGTACGGCGGCGGCGTCGAATTCCGCTGGGGGGCTGGGGTCACATCTGGAAAATCAACTTAACGGCGGACGCCGTTAAGTTGATTTTCCAGATGTGACCCCAACTTCACCGACTTTGATTTTCCAGATGTGACCCCAACTTCACCGACTTTGATTTTCCAGATGTGACCCCAACTTCACCGACTTTGATTTTCCAGATG
>Ga0070717_10000802_pt1 | contig 20657 bp, 33 predicted proteins | sample LARL113metaG_FD_71366 | JGI IMG/M metagenome (GOLD analysis project Ga0070717, IMG submission 71366) | Corn, switchgrass and miscanthus rhizosphere microbial communities from Kellogg Biological Station, Michigan, USA - LAR L11-3 metaG | ecosystem: Host-associated > Plants > Roots > Rhizosphere ... | reverse complement strand
GATCATATCCATCTCGCGCTTGATCCGGGCTCCGTGCCAGTCCTGGACCGCTTGTGGCTTCTTTCCGATCTGGCGGAAGTTCCAGCCATAACGGCACCAGCGCCACAGGAGTTCCTCGGCTGCTATCTCCGAGGTATCCGTGAGGACGTTACGCATAGTGCGCTTCCCTATCAGGAATGGCGGTAATCTGAAGACTGGTAGAGCGCGGCTGCGTCCGGGTCGGTATAGGACCCCACGCGCGCGGAGGGAATCCCGCAGGGGACTGGTATTTCTGGTACGGTGTCAGCATTAGGCCCATTCCCTTCTGGCTGCTCTAGGACTTCCCTGAACTGATGGTAGAGGGTAAGTCTATCCCTCCCGGTAAGCTGATCACGGAGCCTTAGCTCTTCCATGAATAGCTCCAGGAGCCTCGTGCGTATCTTGTTCATCCCCGGCCATCATCCTTTATGTCATGCCGTCGGAATAGTCCTCCGGGCTATTGCGGATATACGTCTCATATTTCCCGGCCTGGACGTACATCTGATCGATCTTCGGCGCGAGCCGCGAGCGCATATAGCGGCTGGCTGCCTCTATCTGTTCCTCCTCGCTTAGCTCGCGCGGCTCCGGGTACGGGCCTACCGGGATAAGCTCCCACCAGAATCCGTCCTTGTCCTGGATCCAGTTATTCGCCATTCCTAGTCCCTAATGAGCTGGGTGACGATGAGTAGGTTCCGGGCCGCGATTCCCATAAGGACGTTCGTCCCGATATGGAACTGCCAGCCGTCGTGATTCTTCTTATAATAGTCATTGGCGAGGATACGGCTCCAGGTTTCCTCGTCCCAGAAACTCTTGTGGTCGAGGTCGGAATGCGCGAGCTGCGTGTCCCAATGCGGGACCACGACGTTGAGATGGCCTCCGGGCTTAAGGACCCGCTGGCACTCGCGCAGAAGATTGATCGGGTGCCTGACGTGCTCGAAGAAATGGAGCGCGTAGATGGTCGTGACGGCTCCGTCGCGGTAGGGGATGGGGTCGATGTCCGCATCCCACTTCGGGAGGTCTAGGGCCACGGAGTTCCGGATCAGCTTGTTCCCGGCTCCGAGGTTAAGCGTAAGGCCGTCTCCGTCCGGGATCCAGTCCGCGACTAGCGGCCGGTCGGCTCCGAGCCTTAGCATGCCGATCAGGTTGTATGGGTGATCCCACTGAGTCATTACCACTCCTCTAGGTCAGACGGGCTTATTGGGTAGCGGAGCCGTTCCGCCTTTGGTAGCTTTACTGTACACATCTCGGCTATGTCGCGCGAGGCGCAGATTGCTCCCCAGGCCTCGTCCCGCGTCAGGCCGGTCTTCAGGAGCCGCTCGCCCAGAGCCCGGTCGGAATCCGGGAGCGTCATCGGGACCTCGTAATTCCATTCCCGCATTGCCTCTTCAACGGTATGCTTACCGCGCCGGACCGCGTGGAGGATTGCCTGCATCTCGGAGTCCTCCGGGCGCGGGTAATGGACGTCATTCGTCACGACCATACGGATGCCGAACTCGCGAGCGAGCTTCGCATAGGCCGTATTGATTGCGCGGGATTTCTCTAGCTCCCAGAAGGGCTGGACCTCCAGGAAGAACCGCTCACTCCCGAATAGCCGGAGGAAGCGCGAGATAACGAGCCGCGCGTCATCCCAGGCGTAGCCGTCGCGCGAGGTCGGCTCCGGGATTCCCTTGCCGCCAACGAGCGAGCAGGCAAGAAGGCTTCCGGTACACCCTGACAGGACCACAAGCCCATCCGCATTCGCGGCAAGAGACTCGCCGGAGACGGTTGGATGGTAATGACTGTCAAGGTAGGACTGACTGACGATCCGGTTGAGGTTCTGATAGCCATGGGTACTCTCCGCGATTATGGTTAGATGGTACTTCCACTGAGAGCGGCGTTCCTCGTCCACCGGGCCGGTATAAGCCTCAAGGCCGAACAAAGGCTTTATACCGGCCCGGAGCGCGTGGGCCTCCAGCTGGAAGTGCGAGGAGACGTTCCCGTGCTCCGTCGCGGCGATTGCGTAATAGCCAAGCTCCACCGCTCGCGCTACATGATCGGCTACCGGCCCAAAGCCGTCTCCGAATGAGAACGTCGTATGATGGTGGAGGTTAACGAAACGCATCGCTATTAGGGTCGCCTATCCGCCGCAGCCTCGTACAAACTCTTTCTTCTTGCGGTCATACGCATACCAGCACACTAGCTGGAACGGAGGCCGGGCATCATAGTCACTGATAAACCCGGTCGGTCGGCCGCAGTGCGTACATTTGCCGCCGTCGATGACCTGGTCGCAGAGCCGGAAGGTCGCCACAAGGGCATCCATCCCGGACGCACATTCCCAGAGGTCGTGCCATTTGCCGTATGCGATCCATACTGTTGGCTCCTCCTCGTCGCAGTAGCGGAGCCCGAACTCCGTTGCGCCGGTCCGGCCGATAAGGATGGCTGCGGCCGGGAGCCTTGGATCTTTGTGGGGCGGGAGCTTGTCCTTGAATCCGTCGCCGTCAGTCATCCGGGCTCCCCCATGTCGCCCCACTTTGAGCCCTTGTTCCGGAGCCGCATATAGAAGCCCGCGAAGTTAATGAGGTCGACTGCGCCATTCTCATAGTACTCATTCTGCTTCCAGGAGAACAGCTGGAGCCGGAAGGCGTTGTCAAGGATGTCGTGGACGAGGCCCTTCCATCCGCGTCTCTGCCAGAAGAATGAGGAGCCGTCCTCGTCCGGCCGGGTATAGCCGCGCTCGCAGATGATCGCTAGAGCGTCCGTAAACGGCCCGGAGAGCTGTCCTACCGCGTCCGGGTTCGGTTCTAGGCCGACCGACTTAAGGTAGTCGTAAGCGGCGTCACGGTGGCTCTCGTTCGTTTCCATTACTGCTCCTCGTTCCGGACGATCTTCTTCATGACCTGTTCCTCCGTCCAGTCTCCCTCTAGCTCAATCGACTGCGGGAGGTTACAGTAGCCGCAGCGGATTAGGACAAAGGTCGTTGGGACACTACCTGCCATAAGCGGGTGGATTACCGGACGGCTAGGAGGAGTATATACGCCGAGGATGTCCCACTCGTGAAGGTGGGCCTCCTCAATCAGCTCCCGGATGGCCTCCGCCACGACATGGGCGAATACGACTGTGCTATCAGCCGGAGGGTCCAAAGGTTCCTGGCCCGTAACTGACTGGGAATGGTCTTGGCTTCCGGCTGGGGTTTCGCTCATTTGCTTCCCTTTCCTTGACGAGGAACTTGTAGAGCTTAATGGCTCGTTCTAGGCGGGCCCGCGCCGCTCGCGTCTCATCGGCCCATTCGGTTATGGTAATGCTACGCACGCCACACCGCCTCCGGGATATGAGCCCATTCCTGCCGCCGCTCCGGAGGGATCCAGGGCATACCCAGGAGCCGGTATATGTCGGCCTCCGTCCCGTTGTCGGCCTGCCTCCCGCTCGCGTCGAAGAGGCCGTGCCGCGCGAGCCGGAGGCCGCGCGCTCTCGCCCGGTAGCGCTGGAGCCGGTTTAGCTCTCGTGGCCCGGTAAAGAACATCAGGAACGCGCCGCGCATGGATGGGGTAACGGCCCAGAAGTCGACAAGGACCATAGTCCTCCCGAGGACGATAATGCCCTTGGCATTCTGAATCCGGCCGGAGTCCGTTATCTCAATAAGCTGGACGGCCTCCGGGAAGCAGAATGCGCTACCGAATGACCCATCAGGGGTTACCACCATTATGTCGATATCGCCTAGGTCCGGAGCCTGCCGCCGCCAGGAGCCACAGAACTCCCAGTCAGCTTCGGCAGGCATCCCGGCCTCCAGGAGATCGATAATGGGCTGAGCCTCAGAACGGGCGAGCCGCGAGCTAGGCACGGCGCGCGGCATCCGGGCGAAGCGGCTCCAGGGGGTTGATATCGGTCCAGTCCTCCGGCCGGTCGCCAGCGCGGTGGTGGGCCTCTACCCGCTCGCGAATCGAGCAGTAGCGGTCGGCCTCGCCCATGAACTCGCATTTCCCGGTCGAATAGCAGACCGGCCGGAATAGCTTAACGATTGCCCTTTGCTGCCAGTAGTCCTGGGGCGGGCCATAGTTGAGAATGGCCTTGACGATTTCCCTCCAGACCGTTTTCCATTCGGCCTGAGCCTGGGAGCAGAGCCGGAGCCCGGCATGGTTAATCAGGTCCCGGAGATTTGTCCGGTAATGGAGCTGGGTCGTGGTTCCGATGAGGAGAGCCTTCCTCGCGTCCTCAGCCGGGATTCCGTTACCGATCAGGTAGTTGTAGAACTCGTCTGTGGCCGCTACGTGCGCTAGCCAGCGGTCCACCATATCCTGATCGTGAGCCCGGGCGATCGACCAGGGCAGCGGGATCTCCGCCACAGTATTGTCCTTGACGGCGAATCGCATCGACTCCTGGACAAACGTCGCTGTCCGCTGCCGGACGATCTGATGGGTGAGATCGCGGGAGACTCCCCGGATCAGGAGCGCGACCTGGCACCATTCGAGTGGGGCCGCAATCTTGGACTTAAGCGCGTCTGCCGCGAAGGCTCGCGCTTCCTCGTCCGTTACCTGCTCCGGGAGGACAAACCGTCCCCGGTACCCAAGCCACGGAGCGGCCATTACCTTTAGCGGATTGTACGTCATATCCACCACGGCTACTTCGGGCTCTAGCGGGACGGGCTGTGCCTGGAACATAGCCTCGTCCGCCCACCTACTGATCTCGTTCGTCGCCATTGTCTAGTCTCGCCTTCTTTGGTATATGTAGGTAGAGTCCAAGGTGCGGGCTTAGCCGGAGCCTTGGCTCCTCATCGTGGAACTTGTCGGAGCAGATCCGGGTTACCTCGCCGTCCGGACCTAGGGCCGGATGGAGCCTGGGCTCCGGCGAGCCGCAGGCCGGGCACTGGGCGGACATGAGATTAGCGGAATCCGGAGGTTAGCTTAGCGATGAGGCCGCCAAGCGTATCCATGTCACTTATGAATTTGAGGATGATCGCCTCACCGGCATCGTCGCAGTCGTAGCTCTCCGGAATTCGCTCCAGGCACTCGTTGACGAACTTGTCGTGCTCCTCGCGAGCTTCCCTTAGAGCTTCTCCAAGCTGAGCGATCTCCTCTGCCATTAGCTCAGCTTGCTCCTGGGGCGTTGTCTTCATTGTCATTCTAGCCTCCGTGGTTCTCGTACCAGATACTGAGGTCTACCTCTAGGTTACCCCACAGTTCATCTAGGTCCCTAATGCGGTATGCGTCCGGAGTCGCGGGCTCCCGGTTATACGGCTGGTCCATCATATAGACCGTCCCGATGCCGTGCTTGTGGGCATCGGCTATCTGTTCCGGGAGGTCCTCAACTACGGCGACGATCCGGTCAGTACCGACCTGATTGACGAGGTCGGCATACTTGGTCGGGTCCTCCTCGTCTATGCCTTCCCAGATAACGGCGTCATACTGGATGTTGTTCCGCCGTAGCCACTCGCGAGTGTCCGGGTCAATGTTGTCTAGCCGGAGGTACGGCCGGGTAGTACAGATCCAGACCTGCGCTCTGGCCTTCCTGATCCTCCGGGTTAGCCGGTCGGCTCCCGGATAGGCTGGCATAAACCGCTTGAGGCCGCCCTGGCGGTAAGCGAGCTTACACTCACGGTACTCCCGGTGGGTAATACCCATAAAGGTGGAGAGCCGGATGCCGGGGTTGACTTCCTCGGGATGCGGGAACTCCCGGCCGAACCAGTGGGTGGCGAACCAGAGGAAGTGGGCGTGGTAGTTCCCCATCGTGCCGTCGATGTCAATTGCCACGACCGGAGCGTCAGCCCGCGAGCGGAACGGCCCTACATCCTCCACTTACGCTCTCCCTCATACGTCTCGCCGGTTACCCGCTCTATGCCCCTGATAATCTCCGGCTCCGGTTCTAGGGCCTCGCGGACGGCCGGGTATACCTCGTGGACTAGCCGGGCTTTCTCCCAGGCCCCATAGCGTCCGGCCCGGAGGACTTCCGGATGGCAGTTACAGTCAGTCCAGAGCGGCTTGACTACCTGGACCGCGCCGGAATGCGTGGGAGCGCGACGAGCCGGCCATTCTGTCGTCCGGTACCCGAACACGCTACTGATCCGGTACCAGGCATTCTCCTCCGTCCCGTCGCAGATAACCGTATTGTCCGGCATAGTCGCGGCTGACGTAGAGCCGTCCGCGTAGATCACGTGACTCCGGAACTGGTGGCCGGGATTCTGGCACAGGGCCTTGGCCGGAATGGTTGAGACGATTAGATCGGGCCGGAGGCTCCGGATGAACGGGATGCCGCCATTCTTGATCTGCCTCTGAATGAGCCCGGCCTGGAGATCGCTGATGAGGTCAGCCCAGAGCCGCGCGTACGTCTCGCGGATGTCCCAGGCATCGTGATCTCCGGCGAAGTCCTCCGGGCTCACCTTCCCGGTCCACAGTCCGCCGTAGACCTTCTTGCGGTATTCCTCCGGCGTACCGTTGAGCGAGTAGGTCACGCGGACCTTGGTAACGTCCTCGTATCCGGGGACCGGAGCGTGAAGGTACTGAGCCCCGTACTGCGTCGATGGCTTGTCAGTATTGCTTATGATAATGGCCTCGTGGCCGGTACTGACGGCGGCCGCAGCCGCCGCCAGACCGGCCGGGCCACATCCGAGTATCACTACCCGTGACATGGCAGGTCCTCCCTAGATACTGCTTACCTGGTGCTTGTTCGGGAGAGGCGAAGAGCAGAATCCCATTGAGCTGGGCTGCCGGGAGAGGAATGGGTCAAGAGTCTCGACGCTCGGCATTGCGCCATCCTCGCCGTTCGGGTTGGAGAAGTCGGTCATGGTTCCTCGTCTAGTAGCCTGGCCGTTTTCCCGACCAGGATTGGGCCATTAGCTCCTGATGTAGCTCCTCACGGAGCCGTTTGACGGTTGCCGCCAGATCCTCAGAATGGCGGCTCGTTGTCGGCTGCGCGCCTTTTGGTCCGGGTTGATCGCGCCGGAGTCTTGGCCGCCCGGCTGGAGGTAGCGCTAGCGCGAGCCGTACGCGCCGGAGCGGCCTTAGCCGCGCTCGCGCGGGTCCGCGTCCCGGTCTTCGCGTTCGCGGGCTTAGCGGCCGTCCTAGCGGTGCGGGCGGGCTGGGCAGAGCGAGCGGCTCCGGCCGCCCGGCCGGAAGCCCTACGGGCTCGCGCTGGGGTAACGGCCGGAGCCTCGTCCGGTTCGTCCTCGTCCTCGTCCGGTTCGTCCTCGTCTGGCTCCTCATCTTCTGGCTCGTCCTCATCCGGGTCATCCTCGTCCGGGTCGGCCTCGTCCTCCACATCGTCCGGCTCCTCATCGTCTCCCTCGTAATCCCAGGGGAGCCATTCTTCTGCGATGGCCTGAATGGAGCCGTTGTAGGGCTCCTGGCCGGTAATGATCCGGCACCACGCCTCGTCCCGGTCGGCTCCGGGCTTCCAGGTGCCGATCCGTTCGATGATGAATCCCTTGGAGTCCTCTTCCTTCGCGACGTACGTTTTGGTCTTGACCTCCAGGAGCGTGAGGCCGTACGCGAGGAGGAACGGGTCCCAGCGGAACTTGGCGCCAGGGATGAGCGCGGCGTTGAGCCAGAACGGGCAGCCGTTGTACTCCTCCAGGTCACCCTCATTCCCGTCCGCGATCCAGAGGACCTTGAGCATGGGATCGTCGTTGGCGCTCCGGGTCCACCAGATCTTCTTGACGTAGCCGGAAAGCTCCAGGCCGATGGGCGGGATCTCGCCCGCGTAGTCGGAATAGCGCTCAGTGGAATACTCGACTGCCTCAAGGGCATCAACGTCGAGATCAGCAGTATCGCGTAGCTTGGGCATTCCTATTGCCTTTCGTGTTCGTGGTCTTGCCTTCCGGGATTTAGCCTATGATCCGCCGCGTGCTCTCCTCTCGTTACGTACCGCATAAACGGATGCCGCTTACCGACGTGCTTTACCAGCCACTCGCCGGGCTGGGCGTCCGGGTCGGCTAGAACCGTCAGGGAGGTTTCCAATTTCCTTCCGGGCTTTCTCGATGTCGTCAATCATCCGCGCCATCGCCGTGTCGTCCTTGTAGCCTACGTCCTGATAGGATCCAAGAGCGTCATAGCGGTCCTTGGCGAACCACGGAGGGAACGGCTGGGCTAGGACTCGCCGGACGATCTCCGGCCCTACCGCATCCGCCTCCCGCGACTCGCGCGCTACAGAGTAATATAGCGCGATTCCGAACTGAGCCGAAATGTAGTCGGATATCTCGCCCTTCTTGCCGAGCAGCAAGGGGATTACGCGCGGCTCGCCTTCCGCGTCCTCCGCATTCATCGAGTTACAGATGAAGATGACATTCATGGGGCCGTCGATAAGCATATCGACCCAGCGCTTGAATCCGTTCTGGTACTTCTGGTGGTCTTTGATAGCCGGGATGTCGAGGTCGCGAGCGGGATTCTTGGCGTTGATCGTCTTGAGGATCCAGCGCATATACATTTCTTGCATGCGCGTTCCGGAGTCTACGATCAGCCAGTCGTCATCGCCTAGCTCTGCGATTCCCTTCTTGACTCCGGCTACGGCGTGCTCCCACGTTGGCGCGGGCCAGAGCCGGGCGCGCGAGCCCGCTACCTTTGCGGAGACGGCACCCTCAATCTCTGTCGAGAGGAATACCGCATTCGGCGCGCCACCCGCCAGGCGGGTCTTGCCGACTCCGGGCGGGCCATAGAGGATGATCTTGACCGGAGGCTTGTGGTAAGCCAGGGGGACTTCCGTTATCTCAACGGTCGCCTCCATTAGCATCTGGGGAGCTTCCGCCTCCTGCTTCGCGGTCTGCCGCCGCTGGCGCTGCTGGACGGCCTTGGGCCGGGTAGATGCTGGAGTCCTCGCTGGGGGCATTTCCTTGCCTTCCGTTTAGGCGTATCCGCTCGCGCTCTTCAGGTCATCCTTATAGGGATCAACCCGGACGTAATTCGATTCTAGTACGGAGAGGTACGAATCGCTACCGCGCTCGTGGAGCCGGCAAGGACCCCACAAGGGACAGCGCGGACAGTCCTTGGCCGGAGTCTTTATGAGCGGGAGGTCGCCGCGACGGTAGGCATTCATGACCTCTACCTCGTCCGCAATCCGCTGGAGCTGAGTGACGCATTCCGGGCCTGAACGGAGGATTGGCTCTGGCCGCTCAAATAGCGGAGTGGGCTGGCTCTTGCTTACCTCGCCCAGTACCTCAAGACCGGCGAAATTAGCGGCCACCTTGAGGTCGCCAACCTTGGCCTTCTCGATGGCGATCGGACCGCTCTTTGGACTCGACTGCTCGACAAACCGGATACCGGCCGTCTGGAGCGCTTCCAGGTAATGCTCTTTTGTCGGCGTATTCGTCGCGAGGCCATCCGCGTTTACCGGCCGCTCATCGGGCATCTTCTTGCGGAGGAAGTTATACTGGATCCCCTCAATCTCCTCGCCCTTCTTGAGGACTCCGGCCTTGCGGAGGAGGAGGGTTGCGACGGCCCAGTAACTCCCGGCCTGATCGTCAAGCTCAAGGTAGGCCGTATCGATGGACGAGGCCGTCTTGGTTTCGAGTAGGTAGACCTTACCATTCCGGAGGTCCCGGAATACGCCATCCCAGCGCGAGCGGAAGATTGCCATAGGCCGGCCATGACTCGTAATGGTAACGGCGAATGGCTGCTCCGTCGCAATGATGGACCACTGGGGGTCCTTGCCCCAGAGGTCCACGTATCCCTCTAGCATCGTCACTCCGAGGTCCTTGGCCTCGTACCAGACGGGCTCCTCAAAGTTGTCGTCCAGCCAGGACTTCGCATAGGCTATCTCGTCGCCGCACCAAGCCTCAAACGTCTCGGCCGGATGCGGGCCTCGCCGCTTGCCCTTTAGGTACCACTGGGCTAGGGCCTCGTGAATGCCGATCCCGAACCAGAGAGCGTCAGCCTGCCTATAGCGCGGCTGCCAGCCTTCCCGGTATTCCTGCCACCAACGCCAGGGGCATCGCTTTGCGGCCGCGCGCTCCGAGGTCCGGATTACGGGGAGCCCTAGATCTGTTGTCGCCATTTCCTCGCCTCTCTCATTTTCCCTCTGGACCCTACCGGAGCCGGGCCACTATATCAGCTCCGGTAGGGACCAGAAGGGCCAGGCCCGGTCGGTGGGGGGTGGGTACCGGACCGGGCCTGGCGTCTCTGGGGAGCGAGGGTTAGAAGGGAGCGTCACCGCCAGCGGCAGCCGCCCCAGCAGCCGCGCGGGTCTTGGCGGTCTTGCCGGAACGGGCCGGAGGCTTGCCGTTGCCGGCCGCGCGGCCGGAAGTAGCACCGGCACGAGCCGTACGGGCCGTAGCGGGCTTAGCGGAAGCGGAGCCGGTACGGGTCCGGGCCGGAGGAGTAGCGGGCTCCTGGGCGTCTCCGGCCTGGGCACGCTCCGCGCGCCTCTCCTCGCGCCGCTGGATGTTGAAGGCGGACTTCTGGAAGTGGGAGTACATCCCGACGCCCAGGACCAGAATCCGGTCCACCTCCAGGTCGTCCAGGCTGGCCACGTTCTGCTCGAACCACTCGATGTAGTCCTTCATGGTCGGGCTGAAGTCCTTGGAGACGTACTTGGTGAAGTCAACCTCGTCGGTCGGCTCCGGCTCCGGGGCAGCGGCCTGGCGGGTCCTCTTGGTCGGAGGCATAGCAGTTGTTCCTTTCAGGTTGGATGGTTCCGCCGTCCCGGATTCCCGGCGTGGCGTTTTAGTTCTACTCTGATTATAGCGCGGGGCATTCTTCGGCGCTACTTTTCCCGGCTGCGAATTACCGAAGTGCTCTATCACCGAGAAAATATGGGTGGTCTCCTCCTGTCCGTGGTACCAGATATGAACATAGCCCCCAGGATACGGTTCCGCTTTCTGGCCGAACTCCCAGGCGATATTCAGGAGCCGTCGCGCTTTAGGCTCCGGGAACCGGCAGTCATGGATGAGCCGGGCCAGAGCCTGCTCGCCGGTTAGCGGGATCATAACTCCCTCAACCTCCATTCGCTCCCGGACCTCGCGGGGGTGGCGCGGAGCGTTCGTTACCGTCCGCATACCTCCCCACGGGCTCATGACGTTTCCTGCTCCGTAATGACGAGCTGAACCCGGTATCGCTTTTCCGGCTCCTGCCAGTCGGTAAACCGGACCTCCAGTTCAATGTACCCGGCCTCGTCCTCGCGCTCCTCAATCACGATGTAGCGCTGGACCCGGTTGCCTAGATCCTCGCGGTAGTTCGCGACGGACTTTCCCATGCTCGTCATGGCGTCCAGGCAAAGCTCCAGAAGCTCGTTTTCCTGGAACTTCCCCATGTTTAGGCCGACCGTTGTTATCTGCTTCCCGCGAGCGGTCATTGATATCAGTCCCTCTCTCCTAACCCGGTCCCGGCTCTGCGCGAATTCCGCCCACTCACTCATGATACTTCCCAGCCTCTCCGGGTCGTTGTTATTAGCGTACTCCGGGCCTCCCGGTAAGGCGGCATCCGGTCCTGGATAATTATGGTCTTCCGCCAGCGGGTCCGCTGGCCCTGCCGCGACGGGAGCCGCGTGACCGTTATCCGGACGGTCGCGGCGCAATAGTGCGGGAGGAACTCCCCGCACATCGGGCAGATCCGGAGTTCGCCTATCACGCCGCCTTCCTTTCCGTCCGGGCCTCGCGCATTAGCTCAGAGAGCTTACGCGGGCTCGCCGTCGCGACTACCGCGCGCTGCTCCGTCGTCAGGGAGGCCATCCATTCGTCAACCGTCCCAAGCGAGATTAGCCGGTACACGGTAACCTGGTGAATCCGCGAGACGCGGTGAATACGCGCCTCAAGCTGCTCATCTTGATCGGAGATCCAGGGCTGGTCGATAACGACCATCTCATCGGCCGCATCAAGGGTAATCGACTCGCCTCCGGCCATCCGGTTTAGGCAGACTACCTGGAGCGAGTCATTGGGGTCCTGGAACCGGGCCACGAGGTCTGCCCGGTCCCGGTCCTTGGTCGCGCCGGTTAGCGTCAGGACCTCAAAGCCTTCCTTCCGGAGAGTAGCAGCGGCAAGCTCTACGATCGCCGTAAACGAGCTGGCCACCACGACCTTAGCTCCGGTACCCTCCCGCTCTTGCATAAACTCTACGAGCCACTCCAGCTTGTTCGACGGGAGAGCCGGGAGGACTTCCCGGCCGTCGCCTACCCGCCCGGCCGCATTCGCGAACTGGCGGAGCCGGGTGATCTCCGGGAGGGTGCCCGTCGCCGTGATCGTCCGGCCTTCCAGCTCTGCCTCGGCCTCTTCCTCCATCTCTTTGTAGATCCGGGCCTGCTCCGCGTCCATCTCTAGCTGGACGTAGTTCCCGCCATCCGGGTTGTCCTCTAGCGGAGTACCCGCGTACATAATGGGCGGGAGGTCCGGAGCCGCGACGGCCTTAGTCCGCTTCAGGTAATGCGGCCGGAGCATCCGGTCCCAGGCCTCCGGGTCCTTTGGCTCAAGAACCTTCGCGCCGCCTCCGACAATCTTGGAGTACTGGCCCTGCTCGACTCCGAAGTGAATATCCGCCCATTTCCAGTACGAGCCGAATACGTCACGGCGGACCCAGTTAAGCGTTCCCCACGCCTTCTCAAGCTTGGAGCGGAACGGAGTCCCGGAGAGCGCGAGCGTCAGGCCGCCTTCCCGGAGGCACCGCATCTGGAGCATTACGGCTCCGTACCGGCCCTGGGTAATCCGCTTGGACTGGTAGTTCGCGGTTGACGCGAGGAGGTTATGGCTTTCGTCAAGGACGATCGCATCCCAGGTCTGCTCGAATAGCTGGGGCCACAGAGCGTCAAACTCGAATGAGTGCTTATGGTCGCGCGGCCGGGTCCACTGGTTGTAGGCACAGGTTCCGGGCTTATCCGTATCCGGGCAGATCTCTAGCCGCTTGGCGCGGATCATCTCGATATTGATAATCAGCATCTTGCGGATTCCGGGGATCGTCGTGGGGAAGTTCGCGAACTCCTCCATGATCGCCTCGCGCTCCGCGCGGGTACCCTGGACGACAAAGGTAGCGATTCCGGGAGTCCACCGCAGAGTCTCGCGCTCCCACACGGTCCGCATAGCGGACTTCCGGCAGCCGACCAGAATGGTCTTGGAGTCTGACTCGACTAGCGCGGCGAGCGTCTGGAGCGTCTTGCCTAGTCCGGGATCGTCGCCAAGGATGAAGTTCCGCGCCGCGAGCATCGCAGCGGCTCCGGCTACCTGGTACGGCCGGTTACGCATCGCCTTGATAAGGTCTGGAGCCTCGTCCACGAGTAGCGCAAAGGTCGCCTCGCTGATCAGCTCTTCACGGGCGGCCTCAACCGTCTCCTCTACCTCAACCTGGGCCCTGGCCCAGCGGGTCAGAGCCGGGAGGACGGTAAGCTCATCGCCAAAGACCTTCCGGAATCCCCGGCAGGTGTCCATCGTAAGCGGGTAGCTCCAGCCCTTGAACTCATTCGGCTCTACCGTCTTGTCCCAGTCAGCCCGCGCTCCGGGTACCTTCTTAGCCCACTTCGGGCCGGAGCCGTTCGCATACGGGATACGCGCCAGGATACGCTTCCCGTCCGTGGTGATCTCGGCTTCCACTTCGCCTCGCCTCTCGCCTCGCCTTGCGTCTCAAGTCTACCCGAGATTGAGACCGCTGGCTACCCGTTCTGCAGGGCTCTAGGACGGCCGGAGCCGGGCCGGAGCCCGCGAGGCGAGGCGAGGTAGCCGCGCGGGCTCCGGAGTCCTTCCTAGGCCGTCTCCGGGACGTTGACGCGGTGATCCGGCTCGCGGCTCCCGCGCTCAGCCGCATCCCGGACCTCATCCGGTCCCCAGTCTGAGTTTAGCTCCCGGCTATGCTCCGGCTCCGGGCCTCCGGTCCAGTCGGTCATGACGGCCTCCGGGGAATCCAGAAGCATCGGCACCAGCGGAGCCTACGTCCACATAGACGGCATCGTTCAGGCTTCATAACAACCTCCCTCCGTGGAGTGCGCTCCGGGCCTTCCAGTCCGGAATGTAGTCGGTTAGCATCTTGCTCCAGGCCATCCGGTATTTCCTGTCCGGAGGCGCAACGTAATCGGGCCAGCGCGAGTAGAGGAGAGTCAGGTTTTCCTTTTCAGACTCGCGCCGCTTTTCTACGTCCTCGCCAAAGAGGGAGTTCATGCCGCCCGGATCATAGCGGTTGTTCATCTGCTCGATCCAGACGTCGCAGTGCATCCGCCAGATAAGCCCACGGGTGATCCCGTTCCGGGCTAGCTCCGCATCGTCCGCGAAGGTATGGAGCGCTGGGTCGAAATTCCCGCACCACAGGGCGTTGTCGACGTTGAGCCCGAATACGGTAAAGCCCCAGCCTCCGGGGCAGAGAATGACGCCGCTGTTCCGGGTTAGGGCTCCGCCATTGAAGCGGTCAGTAAGGCTCCGGCTCGCGCCTACGCCAAGCGCGTCCGGGTCCATTGCCGCGGCAATGAGATCCCACATATTCGTGCCGCGCTTCGGCCGGTGATCGTCATCGCTGATAATGATCGCCTTAATCTTCCGCCGCGCGGCGTGCTTGACGATGTAGTGGCGAGCCGCGCCAAGGCCGTAGGAGAGATTGTCCGGGAGCTTGAGAACCTGGACTCCGTTCCGGGTCCACTCAAGGTCGGCCGCTAGCTCCCTGTGGTCATCGACCTGAGCCGGAGGCACCACGAGCCGGATATTGAGGTCTTGCTCCATCCAGCGCGGGACGGTCTTCTGGAGCATTTCGAGACGGCTGAGCGTCGGGATGTAGACGTAACCCTGGAGGCTCATATCATCTCACTGACCTTGACCTTGAAGTACCGGACTCCCTGGTTAGTCGTCAAGACGCGGACGAGAGTCTCTGTCGGGGAGATAACCTGGCCTTCAGTCGTCTCGACATTGTCGGGCTTTGGCGGGATCGGAGGCTGGCCGCTCTCCTCGCCGGAGACGAGGTAATGCTGGACGGTCTGGGCGATCAGCGCCTTGACCGGATCCAGGGAATGCGGGCCTCCCTTCTGCCCCTTGGTCGGGCCTCCCTTAAGCAGCCGGTGATCTTGTTGCATTGTTCTCGCCTTCTTAGAGTGTTATCCTCCGGGTCCGGACCTGCCGGACCCGCCATCCGTTTAGCCGGAGAATGTCGGCGTGTGGCTTACAGGCCGGAGTCTCCTCGGTGCTCCCGTTCTGGCTAGTGGTCGCCACATAGCTCGCGCTATTGACGCACTGGGTGCCCCTGAGGGTATCGACCTTACAACGGGCTTTGTTTACGTGATACCAGGCAACTAGCTTCGCCATTCGTGTCGGCATAATCCCGCCTCTTCCGCTCTTGCCTTCCTTGTGCTAGGGCTATCTTACCCTATGGGTTATCAGGCCGGTGGTCCATTGGCAAACAGCCGTACTCGCAGGAGTAGTCCTCGCCGTCCCGGAAGCAAAGCTCCGCTATGAGCAGGATCGTCTCGGATAGAGCCGGGCTTAGGCTGATGGCCCGGTCGATAGTCTCCCGCGCCTCGTCCGAGAGGCCGGAGAGGACGGAGGCCCGCGTCAGGTTACAGACCGCTCCTGCGGTAGAGGTAAGCGAATGGGCCGGGCACTTATTGACGTAGTTCCGGCATCCCATCTCGCCGCAGTGGTTATAGGCAAACTTCGGGTGAAGGCAGCCTAGGTTAATCGGTGGGGTTGTCATCGCGTTCATCCAGTTCTATGAGTGCCGCCTGGAGTAGGGTCCGCAAGGTAAGTTCCGGGAGCATTTCCAGGGTCATGCTAATTACAACTGCGGCTGAAACCGGAGACTCACCGGCCGTGTTCTCTTTGATCGTTGCCCGCAGAAGGGCTAGGTGTTCGGCTCCGTCAGCTTTTGCCTGATCGTAAGCGGCTATCAGAGCCGGGTCCGGCGTGCTCATACCTGGTCACTCCTCTTCGCGTTCCGCGCGGGCTCCCAGCGGACCTCCGCGCGCTCCGGATGCTTCGCCTCATAGCGAGCGTACCGGATCTTGCCCTTACGGCTCGCGTTGTACTTCTGGTGAGTCGCGAGCCTCCGGGCTCGCCGTTCCTCGTCCGTCATTGTCCTCGCCTCGCCGTTCGTTCGCCTACCACAATTATACCGCGCCTAGGACGGCCTAGGAAGCCCGGAGCCGGGTTGAGGTCCGGATACGCGAGACGGCCCGGAGGGAGCCGCTAGGCTCGCGCTCCGGGCCGTCTAGGACCGTTCTTAGTTCTTGGCCCAGCAGACCGGACCCTGCCGCCGCGAGCGGCTAAGCTCATCGGTTAGCGGGAGGCCGCACTTCCAGCAGCGGCAGTGCTCGTCCGCGAACTGGATTCCGCACTTCTCCACGCCTTCCGCGAGGATCGCCTCAAGAGCGCGGATAGCCTCGCCGCCAGAGATCCGGATAGGGCCGCAGCCTCCGAGGTAGCGCTTCACGAAACGGTAGCCGGGCTTCCGGCCTTCCTTGACGTACCAGAAGTCATAGTCGTTGTTCCCGGACGCGCTAACGGTCGCGTAGTAGCCTCCGGTGACGGCTGAGTAGTCGCGCCTAGGGCTAAGGTCGCGCGCCTTCCGGTTGTACTCGTTCCGGTCGCGCTCCGTCGCGACGGGAGCCGGGCACTCGCCCACGAGGTGGAGGACGTCATAGCCGGACTGCCGGCCGTCCTTCGGCATAATCCGGCCGGTCCCGGCCGGGACGCTCGCGCCGCAGACCGCGCAGGGTCCGGCGTAACGGTTCTCACGGAAGGTCCGGAGGCCGGAGGCCGGAGCCGGAGCGCTCGCCTTACGGCCCGCGTAGCAGTCCTTGACTTCCTGGACGCTCCCGTGGACGTGGACCGTTCCGCCGTTCCGGCACTTAATACTCGCCATTTCCTTGCCCTTACTCTCCCGGCCGGAGTCACTCGCTCCGGCCTACAAGAGCAACTATACCCTACGGCCGGAGGCTGCAGGAACCTCCGGCCGCAGAATCCTGGAAAATTTTATGGCGGGCTTCCCCACCGCCTCCGCACCGGGCTCCGGCCGGTCCGCTCCGCGCGGACGGACTCCTCATGAGCCCGGACCGCGTTGGCCTGGCCGTTGTCATCTCGCTGGTCTTCCTCCGCGAGCCTCGTACGGTCGCGCGGGCTCGCCAGGGCCAGCCTGATGAGCCGGTCCCTCCTGTTCATGATTCCTTCCCTTCCTCGGCCTCCGGCTCCCCGGAGGCGACGTCTGGCCTGGAGGTGGATCCAGGGTCGGCCGGATCGATCACGATCCCGCCATCGGGCCACGGGTCCAGGGGCGGCTGGCTCCAGCGGGACCGGACTCCCCAGTGGCGCGGCTCCCTGGCCTCCGGCCGGTCCTCGTCCAGCTGCTCCTTGATCAGCTCGCGCTCCGGGATCGTACGCTTGATACGGGCCCAGTCCGCGACGGAGGGTAGTCCGGGACCGGCTGGGAGCCGCGAGGCCGGAGGATCGCTCTCCGGGCTCGCTAGTGATACTCCGTAGCCGGTACAGCCGGAGTGGCTCGCGGACACTAGCTCCCGGAGGAAGTTGGCGACCCGCTGACGCCGCAGCTCGCTGTTGAATCCTCCCTCAAAGGCGAGTCCGATCACCTCGTCCGCCTCGCGTCCATATTCCATCTCACTCATGACATTCCTTCCCGGCTCAGAAGCCGTGGTCGTGTAGTTCCCTCTCCTGATAAGCGGCAGATAGCTTCCGGGATACCTCCTCAATTTCTCCCCGGAGGACGTTGTACCGTTCCAGCCATCCCTCTGGCTGATCCGTTGCGAGCCGGGCTCGCTCCGCGTTGATCCGCTCGTGTTTCGCCTCAAGCTCCGGGATTGAATTCCGGAGCTTCTCAAGGTCCGCTCTCCGGTTATCGAATTCGTCATTCATAGGGATCTCTTTCCTGGGGTTATTCCGGAGGTAGCGGACGGCCGGGCCCATCAGGGCGATAAGCGAGGCGACGGCCTTCCAGAACCGGCCTTCTGGGTCCTGGTGCGGCCAGATACCATAGTGGCCGATAAAGAGGAAGAGGAACGTGGTCCCGGTCAGGACGAGCCACCCTATTACCATATTACGTTTCATCATTCGCCTTCCGTGGCGGCCGGACTCCGGCGTGGGGAGCCCGGCCGCCTACGATCCTACGCGCCTAGGGCCGGAGTGTTCCCGGCCGTAGCCTCCGGGTTGAGGCTCGCCGTCGCGGCGTGCCGGGTTCCGCGAGCGTATGCCTCCGGGTTAAACCGGACGGTAGCGGCCTTAGCGGAACTCAGGTTGGGGAAGTCCTCCGCGACGGCCGCAGCGACGTTCTGGCTCCGGTCCCGGAGGACCAGTTCCTTGCCAGCGCCTACCTCGTGCCGGGCCTCGCGGAGCCGCTGGCTGATCTTGGCGATATAGCCATTGATCGCGTTGTAGCGGAAGTTGAGCGCAGCCGACGGAGGAATCCGTGGGGGAGTCTCGCCGCGCTTCGCGTACTCCGCGAGTGCGGCCTTCTTGATCCGGCCGACCGAACGGGCCCAGGAGACTCGCTCGCCCGTGTTCTGGTTCCGGTACATGTTCCGGGCCTCGCCGTCCTCGCGCGGGACCTCGGACCATCCCCACGCCACGGCGATCTCAATCCAGTTCAGACCGGCCTGGCGGAAGTTGTACGCATTCTCATTCATCGTCAGAGCCGGGTCCGGCGACGGCAGGAGCGCGCCAGCCATATGAAGGTGGAGCGTCGTGTACAGAAGCTCGAAATAGCGGAGGTCCGACTGGAAGCCGTAGACCCAGCAGTATTCCTTCCGGTAGTCCTTGACGCCGGAGCCCTTCATCCAGATCGAGACGCAGCGGCAGTGGAGCGCCACGACGTTAACGAGAGCGGCCAGCCGCTCCAGGAACGGGTCATCCTGCTCGCCCACATCGATCTTGATCCGGTCCGTCTTGGCGCTAGTCGCGCCTCCGGTCTTGAGCGCCTGCCATTCCTGGATCGCGTAGTCGGCCATGATCTTGTCGGCCAGCTTCCGCGCGCTCGCCTGCTCAATCCGGGTCGCCTCGGCCTCAGCCGGAGTCGCGCCTTCCGCGATTGGGGCTTCCGCCTTCTCGATCAGCTGACGGACCCGCTCTAGGGCCTTACTGAGTTCCATTTTCCTCGCCTCTCGCCTCGCGGCCTCGTCCGGCCGCATCTCAATTATACCCGGTCTGTTGCGCCGTGCGCTACCCGGCCGTAACCTCGTAGATCCGGTAAATGATCCGGCTATACCGGAGGTAGTCTCGCGCGGCCTTCCCGTTCTGGATCGTCCAGGCGTGACCCTGCGGCTTCTTGGTCCGGGTCCATCCACAGACGTAGAAGTCGCGCGAGCCGTCGCGGCTCGCGGCCTCCGCGTCCTCTAGCCGGAGGCCCGGACGGTGGACCGCGTTTAGGCCGACGCTCGCGAAGGCTTCCGCGAGGACGTCAACCCGCGTCCCGCGTCCTAGCTTCGCTCCGGCCTCCTGGAGGACCTCAGCCGCGAATTCGTAATCGACTCCGGTAATTTCCGCAAAGGTATCGATCCCGCAGTCATTGCCGTAACGGAGGTCGCCGGACTCCACGCGCCGCAGGCCGTTCTGGTCCAGGCAGTCCTGGCAGGAGGTCATCCAGTGCTTCTCGCACGGCTCCGTCGCCCAGTCCGTCAGCACGCTCATTTTCCCGTCCTCGCCTCTCGTTCGCCTACAGGGCAAGTCTACCCGAGGTTTGGCCTGAAACGAGCAACTAGGCCAAACTTTCCTGGAAATTTTTCAGTAGAGCTGAACCGTGATCCGGTAGCCGTCGCCGTCGCGGACGAGCGTCCCGGCCTCAACGAGCTGCTCAACCACGGCCAGCTCCTCCGGCCGGAAGCCTTCAAGGTCCTGGCCGTGCTCCTGACGGTACCTGACGCGCCGGAGGACGTTGTACGGGGAGTCCTCGCGATACGAGTAGGACGAGAGCGCGCGGCGGAAGTCAGCCTCATTCCCGAACTTGACGACGCTCTTACGCTTCACAGCCGCTCCCCGGATCTTGATCCCAGGAAGCCCGCGAGTAGTCGCCTTCTGGCCCTGAGACGGGAGGACGGAGCGCCAGGCGTACGTCAGGTAGTCGCCAAACAGGCAGTCCTCACGGATCGCTACGGAGGCGATAACGGAGGCCGGATACTTGAGGTCGCCGTTGTCCCAGAACTCTGCTGGCCGCTCTTCCACCTTGACCTCAGCCGCGAGCCGGTAGCGCTCCGCTAGGGCCGCATACTTCCGGGCTCGCGCCTCGCCTACGGTCATCTCAGTCATCGTCGTCATTTCCTCGTCCGTTCGCCTAAGTCAACTATACCGCTAGAGCCGGGACCTTACGGCCGGTCCGCGCGACGGTCAGGAGCACCCGCTCCGCGATCTCGTCAATCGAGAGGTCGCCGTCATCGGACCTCGCGAGGTTACAGGCCCGGCAGGCCGGCTGGACGTTCTCACGCCGGTAGGACCCGCCCGGAACGATCCGGTCAGCCTCAACGGTCGCGAAGGTCAGCGGCTCGCGGCAGAAAACGCAGGGGACCGTAGTCCCGTTACCGCCGAACGGAGCCCATCCCAGGTTCCGGTCCTCAACCGCACCGAGCAGCCAGTTCTTCCTGGCGCGACGGCTCGCAGCGCTCCCGCGCTTATCGCCACCCGCTCGTTCCGCCATCTCGTCCTCGCCTACCTCGTTCGTTCGCCTACGGCAATCGTACCCGAGGTTTGAGGTAAAGGAAGACAAAAGTTGCCAGAATCTTGAACTTTCGTGGAAAAAGTTTGAGGCCGGAGCCGCTAGGGCTCCGGCCTCGTTCGGGCTCCGGCGTCA
>Ga0070717_10000801_pt1 | contig 20674 bp, 22 predicted proteins | sample LARL113metaG_FD_71366 | JGI IMG/M metagenome (GOLD analysis project Ga0070717, IMG submission 71366) | Corn, switchgrass and miscanthus rhizosphere microbial communities from Kellogg Biological Station, Michigan, USA - LAR L11-3 metaG | ecosystem: Host-associated > Plants > Roots > Rhizosphere ... | reverse complement strand
GCCCGTGATCGGCGATCCACTGTTCGATTTCTGGAGTAAGGCGTCCACGAACCTGGAAGCGGCGTTCGTGCAACTCGCGCCCCATCTAAAGCCGCTGGTTCGGCCTGTGATTGCGCTGGCAGGCAGCGCCGGCTTGGGCGCGCTCAAGTTCCTGGCTTCAGTGATTTTGGCCGGCTTTCTGTTTCCCTCAGGACCGAAGCTGGTCGCGGCAAGCCGGAATGTCATGGCGCGCATCATTCCGCAGCGTAGCGAAGACTTCGTCGCGCTGGCCGGCACAACGATACGCACCGTGTCGCAAGGCGTGATCGGTATCGCACTTCTCCAGTCATTCCTGTTCGGAATCGGGCTGAAATTTGCGGGGCTGTCCAGTGCCGGCCTGCTGGCATTCGCGGTCCTGGTTCTCGGTATCCTGCAAATCGGGTCGGCGATCGTTCTCATTCCCTGCGTCATCTGGATCTGGATGAGCAAGGATTTTGCGATGGCGCTGTTTCTTACCGTCTATCTGGTTCTGGTCGGCCTGGCGGATAACGTGCTGAAGCCACTGCTCATGGGACGGGGTCTCACGACACCTATGCTCGTCATCTTCATTGGATTGTTGGGCGGAACGATTGCCCATGGAATTGTCGGCTTGTTTGTCGGGCCCATCGTCCTGGCGGTCGCCTGGGAATTGATGATGGCCTGGATTCGTGACGAGCAGGCAAGCGATGTCCCGAGTGTGCCGCAGCGCGTTAGGGCCGAATTTGAAAGTTCCGCGCCAGGAACTTTTTCGCGTTTGCCGACCAATCCCGAATAGCAAGATACCGTTTGCCGCCAAAGGCGGCGCCGGCGCCGCGACTGGTCGGCCTTGACTTATGTCAATGGTCGGCTCCGGTGCGGCGCAATCTTCTCCTCGAAGCTCACGCCAGCAGGAGATTTCAAGCATGTCCACCGACAAGCCTACGATCTCCAACGATGCGCTATCCGGGCCATCTGCCTCCGTTCTTGAATATCTGATGGATGCAGGACAACGCAGCGCTCTCTTTCTGGACGTCATGCGTCAGCGCGGGATGCAGTACCGTGAACATCTGGCCGAGACCGCTCCACATGTTCTCAGTTACGACGTCGAGCTGATCGCCGACGGCCGGAACCTTGAGCGGCCTGTCAATTATGCCCTCGTGCGTATCAGGCCACCAAACGGCGTTGAGATCGACCTGAAGCGGCGTCCATTCGTGGTCGTTGACCCGCGGGCCGGTCATGGTCCCGGTATTGGCGGGTTCAAGGCCGACAGCGAGATTGGCGTCGCGATGCGGGCCGGCCATCCCTGCTATTTCGTGGGCTTTCTACCCGAACCCATGCCCGGCCAGACCATCGAAGACATCGCACGGGCTGAGGCGCAGTTTCTCGAGAAAGTTATCGCTCTGCATCCGGATGCCGACGGCAAGCCTTGCGTGATCGGCAACTGCCAGGCCGGCTGGGCCGTGATGATCCTGGCTTCGCTGCGGCCGGAATTGTTCGGGCCGCTCATCATCGCAGGCGCCCCGTTGTCTTACTGGGCGGGCGTTCGCGGCAAGAATCCGATGCGCTATGCCGGCGGCCTGTTGGGCGGGAGCTGGCTCACCGCGCTCACGAGCGATCTCGGCGCCGGCAAGTTCGACGGCGCGTGGCTGGTGCAGAATTTCGAGAACATGAATCCCTCGAACACACTCTGGACCAAGCAGTACAACGTCTATTCCAAGATCGACACCGAGGCGGAGCGCTACCTCGAATTCGAACGGTGGTGGGGCGGTCACGTCAATCTCAACGCCGAAGAGATCCAGTTCATCGTTGACGAGCTCTTTATCGGCAACAATCTCGCAGCCGGTCGCATCAAGACCTCTGACGGCACGGTCGTCGATCTCCGCAACATTCGCTCGCCGATCGTCGTGTTCTGCTCCAAGGGCGACAACATCACTCCCCCGCAGCAGGCGCTCGGGTGGATTCTCGATCTTTACCGCGATGTCGACGAGATCAGGTCTTACGGACAAACGATCGTTTACACCGTTCATGAGACCGTCGGCCATCTCGGAATTTTCGTTTCGGGCGGAGTCGCCAAGAAAGAACACAGCGAGTTCTCCAGCAACATCGATCTGATCGATGTGCTGCCACCCGGCCTTTACGAAGCGACCTTCGAAGCAAAATCCGCCGACACCGCCAATGCGGATCTGGCGGCTGGAAAATGGATCATGCGCTGCGAGCAGCGCACGCTTGACGATATCCGCGCTATGGGTGGAAACAGCCCGGAGGATGAGCGACGTTTTGCGACCGCAGCACGAGTGTCCGAAATCAATCTCTCCGCCTATCGCAACTTCGTCCAGCCTTGGGTTAAGGCCGTGGCGACCCCGCAGATGGCCGAGTGGATGCGCAGGCAGCATCCGCTCCGTGTGCAATATGAAGCAGTAGCGGGCGACAATCCGGTAACCAGGGCGATCGCCGAGACGGCCGACAACGCCCGCGAACACCGCAAGCCGGCCGCCGCAGACAATCCCTTCCTGGCCGTTCAAGAGGCTGTGTCGAAAAGCATCGTCACCGCTCTCGATAGTTGGCGGGACACACAGGAGAGGCTCAGTGAAGCGCTCTTTCTCACGATCTACGGTTCGCCAGCCCTTCAGGCAGCGGTCGGCATCAACCCGGAATCGGTGCCATCTCAGAAGCCGGAGATCCCGGCTGAATATCGCAAGCGCCTTGACGCACGAATTGCGGAACTGAGATCCCGCATTGGAAGCGGAGGTTTGAGGGAGTGCGTCATTCGCGGGCTGCTCTATATCGGCATGGCGCGCGGCATGGTTGATGAGCGCAGCCTCGAGGCCTTGCGCCGGGCGCGCTCGAACGATGCTGGCTCGCGGCTTACGCTGGCTGAGTTCAAGATCTTGGTGCGTGAGCAGTTCTTCATGCTGTTGCTTGAGCCGGAAGCGAGCCTCGCGGCCATTCCGAAACTGCTACCGCAAAATGCAGAAGCGCGTCGGGCGGGCCTTGCGATAATCCGTGAAGTGCTATCTGCGAGCGCGGAAATTTCCGGTGAATCGGCCGAGCGGCTGAAGCGCGTGACCGAACTCTTCGAGGGGAGGGGGGACGGAACGTCACCAGTCAGCGAGGCTTCGCCGCACGCGAAGGCATCGTGATCCGAGGATTGGGAGTCAAACGATGAGCGCACAACCGGCTGAAGCGGGCGAGGCGAGGCCTCATGGAAAATACGAACGTCTGATCGCGGCAGCAGGGAAGATCCCACCGGCCACCACGATTGTAGTGCATCCCTGCGACGAAAGTTCGCTCCGCGGCGTCACGGAAGCCGCGGAGGCGGGTCTGATCACGCCGATCCTCGTCGGCCCCGCAGCGAAGATCACGGGCGCTGCCGCCAGGCACGGCATCAATATCAGCCGTTTCGAAATCATCGATGCGCCCCATAGCGAGGCTGCGGCCGCAAAGGCGGTCGAGCTCATTCACGCGGCAAAGGGCGAAATGCTGATGAAGGGCAGCCTGCATACCGATGAACTCATGCGCAGCGTCACGGCGAAAGAAAAAGGACTGCGGACCGAGCGGCGCATCAGTCATGTTTTCGTGATGGATGTGCCTACCTATGCCGACACCATTTTCGTCACCGACGCGGCGATCAACATATTCCCGGACCTCGATTGCAAGCGCGACATCGTGCAGAATGCGATCGATCTGTTTGCCCAGGCCGGTTTTGGAACGCTTCCACGGGTGGCCATCCTGTCAGCCGTCGAGACCGTCACCTCCAAAATTCCTTCCACCATCGAGGCTGCGGCACTGTGCAAGATGGCCGATCGCGGTCAGATCACCGGTGGTGTGCTGGATGGGCCGCTTGCCTTCGACAATGCTGTCGATAAGGAGGCGGCCAGGATCAAAGGTATTAAATCGGACGTCGCCGGACGTGCTCAAATCCTGGTAGTGCCTGATCTGGAAGCCGGAAACATGTTGGCCAAGAACCTGGCCTATTTCGCCAAGGCGGACGGAGCGGGAATCGTGCTGGGCGCCCGGGTTCCGATCGTGCTGACATCTCGGGCCGACTCGCTGCGGGCGCGCATGGCCTCCTGTGCGGTGGCCACGCTTTACGCGGACGCGCTGCGCCGGCGTGCCGTCCATGCCGCAGCGTGATCGTCATGGATACGATCCTTGTCGTCAATGCGGGTTCGTCAAGCGTGAAGTTCCAGGTGTTCGGCCTGGACGCTGACGGCAGGCTGCGCCGTCAGATCAAGGGACAGATGGATGGAATAAGCAGCCGCCCGCGACTGCGCGCGACCGGACCGAACGGCGACAGGCTGGCCGACCGCGTCTATCCGATCGAAAGCATACCGGATGTTCCGGCTGCGATGATGATGGCGAGCACGTGGCTGCGTGAAGAGCTTCGGGTCACACCGCTCGCGGTCGGCCACCGCGTCGTTCATGGAGGACCCGACTATGGCGCACCGGTCCTCATCGATCACGGCGTGGTCGCGCGTCTCGAACGCTTCACGGCCTTGGCGCCGCTTCACCAGCCCCACAATTTGGCACCGATCAAGTCGATCCTTATGAACTTTCCGGCGCTTCCGCAGGTCGCATGTTTCGATACGGCCTTTCATCGCAATCACGATGATGTCGCAGACTACTACGCAATACCTTACCGGCTTCACGAGGAGGGAATACGGCGCTACGGGTTCCACGGGCTTTCATATGAGTACATTGCCGCCACGCTGCCGAAGGTCGCGCCGGAGATCGCAAACGGCCGTATCATCGTCGCTCATCTGGGAAGCGGCGCCTCGATGTGTGCGCTGCACGGCGGACGCAGTGTCGAGAGTACGATGGGCTTCACCGCGCTGGACGGACTGCCCATGGGAACGCGACCGGGCCAGCTCGATCCCGGGGTGATCCTGTATCTTATGATGGCAAAAGCAATGTCTCCGGGCGAAGTGCAATCTTTTCTCTACCGCGACTGCGGATTGAAGGGACTGTCAGGGGTGAGCAACGACATGCGGGAGCTGCAGGCAAGCAGCGATCCCAGCGCGACGTTTGCGATCGATTACTTTGTGTACCGAATAGGACTCTATGCCGGCATGCTCGCCGCGGCGATGCAGGGAGTTGATGCTTTCGTTTTCACGGCCGGGATCGGCGAGAATTCCGACAGCATTCGGGCGCGCGTAGCCGAGAAGCTCGAATGGCTCGGAGTGTCCCTCGACGCCATCGCGAACACCAGACACGCGCTGAAGATATCGCAACCCCGCAGCCGAATTCCGGTCTACGTCGTACCGACCGACGAAGAGCGGATGATCGCCGAGCACACCTTGTCGCTAGTTTGGAAAACGCACTCCACCAGTCCAGGACGCGAGAGAGCATCATGACCATTCCGGTATTTCCTGAGACCAAGGTTGCCCTGAGAGGACGAAAAGGCTTGATCGTGGGCATCGCCAATGATCAATCGATCGCCTGGGGTTGCGCGAAGGCGTTCCGGGCGTTGGGAGCCGAATTGGCTGTCACGTATCTGAACGATCGCGCGAGGAAGCATGTCGAGCCGCTGGCCAAGGAACTGGAGGCGCCGATCTTCGTGCCGCTCGATGTCAATGTCGAAGGGCAGACGGAGCAAGTGTTCGAACGCATTCAAAAAGAGTGGGGCCAGCTCGACTTCCTGCTGCACTCGATCGCCTTTTCGCCGAAGGAGGCGTTGCATGGGCGGGTTATCGACGTCCAGCGCGACGGCTTCCTGAAGACGATGGAGGTGTCGTGCTGGTCATTCATGCGGATGGCGCATCTGGCGGAGCCGTTGATGAAGAACGGCGGCACCCTTTTTACCATGACCTATTACGGCAGCCAGATGGTCGTGGAGAACTACAACATCATGGGAGTGGCAAAAGCCGCTCTTGAGGCCGCGGTACGCTATATCGCGGCGGAAGTGGGTCCAAAGGGAATACGGGTTCATGCCATCTCGCCTGGACCGTTGGCGACGCGGGCGGCTTCGGGCATTCCTGAATTTGACGAGTTGCTGGACAAGGCCCAGAGCAAGGCCCCGGCGCGCAGCCTTGTCAGCATCGATGATGTCGGTGCGGCAGCGGCATTTCTCGCACTCGACGGCGCGAAGCTCATTACCGGCGACGTGATGTATATTGATGGCGGATACCACATCATCGATTAATAGCGTGGTCGCCATCAACGATAGTGGAGGGCGATGAGCTCGGCGACGCAGGCCGGGCGTTGGGCGCCTTCGATCTCGATCACCATGTGATAGTTCACGCGCAAGCCGTTGGGCGGCACGTCCTCCACTTCCGCGATGGTAGTGCGACCTCTTATCCGCGATCCTGCCGGAACGGGCGCAAGATATCGGATTCGATCGGCGCCATAGTTCAGCGTATTTCGGAGACCTTTGAGCCCCATGACCGACCGAATGAACATCGGCGCGAGGCTGAGGGAAAGCAGCCCGTGGGCAATCGTTCTGCCTCCCGGAAGCTCGCGCCTGGCTCGCTCCTGGTCAACATGGATCCACTGTTCGTCGCAGGTCGCTTCCGCGAATCGGTTGATCCGGTCCTGGGTTATTTCAATCCACTCACTCGCGCCGATTTCCTGACCGACCGCGGATCTGATTTCATCGAAGCCGTCAAAGATGCGCATGGCGACACCGAAAGGTTGCCTTAACCGGATCTAGCTAGATCTTCATTTCCGGAACCGTCTCCGGGATCGCAAAGTCCGCCTCTGTAACCGCCATCACCTCGGCGATGCTGACGCCCGGGGCGGTTTCTCGCAATGTTATCCGTCCACCGGCAAAACCGAAGACGGCGAGATCCGTGACGACGAGATCGACAGGCCGTGAAGAGGTGAGTGGCAGGCCGCATTTCCCGACGATTTTCGATTTTCCTTTGGCGGCGTGCTGCATGGCGACAATCACCCGCTTGGCGCCGGTCACCAGATCCATTGCGCCTCCCATTCCCGGCACCATCTTGCCGGGAATCATCCAGTTGGCGAGCCGTCCTTCTGCATCGACTTGTAATCCGCCTAGCACGGTGACGTCGACATGCCCGCCGCGGATCAACCCGAACGACATCGCACTGTCGAAGATGCATGCGCCTGGAAGTGCGCTGATCGGACGCCCGCCGGCATCGGTCAGCAGCGGATGAGCCATGCCTTGCTCTGGAATCGGCCCTGTGCCGATCAATCCGTTTTCAGATTGAAAAAACACCTTGAGCCCCGGGGGAACGTAGTTTGCGACCAGGGTGGGGATACCGATCCCGAGGTTGACCAGGTCTCCCGATCGAAGCTCAAGCGCGACGCGTCGAGCGATCACGGTTTGTGGGTCCATGGTTCACCCGTTGGCTACGAGGTAATCGACAAGTGGCGCCGGAGTGACAACGTGATCTGGCGCGATCACCCCAACCGGCACGATGTGCTCCGCGGTAACAATCACCGTGTCGGCGGCCATCGCCATCACGGGATTGAAGTTGCGCGCGGTGAGGGCGTAGGAAAGATTGCCAAGATAATCGGCCAGGAAGGCGTGGATCAGCGCGAAGTCGGAGCGAAGCGCCGTCTCGAGCAGGAAATTCCTGCCGTCGATCTGGATCTTTCGTTTGCCCTCCTCGACGATTGTCCCCGTGCCGGTCGGCGTCAGCACGCCGCCAAGGCCGCAGCCGCCGGCGCGAATGCGCTCGACCAGCGTCCCCTGGGGGACAAGATCGACCGAGATCCTCTTCGCCATCATCTGCTCCTGTACCTTTGGATTGAGCCCGATGTGGCTTGCGGTCATGGTCGAGACGAGGGCTGCGTCAAACAGCTTGCCGACGCCCCGGCCGGGTACCGCCCCGTCGTTGCTGATGAGGGTCAGCTCAGACTTTTTCTGTCTCACCAGTTCGTCGAGCAGGCGCTCCGGTGTGCCCACGCCCATGAAGCCGCCGACCATAATGGTCGCGCCGTTGGGGATCATCGCGATGGCTTCTTCCGCAGAGACGGCTCTCATTCTGGCGGCTCCGATCGTTAACGCAAGCGAACCGCGGGCTCGATGCTCACGGGGAAAGTTGGGACTGCCAAAGCCTGGACCTTTGATCTGTATCAAGGGTCCATCGGCCTGTTCCGCGCGATGATGCTGAGCCGAGAGGTTACGCGGACCGTCATGGCAACCGCCGCGGCGAGCCTGTTCGTGCCCGAGTCGCGCCGAATGTCATGCCCCGCGTTCGAGAAGGCATCGGGGAATTACAGGCGTTCTATGAGCGGATACTGGAGCAGACGTTTGGTGTCGCCGAGGGGATTTGGCTCGGTACGCCGTTCAACTTGAATCTGGAGCGCGAGACGGGAGAGCTTGAGCGCCTGATGCCGCGGATGACGCATCCTCACCTGGTGCTTTGGGGCGAGAAGGACGGCTGGATCCCTCCGGCCGATCTAAAAGCCATGGCGGCCGCGATGCCCGATTGCCGGCTCGTGATCGTGCCGGGCATAGGCCATTCGATGAACCTGGAGATGCCAGCCCTCTACGCCGGTTATCTCGGTGCGTGGTTCGGAGGGCTTCGCCAATAGTCACGAGCCGCGACGGAGTTGCGGCTTGAGGGGCCGGCAGAGGACAGTTCGGCATGCCACTTCAACTGCTGGTGGGCGCCTTCGTAAGCTCCCTCAATATCGCGATTCACGCAGTCATCACCGTCCTCACGATACGGACCGCGCGCATGACGGCGCTCAAGCCTGCGACCCATCCCTGGCGGCACCTGGTGGGGGTAATGATGGCCACATCGCTTGTGTTGATGACCGCGCATACGGCTGAAGTCTTTGTCTGGTCGGTTGCTTACGCGGTCGCGAATGCGGCTCCCGATGACGCCAACCTGATCTATTTTTCGTTCGTGAACTACACCACGCTTGGCTATGGCGACGTGACGCCGCTGGCGAAATGGCGCCTGCTCGGGCCGATGACCGCCATGAACGGGGTATTGATGTTCGGTTGGTCCACGGCGCTGATGTTCGAGGTGTTGCGAAAGACGATCGCCCAGCAGGCGTATTTCGCGCCGGGGGAGCCGGATGCGCTATAGGTCCAGCTTGGCCAATTCGGGACGGTCCAGCAGAACGATGTGCCGCTGGGTCTGTCCCAGAAAACCGACGAGTCCTTTCTCGTGAAGACACGACAGGGCACGCGAGACCGTCTCCAGAGTCAGTCCGAGATAGTCGGCAATGTCACGGCGGCTCATGGGCAGCGCCATCACGCCCGAGGCGGTGAGGCGACCGTCCATTTCCAGCAGAAAAGCCGCTACCCGTTCGAGCGAGGTCTTGCGCCCCAAGAGCAGCATATGGTTCTCGGCGTGCTGCAGGTTATTGGTCGTCATGTTGAGGAGGTCACGTGCGACCAATGCGTCCGTTTCCGCGACATGCTCGAGGCTGATGCGTTTTGCAAGGCGAACGGTCGTGTCGACAATCGCTTCAGCGGTGAATCGGTGGGCCGGGCCGTTCTCGAGGCCAAAGATGTCGCCCACGAGGTGAAATGCGCCAATTTGTCGCCGTCCATCGGAGAGGAGCTTGTAGCTCCTCACCGCGCCTTCGACCACCTGATAGACGTATTTCGCCGGCTCTGTTTCGCCGAAGATTTCGGTGCCCCGATTGTATTTGAATTCGCTTAAAATGACCGGCGCCCGGGAAAGGCCGCAGAGCTCGCCGGCAAATCTCGGCTTGTTGGCCGGATTGGCGTTGACGTTGACAAACATGGATTATCTCCCTGTTTGAACGAGCTTCCGTCCAGGGAGCCGCCGCCCCTGCCAGGGTGATGTACGACGGGGCAGGCGCGATAGACTATTGCCCTCCGAGCCATTGTTCCCTTGGACATTGTCCGATGGGACAATGTCCAAAATGACAGTCTTGCGGACGCACTATCGTTTTTCGGCCGCCGGCAAGGTTCGCGTGTATAATCTCACCGGCACCATGATAGGTTTTTCAGGAAATCGAACCGGTCCCGTTTGTAATGATTACGCGTATCGGCGGACTGATTGTCGGTTTGGTCGCGTTCATGGTGCCGGCGGAATTGCCGGCACAGCAACAGCGCGCGCGGTCGATCCTGTTTCTGGACCAGTCGGATCTGCGCGGGCCGTTCTACTATGAGATCTTTGTTTCGCTTCGCGAACGCGTAACGGCGGATGTGCAGTCGCACATCACCCTTTACAGGGAAAGCCTCGACTTAAGTCGGTTCGCCGGCGAGACATACGAAGCAAGCTTGCGCCAACATCTCAAGGAAAAGTATCGCGCCAGACCAATCGGCGTCATCGTCGCGATCGGCTCTGCCACCCTTGAACTGGTGCAACGTTGGCGCACCGAGCTGTGGCCAGGCGTTCCCGTCGTATTTGGACTGGTCGATCAGGCTGATGTTGAGCGCATGAAGCTGTCGCCCGATGTAACGGGTGGCACGGTCAGATTGCGCCTGGCGGATTCGATCCAGGCTGCGCGCGCCGTGGTGCCTGATCTCGACAGCATCGCCTTTGTGGGTGATGACTGGGACCGTCAGGTGGTCTTCAGTGGCTGGAAAAACGAAATCGGTACGGCTGCAGCCGGACTCAAGGTCACGGAGCTGATCGGCCTCACGATGACAGAACTGCGACAACGCCTTGCCACATTGCCCGATCGAAGCGCAATTCTTTATTCGGCCGTCTACTTCGATGGAGAGGGTGGCTTTTATCCGCCGGCGGTTGCGCTTGGGTTTATTGCCGAGAAGGCGAACCGCCCGATTGTCGTAGCCTCGGAGACGTTTCTCAAACCCGGCGGCATTGGCGGATTTGTTCTCCTGCCGCGCGAAATTGGCGCCGACGCGGCGAGCCGTGCGGTTCGGATCATCAATGGCGAGGCCGCGTCGGCCATACCAGTCGCAATTGTGAATGCTGTAAGGCCGATCTTCAATTGGCAGCAGATGCAGCGGTGGAATGTGACGGAGGCCGACTTGCCTCCCGGCAGCGAAATCCGCTTTCGCGAGCCTGGCATCTGGGAGAGATACCGATGGCAGGGCATGTCTGTAATAGCGGCGTTCCTCGCCCAGGTAGCTCTCATCTCGATCCTGCTGCACGAGCGCAAGAGGCGGGGGGACGCCGAATTGGAAGCGCGACAGCGGCTGTCGGAGCTCGCCCACGTCCATCGGCAGGCAATAGCCGGTGAGCTGTCATCCTCGATTGCGCATCAGCTAAACCAGCCTCTGAGTTCCATTTTGACGAATGCTGAAACTGCCGAACTTATACTGGATTCGCCAAGCCCGGACTTGAGAGAGATCAAGGAGATACTTGCCGACATCCGGGATGATGACCTGCGTGCTAGTCAGGTTATCGCTCATATGCGGGGCCTGTTGAAGCGGACGCCTTTTGAACTGAAGCAGATCGATCTCAATCAAGTCATGCGCAGCGCCTTTGATGTGATGTCGGCGCAAGGCACGATCCGCGACGTCGCTCTTTATTTGAAAACCTGTCCTGAGCCTTTGTGGGTCAAGGGAGATCGGGTCCAGTTGCAGCAGGTCATCCTCAATCTGATCGCAAATGGCATGGATGCTATGACTGCGATGTCGTCTGGCCGGACGATCGTCGGTCGAACGGAGATCGATGACGCACGGGTGTTGATCTCTATCTCCGATTCCGGTTCCGGCATTGCAGCAGACAAGCTCGACAAGATCTTTGATCCGTTCTTCACGACCAAGCAGCAGGGTATGGGCATCGGACTCTCGATCGCGCGCACGATCGTTGAGGCTCACAAAGGACGGATGTGGGCCGCGAACCGGAGCGAGGGGGGAGCCGCTTTCTTCGTTTCCTTACCGTTGTCCACGCCATAGGAGAGAGCTTTGCCGGGCACGGTCCACATTGTCGATGATGACGCGTCGTTCCGAACGGCGCTCGAACGTCGCCTCAGGAAGGCCGGCTACGAAGTCGCGACCTATGCCTGTGCTCAGCAACTGCTCGATCGCCTGCCCGACGAGAAGGAGGCCGGTTGCATCCTTCTCGATGTGCGAATCCCGGGCCTGAGCGGTCCAGAACTGCAGAAGCGGTTGGCTGAACTGGGCTCGACGCTGCCGATCATCTTTCTCACCGGCTATGCTGACGTTCCCACCACCGTGAAGGCGATCAAGGCGGGCGCGGAGGATTTCCTGACCAAGCCGGTCACTTCGGAGCAATTGCTTCGCGCCCTGGAGCAGGCACTGGCTCACCACGAGACGTCACGCAGCCTGAAGGCAAAGCTCGACGCCCTTCGCACGCAGCTTGCGCGTTTGACGCCGCGGGAGACGCAGGTTTTCGAACTTGTCGTGCGGGGCAAGATCAACAAGCAAATTGCCCAGCAACTGGGCGCAACGGAACGTACCATCAAGGCCCACCGGCACAGGGTGATGGAGAAGATGGACGTTCAATCGTTCGCCGAACTCGTCTCGATTGCCGAGCGACTAGGTATTCTGAGCCGCACGTCCGGTGAGGACAGCCAAGCCTAAACGGAGCTGCGATATCGACAGCTTTTTGTCACGCTGTTGTCCCAAGGGACAATAGGAACGAAGTCGCGCGCGACTTACTCAAAGTGAGAAGGTGATTCCCCGTGGGATGCAAGGGGGCGTTCATCTACCTTACGCGTAGCTTACATGCGGCTATCGTTTGATAGCTTATGTTGTTGTTCGATCGATTCTGGCGGGGCAGAATTGCGCCCTGTCGAAGAGCAAGGATTGCGCCTTGAATCGAAACCTCGTCCTCGTCGTCGATGACGACCCTGGAATTCTCAGGGGCCTGAAGCGGCTGCTGCGACAGCATGGCTATGAGTCCCGGCTCTTTCAGACCGCACAAGCATTCGAGAAACACGGCGATTTCGCAGGCGCGATCTGCATTGTTCTCGATATCCAATTGGACGACGACTCGGGAATAGATGTGCGATATCGATTGGTCGAAGCGGGTATCTCGCTGCCGGTGATCTACATCACCGCGAACGACAATCCTGCAATTCGCGCGGCGGCACTGGAATCCGGATGCATCGCGTACCTTACAAAGCCGTTCCCGGCAAAATCACTGATCGAACCGATCGAGAGGGCGGCAGCAGGCCTGGCTTAAAGGTGGCCCAATCAAGCTCAGGGATCGCAGCCCTCTATTCATCAATGTCCTGCTGGAACACCTGGGCCGGGGCATTCTTGCGAGCGGCCGCGAACTGGTCGAGCGGAACGTTTGTGCTCACGTTCTGCGCCATGGCGTTCTCCCGACCTCTCGGCCTGCAACTCCAGCGGTAGCGAGGAATTCCGAGGCGAACGGCTATCGGCGACCGTATGTGTTCGGGGGCATCTGCATCGCGTTCGGCATTGGCGCCGCCGCTGTCGGGGCGCTTATGACCGAGCAAATTCCCGCCTACAGCCTCGCGCTCCCCGTCGCGATGCTGGTGATTGTTCTGTTCCGTTGTGAGCGTCGGGCCTCGCCCATGGCCACTCACTAGCGTCCGCACGCAATTTCGGTGGCTTGATTTAAATCAAGACTCGGCCGCCTCGCCGTTACCTACGCTCACATTCAATCAAAAAGCGAGAGGTCGGGAGAACGCCATGGCGCAGGATACTCGGCAACATCGGGATCGATCAGTTCTTCTCCGGGCCCGGCGCGAGGGCCGACGACTGGCGTTCGTTGCTGGAGGCGGCGAAGGCATGGTCTGCTGGGTCGGGAGACCGCGGCCGCGTCGAAAAGCTGCTTAAGACATGTATGAGGCATCAAACCTGGTTCCAGCGAAGTGAACGCAGTGCCGGGCCGCGGTACAGCAAAAGGCTCTCAAGGGGAAAACTCATGGAAAAGCGTGGAATGCGAATCCTTCAAGCGGCCTTACTCGGATTGCTGGTGTCTTCGACGGTGACAACGGCCACGCGAGCGGAGATCGGTGCCGTCCGCGTTGTCTTTACGAAAGGCGGATTCATCATCGGCGTCGGCGGCGGGGAAGGTGTGCTGACCTTCCGCGGCAACAAGTATCCCTTCACGGTATCCGGAATGAGCATCGGTGCCACGATCGGCGCCTCGACCACCCAGTTCGTGGGACGTGCCTTGAATATGCGCAGCCCGGGCGATATCCAGGGAACCTACAGCGCGATCGGCGCTGGAGGCGCGCTGGCCGCCGGCGCCGGCGGCGTGCAGCTGCAGAATGAGAAAGGCGTGATCTTGCAGTTGCACGGTCCCAAGGTCGGCGTTGAGCTTTCCGCCGCCGTCGGCGGAGTTACGATCGCGCTCCGATGACAGGTAGGCGCTTTGCTCAATAGCGGTCGGCGACGAATTTCATCCCGCGTAGGGATTTCTGGTCGTCGTACCGCCCCTTGCTGGTGCGCCTCGGCAGGCGCACGGGGTCGTGCGGCAGGCGCTTGAAGGGGATCGCCTTCAACAGGTGCGCGATGCAGTTGAGCCGCGCGCGGCGCTTGTCGTCGGAGCGGATGATGTGCCAGGGCGCATGTTTGGAACTCGTCGCCTTCAACATCAGGTCGCGCGCCCGCGAATAGTCGTACCAGCGCCGGTAGGATTCGGTGTCCATCGGGCTGAGCTTCCATTGCCGCAGTGGATCGTCGATCCGCGCCTTGAACCGGCGCTCCTGTTCGGCCATGCCGACCTCGAGCCAGAGCTTGATCAGGATGATGCCGCCATCCACGACATATTTCTCGATTTGCGGGCACAAGGCGAGAAAGCGATCATGTTCCTCTGCGCTGCAAAACCCCATGACATATTCGACGCCGGCGCGGTTGTACTAGCTGCGATCGAAGATCGCGATCTCTCCTCCCGCCGGGAAATGCTGCACGTAGCGCTGGATGAACATCTGGGTTTTTTCCCGGTCGGAAGGAGCGGGAAGCGCGACGACGCGGAACACGCGCGGGCTCACTTTTTCGGTGATCGCCTTGATGGTGCCGCCCTTGCCCGCGGCATCCCGACCCTCGAACAGGATGATGATCCTGGCTTTGCTCGCTCTCACCCATTCCTGCAGATGGCAAAGCTGAACCTGGAGCCTGCGCAGTTCCTTCTCGTAAGTTTTCCGCTTCATCCTCGATGCTGTGTGTTCGCCGCCGGCCATCCTCGTCGCTCGAGCCAAATCAGCCACCCCAGCTGATGGTGATGCCGATGTCTCCGGGCACGCCGCCCGGAAAATCGATGATCTGGTAGCGGATGCGATATCCTTTGGGCTTCAGGTAGTCGGTCCAGAGCTGGAATATTTCCTTCGGTATCCCCGTCAGCGTTTTCTCCCAGCCGGCCTCCAACTGATTGATGGCACGGCCTTTATCCGTGCAAAGCAAGTTCGGAAACCGGTAGACCTGCACTTCGGTGAGACCATTGCGGACGGCACGCTGGATGACCGATGAGGCAAGCCTGACCTTCTCGTCCTCCGAAAGCCCGGATGGCTTGCCGAGTCTCTCGATCAGTGCGCGCTTCTCGGTTTCCGCAGCGGCGGCCGCGCGCGCAAGCTGGTCAGCCTTTTCCGCCTCCTTTATCGCCGCCTGTTTTTGGATTTCCTTTGCGGTGGGCAGCAGATCGTCGATTTTTGCAGGCATGACAAACCCTCCTGTTGGGCCCGGCTTTTCGATCTGAGTGGATCGTAGAGCGGCAGCGGAACCGGCGCGCTTGATCCAGATCAAGCCTCCCCCCTTGGGCACCAGTTTCGGTAGGGCACTCTGGACCGTGGCTACGGCCTGTCCAGAGCGCCTGACGCGTGCATGCATGCCATCGCGAGAAGTTCGCTGATGACATTTGATCCGTATCAATCGGGGTCTGCGCTTGAAATCGAAGGCCGCTGAGGGGAGGAGAACTATGACTGGCTCGCACAACCCATTGGCGCCGGAGCACCTTCCATTTTTCATCACAGCACCCGGTCAAACCGACATGCTTTTCAATGCCGTGGTGGTGTTTGTCGTGCTCTGCGTGGTCGCCCTGGGCGTCATCTTCTTCACAATCCATTCGCTTCCGGAGCGGATCGCGCACAGAACAAAAAAGATTCAGCTCGATATCGTCGCGGTTCTTTGTTTGCTGGCTCTCTTTACGCATGAGCATGTCTTCTGGGTTGCGGCACTGTTGCTTGCCTTCATCGACCTGCCGGACTTCCTCACTCCGGTCCAGCGTATCGCCACCGCAGTTGAGAACCTCGCCGGGCAGGAGATTGCCGGGGAAGCCCCGGTCGGTGTCTCAGCGACCGAGACTGCGAAGCCCTTGACCGCGGTGGCCGATCGCGCTCCAGGCGAGGCAGCCGTCAAGGCAGCGGAACGCGCTGAAGCCCATTCGATTCAGAAGGGGTCCGCCCATGCTTGAACTCATGCTGTGCTCGTCGCTGACTCTTCTTCCGGACTATCTGATCCGTCGCTATGTCCAGGGCAAACGTCTCGGCCATGAGATCACGCTGTTCTCGGTGTGGTACGAGCTCCGCTGGGGCATTACGCTTTGTCTGATCCTGACCGTGCTCCTCATCACCCTGGTTCTGTACAACCATCCATCCTCGAAGAACGTCAACGCGCTGTTCCGGACCATATCCATCTTTGCGGACACCGGCGGCCGGGTCGAGAAAATTTACGTCGGCTATAACCAGAAGGTGAAGAAGGGAGATCCGCTGTTCAAGCTCGACAGCAGGCGACAGGAGGCCACGATGGAGACCGCGCGCGCCCGCATAGCCGAAGTCGATGCGGGCATGGTCACCGCCAAGGCCGACATTTTGACGAGCCAGGGCAAGCTTGATGAGGCCAAGGGTGATTATCAGCAGGCGCTCGATGAGTTGAACACCAAGACGAAATTGTATGAGCGCAATCCCGACGTTGTCGCAAGGCGAGATATCGAGAAGCTTCAAACGCTGGTGACGGCACGGCAGGGCAATGTCGACGCCGCGCAAGCTTCCAAGCAGTCGGCGGAGATCCGCCTTTCGACTGTTCTTCCCGCCCAGAAGACCAGCGCGGAAGCGGAGCTTGCGGCAGCCAAGGTCGAGCTCGACAGAATGACCATCCGCGCAGGCGTCGATGGACGTGTCGATCAGTTCGCCCTGCGGGTGGGGGATGTTGTGCAGCCGGCGCCGGTCACCAGGGCTGCGGGCATTCTCATACCCGAGGGTGCGGGTGAAGACAGGCTGCTCGCTGGCTTCAACCAGATTGAAGCACAGGTGATCAAGGTCGGCATGGTCGCCGAGGCGACCTGCATCTCCAAGCCGTTGACCATCATTCCACTTGTCGTCGCCCGTGTGCAAGACGTCATCGCCGCCGGTCAGATCCTCCAGACCAATCAGCTGACCGAAATGGAAAAGATCGGTCCGCCGGGCACCGTCCTGGTCATTCTCGAGCCTCTCTACGACGGGGTGCTCGACAGCATTCCGCCGGGCAGCAGCTGCATCGCGAATCTCTATTCGAACAACCATGAACGGCTTGTAACCGAGAACCTTGGCACGCTGCAGCGGGCCTATCTGCATGTCGTCGACACCATTGCTCTCATCCATGCCCTGGTTCTCCGTCTCCAGGCAGTGGTGCTACCGCTAAAGGCGCTGGTATTCGGGGAGCATTGAGAGAAGAAGGCTGCGAACTTGAACGACCCTCATTGCGACGGTCTGCCGATAACCGCGATTTTAAAATTGCTGGGAGAAACCGAATGATCAAGGCGTCCCGATTCTTGGCAATAGCCACGATGCTCTTTGCCACGTGCGCACTGTTGCCGATCAACGCGCGTGCGTTCGAGCTATCGGGTGCGTGGGCTTCGCAGGCGGATCTGTGCAAGCTCGTGTTCACCATGAATGGTAGCGAGGTTGCCTTTGCCGAACTTTCGGACCTCTACGGTTCGGGCTTTGTGATCGACGGCAAGCGCATTATGGGAAAGGCCGCTCAGTGTACGATCCAATCGAAAAAGCAGGAGGGCGACAGCATTGAACTATCTGCGACCTGTGCGACCTCAGTGATGACGCAGACCGTCCGATTCAATCTGAAAGTACTCGACGACAATAACCTCAGCCGGGTCATTCCGGAAATCGAAGGGATGATGCTGAGATATACAAGGTGCGACTTTTAGCAGGTAAATGTTGGTGCTCGAGCAAGGCGAACCCGATAAACCGGCGCGAGGCTGGAATTGCTGCTCCCCGCGAGAGCGGTAGGACAAAAAGCGGCGGAGGCCAGCAGGCACACACTGCAGTCGACGAGCAGGACGCGCCGCCGCCGCGGCAAACCTGGTCAGCGAGAAGGCGTGCCCATAGGCGTCCGTCACCTGCGTGCAACCGGGCGTGACGGCATAGGCGCCAGCGGTGGCCGCCGCCGCCCGCCATACACGACAGCGCGACGCTGGTCGCGAAGAGTCCATTCGCCGCGGCACCCTTGATCTTAATCAAACCTCGGCACGCGCGGGGGCAGTTCGCTCATGGTCCAGCCTGATGGGAGAGCTGACATGTTGCATTGCGGAAGAGCATTTTTGACCTTGGCCATCATCCTGGCAACTCCATTGGTCGCCGCCGCGCAAGGGACCGGCACCACGCCACCGCAATCGCAAGCCACAAGCACTGCGCCACCGCAATCCGAGGAGTTGTTGAAGCCCGAGCAACTCGACGCGCTCGTCGCGCCGATCGCGCTCTATCCGGACGCGTTGCTCGCCAATATGCTGGCGGCCTCGACCTATCCGCTGGAAGTGGTGCAGGCCGATCGCTGGCTAAAAGAACACAAGAACCTGAAGGGCGATCAGCTCAAGGCCGACGTGGACAAGCAGACCTGGGACGACAGCGTCAAGGGGCTGGCCTCCACGCCGACGGTTCTTGCCATGATGAGTGAGAAACTCGACTGGACCAGATCACTCGGCGACGCGGTGCTCGCCCAGCGGCCGGACGTGATGGATGCGATCCAGCGTCTGCGCGCAAGGGCGCAGGCCAACAACAAGCTGGTCTCGACCAAGGAGCAAAAGGTCTCCGTCCAGCAGCAGGGAAGCAAGCAGGTCATTGCGATCGAGCCGACCGATCCCAATGCGATGTACGTTCCTTATTATGAGCCTGCGGCGGTCTACGGCGAATGGCCCTATCCGGCCTATCCGCCCTACTATTTCGGCTATCCTTCCTATATCGGCGCCGGTGTCATCGCGGCAGGGATAGCCTTCGGTACCGCATGGGCCATTGGGCGCTGGGGCAATTATTGGGGTGGCGGCTGCAACTGGGGCAACAACAATTTTTTCATCAACCGCTCGAATAACGTCAATTGGCAGCATCGCCCGGAACACCGCCAGGGTGTTCGATACAACAATGTCAACGTGCAGCAGCGGTTCGGTAACAACAACCTTCGCGCCGGAGCCGGTGATCGCATGGACTTCCGTGGTCGCGGCGGTCAGCAAGTTCTCAATCCCGGAAAGGATCGTGCGGGTGTGGGCGATCGTGCGGGTGACCGCGGAGGCGATCGTGTCGGTGCTGGCGATCGTGGCGGCAATCGTGCTGGTGCAGGCGATCGCGCAGGTGCGCGCGATCGCGCCGGGGCGGATCGCCAAGCCAAGGGCGATCCGCGCGCGGCTAATGCCGGGAACCGGGGTGGCGCGAAGCAGGCACGCAGCGGCGATCGGGGCCGTGGTGGCGGGGCCGCAGGTCGGGCTGGCGGCCGTGATAGCGCGTTGCGGGTGCAGCCGGGCAGGGCGGCTAATCTGCAGTCGGCGCGCGGCAGAGCAAGCTTCGCCAGCATGCCGCGTGGTGGCGGCGGCGGAATGCGAGCTGTAGGCGGTGGCGGCTTTCGTGGTGGTGGCGGTGGTGGCTTCCGTGGCGGCGGCGGACGGCGCTCCGATCTTGCGCTGAAACACGACGTTGTGTTGCTCGGCTATCTCGACAATGGCCTTGGCTATTACCGCTTCAGCTACGTGGGAAACGACGAGGCTTATGTCGGCCTCATCGCGCAGGAGGTACAGGTCGTGAGGCCTGACGCAGTCGCGCGCGGGCGCGATGGTTACCTCAGGGTCTATTACGACAAGCTCGGGATAAAGTTCCGCACCTACCGGGACTGGCTCGCCGGCGGCGCGCGGATCCCAACGATAGCGAGGATCTGATCATGACGTCCCGTTGTTCGACCTTGGTTCGTCGCCGCTGGTCTGCTGGACTCTTCGCAACTTCGATCGCGGTTCTGGTGGTCACGTCTGCACCCGCCCAACAGTCATTCAAGTCGCCCGAAGACGCCGTCGCAGCTCTGGTTGCCGCGGTCAAATCCGGCGAGACGAAAGACATAGTGAAGGTGCTCGGTCCTGATGCAGCGGAGATCGTCGATTCCGGGGATAGTGTCGCGGATGCCGATCTGCGGGCGCGCTTTCTCGCGGCCTATAACGCCAAACATTCCGTCAGCTTCGAAGGCGATAAGAAAGCTGTACTCATCGTCGGGCCGGATGAGTCTCCCTTTCCGATACCGTTGGCCCGCGACAAGTCCGGCTGGGAATTCGACACGGCCACGGGACGGCTCGAAATTCTCTATCGCCGGATCGGGCGTAACGAACTCGACGCGATTCAGACCAGCCTTGCCTATGTCGACGCGCAGCACGAGTACGCGGACAAGAACCCGGCCGGCGCCGGGCGAGGCGTCTATGCGCAACGCATCGTCAGCCGTCCAGGCAAGAAGGACGGTCTCTACTGGCCGTCGGATGCCGATGAGAGTCCATTGGGCGAACTGGCAGCGCAGGCTTCCGCGGAAGGCTACAAGGTCGGCGGCGAACCGCAACCCTACCATGGCTACTCAGCAGGGGCCGAACGAGCCTGGCGGCGCGTTGAACTATGTCGTCAATGGCAAGATGATCGGCGG
>Ga0070717_10000800_pt1 | contig 20687 bp, 18 predicted proteins | sample LARL113metaG_FD_71366 | JGI IMG/M metagenome (GOLD analysis project Ga0070717, IMG submission 71366) | Corn, switchgrass and miscanthus rhizosphere microbial communities from Kellogg Biological Station, Michigan, USA - LAR L11-3 metaG | ecosystem: Host-associated > Plants > Roots > Rhizosphere ... | reverse complement strand
CTGCGCTCGCTCACCGCCGACGACACGCGCCGCGTTGCCTCTGACTTAATTGGAAACAACAAACAGGCAATCACGATGCTGCGGGAACAGGGCTCGTGCGATATTTCATTCGGCCTGCCGGGAGTCGCCCGCTTCCGGGTCAATGTCTTTATTCAGCGCGGAAGTTGCGCCGTGGTCATGCGCGTTATTCCAACTACTCTCCCCAGCTTCGCTTCGTTAGGTCTGCCGCCGCAATTAGGAGAGATTGCGAATCTTCGCGATGGCATCGTGCTGGTGACCGGCGCTCGCGGATCCGGCAAGTCATCCACGCTGGCGACTCTGCTCGATAAAATCAACGAGCTGCAGACCTGCCACATCATCACCATTGAAGATCCCATCGAGTTCCTGCACAACCACAAGTCCGCGACCATCCATCAGCGAGAATTGCATAGCGATACGCCAAGCTTCGCTCTCGCCCTGCGCGCCGCGCTCCGCCAGGCGCCGAAGGTGATTTTTGTCGGTGAGTTGCGCGACCGGGAAACCATGGAAATGGTGCTGGAGGCCGCGGAAACCGGACACCTAATCCTTTCCACCCTGAATAGCCTCGATATTGCCAACACGGTCGGGCGCATCGTGAGCGCATTTTCAACCGCCGAACAAAGCTCGATCCGCGCACGCCTGGCCAAAACGCTGCGTTACGTGATCTCCCAGCAGCTCATCCCCCTTCGTAATGGTGAGCGCACGGCCATTATCGAGATCTTCAAAGCGAATCCTCGCACCGCGCAGTACATCGAGTGCGATGACCACTCAGGGCAGTCGCTGCTTGAGGCCGTCAAGAACGGCGCGGCTGATGGTATGCAGCACTTTGACGGAGAGATCGAGAGGCTGGTGCGTGCGGGGATGATAGATCCCGAAACCGCGCTCGCATATGCGCGAGATCCGCAGGCGCTACAGAAAGCACTGAAAGCCTGATATAGGTGTTGCGAATTCTCGATTGCACCATTACGTGAGCCTGCCAATCCTGTCGTATCATCCTCTGCATGGCTGCCCAGCCCGAGCCATCACTCACTCTCAGCTTTGAAGAAGCGCGCCATGTGGTCGAAGCGCACGCTGCACGTCTTCGCCCACGCGGAAAAGAGCTGGCCGACTTGCTTGACGCAGCCGGGCAGGTTCTGGCCGAGCCAATAGTAGCTGACCGCAATTTTCCCCCATTCCCACGGGCTGCACGCGATGGCTACGCGCTGCGAGCGGCCGATGCTGCCAAGCTTCCGGCCATGTTGGAAGTGGTTGGAGAGATCAAAGCCGGAGTGGCACCGGAGAGCGCTTTTGAATTGCATCCCGGCCAGGCTGCCGCCATTATGACCGGCGCGCCAGCTCCATCCGGCGCTGATGCCATAGTCATGGTCGAGTACACAACGCGCCACGGCAACCAAGTCGAAATCACAAAAGGAGTTTCGGCGGGCGACAACATCGTTCCCGCTGGTTCCGAAGCCAAACGCGGCGAGCGCTTGCTCTCCCCCGGCACCCGCCTCGATCATGCCGCCGTCGCAGTGGCAGCATCGGTGGGACGAACTCACATCCTCGTCTACAGCAAGCCGCAAATCGCGGTGCTCTCGACGGGCGACGAGGTTGTAGATATCGATGTTCCACCCGGTCCCAATCAGATTCGCAATTCCAACAGCTACTCCCTGGCCGCGCAGATCAAAGCGGGCGGTGGAGAACCCGCGCTGCTGCCCATTGCACCAGACGAGCCTACCCGCCTGCGTGAGTTAATCTCCGACGGATTCGAATCCGATTTGCTCCTGCTCGCCGGTGGGGTTTCTATGGGCAAGTACGACCTTGTTGAGCAGGTGCTCACAGATTTCCAAGCTGAATTTTTCTTCACCGGCGCACAAATCCAGCCCGGCCGCCCAATCGTGTTCGGCAGGGTTCGATGTGGCGCGGGCGCCCCCGCCCGCGAAATGCCTTCGCAATCCGAAAACTACAAATACTTCTTCGGCCTGCCCGGAAATCCCGTTTCGACGATGGTCACTTTTGACCTGTTCGTCCGTCCCGTGATTGACGCGCTGAGTGGCCTGAGTCCCCAGAAGCTGATTTTTCTGCATGCAAAACTAAAGTCAGAAATCAAAACGAAAATCGGACTCAAGCGATTTTTACCCGCAGTTCTCTCCGGCGAATTCGAGGATGCGCAGGTAGAACTCGCCCGCTGGCAAGGCTCAGGCGACATCGCCGCGACCGCCCGCGCCAATTGCTATGTAGTGATTCCACCCGACCGAGAGAGAATCGCCGCAGGAGAGTGGGTTCCAGTACTGTTGCGGTGATGACTTCAACCATCTGTTCGGAATCGCGGACCGGTGCTCGAGCCGGATCAATGGCCTGTGGAGCAGCTTTCGGCGTTATGCTTACGAGTAAAGTGGTTCAATGATGCCAAAGGCTACGGCTTCATCAACCGTTTCTGTTTCCATGTGTTTGTACTGTTTTACCTTTCGATTCGTCATTTGCCGGGATATCGGGTCATATCGATCGTTTTAGAGCATCTTGCAAGCCGAGATTGCGGATCAGGCGGTGCAGGTAACTTCGTTGTAAGCCGAGGTATTTTGCAGCTTGCGTGTAATTGCCTTGAGTACGCGCCACGGCAGTGCAGATGACCTGCTTTTTTGTCTCTCTGACGGCCGCATGGAACTGGCTCGCTGAAGCGCCTGCCGAAGGCATCGCCTCGAGCACCGATTCGGGCAGATCCTCGGCCAACACCGTGTCGGTCGAGCCCAGCACAATAGCGTGCTCCATCGCATTCTCGAGTTCCCGCACATTTCCGGGCCAGTGATAGTTCAATAAGCAGGCCTCGGCTTGCTGCGAAATACCCAAAACACGCCTGCCGGCTTTAGCCGCATATTTCCGGATGAAATGATTTGCCAGTAGCGGAATGTCCTGCCGTCGCTCCCGCAGAGGAGGCATGGACTTGGAAACGACATTGAGCCGGTAGTATAAGTCCCGCCGGAAAACACCTTGGCGCACAGCATCCTCCAGGTTACGATTGGTGGCGGCAATCAAACGAAGATTGAGTTTGATGGCGCGTGTTCCGCCGACTCGCGTGAACTCATGCTCCTGCAGGACACGCAGCAGCTTGGCCTGAAGAGGGGAAGCTAATTCACCGATCTCGTCCAGAAACACGCTGCCCCCCTCCGCCACCTCCAGTTTGCCTCGAGTCTGTTGAGTGGCGCCAGTAAATGCGCCCTTCTCATAGCCGAAGAGTTCGCTCTCCAGCAGAGTCTCGGTGATGGCTGCGCAATTGATCGCTACGAAGGGCTGGCGGTTGCGCGGGCTGCTCTGATGAATGGCGCGCGCAACTAACTCCTTGCCGGTTCCACTCTCGCCCAACAAGAGAATCGTGGAGTCACTGGCTGCAACTTTGGCAACAAATTGGTAGATCTCATGCATACGCGGACTTTCACCTACCATCGCATGCTGCAGATTCACTTCGTCCCGAAGCCACTGGTTTTCCCTTTCGAGCCTTTGCAGGTGGCGCGCGTTTTCCAGCACGGTTGCGGCGATCGCCGCTATGATCACCAACATGTGCAGGTGGCCCGCGTCGAAGCGAATGTCTGACTTAGTGGTCTCCAGGTAGACAAACCCGAGTGCGTGGTCGAAGACGATCAGGGGGGCTGCCATCGCCGAGCGAGGAGTGGCATCATTTTGGCTCACAATCCCATTACTGGAGAGCGCTAAACCCTCGCGAAGCACCCGGTCAGTCATTTGCTTGCATATGCGAAGCGACTGTGATCCCTGATCTTTGTTCCAGGCCAGCAGGCGTGGGAGTGATCCCGTGTCTTCGGTTAACACCAGCACGCCGCTGTCGGCGGGGATAACATCGAGAATCAGCTCGAACAGCGGGCGCTCCAGCCAAATCAGCCCCTGGATCGCATTGACGGCGCTGATGACTTTCAATAAGCCATGCACATCGCGCGCCATGCGCCCCGGCGACTCAAGTACCGACGCCAGTTTGTCTGGCCCCAAGGAAAGCGCCTCCTCACGTGACAGCTGGACGAGATTTCCTGGTGCCATCTCCGCATCAAACAAAATCCCATCGGAGGTGGATATACCGGCGTTCAAGAAACCTCCAAGCCTGCTGAACTATCTCCTGGGAAATGACGCCAGGAATTTCGGCGGTAACGCTATAGAGTCCTGCGCTGATCTTATTGCTTTGAGGGAAAAATTCAAGAAGTATGGTGCACCTCAGCCGCTGTATCAGATCAGATAGCCGGCCCTGTTGCATGCGTGACAGCAGGCGGCCACCGCTGAAAGGCCGAGGCTTACTTAATTTCCCTCATTTCCAAGCATTACAGGCAAAACTCGAAAAACGAGGTGGGGCTCCCTGCATGGGCATGCAACGTGCTCTAAGACGACACGCCCGACGGCGCCGCCGAAGGGGTTTTGGCATAATAACGCTGGCAGATTCGCCTATGGCTTCCCCACGTTTAGCCACACAGATCGACGGTTTCGAATGGCGCACCCTCCTTGGTCCCACCCACCATTGGCCAGCTCCAACCACAAACTTCACCAACACGGATCAACAACCAATTTCAATCGAACGCTGCGAGTTGTGCGGCGAGCCGGTGGGTGATGGCAGACCCTTTATGACTGATTCTGCAGGCGACCAACCGATACACATCGCGTGTTCAAGTGGCGATGAATCCAACGCCACAGAGCGGCAGTCAGCGCGAACCTGGTGGCGTCTCCTACAGCATTTCATTAGCCGTTAATCACCTTCCGTCTTACCCGCGGGCGTCAGTGGGCGGCCAGTCGGCTACTCTGCAGGAATAAGTTCCAGAAGTTCAATCCTCTCCTCACGTTGTGCCCTCTGCTCTTCGGGGCGCGCCCCACATGTATCCGCATGGATACTCTATATCTGATTTGATACTCCGCCGCGAAGCGTCTGCTCCTTACGCATTCAGTGCGGGTATTTCGACAAGAGTTCCTTGGGCAACGTTTTCTTCGGCTTACAAATCCGTTCTTGGTTGTTGCGGAAGCTTTGAGTAACGGCCTCGTGAGTGCTTCTGGCTGATATTGTAGTGCTCTGAGTCAGAACGGCATTCGGGAGACGATCATGAAAACGCACGGGTCCGGTTATACGGTCAAGCGAGCCCTGATCGGCCGATGTCTTTGTTTAGCGGTTGCCCTCTTTACCACTTTGGGCATGCTTTGCCCGGTTGGTCAGGCGCAGGACTGTCCTCAATGCCCTGCGAGCGACCCTCCCGAGCCTCCGTTGCCGACTGGTTTATGGTTGTTGACGACCCATGTCAACGAAGTCAACGTGCTCTTCATCGCCGCGCACAAGGGCAAGTCGGTAAGCGACCTGTCCCGGGACGACATATCGGTTCGAGACGACAACAAGCCGCCCGCCGCCCTGTTGGGCTTTCGAACTGAGCAAGAGCTGGTGCTGAGGGTCGGGGTGGCGATCGATACCAGCAGTTCCCTCACCTCGCGCTTCCGCTTCGAGCAGGCTGCGGCCAGCGCATTTTTTCATCAGGTCTTGACTCAGCCGGGTGACCTGGGCTTCGTCATGGGCTTCGAAAATTATCCCACGGTGACGCAGGATTTCGTCGGCGATCCGAACCTGCTATCTCAGGGTGTGCAGCGGTTGAAAGTCGGAGGAGGAACCGCACTCTACGATGCCGTCCGCACCGCTTGCCAGAAAATGGTGCATCGGGAGGAACATGACAGGGTGGCGCGGGTATTGGTAGTTCTTTCCGACGGCCAAAGCAATGCCGGTGAGGTCACCTTAGAGCGGGCCATCGATGCTGCCCAGGAAGCTGACGTCATTATCTACACCATCAGCACCAACTACAGCTACCTGGGGCCGGGGGATCCGAATTGGGATTCCGCCGAAGCGGGTAACGCCAATCTCCGTAAACTGGCAGACCAGTCCGGCGGCCGTATGCTTAGGCCTAATAGTCCCAGCGACGTGGCCAAGGCCTTCGCCAAAATCAGCGAGGAATTGCGCAGCCGCTACTCAGTTTCCTACAAGCCTGCAGATTTCGCTCCTGATGGCCACTATCGCAGAATCGAGATCGAAGCGCACAAACTGGGGGAGAAGTTAGAAATTCGCGCGCGCAAAGGATATTACGCCCGGTCCGCATCCTCGCTCAGTGCCGACTCCTCGACCGTGGCGGGCAGCGCAATTCTGGCCTCGCGATAGCGCGGGCCAGAAGTTTGGGAGGCGCTTCATCCCCACCTGCTAACATACCTTCCGTAAGGCCGCACCCATGCCCCCCAAGCTCTCCCATTACGACCGCCCTGGACGCGCGCGGATGGTGGATGTCTCCGCCAAAAATCCCACCAAACGAGAAGCCGAAGCCAGTGCCTTCGTGGCGTTGAAGCCTGCGGTGCTCAAGGCGTTGCCCAAGAACCCCAAAGGCGATCCTCTGGAAGTGGCGCGGTTGGCGGGCATCATGGCTGCTAAGCGCACCTCGGAATTGATCCCGATGTGCCATCCTTTGCCGCTTTCGCACGTTGATGTGAACATGCGGCTGTGCGAGAATGGCGTCGCTATTACCTCAAAAGTTACGACCACGGCGGCAACTGGAGTCGAGATGGAGGCGCTGGTCGCAGTCAGCGTTGCTGCTCTCACCGTGTACGATATGTGTAAGGCGCTCGATAAGGGAATCGAAATCCGAGAGATCGCCCTCGACCGCAAGTCGGGCGGCAAAAGCGGCGACTACCGCCGCGTGCGGAAAAAGACGTAGCTCGCATGGCCAACACAACCGTCAAATTGCTGCTGGTGGATGACAATCCCATGGTGCTGGGGATGCTGCGAGGCGCACTTACGCCGTTGGCCAACGTCACCACTTCAAATGATTCCGCAGATGCGCTGCTGAAAGCGGTGGACGATCCTCCCGATCTGCTGGTCAGCGATTACCGCATGCCCGGAATGGATGGCCACCAGCTAGTCGAAAAACTTAAGAGCCGCCCCAAGACTGCTGGAATTTCGGTAATCTTACTCGCCAGCAAAGCCGACCTCACCGAGAAGCTCTCCAATCATGAGCCGGTGGATGATTTCGTCGAGAAGCCGTTCTTCCTCAAAGAAGCTACGCAGCGCATCAAGCGCGTGATTGATAAGATTGCCCTAGAGAAGATGGCCAAGACTGCACCGTCAGATGGAGTGTTGCGCGGCAGCCTTTCGCAGATGAATGTCATCGACTTGGTCCAGTCGTTGGAAATGGGCCGCAAAAGCTGCGCGCTCACGCTCACCAATCAAAAGGACAAATGCGAGATGTACTTCGTTGAAGGCCAGGTGACGCACGCTGTTTATGGCTCGCTCACGGGCGATGCGGCGGTGTTCAAAGTTTTAAGCTGGACCGCGGGAAATTTTCAGATCAACTTCGAAAGCAAAACTTCGCAACAGACCACCACATTGAATACTCAGGGCCTGCTCATGGAAGGCCTGCGCATGCTCGACGAATCCAAGCGTGACGAGGGCGGCAGCGCTGCGGAGGAAGAAGATGTCCTCCTCGATACCTGAGGCGCTCACGGCAGCAGTTCTGACCGTTAGCGATTCCTGCGCCCAGGGCAAGCGTTCTGACGTTTCCGGGCCCGCGGTTGCCGAAGCACTAAAAAAAAGAACATTTTCCATCATCGCGACAGAAGTCGTTGCCGACGATCAATCCGCAATTCAGAAATCCCTGCTGCGCCTCGCGACGAATGCGCGACTTGTTGTCACCACAGGCGGCACGGGCATCGCCGAACGCGACGTTACACCTGAAGCGACCAAAGCAACCTGTGATCGCCTGCTCGAAGGCATAGCCGAGCGCATGCGAGCCGAAGGTGCGAAGAAGACGCCTTTCGCCGCGCTCAGCCGCGCGGTCTGCGGCATACATGGGAAGTCACTGATCCTAAATCTCCCGGGAAGTCCTCGCGGCGCGGTGGAATCGCTCGAGGCCGTGATTGATCTGCTCCCTCATGCGCTACAGTTGCTGAGCGGGGATACCGAGCATTCGTGGCTGCGGAAAAACTAGCGAAAGCAGATTCCTCACCGCTAAAGCGGTTCGGAATGACAAAAATTAAACGGTTTACCGGGACCAGTACTGATGCCCTTCCCAAATAGTTCCAAGCCAGAGTTTTTCCGCAGCTTGGTAAATCAATAAGTATTGCAAGTAGCACTTCCTGTGGCGTTCTCAGGAAAGTACGCTAGGTACAAATTCCCCCAACGACCAGGAGGAATCGTGATCCGTCGCATCGCATGTGTGCTGGCCTTGTGTGTCTCGAGTTTGCCCGCTGATGAGGCAGTGCAACCGTCGCTCACCATCTATAACCAGAATTTCGCCGTCGTCCGCCAGGAATTGCCTCTGAACTTGAAAGCGGGGGCCGAACAAAATTCAGGTGACTGATATCACCATGCACCTGGAGCCGGATTCGATCATTCTGCGTGATCCGAGCGGCCAACACTCGATTCAGGTGCTGGAACAGAATTATCGCGCCGATCCGATTTCCGAGTCTTTGCTGCTTTCGCTCAACGAGGGAAAGACGATCGATTTCCTGGTGCAGCGCGAGAACAAGCAGGAAGTGGCCACCGGCAAGATCATCCGCAGTGGATATACGCCGCACAACTACATGGCGATGAATCGGTATGGCCAGCAGTATTACCAGGCGCAGATGGCCTATGCGCAGGGTGGCAACGAGCAACCTATTATTGAAGTCGATGGCAAATTGCGCTTTGGCCTTCCCGGCGTGCCGCTCTTTCCTTCACTGGGTGATGAGACGATCCTCAAGCCTACACTCCAGTGGCTGCTGTCTTCCGATCAGGCTGGACCAATTCGCACTGAATTTTCCTACGTCCCCGGAGGGCTGACGTGGGAAGCCGATTACAACATCGTCGCTCCCGAAAAAGGCGATGCCGTCGATCTGGTGGGCTGGGTCACTATGGACAACCAGAGCGGCAAGACATTTGAGAACGCGCGCATCAAATTGATGGCGGGCGAGGTAAGCAAGATTCAGCCCGGGCAGATGTACGATTTGGAGCTTAATGCCCGAACCGTGACTGGTATGGTCGCTCCTGCTCCGGCGGTAACAGAAAGGACTTTCGACGAATATCACCTCTACACCCTGGCTCGGCCCACCACTCTGCACGATCGAGAAACCCAAGCAGGTGGAGTTCATTCGCGCCGCCAATGTGGCCAGCAAGCGAATTTATGTTTATGACGGAGTCAAGATCGATGCCAACCGCTACAACGGCTGGAGTTGGGAAAATATCCTCAACGACCGTTCGTACGGAACCCAGTCAAACCCAAAAATCTGGGTTATGCGCGAGTTCGCCAACTCGGAAGCGAACCATCTGGGCATGCCACTTCCCAAGGGACGAGTCCGCTTCTACCGTCGAAACAACGACGGGCAAGTCGAATTCACCGGTGAAAATGTGATCGACCACACTCCGCGCGACGAAAACGTGCGCGTGTACACGGGCAATGCATTCGATATGGCAGGCGAGCGCCGCCGTACCGACTACGGGCTGGAGCTTAACCAGCACCATCTTGACGAATCGTTTGAAATCAAGGTGCGCAACCACAAGAAGGAGTCGGTAGATGTGTGCGTGGTGGAACATCTGTACCGCTGGCTAAGCTGGAATGTGACTGCGAAGTCAGATTCGTACCGGAAGCTCGACAGCCAGAGCATCGAGTTTCCGCTGACGATTGCGCCTGACGGTGAAAAGACCATAAACTACACCGCGCACTATACTTGGTGAGATTTCCTCTTTTTTATCCTCATCGCATTGGATAACCACACGCACAAAAGTACACAAGGCAAGACCCGCTACCCGGCTTTCGCGTAGACTTAAAGTCTTACGGCTTGAAGACCATCAAACACATCCTTTTCCGCTACAGCGCCTTTCTCTGGGCGCTGCTGAAGCCTCTGGGAGCCTGGGGGGTGTTCCTGATTGCCGCCGTGGACGCGGCTTTTCTCGGTTTGCCGATGGACCCGATCGTTGCCACCTATGTCTATCAGAACCGCGGGCGCTTCCTGCTGTACGTCTTTCTGGCATCCGCAGGATCGGCACTGGGCAGCATCGTCATTTACCTGATCGGCTACAAAGGCGGCGAGGAGTTGCTGCGGAAACGCATCTCCCCCGAGCGCTTCGAGAAATTTCACAGGGCGTTCGATGAGCATCCGTTCTGGAGCCTGATGTTTCCCGCCATGCTGCCTCCGCCGACTCCGTTTAAGCTCTTCGTGCTCGCGGCGGCGGTTTCCGAAATGCAGTTCGGTCATTTCCTGTTGGCTATTTTTTCCGGGCGCTGCGTGCGATTCCTGGTGCTTTCGTTTTTGACTCTGAGATTCGGTCCCGGCTTCGTGGACTTCTCCGGCAGAGTGTTCCGGCAGCACTTTCATTGGGTGCTGGCGGCGGTGGCAGTGGCACTTGGAATCTGGCTGCTGATCAGAAGGGCGAGGCTGGCAAGAAAGAACTTAACCGCAGAGAACGCGAAGGAGTCGCTGAGTTCGCAGAGAACAGCTTGAAAGAGCGTCGCTATTAGCCTGCTCCATCCTAAGAAGTGGCAACGCCCCTCAAGCCGCCGCTGTATGATCGCTTTGCCCGAATGCCTCTGCGAGTTTGTGCAGCGCAACAGGAGTGGCAAACATCACTGCCGTAAACAGTAAATCTCCCTCTACGGCATTGCGGAAGAACGGCAGGGCCAGCGTATAAGAAGTCATCAGGCCGGATAGAGTCTTCGGATACAGATTCGTCGCTGCCCACACGTCAAAATTGCTTATTAGGTAAAACGAAACCGAACTGGCCAAAGCCGCACCGATCACACGCAGTGGGTTTCTGTCTCCGCGCAACTTCGTTCCCAGCCACAGAATCACGGCATACCAAGTCCAGGTCACGTAGTGATCCCATGTGAAGAACGGATAGGCATACACCAGCTTGGTGAGTACCACATCCGATGCGGCGAGCAAAAGCCACGGCACCCACAGTTGGCGACGTGATCCACGCGCGCCGAAAAACAGCAGCGATGCCACCACTGGCGTGAACGTCCATGGATGAGGCATAAAGCGTACTGCCAGCGCAGCCAGAACAAAAGTGTAAGCCAGCATGGACCACCTCGCTCGAAGAATCATTGTGGCGCTCGGTTACGGTAATCGTCAAGGTTGATCTACCGCGACCTGCCCATTGTTTCCGCTAATCCGGAAGGCGTTTTCCCCGCGAACCGAAAGTCTCAGCAACTACATTCAGGTTACGATCTAACTCTACGCCACCGCGCAGGAGATTCGTTCCCCTGCGCTCCGGATAAGAAAAGCGAAGGTCTTCGAATCGCACGATGTAACCTAGTCGCGGATTTTCGATCTCCTCCGTTTCGGTCACTGGGTATTTCGCCCAATCCAGATAAACCCGGCCCAGATAACTTCTTTTTGCCGCTAAACCGACCGCAGTCTCTTCCGGTTTGTAGCGGATTCGCATGTCACCGGCGGGATCGACCTCGGGGCCAAGCGAATCCACAACCGCCAATGCATAAAAATTCTGTGTTTCCACCACTCCAAACCAGCGGAATGGATTCCACCAGTAGGGATAGGCCGAGGCGCGGACTGGATCAGCACCTTCGTAAACGCGGGCCTGAAGCGCGTTGAGTGCGCGGCGATGCTCGTAATCACGAAGCCCCCAAAGTCCGACCACTCCAATCAATGCCAAAGTAGCGGCAAATCTGCCTGCGGGTCCTCGGCGACGGACTCCAATTTCTCTGTCGATCAGAGAGAAGAGTGTGGGCACGACCAATCCGGCAAGCAACAAAGCATAAATAATCGGATCGACAATGAAAACGATATCCCACGAGTACCATCTCTCGGAAAACGGCCAGAACGGCCGCACGCCATATCCGTTCGTAAAATCCAAGAGGATGTGCGTCAGGCCCGCGACAAGAGAGAATAAACACAGCAGTCCCCAGCGCGGCGGCAGGTTGGGGTCTTTGATTTTCTTCCCACGCAAACGCCAAACCAAATACATGAGTCCGACCACAACGGCCGAAACCAGAAACAGGCCAAGAAATGAATGCGTAAATCCGCGATGATGCGCAAATCCGAACACCGCGCCCTTGAAATTGCCGAGCACATCGAGATCAGGCGCCTCCGCCGCCAACGTCATCGTGGCGGTCGCAAGAGCTGTTTTCCGATTAAAGCCAGAGCGCGCAAGACATGCGCCGGTTAGAAAGTGAGTGACGGGTTCCAAAATTGTGTTTTATGACAGCAAAGCAGAGATGCGTGAAAGTTCTTTGGATGCGTTCGCAACCACAGCAGGTTCACGTCTTCGCCGGCACTAGCAGGGTCAGCGCGTTCGGCACAACGGAAATCTCGGCGAGCAAAGTTCCCAACAGCTCTCCGTCAGCTTCGACATAGATCTTTCGCTGAGGCCTGGCCGACTGCCCAGGCGCACGACAGATCACCTTCCCGCCCGAGTGCAATTCAATGCCCTTCACTTCCTGCTTACTGGCAAGCAATCCGCGAATGATGTATCGCAAATATGCCGCGCGGCTGGTCGTACGAAAAAGCACCAGCCGCAGATCATCGCGCTCCAGTGACGCTCCGGGCGCCAATTCGCGCAGGATTCCTCCGAAATCTCGAATGCGTACAGCCAAGAGCTGCGACACATCTTCATAGCAATTCCCGCCGATCTCAACTGTAAAGTTTTGCATGCGGTGCGTGAGCCACAGCCGTGTCGCCTGGAAGTAGTACGCCGCCATGCCCAGATGGCCCTTTAACAGCATGTTCAGCTTATAGAAAAGATGCGCATCGACGCCAACGCCGGCCGCAACTGCAAAATAGCGAGAGCCGGTCCCGCCATCAAACTTCTGATAATCGACTCGTCCAACGGCAACGCGTCGCCGGTGGCCGGCCAGAGCCGCGCGGGCTGATGCCGCCGCTGAAAACGGCAGCCGGAGATCATGCGCCAGCGCATTAGCCGTGCCCAAAGGAATTACACCCAGGGCTGCGACGGCTCCAACCATCCCCTGCAGAACATCGTTGACTGTGCCATCGCCGCCACAAGCTAATATCGTGTCACACCCCTGCGCGATTGCCTCGCGAGCTTGATCTCCCGCGGCTGCCGGTCCAAGAGTCGGCTCTGCATTTACCTCCACGCCCGCCTCTTGCAAAACGGCGAGCGCTGCTTCTACGTCCTTCACCCGCCGCTCGCGGCGTCGCCCCGAAAGTGGGTTGTAAAGCAGCGCAGCTTTCCGCATGGAATTGCGATTCTACAGAATCTCGATTGCGCCCTACTCACCTTTTGACTAAGCTATGTGACTGCTTAGGGGCTTGTCTGCTTTCTGTTTTCTACCTTGAGGAGGGTCAATCAATGAGGTATTGGGTTTTAGCTCTGCTCACCTTGCTGCTTTGCGGTGCTCTTTCTGCTCAGGACCACGCGAATCATGCTCAATCCCAGCCTGTAACAATCGTGTCTGGCTTGGGCGACTTGCATCATCCTGTCTCGACCAGTAATGCCGAGGCGCAAAAATTCTTCGATCAAGGATTACGTTTCATCTACGCCTTCAATCACGATGAGGCAGCGCGCTCCTTCGGCCATGCCGCGGAACTCGATCCCAAGCTGGCGATGGCATATTGGGGTGTTGCCGAAGCGGTTGGGCCGAACTACAACGATCCTGCCAGCGATGATCGTTTCAAACAGGCACACGAGGCGATCCAGAAAGCCGTTGATCTCTCGGCCGCCGCTTCACCTGTCGAAAAGGCTTACGTTCAAGCGATGGCGTTGCGCTTTCCCGGCGGAGACGCCGACCGAAGACAGGCCGCCGAGGCTTATCACGATGCCATGCGCGAAGTTGCAAAGAAATTCCCGGATGACCTCGACGCCGCTACTCTCTTTGCCGAATCCGGTATGAATCTTCATCCCTGGGGTCTGTGGCATCCGGATGGCACGTCCGAAGCGGGCACGGAAGAAATCGTCGCCACTTTGGAATCCGTGATCAAGCGTGATCCCAACCACATGGGCGCGGTTCACTATTACATTCACTCCGTCGAGGCTTCGCGTTCTCCCGAGCGAGCACTGGCTGGAGCCAACCGCCTGGCCGCTCTGGCGCCGGGTGCGGGCCACATCGTACACATGCCTGCCCATATTTACATCCGCACTGGGGATTACGACGCCGCAGTCAAGACGAATGAAAAAGCTGCGGCTGTCGACCAAGCGTACCTCAAGGCAAGCGGGGCGCAGGGCATCTACCCGATGATGTATTACAGCCACAACTTGCACTTCATCGCCATGTGCTCGGCTATGAATGGAAATTACGAGGAAGCAGAGAAAACCGCTGGCGTACTCGCTGCTCATGTTGGCCCACACGTGAAAGAAATGCCGCCATTAGAGGGATTCATGACCATCCCGATCGCCGTGAATGTGCGCTTCCATCGCTGGGATGACATTCTCAAAATGCCGCAGCCCGATCCGGCCATGAAGACCACGACTGTTTTTTGGCATTTCGCCCGCGGCATGGCGTTGGCGGCCACAGGCAAAGTGGCCGATGCTGATGCCGAATACAAAATCGTTTCTGATGCAGAGGAAGGTACTTCGCCAGATGTAGTCTTCGCCATGCCGGTGAACAACAAGGCTAAGGATGTCCTGAGAATTGCGCGCGACGTGCTCGGGGCAAAAATTGCTCTGGCGAAAAAAGACAACGCCGGCGCAATTGCAAAGCTGCAAAGCGCGGTAGCGACTCAGGATATGCTCAAATACAGCGAACCCGAGGACTGGTTTTTCCCGGTGCGGGAGTCCTTGGGAGCAGCGCTTCTGATGAATGGCGATGCTGCCGGAGCAGAAAAAATCTTCCGCGAAGACATTGCAAGCCATCCGCGAAATCCGCGGTCGCTGTTCGGATTGCAGCAATCGCTCAAAGCGCAGCAGCGCGACTACGATGCTGGATTCGTTGAAAAGCAGTTCCAGTCATCGTGGAAAGGGGAAGGCCCGCAGCTACGGGTAGAGGATCTGGTGTAGATTTGTTTGTGTCCACGTAGGGACAGCCGCCCTCGGCTGTTCGGCTGAGCGAAGCTCAGCGGCGGTTGCCATGCAGATCGTATTGCAGCTAGGCGACGACGGAGCGCATTCTCCTTAGAAGATTCGATCCATGTTGGAACTGTCGGTCGAGCTTTGCTCGGCTGGACAACCGAGGGCGGCTGTCCCTACGCAGACGTGGGAGGGTTTTGGTTCACGCACTTGGAAGCGTATGGATTGTCGGTCACCCTATACCATAGCCACGGGTAATCTTTCCATTCGGCAACCAAGCCCGCACAGACCGGGTTTTCCAAATATAGATTATCTTCGCATCCAGGTTTTCGGATGACCTCAGCACGGGATCAAACGATTCCGTTTGCCAGACCTTGCCTCGTCGACCCAGCGCTTGATTGATCTTATGAGCTGAGGCCCCTTTGATCGCATCCATGATCTCGGCTATCGAATAAACTTGCGAAGCGAATGCATTTATCAATGGCGTGAATACGAGATGTACGTGGTCCGGCATGACCACTCCCGCATACAGATGGATCTTGATGTCATTATCGTAAACACACGACTCCAGAACGAGCGAGCGCGTCGGCTCAGGTAACCGCCAGCGCAGATGTGTGCAGAATGTCAGAAAATGAGGTTTATCGTCGCGTTGTAAATGCGGAAGCTTGCGCCGATAGAATGCCTTTGGCATAGTCTGCTCGCGTAGGGACAGCCCTCGGCTGTCCGGCTGAGCGGAGCTCAGCGGTGCGCCTCGAATCATATTCCAGAGATGAGGCCATTCAACGCGGAAGTGGTGGTCTGCGAGGGTTCGACCCAATTTGGAACTGCTCGTCGAGCGTCGCCTGAACAGCCGAGGGAGGCTATCCCTACGTGTGCTCGACTCGACAGCCGAGGGCGGCTGTCCCTCCGTAGGCAGTGCGGGATTTTATAATCTTTGAGAAATGGCGACCGCCACCAAGAACATCGAAACCAAGATCGAATCCCTTCGCGAGAGAATCCGCCAGCACGAATACCGCTATTACGTACTCGACGACCCCGAAATCAGCGACGCCGAGTTCGACCGGCTCATGAATGAGCTGAAGGAGCTGGAAGCCGAGCATCCTGAGCTGATCACCCCCGATTCTCCGACTCAGCGTGTCGGCGGCAAGCCACGCGAGGGGTTTGTCAAAGTTCGGCACTCCTCACCCATGTTGTCGCTCGACAATGCGTATACCGAAGAAGAGCTGCGCAACTGGGAGCGGCGGGTCCACGAACTCAGCGGTCGCAAAGACATTGAGTACGTCTGCGAGCTCAAGCTGGACGGCATGTCTCTGGCAGTGCGCTACGAAGAGGGGCAACTGGCGCGCGGCATCACGCGCGGCGATGGCACCACTGGCGAAGACGTCACCGCCAATGTTCGCACAGTGCGTTCGATCCCGTTATCCATCTCGAAAGAGAAGCTGAAGAAGGCCGGAGTTCCGTTGGATTTCGAAGTGCGCGGCGAGATGCTCATGCCCATCGCTGCCTTTAAAAAGATGAACGCAGAGCGCGAGCAGAAAGGCCTCCCGCTGTTCGCCAATCCTCGCAACGCCACTGCTGGTACCGTGCGCCAGCTCGAACCGAGTATCACCGCACAGCGCCGGCTGGATTATTTCTGTTACTCACTGTTGCAAGATGGACGTACGTTTTTCAAGAGGCACTGGGAAACTTTGAATGCGCTTGAAGCCGTGGGTTTCAAAGTGAATCTCCGGCGCGCACTGGCGAAGAATTTCGATGAAGTGTGGGCCTTCATTCAACAATGGGAAGAGAAGCGCGAAGACCTTCCGTATGAAATTGATGGCATCGTCATAAAGGTGGATAGCACCGCGTTGTGGGGCGAATTGGGCTACACCGGAAAGGCCCCGCGCTGGGCGATCGCGTACAAATACGCTGCGCGTTGGGGCATAACCAGAGTTGACGACATTCTGGTTCAAGTTGGCCGTACCGGGAAATTAACTCCAGTTGCTGCTTTGAAACCTGCGCCGATCGGGGGCACGACCGTAAGCCGCGCCACTCTTCACAATATGGATGAAATTGAGCGGCTGGGAGTGAAGATTGGCGATTGGGTGGAAGTCGAGCGCGGCGGCGATGTCATTCCTAAAGTGACTCGTGTGCTCGAGGATAAAGATCACCCTCGTGGGCACAAGTTGTTTCACATGCCGGAGAAGTGTCCCGTTTGCGGAGGCCAGGTCGTCCGCACCGAGGGCGAAGCCGATCATCGCTGCGTGAACGCCAATTGCCCTGCCAAACTTCGCGAGACTATCCTGCACTTCGCATCACGCGGCGTGATGAATATCGATGGATTAGGCGATGCGCTAGTGAATCAGCTCACCGATCGTGGCATGGTTAAAAACGTCGGCGATATCTACAAGATTACAAAATCCGACCTGCTGCAACTCGAGCGCATGGGCGATAAATCTGCACAGAACGTTCTCGACGAAATTGAAAATTCTAAGAAGTTGCCCCTGGAGCGGGTGATCTATGGCCTAGGCATCCGCTTCGTCGGCGAACGTACCGCGCAGTTTTTGGCCGAGCATTTTGGATCTATGGATGCGCTGATGAACGCCAGTGAGCAGGATCTGCTCGAAGTAGACGAAGTCGGACCTCGCATCGCTGAGAGCATCGTAGAGTTCTTCCGCGAACCCAAAAATCGGGAACTCATTAAGCAACTGCGCGAAGCCGGTCTCAAGTTCACAGGTAAGAAGAAAGAGCGTGGCACCAAACTGGCGGGCAAAACATTCGTACTTACAGGAACGCTGGCTCACTACACCCGCGATGAAGCCAAGAAAATGATCGAAGATGCGGGGGGGAAGGTCACGGGGTCGGTCAGCAAGAAGACGGATTTTGTGGTGGCGGGCAGCGATGCGGGTTCGAAGCTGGACAAGGCAAAGGAACTGGGGGTGGAGGTGATTGATGAGAAAGGGATGGAAGAGCTAGTCAGGTAACTAGCAGCAACTGCCGCTATTTCTCTTTACGGTGATACCAGTGCCAATCGATGACAGCCCGCTAGATGCGCTTGAAAAGCAGTTTCAAATGGAAGACTTGTCAGTCTCCCCGGTGACGAAAGCCGTTCTTGTCGTCGTATCGCAAATGACCTTGGGTTGGCCTTTTGACAAGCTGACCCAGTCTCTAAAGGGACGACTTGCAGCAGATTCTCTGGAACGCATCACACCTGTCCAAATTACGATTGTGGAAAAGTTGCTCAGCGCAGCGGCACGACACGGCGATATAGTGTGAATGCTGGACGAGGAAATTCCTGCTTTGGAGAACAAGTCACATGGGCAAGGAAGGGGCAAAGAGAACGGGTAGGCAGTCGAAGAAGTCCGGTAGAAGGCTGGGGCAGCAGGCGAGCGGTTCCCCGCTGTCTTCGCGCTTGGCGACTGAGAAGTTAATGCTCGATGTTCACAGAGTCATGCAGGGGCAGGAGTTCCAAACCATCGAAGAAGCCAACGCGTTTCTCGCAACGCTCGCCGGGCCGGGCTTGAAAGAAGCGTTGAAGAAGGCTCCAGCCCTTTCGTCACAAGAGGAAGCGCAGGAGCTCGCTTATCGCGCCATGGAAGCCACTACCCGCACGCAGGCCCTCACCCTCGCCCAACAAGCGCTCGCCAAGGACCCCGATTGTGTGGATGCTCTCGTGACTGTCGCGGAGGCCGGTGCACGCTGTATCGAGGATCTCATTACGGGTCTGGAGAAAGCCGTCTCGGCCGGCGAACGTTCGCTCGGAGCCCAATGCTTCGAAGAGAACAAGGGCCATTTTTGGGGCATTCCGGAAACGCGGCCTTACATGCGCGCCCGCCAGCAGCTGGCCGACTTACTGCTGGACGCCGGGTGCGTAACCGAGGCAATCAGTCACTTCGAAGCCCTGCTCGAACTCTATCCCAATGACAACCAAGGTGTGCGCGACATTCTGCTGGGCTGTTATCTCCTCGGCGACGATCTGGACGGAGCCCGCCACCTGCTACACGCATACGAGGAAGATGGCAGTGCCGTCTTCAACTGGGGACGAACGCTGGAGCGCGTCCTATCTGGGGACTTTCAAGGCGCTGAGCACGCCCTTAAGCACGCGCGTAAACACAACCGCTTCGTCGAACTCTACCTCACCGGCAAGAAGAAGCCGCCGCGAGCGATGCCGGATTCCTACAGCTTCGGAAGCGAGGAAGAAGCCCTGATTTGCATTGAAAGTATGGGCGAAGCCTGGGCCGCGCATCCCGAAGCGCTGATCTATCTTTTGATGCAGATTGAAGAGGAAACGGACCAACTGCTCCAGAAGCGGCGGGATCATCCAGGCCAGCCGCTGCTGTTCTGAGCCGCTCGACGCCTCTGCTGACTGCGCCACGAAAAGGCTGAGTCTCTGATAGGTTGGATTTTGAGAACCGATTCCAAACCAAGGAGGCTCAGTTTTGACTCGCGTCTGCAGTATTTTCTCCCAGATGTTGCAATTAATTCCGCGCGTGGAGTTCGAGTCGGTGGTACGCAAGTATCAGGCCGAGCGTCACGCGCGCGGATTCAGTAGCTGGGGACAGTTCGTGGCGATGTTGTTTTGCCAGTTGGGTCAGGCCAAGTCCTTGCGAGAGATCTGCGGTGGTCTGGCCGCCAGCGAAGGCAAGTTGCGACATTTGGGAGTGCCCACCGCCCCCAGTCGATCGACCCTGGCCTATGCCAACGAACACCGCCCCTGGCGAGTGTACGAAGCGGTGTTCTACCAGTTGTTGGCGAAGTGTCAGGCCCTGGCCGTCAGCCGCAGCGGCAAGCAGAGGAAGTTTCGGTTCAAAAGCAAACTGCTCAGCCTGGACGCGACGGTGATCGATCTGTGCGCGTCACTGTTTGATTGGGCGCGATTTCGTCAGACCAAGGGAGCCGTGAAGCTGCATCTGCTGCTGGATCACGATGGCTATCTGCCGGAGTACGCGGTTATCACCGAAGGCAAGCGGCACGAGGTGCGGGTGGCGCGGCAGATGCAGTTCACGCCTGGGACAGTGCTGGTGTTTGATCGGGGGTATGCGGATTACATGTGGTTTCGGAGGCTGACGCGACAGCGGGTGTATTTCGTAACCCGGATGAAGGACAACGCGGATTACGGGGTGGTGGAGGAACGGGAGCTGCCGCGGCGCAAAGGGGTGTTGCGGGACCAAGTGATCTTCTTTTATCAACTGGGGCGCGAAGGCAAGGAATGTTTCTTTCGGCGGGTGGAGTTCTGGGACGAGGAACAGGATCGGCTGCTAGTATTTCTGACCAACCAGATGACGTTATCGGCGGCGACCATCGCTGCCATCTACAAGGAAAGGTGGCAGATCGAACTGTTTTTCAAGGCGCTGAAGCAGGCAGTGCGGATCAAGACCTTGGTGGGGACTTCGGCCAATGCTCTGAAGACGCAGATCTGGGCAGGTCTGATTGCGATGCTGTTGATCAAGTATCTGCAGCTGCGCTCGACCTTCAGCTGGTCGCTGTCGAACTTGGTGGCGCTACTGCGTCAGCAGTTGTTTGTCTATCGCGACCTGTGGACTTGGATCGACAACCCTTTCCAGCCGCCACCCCCGCCCGAAGCACTGCCGGAACAGCTTGCTTTCGCTCTGGCATAGGACGAAGTCGCGCAAGCAAAATTGATTTCATAAAGTCGTCGGCCTCCTCTGACCTGAGTACACTTGGTAGCGCTAACGACCGAGGGCTCGGGAGAAAGGAGACCGAACATGTTGATTATAGGCTGTGA
>Ga0070717_10000799_pt1 | contig 20705 bp, 24 predicted proteins | sample LARL113metaG_FD_71366 | JGI IMG/M metagenome (GOLD analysis project Ga0070717, IMG submission 71366) | Corn, switchgrass and miscanthus rhizosphere microbial communities from Kellogg Biological Station, Michigan, USA - LAR L11-3 metaG | ecosystem: Host-associated > Plants > Roots > Rhizosphere ... | reverse complement strand
CCCTCGGGGGCCCTATCGTGGAGGCCGAAATGCTGTTCCTGACCGAGGTTCTGGGGGCCGAGGTGGTCGATGTCCGGCAGCGCCGGAGCGGGCGCGTGAGGGACCTCGCCGTGCGCATCCAGGAGCCCTACCCGGTGGTCACGGGGCTGGTGGTCTCGCGCAGCCGGGAGCTGGTGATTCCGTGGTCGTCGGTACGCGCCATCGCGGGTCGGGAGGTGGCGCTGCGGGTGGCCCGGGACGAGGTCGAGAAGTACCCCGCCTCGCCGGACGAGGTGTGGCTGGCGCGCGACGTGCTGGACAAGCAGATCGTCGACCTCGACGGCCGCCGCGTGGTCCGCGTCAACGACCTCCAGCTGACCGAGGTGCGCGGGGAGCTGCTCCTGGTGGCGGCCGACATCGGGATTCGCGGCATCCTCCGGCGGCTCGGCGTGGAAGGCCTCGGCAAGGCAGTGGCCCACCTCTTCGGCCGCACCCTGCCCATGGTCCTGGTGGCCTGGAACGTGGTCGCGCCGCTCGAGCCCCAGGCCGCCGAGACCGCCTCCGCCGGAGACGAGCTGCGGCTGCGGATCTCGGGCAAGCGGATCGCCAAGCTGCACCCGGCCGACATCGCCGACATCGTCGAGGAGCTCGGCGCCAAGGACCGCAAGGCCGTGTTCGAAGCCCTCGAAGAGGACATCGCCGCCGACACCCTGGAGGAGATGGAGCTCGAGGACCAGGTCTCGGTGATCGAGCACATGGACGCCGAGCGGGCCAGCGAGATCCTGGAGGAGATGCCGCCCGACGAGGTGGCGGACATCCTGGCCGAGATCCCCGAGCACCGAGCGCAAGAGATCCTGGGCCTCATGGAGCGGGAGGAGCGGGACGACGTCCAGGAGCTGCTGGCCTACCGCGAGGACACCGCGGGCGGCCTGATGACGACGGAGTTCGTGGCGGTCAAGGAGGATCTGACCGCCCAGCAGTGCATCGACGAGCTGCGCCGCATGGAACCCGACGCCGAGTCCGTCTATTACGTCTTCGTGGTGGACGACCAGGAGCACCTCCACGGTGTGCTCTCCCTGCGGGACCTGATCGTGGCCCCGCCCGAGAAGCCGATCCGGGAGATCATGATCCGCAACGTGGTGACCGTCCGGCTCGACGCCTCCGTGGAGGAGGTCGCCGCCGTCCTCTCCAAGTACAACCTGCTGGCGGTGCCCGTGGTCGACGCGGAGGACCGCCTCCAGGGCATCGTCACCGTCGACGACGCGCTGGACGAGGTCCTGCCCGATTCCGTGAAGCGCAAGCTTCCAAGGGTCTTCTAGGCAGCCCGGCCGCGTGCTCGGTGGCCTGATCGCCCGCCTCCGCCGCTTCCGGCGGGTCTTCATCCTGCTGGCCGTGATCGGCCCCGGCCTGATCACCTCCAACGCCGACAACGACGCCGGCGGCATCGCCACCTACTCCCAGGCCGGCGCCCAGTTCGGCTACAAGATGCTCTGGCTGCTGCTGCTGATCACGATCAGCCTGGTCGTCACCAACGAGATGGGGGCCCGTATGGGCGTGATCACGGGCAAGGGCCTCGCCGATCTGATCCGGGAACGGTTCGGGGTGCGCGGCACCACGTTCGCCATGGCGCTCCTGATGGTGGCCAACGCCTTCACCACGGTCGCCGAGTTCGCGGGCATCGCCGCGGCCATGGAGCTGTACGGCATCAGCAAGTACATCTCGGTCCCGGTGATGGCCGTCGTCATCTGGCTGCTGGTGGTCCGGGGCAGCTACCCGGTGGTGGAGAAGGTCCTGCTCGCGATCGGCCTCATGTACATCACCTACGTGGTCTCGGGCCTGCTGGTCCACCCCAGCTGGGGAGACGTTCTGCGCGGCAGCGTCGACGTGCCCCACGACGTGGTGGTCTCCAACGCCTATTTCCTGCTCGCCATCGCCTTGATCGGGACCACGGTCACGCCCTGGATGCAGTTCTACCTGCAGGCAGCGGTGGCCGAGAAGGGCATCCCCAACGAGCAGCTCGCCTACAGCCGCATCGACGTCATCGTGGGCGCCTTCGTGACCGACTTCATCGCCTTCTTCATCGTGATCGCCACCGCCGCGACCCTGTATGGCCACCTCAGCCCCGAGCAGCTCTCCAACATGCAGGCAGGTGACTACGCCAAGGCGCTGGGCCCGGTTGCCGGCAACGCCGCCAAGCTGCTCTTCGGCGCCGGCCTGTTCGGGGCCTCGGTGCTGGCCGGCAGCGTGGTCCCGCTCTCGACCAGCTACGCCGTCACGGAAGCCTTCGGTTGGGAGCGAGGCGTCGGCAACCGGTTCTCGGAGGCGCCTGCCTTCTTCGCGATCTTCACCGGGCTGATCGCCTTCGGCGCCGCCGTGGTCCTGATTCCCGGTGTGCCCCTGGTGGGCGTGATCCTGGCCAGCCAGGACGTGAACGGCCTGATCCTGCCCGTGGTCCTGGTCTACATGCTGGTCCTGCTCAACGACCGCCGGGTGATGGGCCGCTACGTGAACGGACCGGTGGCCAACGCGATCGGTGGCTCGACCGTGGTGCTGCTCCTGCTCCTGACCGCCCTCCTGCTTCTGAGCGCGCTCCCCGGCTCACCGCTGGCGGGTTAGGCGGGCACCTCGCCGAGGCGCTCGGCGAGCGCCGCGGGCGTGGCGCGGGCGATCGCCCGCAGGCCCACGTCCTCGATTGCCAGCGAGGCGCAGGCGACCCCCCAGCGCAGAGCGTCGCGCAGGCCCTCCGGCCGGCCGCCCGTGGCCCGCCAGCGGGCCAGCATGCCACCGGCCAGGGTGTCGCCGGCGCCGGTGGTGTCCACCACCGGCCGGCCCGCCACCGCATCCACGTGCTCGACCTCCGCGCCGGCGTAGGCGGTGACCCCCTGGGGACCGTCCTTGAGCACCAGGCCCGCGAGCTTCCAGTGGAGCCGGAACCGGTCCGGGTCCTCGCCGCCGAGCGCCGCGAACTCGGCGTGGTTGCAGAAGAACCAGCCCACTGCCTCCAGGATCCCGGCCACGAACGCCGGCTGGGCGATGGTGTAGGAGAGCATGGCGTCGGCGGCCAGCAGCTCGGCGCCGCGCAGGCCGTCGACGGCCTGGAACTGGCGATCGGGGCGCATCGAGCCCGCGAACGCCCAGCCCGTGAAGCCGGCCGGCGGCTCCGGCGTCCAGGTGTCGTAGATCGAATCCCGGTTGCCGAGGTCGCGGTTGCGGCCGCCCACGTCGCGCGCGCTCCAGCGATAGGTGGGGGAGTCGAGCACCCGCAGGCCGCCCAGGCCGACTCGGCGGCCGGAGAGCACCCGCTCGACCAGGTCCCGGCCGTCGGTGCCGACCGGGGCGAGGATCTCGACCGGCGTGATCAGGGAGGCGGCCAGCGCGAAGTACAGCGCGGAGCCCCCCAGCTCGTCGGTCACCCTGCCGTAGGACCCCTCCAGCGTGTCGAGCGCGATCGACCCGGCCACCAGCAGGTCCGGATTCAAGCCCGGCGCTGCGACCCGCTGAGCTCGGTCACCACGTGGCGGGCGTCCCGCAGCTTCTCCAGGAAGTCGGCAGGGCCCTCGTACACCTGCATCTCCATCCAGCTCAGTCCCAGCTCGCGAGGGTGGTGGGCGTCGCTGCCGGTGGCCGCGACCTTGCCCAGCTCCGCGCAGAGGTCGGCGGCGGCCCGGTTGTCGGCGGGTCGCGACCACGCGTTGTAGGTCTCGATGATGTCGATGCGCGGGGCCAGGGCGACCACGCGGTCGGGCGCGAAGCTGGATCGGAAGCGGTCGAAGGGGTGTGCCAGGTAGGTCAGGCCGCCCTGGGCGTGGATCTCGTCCATCGCCTCCTCCGGCGCCAGCCAGGGCTTGACCTGCTCGCTGATGAAGAGGCCGATCACCTCGCCTTCACGCGTCTTGACCTCCTCACCGGCGATCGCCAGCTCGGGGTGGAGGCGCTGCAGCTCGAAGGCGCCGGCGGCGGTGTTGTGGTCGGTGAGGGCGATCCGGTCGAGGCCGACCTCGCGGCAGCGCGCGACCAGTTCGTCGAGGGTGGTCGAGCTGTCGTGCGAGTAGCGGCTGTGGAGGTGGAGGTCGACCCGCAGGTCGCGCCCCGCGAAGCGGCCGACTTCGCTCAGCGGAAGAGGCGGATGATCTTGGCGGGCTTGCGGGCCTTGACGGACTGTTCCATCAGCGCCTCCTGGGCCCGGTAGACGAACTCCATCACCTGCTCGGGGCGGCGCTCGTGACCGAGCTCGCGCGGCAGCTCAGGATGCGCCTGGCCGAGCACCACCAGCAGCCGCGGCAGCAGCCAGCCGGGAACGATCTTCAGCCGCTGGACCAGGCATTCCTCGAGCCAGAACATGAGCTGGTCGGTCTCTCGCAGCAGGAGTCGCGGCACCTCGCGGTCGCGGACGCGGCGCCGGTGCCAGTACAGGGCCCGCTGCTGCTCGGCCACGGTCCGCTGGATCACCGCCCGACTATAGCAGCCGCATTTGCGCGTTCAGCTAGCTTGCTTTAGACGCCTCGGCGGGGTAGAAGAGCGTCCGCCAGCCGCCGGCGGCGGGCACCAGGTGGACCTGGCGGCGCATGGTCACGTCGCGCCACCCGTGGCGGATGCGATACAGCACGTCGAGCCGGGCCACGTTGCGGTAGGTGCGGTTGCGGTGGCGGTCGGTCCACTCGGGCACGATCTCCGAGCCGCCGACCCGGGCCTCCAGCAGCTCGTACTCGGAGGCCTGGCGCTGCATGCGCTCCACGAACGAATGCCGGCTGCCCCAGGAGCGCTGAGCGTCCTCGGCCAGCATGTCCCACATCACGTCGAAGTCGTGGTCCTGGTGGAGCTTGGCGAACCGCAGCTCAAAGGTGCCGGGCGCGATCGAGGTCGCGTCGGGCGAGCGCAGCGGCGGCGCCTCCGGCGGCCGGGCCGAGACCACGGCCTCCCGCTCCCGCGGCGCCGAGCGCGTGAAGCGCGCGAACTCGTCCGCCGGCCAGGTCGTGAAATGCCCGGCGAGCCAGCCCAGAAAGCGATCCGGGAGGGGTTGGCGGCGGAGCGCTCGAACCAGTGCTTTGATCAGTACACCCCTAGATGTTGTGGGATTTCCACAGACTGTACCCAGAATGTGGATATACTGCAACCGATGTCCCGCGCGGCGTCGCAGCCCGGGCCCTGTACCCTCAGGCGCCGCCGCGCAGCGCCCGCGCAAGCTCGGCTAGCGCTCTGCGGCCCTCCTCGCCGCCGTCGCCATCAGTCGCCAGCGCCGCCTCCAGCAGCTCGCGGATGCGGACGAGCGCTGGGGTGGGAAGCTCCGGCACCGCCGCTCGAGCGCGGTCGATGAGGCCCGGCGTGAGCCGGCCGTCGTAGCCGTGCAGCTGCGGATCCTGGCGCGGCTTTGGGTGACGCGCCGTCAAGCGCTCGTCAGCCGCCGGATCATCGCCAGCACGCCCTCCAGCGGCACCCCTACCGGACAGGCCGCGGCGGCGCTCGCCATCACCGCGGCCGGAGCCTCTCCCACCAGGTCCGAGGCGGCCGCCGGCAAGATCGGGTAATCGCGCAGGTAGGCCGCCGCCAGGTCGGCCGGCCGCAGCCCGGCCACCCGCGCCGCCACCAGCGCGCACAGCCCGCAGTTGATGCAGGCCGACGCGGCCGGCAGCAGCTCTCGCTCGGCCTCGGTCAGCGGGACCAAGTGGTCGGGCGCATACAGCTGCAGGAGCCGGCCCGCGCCGCCGCCCGGTCGCCGGCGCAGCCGCCGCCGCAGCTCGTGGCGCGCGTAAGCGCCCCCCAGCCGGACCAGCGCGCTCGCCCGGCTCACGCACCGTACCCCCGGCGGCCCGCGTAAGCCAGCTCTTCCTGGGCCCAGCCCCGGCGCTCGAGCAGGGGCGAACGGCCCAGCCAGGCTCCGAGCAGGAACTCGCGCGCGGCCTCCCGCTGCTGCGACGCGCTCCAGCCCAGCTCGCGGCCGACGACCTGCGCCGCGCGGTCCACGCAGGCGGCGCCCGCGCAGGGCCCGGCCGCCAGGCCGACGCGGCGGAAGGCGTCGGCCAGCGAGCGCGCCTGCTCCTGGCGAGCGGCATGGGCCAGCTCGGCCTCGGCCAGGTGCTCGCAGCGGCAGGCGATCCGGCCGTGGCGGGCCTCGCCCAGCGCGGCCTCGGCCCGGCAGCCGTGGCGTCGGATGGCGTTCGCCGCGGCCAGCGCGGTGAGCCCGTGCTCGAGCGCCAGCTCGGCCGCGGTCGGGGCGTCGCGCTCGGATCCCGGCAGCGGGAGCTCAGCGGTGCGGCAGCGCGCCTCTACCCCCAGGCGGCGGCAGGCGGCGTCGGCCGTCTCCTCGGCCATCAGCCGGTACATCGAGAGCTTGCCGCCGGTGATGGTGATCAGCCCGGGGGCCTGCGGATGCTGGAAGAGCTCGTGCCGGCGCGACAGGCGGTCCTCATAGGGCCGCCAGTCGTAGAGGGTGGGCCGGATGCCGGTCGTGGCGCGGACCGGGCGCAGATGCTCGATGGCGGGGAAGACCCGGGCCATGGCCTGGAGCAGGTAGTCGACCTCATCGCCCAGCACCTCGACGTCGTCGAGGTCGCCGAAGTAGTCGTCGTCGGTGGTGCCCAGGATGGTGATCGGCCCGTGGGGCACGAGCAGGATGTCGCGGCCATCGATCGCCTCGGTCGAGATCACGAAGTTGGAGAGCCGGCGGTCGTAGACGACGTGTATGCCCTTGGCCGGACGGAGCGGGATGTCCTGGCCCGCCAGAGCGGCCACCTCGGGCGCCCAGGGCCCGGTGGCGTTGACGACCACCCTGGCCCGCGCCTCGACCTCGGTGCCGTCGCGGACGTAATGGACCCCGATCACCTCACGGCCGTCGTGCACCAGCGAGGTCACGCGCGCGTGGTTGAGGGCCCGGGCGCCGTGCTCGACGGCATCCAGCACGTTGGCCCAGGCCAGGCGGTGCGGGTCGACGCCCCATTCCTCGACCGTCACGCCGCCGACCACGTCCGAGGTCAGCCCGGGCTCGATCCGGCGCACCTCGTCGGCCGTCAGGCGCACGTGAGGATGGGCGTGCTTGAGCGGCTGGAAGCGGTCGTAGACCTCCATCACGGTCTCGATGCGCTCGATGCCGTTGGCGTCGTCCGGCAGCACGGGCACCAGGAAGAGGACGCGGTGCACCAGGTGGCGGGCGATGTCGACGATGTGGCCCGCGTCCTCGCAGGAGAGGCGGGTGGTCTCCCAGTCGAACTCCAGGTAGCGGAGGCCGCCGTGGATCATCCAGGTCGAGGACCCGCTGGTGCCGGCGCCCCAGTCGTTCTTCTCGAGCAGGAGCACCGAGACGCCGCGCAGGGCGAGGTCGCGGGCCACCCCGGCGCCGGTGACGCCGCCGCCGATCACCACCACGTCCTGGGTGCTGGGGGCGGCGCTCACCCGAAGCCGGCCTCCAAGCCGGATGGTCCCGCAACTGTCGACAAATCAGCCGCGGCTGCGCCCAACCACCCCTGAAATGTCGACAAATCATGGATCACCAGGAGCCGTGGAGCGTCAGTCCTTCGCCGCGTGCTCCTTCTGGTACTGGTCGATGAGCTGCTTGGCGAGGTGGGTGGGCATCTCGTCATAGTGCGAGAGCTTCATGGTGAAGGTTCCCCGCCCCTGCGTGATCGAGCGCAGGTCGAGGGCGAACTTGAGCATCTCCGACTCCGGGACCTGCGCGCGCACGATCTGCCAGCCGTCGTCGGGCTCGGTGCCGGCGATCTTGCCGCGCTTGGTGTTGAGGTCGGACATGATGTCGCCCAGGTAGCGCTCCGGCACCTTGACCTCGACGTCCATTACCGGCTCCAGGATCACCGGCGAGGCCTCCACCGCGGCTTTGCGGATGGCCATCGAGCCCGCGATCTGGAAGGCCATGTCGGAGGAGTCCACGGTGTGGAACTTGCCGTCCAGCAGCGACACCGTGATGTCCTCCATGGGGTAGCCGGCGACCACGCCCTTGGCCATGGTGTCGACGATGCCCTTCTGCACCGAGGGCCGGAAGTTCTGCGGGATGGAGCCCCCGAAGATCTTGTCCTGCCAGATGAAGCCGGCGCCCCGCTCCGAGGGGGCGACCTCGATCGTGCAGATCGCGTACTGGCCGTGGCCGCCCGACTGCTTCACGTGGCGCCCCTCGGCCCTGGCGGTGCCCGCCAGCGTCTCCTTGTAGGCCACGCGCGGGGTCTCGGTGGCGGCCTCGACGCCGTACTTGCGGCGCAGCTTCTCGAGGATCACGTCGAGGTGCACGTCGCCCATGCCCGCGATCACCAGCTGGTGGGTGACCTCGACCCGCTCGATGTGCAGCGTGGGGTCCTCCTCGGCCAGCCGGGCCAGCCCGACCCCGATCTTCTCCTCGTCGCCGCGGGCCTTGGGCATGATGGCCACCGAGAACACGGGCGTCGGCAGCGCCAGCCCCGGCAGCTCGGAAGTGCCCTTGTCGCCCAGGGTGTCACCGGTCACCGTGTGCTGGAGCTTGGCCACGCCGCCGATGTCGCCCGCACACACCTCCGGGGTGTTGACGTGCTCCTTGCCGCGCGGGAAGAAGAGCGTCCCCACCCGCTCGTCGCCGGCGCGGACGTTGTTGACGTGGGTGTCGGACTTGAGGCACCCGGCGACCACCTTGAAGTAGTTGACGCGGCCCACGAAGGGGTCGGCGGCGGTGCCGAAGACGAAGGCCTGGGCGGGCTGGGAGGGGTCGCCCTCGGCCGGCGGCAGCAGGTCGCAGATCGCCGACAGCAGCGTGCGCACGCCCAGCAGCTTGGTGGCCGAGGCGCACACCACGGGGATGACCTTCATGGCCACGATGCCCTCGCGGAGGCCGCGCTGGACCTCCTCGTCGTTGAGGGTGCCCTCCTCCAGGTACTTCTCGAGCAGCTCGTCGTCGCCTTCGGCGGCGGCCTCGACCAGCTGCTCGCGCCGCGCCTCCACCACCGCCTTCATGTCGGCCGGGATCTCCGCCTCGGCGCCCTTGCCGTCGGGCTGCGTGACGAACGCCTTCATGTGCAGGAGGTCCACGACGCCCTGGAACTTGGCCTCGGAGCCGATCGGGATGTGCATGGCGACCGGCTTGGGATTGAGGGTGGCGCGCATGGCGTCCAGGGCGCCGAAGAAGTCGGAGTTCTCCTTGTCCAGCTTGTTGATCACCACCAGGCGCGGCTTGCGGGCTCGGTTGAGCTGCTCCCAGGAGACCTCGGTGCCCACCGACAGGTTGGGGTTCGCCGCGACCACCACCAGGGCGCCCTCGGCGGCCCGCAGGCCGGCCGCGACCTGGCCCGAGAAGTCGAAGAAGCCGGGCGCGTCCAGGATGTTGACCTTGAAGCCGTTGTGCTCGACATGCGCCAGCCCGAGGTTGATCGAGATGGTGCGCTTCTGCTCCTCGGGCTCGAAGTCGAGGGCGGCAGTGCCCTGGTCGGTGGCGCCCATCCGGGTGAGGGCGCCGGTGGCGAAGAGCATGGCCTCGGCAAGCGTGGTCTTGCCCTCGTGCGAATGCCCGACCATGACCACGTTCCGGATCTTGTCCGGGCCGTACTTCGGCACGATCGTTAAGTCTAGGGAGCGTCGAGGGCGCGAGACCGCGGGCTCCGCGGGTACGATTGGGGACGCTCAAATGGCCACCACCAAGAAGACCGCCACGCTCGACGAGGTCCTGGCCGCGATCGAGGCGGCCCGCGACAAGGTCATGGCCGACGAGGTCAAGTCGCTGACCAAGCTCGGCATCCCCAAGGCCATGGCCTACCAGATGATCGCCAGCCGCTTCCATCAGAAGGTCGGTGGCCACGAGGAGGCGGAGCCCGACCCCTTCGAGTCGACCAGCACCTCCTGGGAAGAAATTACCTAGCGCTGATCTGAGTTGGACCGCGCCCGGCGCTTCGCCCGGCTGCTCTCCATCCTCGCCGCCGTGATCCGCGAGCCAGGCCTGTCGCCTGCCCGCCTGGCGGCCCGCGCCGGTGTCTCCGAGCGCACCCTGCGTCGCGACCTGGCGCGCCTGCGCCACTTCGGCTACACCGTGACCTGGAGCCGGGGCTACGAGGTCCAGGAACGGTTCGGCTTCGAGGGCGGCGGCGGGGCCCGATCCCTGGCCGCGGTCTACGAGCAGCAGGTACGCCTGCTGCGCTCCGAGCTGCCGGCGCTGGCGGGCCAGGTGGAGGCGGACGTGGAGGCGGAGGCGCCGGCGGCGGTGGCTTCGCTGTTCGCGGGAGCCATATCCCGGCGGCTACGATCCCGGAGATGAGCGAGAAGCCTCTGCTGCTCGTCGCCCCTGGCCAGGGCGACGCCGACTGGCTCTATGCCTGCGGCTTCGATGTCGACAACGCGCTCTTCTTCGAGTTCGGCTCCAACGACCGGCTGCTGGTGGTGCCCGAGCTGGAGTTCGAGCGGGCCAAGGCCGAGGCGCGCATGAGCAAGGTGGTCGACCGCCGCCAGGTGGGCTGGGTGGAGTCGAAGGACTCCATGGCGGCCTGGTCGGCGGTGGCCGCGCACGTGCTCAGCCAACGCGGCGTCAACGCCGTCCGCATCTCGCCGCACCTTCCGGTCGGCCATTACGACGCGCTCCAGAAGGCGGGCGTGGCGATGGAGATCGAGCGTGAGCTCTTCCGAGAGCGGCGGCGGCGCAAGTCGCGCGAGGAGGCGAGCTTCATCCACGCCGCGCAGCACGCGGCCGAGGCCGCCACCGCGGAGGTGATCGCGCACCTGGCCGTCGCCGAGATCAAGGACGGGCTGCTCTGGCTGGACGGGCGGCCGCTCACCTCGCAGCGGCTGATGGCGCGCGCAGAGGCGACCCTGGCCGAGATCGGCTACACGGGCAGCCAGCTGATCGTCGCCGGCGCGCCCCAGAACGCCATGCCTCACTACCGGGGCGAGGGCCAGCTGCGCCCTCACGGGCCGATCATCATCGACATCTTCCCGCGTGGCATGACCAGCGGCTACCGGGGCGATCTCACCCGCACGGTGGTGGTGGGCGACGTCTCCGAGCAGGTCCGAGCGATGTGGGAGGCGAGCGTGGCCGCCATGGAGGCCGCGATCGCCATGATCAAGGCGGGCGTGAACGGGCGCGATGTGCACCTGGCGGCCTGCCAGGTCCTGGTCGAGCGCGGGTACGGGACCTATACCAAGGGCTTCGAGGGCAAGCTCGACGGGCCGCGCATGACCCACTCGCTCGGGCACGGGGTCGGCCTGGACGTGCACGAGGCGCCCAGCCTGCGCGACCTCGACTACCCCCTGCTGGCGGGCGACGTGGTGACCGTGGAGCCCGGGCTCTACCTGGCCGGCGTGGGGGGCGTTCGGGTCGAGGACACCGGCCTGGTCACGGCCGACGGCTTCCAGAACTTCACGACCCTGCCCAAGAGCCTCGACCCCAAGGCCTACCTCTAAATCATTGTAAACCCCCGATTGACGGGCTAAGATCGCTCCCGATGTCTGAAGACACGATGGGCGATCGGATCCGCAGGCGGCGCATGGAGCTCGGCATGAGCCTGGCCAAGGTGGCTGGGGCCGACTTCAGCCGGGCCTACCTCAACCAGATCGAGCTGGGCAAGACCCAGCCCTCCACCCGCATCCTGCGCGTGGTCGCCGACCGCCTGGGCTCCCGGGTCGAATACCTCCTCGACGGCTCCATGCCCACGCTGGATCGCGAGATCGCGCTGGAGCGGGCCCGGGTGGCCCTGCTGCGCGGGCGCCCGCGGGACGCCGTCGCCGACCTCGAGGCCGCGGTCGACTCCCGGGAGTGGCCGCTGGGCGCCGACGCCCGCCTGACCATGGCCGAAGCCCTGCTGGCGCTGGGTCGCGGCCAGCAGGCGGCGGCGCTGCTGGACCAGGAGGAGGAGCTGATCAGGGCCCGCGGCGACCGCACCCGCCAGCGCCGGCTGCGCGCGATCCGGGCCGGCCGCGCCTTCCGGCCCAGCGCGGCCGAGTGGCTCAACGAGGCGGAGAAGGCGCTCGAGGAAGGCCGCCCCTCGGCGGCCCTCGAGTTCTACCGGGCCGCCCGGATCCTGCTCACAGGCCCGAGGGCCAGGTATAAGAGGGCGGAGGATCCACGGTCGGAGGCGTGATCTCGAGCACGATCTGCTCGTGGGCCTTGAGGGGCACCTTGCGCGGGTCGGTGCCGTCCGGCTGCACCTTGCCGTCGATGAAGACCAGCAGCTTCTGGTCGCCGGTCAGCGTGATGTCGGCAACCTGGGTCTTGCTCAGCGGCTTGTTCATGACGTTGAAGAAGTCGCCCAGCGTGAAGGTGTGATTGGCCTCGGCCTTGGGAGCCTCGATGTGAATCACGCCCGTGGTGTCGTGCGTGTGCAGCCAGTAGAAGCAGTTGGACTGGATGCCGATGTTGGCGGGCAGGTTGAGCTCGTTCCCCTCGTAAAGGATCGCGAGGTGAGCGTGGTAGTGGGTGGCCAGCTGCTCGCCGCTCTCGCAGCTGACGTTCGCCACCTTGCGGGCGCCGCTGCCCTGGTTGGTGACGATGGCGTAGACGACCGCGATGACCACCAGCAGGAGCACGACGGCCGCTCCGACCGGGAGGATCGGGATGTTGTTCGTCGAGCGAGCGGCGGTGCGCCGGTGCTGGCCGGCCCGGGCCGGCGGCACGCGACCGGCGGCCTGCTTGCGCTTGGTCTTGGACGTGTGGGGTCTCCTGGCTGAGGAAATGAGGACCATCGGAGGGCCGGCAGCCCGACTGATAGAATACCGGGTGCCTCGAGAGACCCTCCGAGCGCATCCCCCTCTGGTCCCTGCCCGATGCCACCGCCTGCACCGGCTGCCGGGACCAACCACCCACAGAGGAGGCGGCTTTTGCTGCGCGACTACGAAATTCTCTTCATCGTCCGGCCGGACCTCGACGAGGAACAGCTGGGCGCGGCCGTGAAGACGGTCGAGACCCTGATCGCCAACCTCGACGGCGAGCACCAGAAGACCGACGTCTGGGGCCGGCGCCGGCTGGCCTACGAGGTCGACCACCTGCGCGAGGGCCAGTTCGTGCTCACCGACTTCCGCCTCGACCCCGCGCGGGTACCGGAGATGGAGGCGACCCTGAAGATCTCGGAGCCGGTCTTCAGGCACCTGGTGGTGCGCAAGCCGGAGAAGGTGAGCGCGCCGGCGCGCGCGGCCGCCGCCCCGCCGGCAGCGGCGGAGCCCGAGGCGGCCCCGGTGGAAGAGCCCGCGGCCACCACGGCCGCGGTTGCGGAGGAGGCGCCGGCCACCACGGCCGGGGCAGATGAGGAGGACGAGGCATGAGCAGCTTGAACCGAGCGGAGCTGATCGGGCGCCTGACGCGCGATCCCGAGATGCGCTACACGCCTTCCGGCCAACCGGTCACGTCCTTCTCGATCGCCACCAACCGGTATGCGTCGGGCCCCGAGGGCGAGAAGAAGGAGTACACCGACTACCACAACATCGTCTGCTGGAACATCGGCCGCCGGAACCTGGCCGAGGTCGTGGCCCAGTACCTGAAGAAGGGCTCGCAAGTCTATGTCGAGGGCCGCATCCAGACCCGCTCCTGGGAGGGCCAGGACGGGCAGAAGCGCAAGGCCACCGAGATCGTGGCCAACGACGTCCAGTTCCTCGACAGCCGCGGCGGTGGCGAGGGCGGCGGCGGTGGCGGCTACGAGCGGCCCGCGCGCCCGTCGAGTGGCAGCCAGGGCGGCGACGAGATGCCGCCGATCGAAGAGTCCCACGCCCGCGACGTCGACCCCGACGACATCCCGTTTTAGGAGTTACTGATGGCAGTTCGCATGAGAGAAGGCAAGCCCAAGCGGTCGAGCCGCAAGGTCTGCCAGTTCTGCGTCGAGAAGACCGACTACATCGATTACAAGGAGGTCGGACGGCTGCGCCGGTTCGTGTCCGAGCGCGGCAAGATCCTCCCCCGGCGGCTCACCGGCACCTGCGCCAAGCACCAGCGGCCGCTGACCACCGCGCTCAAGCGGGCGCGGGCGATCGCCCTGCTGCCCTACGCGGCGGACGTCTCTCGCTGAACCCCTTGCAGGAGGCCAAATGATCTTCCAGCCCCAGCTCCGCATCCCCGGCCCGGCTCCGCTGCCCGAGCGCGTGGTCCGGGCCATGAGCCAGCCCATGATCGACCACCGCGGGCCCGAGTTCGCGGCCCTGCTGGCGGAGGTGGTAGGGGGCGCCAAGTCGGTGTTCGGCACCGACAGCGAGGTGGTCGTGATGTCCAGCTCGGGCACCGGCGGACTGGAGTCGGCGATCGTCAACCTGGTCTCCCCGGGCGACCGCGTCCTGGCCGCCATCTGCGGCAACTTCGGCGAGCGCTTCGCCGAGATCGCGACCACCTACGGCGCCGACGTCATCCGGCACGCGGTCGAGTGGGGACAGCCCGTCGACCCCGACGACCTCCGCCGGCTGCTGGCCTCGCACCCCGAGGTCGAGCTCGTCCTGCTCACCCACAACGAGACCTCGACCGGGCTCACCAACGACCTCGAGGCGCTGGTGGCGGTGGTCCGGGAGGCGGGCCGGATGTCGGTCGTGGACGGCGTCTCCAGCGTCAGCTCGATGCCCGTAGAGGTGGACCGGATCGGCGCTGACGTGGTGGTGAGCGGCAGCCAGAAGGGCTGGATGGCCCCGCCCGGCATCGCCTTCGCGGCCGTCAGCCAGGCCGCCTGGGAGCGGGCGGAGAGGGCGAAGGCGCCACGCTTCTACTTCGACTGGGCCCAGCATCGGAAGTTCGCCGCCAAGGGCGCAACCCCCTGGACCCCGGCCGTCTCGGTTCTCTTCGGGGTCCGTGAGGGCATCCGCATGCTCCTCGAGGAAGGCCTTGGCAACGCTTATGCGCGGCACCGCCGCTGCGCCGACGCGGTGGCCGCCGGCCTGCAGGGGATGGGCTTCACACTCTTCGCCGCCGAGGGCTACCGATCGGCCACGGTCACGGCGGCCGTCCCGCCCGCCGACCTCGACGTCAAGGCCTACCGCAAGCTGCTGCGCGAGAGGTTCGGAGTCGTGATCGCCGGGGGCCAGGGCAAGCTGGAAGGGCGCCTGGTCCGGGTCGGCCACCTCGGGTACGTGACCGAGGGCGACATGGTGCAGGTCCTCTGGGCCCTGGAGCAGGCGCTGGAGGAGCTCGACATCCGGGCCAACGAAGGCGCCGGCGTCAGCGCCGCGGTTGCGTCATTGAACCAAGCGGCAGCGGCCGTTCCCGCCTAGCGCGGCGCTTGCCCCGCATCCTTCACCCCACGAAACCTGCGGTTTCGCGGGGGCCCCGAATATTGGTAGCGGATCCCCTGGCCGAGGACGGCGTCACGCGCCTGCGCGAGCTGGGCGAGGTCGAGGTCCATACCAAGCAGAGCGAGGACCAGCTGGTCGAGCTGGTCCCCCTGTATGACGCGCTGGTCGTGCGCAGCGAGACCAAGGTGACGGCCCGCGTGCTGGAGGCGGGCCGCCGCCTCAAGGTCGTCGGCCGGGCCGGCGTGGGCGTGGACAACATCGACGTCCAGGCGGCCACGGCCAGGGGGATCCTGGTCGTCAACGCGCCGCGCGGCAACATCATCGCCGCTGCCGAGCACACCATCGGCCTGCTCTTCGCGCTGGCGCGCAACATCCCCCAGGCCGACGCCTCGGTAAAGCGCGGCGAGTGGACCCGCGGCCGGTTCACGGGCGTCGAGGTTCGCGGCAAGGTACTGGGGCTGGTCGGGCTGGGGAACATCGGGTCCGAGGTCGCCAAGCGGGCCCAGGGGCTGGAGATGGAGGTCATCGCCTACGACCCGGCGGTGCCGCCCGAGCGCGCCGAGCAGTTCAACGTGCGCCTGGTCGACCTCGACCAGCTGCTGCGCAGCGCCGACTTCATCAGCGTCCACGCGCCCCTGATCGACGCCACCCGCAACCTCATCAACGAGCGCGCTCTAGCGCTCGTGAAATCAAGCGCGCGGTTGATCAACGCCGCTCGCGGCGGCATCGTGGACGAGGCGGCGCTCCATGACGCCCTGGCGTCAGGGCGCCTGGCCGGTGCGGCCTGCGACGTCTTCCTGCAGGAGCCCCTCGGGGCCAGCCCTCTGCTCGAGCTGCCCAACTTCATCGCCACCCCCCACGTCGCCGCCTCCACCGTCGAGGCCCAGACCTCGGTCGCCTTCGACGTGGCCGAGGAGGTGGGCGCGGTGCTGGCGGGGGAGCTGCCCCGCTACGCCGTCAACGCGCCCTCGCTGCCGCCCGAGGAGCTGGCCTTCCTGCGCCCTTATGCCGACCTCGCGGAGCGCATGGCCTCGCTTCACCTGCAGCTGGTGTCCGAGCGCGTCTCGGCGCTGGAGATCGAGTGCGCCGGCGAGCTGGCCGAGCACGACACCTCACTGATCACCGCCTGGGCGGTGCGCGGGATCGTGCAGCCCTTCGTCGAGAGCCGGGTCAACGCCGTCAACGCACGGCTGGTGGCCGCCGGCCGCGGCCTGCAGCTGGTCGAGCGCCGGATCCCGCGCGCGGGCGCCTATCCGAGCTCGCTGGCGCTGCGCATAGACGGCGACGAGATCGAGGGCACCGTCCTGCTCGGCGAGCCGCGCCTCACCCGGATCGGCGCCTTCCGCGTCGACCTGGCGCCGGAGGGCCGCTTCCTGGTCTCGCGGCACGAGGACCGCCCCGGCGTGGTCGGCCGCATCGGGACCATCCTGGGCGAGAACGACATCAACATCGCCTCCATGCAGGTGGGGCGGGACGCGCCCCGCGGCCAGGCCATGATGATCCTGGCCGTCGACGACGTGGTCGACGCCAAGGTGCTCGGCCTGCTGCGGGGGGTGTTCGGGATGTCGGACCTGCGCTACGTCGAGCTGGGCGCCCAGGGCGATGGCTGACCTCCGCGCCTTCCCCGGGCTGCGCTACGACCCCGCTCGGGTCGGCGACCTGGGGCGGGTGGTGTCGCCGCCCTACGACGTGATTCCCGAGGAGCAGCTCGACGACTATCGCGGCCGCTCGCCCTGGAACGTGGTTCGCCTGATCCGGCCCGGCTCCGACTACCAGTCGGCCGCGCGCCTGCTGGAGGCCTGGCAGCGCGCGCAAGTGCTGCGCCGGGACCCGCCCAGCATGTACCTGCACGAGGTCCGCTTCGAGGGCCGCCGGCGGTGGGACCTGGTGGCCGCCCTGCGCCTGCAGCCCTACTCGGACCGCGTCGTCCTGCCGCACGAGCTCACCCATCGCGGGCCCAAGGAGGACCGGCTAGCGCTGATGCGGGCCACGGGCGCGGCGCTAGAGCCGCTCTGGTTTCTGTACGAAGGCGCCGGCACCGCGCTCCCCCGGTTGCTGGAGGCGGCGGTCGAGACGCGGCCGGCGGCCGAGTTCGAGTTCCCCTCCGGCGAGCAGCACCGCCTCTGGGTCATCGAGGCCCCGGAATGGCACCGGCAGGTGACGGGCGCGCTGGCGGCGATGCCGGTGCTGATCGCCGACGGCCACCACCGCTACGAGACCACGCTGGCCTTCTCCGAGGAGCTGGACGGAGGTCCCGACGCGGCCTCTCGCTTCACGCCCGCCGTGCTCACCGACCTCGACGACCCCGGCCTGCTCGTCCTGCCCACCCACCGGCTGCTGCGCACTGGCGTGGCGGTGACGGGCGGCGAGGAGGTGGGCTCTATGGACGAGATGCTGAAGGCGCTGGATGGCCGGGTGGCGGCCGGCGTCTACGGCGGGGGCAGGTTCCAGGTCCTGGAGCTGGAGGGGGAGGTGCCGGTGGTCGAGCTGCACCGGCAGGTGGTCGACAACATCCTGGGCCGCAAGAGCGCGGAGGAGAACCTCTATTACACGCGCGACCCCGCCGAGGCCGTGCGCAATGTAGACGATGGGCGCGCGGTCTCCGCGTTCTTCCTGCCCAAGCCCGACCTGGCCGTGGTTTTGCGCCAGGCGCGCGCGGGTATGACGTTCCCGCAGAAGACGACCTACTTTCATCCCAAGCCGCCTTCGGGGATGGTCTTCCACACTCTCGACGCCGATCGAAGCCTATAAAGAGAAGCCAGATGCCCATCTACGGATACCGATGCACCCAATGCGGCCACGAGCTGGAAGCGTTCCAGAACATGTCCGACCCGCCGATGCGCGTGTGTCCCGAATGCATGGGACCGCTGCAGAAGATGCTCTACCCGGTGGGGGTCGTCTTCAAGGGCAGCGGCTTCTACAGCACCGACTACAACAAGGGCGGCGGGAAGGCCTCCCCGAACGGGACGTCGGAGAGCGCGAAGTCGGAGAGCGCGAAGTCGGATACCAAGCCCGACTCCAAGCCTGATGCGCCCAAGCCCAAGTCGCCGGAGAAGACGGACTAACATCGAAGTCGTGGGCTCGGTCGCACCGGTGACGGACGCCGAGTTCCAGGGCAAGGTCCTGGAGTCCGAGCAGCCGGTCCTGGTCGACTTCTGGGCCGCCTGGTGCGCCCCCTGCCGGATGATCGCGCCCGTCGTCGACGAGCTGCAGATCGAGCTCGGCGCGAAGGTGCGCATCTTCAAGATGGACATCGACGCCAACCCCCAGACGCCGATGCAGCTCGGCATCCTGTCCATCCCCACCCTGATCATCTTCAAAGGCGGGCGGCCCGCCGATCGCATGATCGGCTACCGCTCAAACCTCAAGGCCGACCTCAAGCAGAAGTTGGAGGCGCTGGTCTAGCCCCCTTACAGGGGGGCTTCGAGCTACTGCGCGCTGAAGATGACGGCCGCGCGCAGCGCGAGCACGCCGATCAGCACCACGGCGGCCGTCAGCGCCGCGCTGGCCCGCAGCGTGCGGGCGCCTGCCACGGCACCGGAGCCGGCCTGGATCCGCGCGTCGCGGCCGCCCAGCCCGCGCAGTGGGAAGGCGAGGCTGGCGATCGCCACCAGCCAGAGCAGCGTCCAGGGCATGCGCAGCGCCGTGCCCAGGGTCCCCGCGATTGCGATGGTCACGAAGAAGACCACCAGCAGCACCACCTCGAGCGCCGCGAAGTAGGCGTCGGCGCGGTCCAGTCCCTCCATGTCGGTGTCGCCAGGACGCTCGGCCCGGCCTGCCAGGAGACCGATCGCGGCCGCGGCGCCGCTCATCCCGGAGGCCAGGAAGAGGCCTCCCAGCGCCGGGGTGTCACTCCAGACCGGCTGGTTGGAGACGCTGAGGAGGACGCCCGTATAGCCGGCCACGAAGAGCGCGAAGAGGCTGCCGATGACCGCGAAGGCCGTGCCCAGGGAGCCGCCCAGGAGGGTGCGCGCCGGCCGCGACCAGCCGGCGTTGAGCTCGGCCAGGAAGGAGACCAGGCTGAAGAAGCCGAAGATCAGCAGCGCCCAGACGCCCAGCGACATCGGCGTCGCCGTGTTGAGGTTGAGGCCGAGGCCGCCCGGCGAGGTGTCGACCATCATGTGCCAGAAGCGCAGGGGCTGGCCGAGGTCGACGGTCAGGAAGATCGGGCAGACCAGCACACACAGAAAGGCGAGCAGGTAGCCGGTGTGCGCGATCGGAGAGCTGCGGCCGCCGCGCAGGCGGACGATGGTGGCGATCACGTAGGCCCCGCCCGCGAGGCCGGCGAAAAAGAAGTAGAGCAGGATCCAGGCGCCCCAGGCCGGCGGCCGCGCGAAGTGCTCGGCGAGCAGCATCAGCCCTTCCTGCCCCGGCGGCGGCCCCGGCCGCGTCCATGCGTGGGCGTCTCAGGGGCCGGCTCGACCGCTGCGGGCTCGACGGCGGCCGGCGCGGACGCGACCGGTTCGGTCTCCGGGACCGGGCGCGGCGAGGGCTCGGTCCGGCGGCGCAACGCGACCAGGCCGGCGATCACGGCGACCGCGGCGGTGAGGAGCGTGCCCAGGTAGCCGAACAGGTTGTTGCGGGCGGGCAGCACCGAGTTGGCGGCATTGGGCAGCGCATAGGTCTCGGGTTTGTCCATGAGCAGGAAGAAGGCGTTGAGCCCGCCGTAGACCAAATCGTCGGCGCCGTAGAGCTGGGCGTTGGGTGCGCCCCCGGCCTTCACGGCGTCCAGCCGCTTGGCCGCCACCGCGTGCATGTCGTCGAGCTTCCCGAACTGGATCGACTGCGTCGGGCACGCCTTGGCGCAGGCGGGCATCAGGTTGTTCTGCAGGCGGTCGTAGCAGAGCGTGCACTTCCGGGCGGTGCCGGTGCTGCTGCTGAAGCCGATCACCGAGTACGGGCACGCGGAGATGCAGTTGCGGCAGCCGTTGCACACGTCCTGCTGAATGAAGACGGTGTCGAACTCGGTCCTGATGATGGCGCCGGTCGGGCAGACCTGCATGCAGGAGGCGTGCGTGCAGTGCTTGCATACGTCGGACATCATCAGCCAGGCCTGGCCGTTGCCGATCGAGGTGGCGGCGTCCGGCACCTGCTCGATGAACTTCACGTGTCGCCAGTGCTCGGAGTCGAGCTGGCCGGTGTTGTCGAAGCTGTCGGCCAGGAAGACGCTGTTATCCGCCTGGAGGCCGTTCCACTCCTTGCAGGCGACCTCGCAGGCCTTGCAGCCGATGCAGATGCTGGTGTCGGTGAAGAAGCCGTACTTCTCGCCGGGCGTGATGCTCAGCGCCATGGGTCTAGAGCCCCACCAGGTTGGGAACCAGCTTGGCCAGTCCCCGGTCCCTGGCGTAGAGGTCGAGCGGCGTCATCGCCAGCTCGTCGACCAGCGGCACCGCGGCCGCGTCCCGCCGCAGATCGACGTGAAGCAGGTAGGTGTTGCACGTTTTACATCCCTCGACCGCGACCTGTGGAAAGCGGTCGTTCTCGCCGTACACCGGAAGCTGCGAGCCCCGGGTCTCGCCGCAGCCCGCGCAGGTCATGCGGGTGTGGCCCCAGCCGCCGTGGCAGCGCGCGCAGAG
>Ga0070717_10000796_pt1 | contig 20732 bp, 14 predicted proteins | sample LARL113metaG_FD_71366 | JGI IMG/M metagenome (GOLD analysis project Ga0070717, IMG submission 71366) | Corn, switchgrass and miscanthus rhizosphere microbial communities from Kellogg Biological Station, Michigan, USA - LAR L11-3 metaG | ecosystem: Host-associated > Plants > Roots > Rhizosphere ... | reverse complement strand
GGGCGGCTCGCTTAGCGGAAGCGACAACTCTGATTGTTTCTTTTTCTCCGCACAGAATAATGGGACTCTCTCCGTTGAAGTCACCGCTCTGGACGAATCCCGCGCCATCACCGAAAGCAAAGCCCAGCCCGTGATCGGCATGTGGGGGTTGGCTGATCCCGGAACTTTTCCGGCTCCAGCCAACAAGCCATTGGCATTCAACACCCTGACGTTCGGCATGACGCGACTCGACGCAATTTTGCAAGCCGCAACCAGCTTCCGGCTGGGAATTTTCGATTACCGCGACGATGGTCGCCCAGATTACGACTATCGCGCCCGAGTCTTTTATGCCGACAACGTAACTCCAGTCCGCGCCAGCGTAGCTGGAGGCACACCGCTCACCGTGCAAGGCGTGGGATTTCGCGCGAACACTGTTGCCGTTGTCGGAACTCTCAATGCAGCAGTGCTCGCGGCTTCCGCGAATCAGGTGATTCTCACCGCCCCGGCGATGGCAGACGGAGTACAGAATGTCGCGTTAGCCGATCCCGCAACGGGATCATCCTCCGCCATGGCGAATGTCCTCACTTACGGAGCAGGCCCAACCGACACGATCAAGCTGGTCGCAGGATCAAACCCGGCAACTCCAGTCGGCGGCGAAGCGGCGAACCCAATCCGAGTGAAAGTACTCGCCGCCGATGGAGTTACGCCCGTGAGCGGCACCAGCGTATTCTTCACTGCCACGCCAGCCGTTTCGTTTTCCGCATGCAACGGCGCTGGCAGTTGCACTGTTCTCACCGATCAAAGTGGGCAAGCTTCCACACGCGTGACCCCGCTTACTGCTGGAACGATCAGCATTAGCGCAGTGCTCGCGCCAGCCTCGTATTCGAATCCGCAATCGGCGCAAACCACGCTGCTGGCCACATCAAGTTCCCTGGACATCTCCGTTCCCTCGCCATTTGCCTGGATCGCTCAAGGCGCAACCCTCGACATGCCTTTAACGGCGCGGGTGCTCTCCAACGGTTCGCCCGTTGGCGGCAGCACGGTAACTTTCCAGGTCATGAAGGGATCGGCCACGCTCAATCCCGCAAATCCGACGACCAACGCCAACGGGTACGCCACCACCACCCTTCCATCCCAGCTCTCGGCGGAGATTTGCAGGTCAGCGCCTGCGTGCAACCGGGCGGCAAGCCTTGCCAGAGCTTCTCCGCAGTTGCTGTGCCAGCTTCGTCACTCAAGCTGGAAGCCGTATCGGGGGGAAATCAGGCGTCGACCGTGGGCCGGAACTTTCAGCCCGTTATCGTCCGCGTAATTGATTCGTCGACTCCTCCCAACCCCGTGCTTGGCGCGCTCGTATCCTGCCAGGAGGTCGTATTTCGTTTGGCACCATCCCCACCAGTGATCTCGATCGGAGGAATTGTCATTAGTCCGAATCCAGCACCGCTGATCATCGCATCGTCACACGGGTCACTTTTGTCCGATCGCTCCGGAGTCGGGAATATTCAGCCTTCCACTGGAGGCGCGCAAGGCGCTGTTGAAGTTCAAGGCAGCGCCTCCGCTGAGACCGGCTCGGTCCCATTCCAGTTGCAGTCATTTTGGCCGCTAAACCCGCAGGTAAGCGCGGAGCGGCGGACCTACAAGTCTTTTCCGGATCGAAGGGACACTCGATGATCTGTCCCTCGTGCACGGGCCGCCTGTTTCTTCCGAACAAAGCAGCTTCTCTCGGGACGCGAACTTTCCCGGCAACTCCTGAGTTTTCATCGCATCTAATTTTGTAGGCAGAACTGCAGCTCTCCTGTATCCCGCCCCCTGAGCGGAGAGGGCATGGATGCGGGAGGGCAGCAGTGTTGCGCTTCATTACACTAACCCCTATGAAATTCAAGTCGCGTTTCGCGTCGCTCTTGGCCACTACTGTCATCTTTCCTGCGTTGCAAGCACTGGCTCAGGAAGGACCGCTTGATCCCGCCCAGCCCAAGGGGATTACGGCGGACGAGGTCATTCAACGATTCGCCGCGAAAGAAAAGGAATTCAAGGCAGCCCTGGATTTGTATGCCTATCGCCAAACAGTAAAAGTGCAGACCGTCGACGGCGACACTATAGACGGCGAATATGCACAAACTTTTGACGTCACTTTTGACGATCAGGGCCACAAAGTCAAAACGGTCGTTTACGCCCCCGAATCTTCGCTTCAGCGCATCTCGATGACGCAAGAAGATGTCGATGACATCGAGAATCGCTTGCCATTCGTCCTTACCAGCGATGAAATTCCCGAGTACGACATTCTCTACGCTGGCCAGCAGCAGGAAGACGAACTGCACTGCTACGTGTTCGATATCGCTCCAAAGAAAATCGAAGGCAAGAAGCGTTACTTTCAGGGGCGCATCTGGGTCGATGATCACGATTTCCAGATTGTGAAGACGTACGGCAAGACTGTCCCCGATATCCGCAAAAAGAAATCCAACGAGAACCTATTTCCCAAGTTCACCACCTGGCGCGAGCAGATTGACGGCAAATACTGGTTTCCCACCTACACCAAAGCCGACGACACGCTGCACTTTTCGAATCAGGATGTTCACATCCGCGAAATCGTGAAGTACACCAATTACCAGCGCTTCCGCTCCAAGGTGAAGGTCACCTACGAAGGCAAGGAAGTGCCGGGCGCGCCGCCAGCTCAGAAGCCGGATCAGCCACAGTAAGAATTTATCAGGGTGCGGAAAAATTCGTGAAAGCGGTTTCCTCACCGCTAAAGAAGTTCAGAGTGACACAAATTAAAGGGTTTACCGGCACCAATAAACTGACGCCCTTCCCAAATAGGTTCCAACCCAAAGTTTTTATGCAGCATGTTTGGCCTCAGCAAAGCCACTTACATCTGTCGCTCGCTTTCGCTAAACTAATCGCCCATGCGCGTCCGCTGGCGCCTAAAACTACGGCGGATCCTCGCTGTGCTCTCCCCCTTCTTTGTCTGCTTCTGCCCCGCTTTACTCGCCCAGGATGGTAAACTGGATCCGTCTCAATCCAAAGACATCACTGCAAACGCAGTCATTCAGCGCTTCACCACCAAAGAAAAAGAGTGGAAGCAACTGCGTGAGCAGTACACCTTCCGGCAGTCGGTTCAATTCCAGGCTATGGATGGCGACCAGGTGGTCGGAGAATACCGCCAGGTTGCAGATATCAGCTACGTCCAGGGCAAACGTGTGAAAACCGTCGTGCTCGCGCCCCAGCCCAGCATCGCGTTATCACCCGAGGATGTGGATGATCTCGAGACCCGCGCCTCATTCACTATCAGCAGCGATGAGCTTCCGCAATACACCCTGCTTTACGTCGGCCAACAAAAAGTGGATGAACTGCATTGCTACGTGTTCGACGTCGCGCCTAAGCAGATGGAGAAAGGCAAACGTTATTTTCAAGGACGGCTCTGGGTGGACGATCAGGATTTCCAGATCGTGAAAAATAGAGGCAAATCAGTCCCCGATATTCGGATGGTAAAAAAGAAGAAAGTTCAGGAAAATTTATTTCCGCAGTTCACCACCTGGCGCGAGCAGATTGGGAAATATTGGTTTCCGACTTTCTCTTCCGCCGACGATACGCGCGCCTTCCGCACCGGCGACGTTCGCATCAAGCAGATGCTGAAATTTACCGATTACAAGAAGAAGTAATGCAGGTTTCAGGCTGTCGGTTACAGTTGGTCACGCCAGAGACCTACGCTGATAGCTAAGAGCTGAAAGCTGATAGCTAGTAGAACAAATACTTTCTCCACTTATCATCAGAGCGGCCCATCAACCGCATGATGTGGCGGCTGGTGTGGAGATTAAACGCGCGCGGCTCGCGCATCAGCTTCATATCGGCTTCTGCCGGGAATTGATTTCCCTTTTGCCGGTTACACGGATGGCAGCAAGCCACCAGGTTCTCCCATGTAGACGTACCTCCGCGGGACCGCGGGACCACGTGATCCAGGGTCAGCTCGCTCGAAGGCAAAACCTCGCCACAGTATTGGCAAGTATTGCGGTCGCGCAGCAGGATGTTCTTGCGCGAAAGCGCGCGGCTCTGGTGCGGAATGCGCCGGTATTCGAGCAACCTGATCACCGACGGCACACGAATCGCCAGGCGCGCCGCATGCAGGAAGTGCCCATTCTCTTCTTCGGTCATCGCGACGCCCTTCAGCACCAGCACAATCGCACGGCGCGCCGCACACACGTTGATCGGTTCGTAGGACGCATTCAGCACCAGCACCGGCGCATGCAGCGCATGACCGTTGCTCTCCTGGTGCACACCCACAAATGCCGCCGCCTGCACCTGCAATCTGCTCGTGCCGCTCACCGAATTGTTCCACTTCCCTGACATTAAGATTTGCGTGGCGCGGACGCCCTCGTCCGCGTCTCCCTGAATCGTTGCTAGCCTGCAGCGGCGATCGCCTGCATCTCTTTCTCTCGCGGCAATTCCACTAACCGCGCTTCGGCCTTGAGCGTGCGCGCGACCGTGGCCACATACACCTTAGATGCTCCTGATCGCCGCAAAACCCGCGCACATTCAGAAACCGTCGTCCCAGTCGTAAACACATCATCCACGATCAAGATGTCCCGGCCCCTCACCGCACCCGGTTTCACAACCGCAAACGCCCCGCGCATGTGCTCTCGCCGCTGGTGCCGCGTCAGTCCAATCTGCGACTGCGTTTCGCGGCGACGTTCCAAAATGCCGGGCTTTAATACGAAGCGCTCCCCGCCAATTCGCTTGAATGCCGCGCCCGCAACCAGTTCCGCCTGATTGAATCCCCGCTGCCGCAGCTTGCGGCGATGAAGAGGAACTGGCACGACTGAAATCTCATCAACTCCCATCACCAGATTCGAAATCGCCTCCGCCAGCATACGGCCCAGCAGGCCCGCAGCCGGACGAACCTGCTCGTATTTCAGCAGGTGGATCAACTCCCGCAGTCCGCCATCATAGCTTCCATAAGCCACAGCTTTGGCGAACGGCGGCGCCGCACGACGGCACAATCCACAGCGCTCGCCAGCAGCCGCAAACGGGCTCGCCAGCCGCTCACCGCACACCGAGCACACGCAACCCGCAATGGGGCGCGTCTGCACCACACACTCATCGCGTACCGGCAAACGCGAAATCTTAACCAGAGGTGCGCCGCAAAGACGGCAATCGGAGGGGAACAACGTGGCGAAAACGCATTCGGCGATGGCGCTCACCGAGGAGACCAACGAAGACGCCATTTGCCGCACGACAACTTTGATCCCGGAAGCCCGGATTTGGTCTCCACTACTGCTGAAGACAAACCTCCCTCGTCCAGCCGCCGCATGGGGCTCCAGGCGGACGAATCTACTTCAGTATAGCGGCCCGGCTAAGTACAAAGCAACGCGCGGGAGACTCTCAGGCGGCCACCCGCGGCGTTACCTCAGAGCTATGACGCTCGCGTGCCTGCACGAATATCGAGCGGTAGGACCGCCGGAAGCAGTCCGCACAGCGCACCGGGCGCAGAAGCACTAGCGGCAGCAGATATTTTTCGCTAAAGGTCCGCGAACGCGAACGGTACCCATCAAAACTGCCACAATCTTGACATTGGAAAAGCTTGGATAGCATGATCGGAGACCTCAGACATGCCAGAAGAAGACTTACGCGGGTATCATAACAAAACCAGAGCCGCGGGGCGAGAAATAACAGTTCCGGGTGGTGGCTCAGTTTGCCCCTTGGCCTAAGGACTTGCTTTGCGTCCTTTGCGAATCCTTGGCGTTCTTCGCGGTTAAGTTCTTCTTTACCGCAAAGCGCGCCAAGAACTGCAGCCAAGAACGCAAAGCCAAACCAGGCACCAAGTGAAATTGAGCCTCTACTCAGTTCCCAGCAGCCAAGCGGCCCACTGACCGACTTGTAATCCGGCCCGTGCGCGTGCTAACGTGCGCCCTCTTGCATTTAGCCAAAGAGAACTAACCACTTGCGAGGATCTCATTCATGACTACCCCCACCTCGGCGCCTAGTGAGAGCCAGAAACGCTATCGCCCCTATGTGCCTGAGAACATGGAAATGCCGGAATTCACCCTACAGGCGGTGCTATTGGGCCTTGTGATGACGGTGATCCTCGGCGCCGCCAATGCATACCTCGGACTGCGCGCGGGCATCACCATCGCAGCCACTTATCCGGCCGCGGTCATCGGAATGGCGGTGCTTCGCGTATGGAAGGGATCAGTACTTGAGGAGAACATCGCTCGTACTTCTGGGACCATTGGAGAGGGCATTGCCGCCGGTGCGATTTTCACCATTCCTGCATTCCTGATTGCCAAGGCCTGGCCTTCATTCCGCCCCGCCGACGCATATTGGAAAACTACGGCGTTAATCATGGTGGGCAGCGTCCTAGGAGTGCTTTTCATTTCTCTGGTGCGACGCGTGATGGTGGAAGATCCGGAATTGCCCTTCCCTGAGTCTGTGGCGGCATCGGAAATTCACAAGGCTGGACAGCGCGGAGCGCAAGCGGCGAAATACCTCTTTTGGAATATTGGCGTTGGCGGTGTGGTCTATATGCTCGGGCGCTTTGGCCTGTTTGCCTCCGATCAAGATCTCCACTTCGCAGTGGGCAATCTGGGCCGCAGCCAGGTGCGGCTTGGAGCAGCCGGAAGTCCGAACGTCGTGGCGGCGGGCGGCACCAGCATGATGGCCGCACCGAGCGTCAGCCCTGCATATTTGGGTGTCGGTTACATCATTGGCCTTCGGCTCGCGTCAATCCAGTTTGCCGGTGGTGTGCTGGCCTGGGGATTATTGGTCCCGCTCATGATTTTTTTTCTTGGGCCGCGCCTGAAGGACTTTCTTCCCGCTGATACTCCCGATAATTGGGCCGCAATTGCGGCTGCCGTTTGGAGGTTCGTTGTCCGGCCCATAGCAGTTGGCGGCATGCTCGTCGGCGCTGCCTACACCCTATACAAAATGCGCGCCAGCCTGACGCAGGGCCTCGGGAAGGCTTTTAGTGAGCTGCGCCAGGCTGCCCCAGACGAGGCGCAGCAGGTGCGTACCGAACGCTACATGAGCTCGAAAACTGTACTCGGTTTGATTGCGCTAATGTTCGTGCTCATGTGCTTCCTTTATATACATATTTCCGGGCTAAAGTTGCCGGCGATTTTGGCAGCGGTCGTCATGCTTATTGTGGGCTTCTTCTTTGCCACGGTTTCAGGCAGCCTGTGCGGTTTTATTGGCTCTTCGAACAATCCGGTTTCCGGCTTAACTTTATCGACGTTACTGATCGCTGCGCTTTTGATGGTTTTTCTGGGAGTCTCCGGCACGTCGGGCGTAGCGACAGTGTTGGGCGTTGCCGCCGTGGTTTGTGTCTCATCTTCCGTTGCCGGTGAGCTGCTGCAGGATTTTAAAGTGGGATACATTCTCGGCGGCACGCCTCGCCGAATTCAGCTTGCGGAATTGATCGCGGTGGTTGTGGCAAGTCTTGTAATGTACTGGCCGCTGATGCTGCTGCATGAAGCCAATATCAAAGCCGGTGGAATCGGATTCGGCGATCGTCAACTTTCCGCGCCACAGGCCGGATTGATGGCAACTTTGGCCATGGGAATTGTCGGCGGCGATATGCCGTGGCCTCTGGTGGTCGTCGGCATCTTCTTTGGCATCGCCATGATCATGATGCAGGTGCGTAGCCCCATGCTGGTTGCAGTCGGCATGTATCTGCCATTTGAGACTACCTTCGCCATCTTCATCGGCGGAGTCTTCCGCTCACTCGGAGATTGGTTAGCAAAGCGGCGCGGATTCAATGAAGCGCAGATGACACGTGTGGATAACGCAGGAGTGCTCACCGCTTCCGGTCTGATTGCCGGAGAGGCCGTGCTCGGACTGGTATGGGCTGGCTTGCAGTTCGCACCGAAGTGGGCGAGACCGCAAATCTTCAGCCAGCCGTCCTATCTTTTTGGCGGAATGATCGTGCTGTTCCTCTTGGCAGTCCTGATGATCGGATTGCCCCTTACGGCCGCAGGTGATCCCAGCGAACCGGCACCGCCCACAGCGATCATGTGACATGAATGCGTGGCGCGGAGTGTGGCGCGGGCGCCCTAGCCCGCGTGAAGGACCGCAATTTGCAACAAGATTTTCCTTCGTGTACCTTCGTGCCCTTTGTGGTTACTGCCTTATGTCTATCGCCGAAAACATTACTCGTGTCCGCGAGCGCATTGCAGTCGCTGCGCGCGGCGCTGGTCGTAACCCAGAAGAAATCGCGCTCCTGGCGGTTACTAAGACGCATCCTCCAGGGAGCATTCGAGAAGCTCACAGTGCCGGACTGCGTCTGTTTGGAGAAAATCGCGTGCAGGAGTTTGCGAGGAAGGCTGAAGCAGTGCACCGTCTGCAAGGTGCCGAATGGCACATGATCGGCCATCTGCAATCCAACAAAGCGGCAAGCGCGGGCGAGCTGTTTTCCGCAATCGACTCGGTCGATTCCTTGAAACTCGCCGAAAAATTGAATGCGTCAGCGCAGAAGCTCGCCAAGAAATTGGCGGTTTTGATTGAGATCAACGTCGGAGGCGAAGCTGCAAAGAGCGGCGTCGCTCCCGGCTCGCGTGAACTCGAAGCAATTCTGCAAGCGGCGCCTCGCCTCACCAATCTCCAGTTTCGCGGCCTTATGACAATCCCCCCCTTTACGGAGAATCCCGAAGGCGCACGCCCCTACTTTCGTCAGCTTCATTCATTCCGCGATGCGCTCGTCGCACGAAAATTGCCAGGCATCGGCATGAACGTGCTTTCCATGGGAATGTCTCACGATTTCGAAGTCGCGATTGAGGAAGGCTCGACCTGCGTTCGCGTTGGGACAGCAATTTTCGGGGAGAGGACCAAGGCTTAATCACATATACAGAGAGTCTCTGTGAGCCTCTGTGCCCAATGTGGTAATGCTTTCTTAATGGTCATGCGCTCGTAATGTTCACCATCCACGACACTACGTCCGGCGCTACCTTCGTCGTTAAAGTTCATCCTCGCGCCAAAGAGAATGCCATCACCGGCGAAATCGGTGACGCGCTCAAGCTCTCACTCCCCGCTCCTCCCATCGAAGGCCGCGCCAATGAGGCCTGCATCGAATTCCTCGCAAATGTTTTGAAGCTTCCGCGCTCCTCCGTTACCATAGCGTCCGGCCACAACAGCCGCAGAAAAATAATTCGGGTCGACGGACTTTCCGCCGAGGAAGTTCGAAAGCGAATAGGACTGTGAACCCGGGCGAGACGCCCCCACTCCAGGAGCTACGTTTGACTTTTTCCAACCGCTTCCACGAGATTCGCACCGGTTTCGAGCGCCCGTTCTGGGTGGCGAATATCAGCGAACTTTTCGAGCGGCTTTCCTATTACGCCGCCTTCGCCTCGCTCGCGCGCTATCTGCACGAGACGCTCAACTTCGGCGTCAAGCAAGCCGGCAGCCTCACTGGATTATTCGGCGGGCTGGTCTGGTTTCTCGCAGCCTTCGGCGGAACTCTCGCCGACCGCCTCGGCTTCCGCCGATCTCTTTCCCTCGCCTATTTCATTCTGAGTTGTTCTTACTTCCTCCTTGGATCGCTAGGAGCACCCTGGCTCGCGCCTGTGCGCAATGCCATGCCGCTGGGCGTGCTGGTCACGATTGTGTTGATGCTCCCGGCGCTCGGCATCGCGCTGGTTAAGCCGTGCGTTGTCGGAACCACAGCGCGTGCCTCCAAGGAAAACGTCCGCTCGATTGGCTATTCCATTTACTACACGCTGGTGAACATCGGCGGCGCTGCCGGACCATATGTCGCCTCCTGGGTACACCAGCACATCAGTGTGGAAAATGTGTTTCGCGTGGCCGCGCTCAGCGTGTTTGCAATGTTCTTCGCAGTGCTGCTTCTTTTCAAAGAGCCGCGCCGTTCCGATGAGACACAGACTGTCAGCCTCGCCCAGGCAGCAAAGAATTTCGGGACCGTCATCTCCAATCCGCGCTTCATGATTTTCCTGCTGATCTTCTCCGGCTATTGGATTGTTTACTGGCAGGAATTCATCATTCTTCCGCTCTACATTCACGATTACATCAATCCGAAAACCGATACCGAATTAATCCTGGTCACAGGACCGCTCACGGTGATCTCGCTGCAAATGCTGGTCAGCTTTCTGACGCAACGCATCCCGGCGTTCACCGCGATCACTTTGGGGACGCTGATCTCCGGCCTCGCATGGGTCATTTTGATCATTCATCCGACTGTTCCGATGGCGATCCTCACGCTGTTTACGGTTTCACTTGGCGAGATCACGCAGTCCCCGCGCTATTACGAATATATTTCGCGGCTCGCGCCGTCTGGCCAGCAAGGCACCTACATGGGCTTCGCCTTTCTGCCCATCGGAATCGGCTCGCTGATCGGTGGCTGGTTCGGCGGCGTGCTCATCCATCACTTCGGCGAGGTCACTCATCAGCCCCGCCGCATTTGGTGCGCCGTGACGGCCGTGGGAGTGGCTACTGCTGCGCTTTTGTGGATTTACGATAGAGTCATGACGTCGAAAAGCAATCCCCCGGTGCGAGCCGGCTCGGTGTCGGATTGAAGTTCGTTCCTCAGGAAACCATGTCCAAACTAGGCCCGTCATGGTGGACGTCCTGCCTGAGACGGATTGCATTGATCCCGACCTCGTTGAGTCGGCCATCACTCCTCGCACGAAGGCCATCATTGCTGTACATTTGGGCGGGCACCCTGCCGACGTTGATCGCCTGTGCAAAATTTCTGCGCGGCATGGTATTCCGCTACTCGAAGACTGTGCGCATGCTCATAGCAGCGAGTGGTGCGGAACGCGAGTCGGCACGTTTGGTGCTGCGGGAACATTCAGTTTTCAAGCCAGCAAGCTGATGACGGCGGGCGAAGGCGGAGCCATCATCACCAATGATGATGAAGTCGAGCGCCTCGCCCGCTCCGTGCATGACTGCGGACGCATGCCCGGGCAATGGTTCTACAGCCATTACATTTATGGATCGAATTATCGCCTGAGTGAATGGCAGGGAGCCGTGCTCAACGCGCAGCTTGGACGTCTGGATGAGCAAACGGCGCATCGTCATCGCAATGCACGTTTGCTGGATAAGCTGCTTGGCGAAATCGAGGGCGTCACGCCGCAGAAGCTCGATCCGCGCTGCACGCGCAACGGGCATTACGCTTACGTCTTTCATTTCGAGCCCAAGCTGTTTGCCAGCTTGCCGGTTGAAAAATTGATGAAGGCCCTAGAAGCTGAAGGCATTCCCTGCGAGCCGGGATATCCGCCCGTTCACTCGCTCGATTTATTCCAGAACGGCGCATACCGGCAGCGGCTGGGAGGCGAGCAGCGAGGACAGGAGCATGCGTTCTTGAAGCAGGCGTACCCCAACGCGGAGCGCGCCTTTTCCCAGGCCATCTGGATCCCGCAGCCGGCGCTGCTAGGGGATGAAGCGGATATGCATGAGATTGCCGCGGCAGTGCGCAAGCTGCAGAAGCACGCAGCCGAGCTTGCATAAGGCCAGAAACAAAAATCCTGGTCTCTGCTTGTAGAGACCAGGATCGAAAGCACCAGACCTTCTAATCGGACTTAAAAGATGAACTTTGCGCCAAGCTGCAAGATACGCGGGTTATGCGCGTCCGTCACTTGCAGGAACCCGCTCGTGGGATCAAACGGGCTGCTCAGAACGTTATTGCTCTCTCCTAAGTTCGATGCCGCCGAACCGGAGTCTCCGGCGATCGGTCGCCACTGCGTGTGATTGAAAATATTGAATGCTTCAGCGCGGAACTCGAAGCTCATCCTCTCGGTAATTTTGAAATGTTTGAACAGCGCCATGTCAAAGTTGGTCCAGTGGGTGTTGTTTAGGCTGTTGCGGCCGGAGTCCCCAAACGTCAGGCCGCGCGGTAGCGCATACGCGTTCGGGTTGTAAATCTGGGGCCCAAGTTCCCCCGGACTCTGCACGACTCCTGTGTTGGGATCACCAACCTTGTCAGCACGCGCAGCCGAACCGATCCCGTTAGCCACACCGGCATTGTCATTAGAGACAGTTACGCTAAAGGGCGTGCCGGTTTGGTAGCTCGTGATGCCGGAGAACTGCCATCCACCAAGCACCTTGTTCGCGAGACCAGGACTCTTGAAGAACGGCAGATCCCAAATATACGAGAAGTTCAGGATGTGCCGCTGGTCGAAATTGGAACTAGCACGGTTTGCGGCGGGGTTATAAGAATCAACGAAGCTTCCATCAAAGCGGTCAGATGAATCGTCGATTGAATGGCTCCAGGTGTAAGCGAAGCTAAGTTGCAGTTGGCCTACACTCCGGCGCACGGATGTTTGGAAGGCGTGGTAGATCGAAGACGCTTTGTACTCCAAATGTGCAATGTCGCCATAGCCCACAAACGGGCGAAACGGGTCGGGATTGGTGCCACACTCAACCTGGAGGTTTATCGCCGCTTGCCCAGTGACCGGAACTCCACTTGGCGTTGTGAGAGTACCGCAGTCATCGTGGAGCGGATTACCGTTGGCGTCCACACCTCCTCCAATAGGCTCACCAAGCTTGTAAGGATTCTGGGATAGCGGCACCGCCCGAAGTTGATTGAGGTCCGTTTGGCGGTTTAGATGTGTGCCTTTGCTCCCCACATAGGAAACGGTGGCGACTGTGTTCCTTACAATTTCGTGCTGCACGTCGAAGTGCCATTGCTGAACATATGGCCACCTGGCCTTCGTGGGAATGGCATTTACGCTGAGGGGGAGCTGAACCTGTTGTGCACTTGCAGCGTAGCCCATGATGTTGTTGCGTTGCGCCGCATTCGCCAGGGGAGGCGAGTTCTCTAAAGATTCCGTGTTGCCTTCATTGCCATTGGCGTGCTCGAAAAAGATACCGTACCCGCCCCGAATGGCCGTCTTGCCGTTTCCTCTGGGATCATAGGCGAATCCGATCCGAGGAGCAGGATTAAAAAGGTGTCCGGTCATGCAACCAGGGTGCGAATTACCACCTACTGCGGCCGAAGGGAATAGTGGAGTCGGAAAGGCGCCACCAGCCCCTCCACACTGCACAAGGCCGTTAAATGGATTTGCGGTGGGTGACGGGATGAGGGCGCCAGCGGTGCCGGTCACCGTTCCGTTTGCGTCATCGATCGCAGGAGCCTTGGTAGGATCGTATTTGGCTGGATCAAAGTTGAAGGCCTGTTTCTGCTTTTCCCGGTACGTGCCAAGTAAGCTTACTCTAAGGCCCAAGTTTACAGTCAAATGACTGGTGGCGTGCCAGTCATCCTGGAAGTACGGCTCGAGTATCTTGTAACGGTTGAAGTATTTGAGAAAATGGTCCTGCTGCCCGAAGCTGGATATTCTTCCCAGAAGCAGATCTGCAAATGCGTTTCCGGTGGTAACTGTCGCATTCGAAGTGTCGAATGTTAAATAACCAGGGATCGACCCTGGGCTAAGTTCGCCACCTAGTTCGTTCTTCTGCCCCGTAACCGCATAGCCGCCAAACTGCAAATTGTGCTTACCGACGATTTTGCTCACGTTATCGCGATACGTGTAAGTCGGGTTCGAGTTGTACACTCCGTTAGGAATATAGCCCGCATCTTCCCCGAAACCCCCGCCGTAAGCGTCGGTTACCAGATTGATGCCCGGCAGAATGCCACCGCCTTTTCCTGGGAAGATGTCCGGGGCTACAAAACCTGGGAAAGAGGAACGCTTCCAGTTCCCCAAGTTGTGCAGGATTATGTGGTCGGTCGTGTAGCTGAACACGAACTCGTTCAACAGTGTAGGTGAAAAAGTGGAGTTCAGTCGGGTCACCAGGGCGACTCCCGGCCCTTTGAATGCCGTTTGAATTGTTGGGAAGCTGCCTTGGTTTGTCCAGAGCGGGACGGGGGTAATGGTGTCCCACGAATCGTGAATGAAGCGGAATGTGAGGCGCTGCTTGTCGGTCAGATTATGATCCAGCCTAATCAACTCTTCCCGCCAATTGGTCGGCTGAACCGGTGAGGCAAGAAACACTGAGTCAGCCCCGCTGCCTTGAGTCGGAAGCGGAATCTCGCTCAGAAGGCCCTGGATCGTGGGATCATTCGGAGTGAAACCGACTGCTGTTAGGTCGGCGCCTACACTGGGGCAGTTTGAGCCGGGACACTGATCGCTAAAATCCCCGGCTCTTTCCTGGATCGAGGGTACCGGCTGGTTGAAGTTCTGCCCCGGCACACGGTCTCTGCGCCATTCCTGCGACCAGAAGAAGAAGGTGTGATCCTTCCAGATAGGCCCGCCGACGGTGTACCCGTAGTCGTTCTTCTTGTAGGGCGGAACCGTCTGCTGAAAGTAATTGCGCGCATTGAAGGCGTCGTTGCGCACGAACTCGTAGACATTGCCGTGGAGGCCATTCGTACCGGACTTGGTCTCGACTTCCACCGTTCCTGACCCGTTCCGCCCGTACTGTGCGCCGTAGTTCGAAGTAAGCACCTTGAACTCGGAGATGGCTTCGAGGCTCGGATAAACGTTCAACGTTTCATTGCTGCCGTTATCCATGTTGTCGCCGCCATCGAGCTCCCAGTTGTTGTACTCAGTACGGCCGCCATTGATGCTGAAGGCCACGTTGCCATACACGCCGACGGTACCTTCATCTTGGCCGGTTTGATTGCTGACACCAGGGACAAGAGTGACCAGCTGAGTGAAATTGCGGCCGTTCAGTTCAAGCTGAGTGATCTGTTTGCCTGTCACTGTGCCGGTTAGATCGGAGGATTGAGTCTCCACCTGCGCCACGGCGGCGCCTTCGACCTCCACTACGGTGTTGCTCGCGCCAACCTGCAACGTGACGTCAGTACGCGCCTTTTGCCCTACGCGCAGAATCACACCCTTCGCTTCGTACTTCTTGAAGCCCTGCGCCGTTACATCTACGTCCACCGGTCCAGGCGGCAGCCCCGCCACGAGATAGTCGCCGCTGTCGTTCGTAGGCACGGTATGGTCAATGCCGCGACTCGGGCTGCTGACCCGCACTTGCGCGCCTTTGACCGCGGCCCCGCTGGGATCAGTCACGGTGCCGGTGATGGACGCGGTGTCCTGAGCGAACAGGCTCGCGGAGACAACTACGACGAATAACGCAATGCTCAACCATGCGAGACGGGATTTCATCTTCAACCCCCTTATATTTCTTTTCGAAGCAGCCTGATGATTGTCGGAGAGTTCGTAACCCAGCATGTTAGCCGCAATCGCCGACAGCGATGCGGCGCATCGAAACCGTGAACCCGGCAAGTAAACCGGGTGCGTGCCCGACGGAACAGCAGATTTTCCGGTGAATTGATTCATTAAAACGTATCAATAGCAGCAAATACTGAAATAGCTGCACGGCATTGTCAAGTGAAAAATTCCTCCGAATGCCATTAAGGCAATGGCGGCATGTTCAGGAAACGCTGCGCGTTGACTCCCGTACCGCCAGTTCCGGCGCCATCTTGCGGTGGATGGCGGAGACCTCTCGTTTTTCCAGCACCCCGTTTATGCCTTCGACCACGATACTTACAGCCATTGTTCCCATAGCTTCCATGGGCTGGCGAACGGTAGTCAAAGGCGGCGTGTACAAGCCGGAGGCTGCCACATCATCGAAGCCGATGACCGAGCAGTGTTCCGGCACACGTAGACCTGATTTCGCCAATGCACGTATAGCGCCAAACGCCGTCACGTCGTCAAATGCCATTAATGCGGTAAATGGCCGCTTATGTTTGACCAATTCCTCCGTTAATTTGTATCCGGCTTCAAAACTTGAAATCGGATCTCGCGATTCCGGGAGGTCAAAGATCAACTTAGGATCGAGTTCCAGGTCTTTCTCCTTAGCAAAGTTCTTGACCCCCCGCCAGCGTGGGGCACTGTCAGCCAACGTCTTGGGCCCACGGATAAACGCAATTTTTCTATGTCCAAGCGAATAAAGGTGTTCGACGGCGGTATGGGCACCTAACTCGTTGTCCACGATTACGGAGCTTACGGAGTCGGTCTGTAGCTCGCGACCGATCATCACGGTGGGAATGCTGCTTTTCTCTAGATCGGCAAGTACATCAATATCAACGAAGAGCCAGTTGGCGACAACCACGAGCGCTTCCACGCGGCGGTCGAGCAGCATTTCCAGATAGCGCTCGAACCTTGCGCGCTCATTGTGAACGTCTGTCAGGATTGGAAGGTAAGAAGCCTGGTATAAAGAATTTTCAATACCGCGCAGGACCAGTGTACAGAAGGGGTCGGTCATGTCGAAGATCATCACGCCGATCGTGTGACTTCGCTTGCTGCGCAACGAGCGGGCAAATAAATTAGGACGGTAGCCGAGTTTCTTTGCCGCCCGTTCAATTCGCTTTTTGGTCGCAGCGGGAATGTAGCGAGCCAGCGGGGCGTTGTTGAGGACAATAGAAACTGTGGTCGAGGAGAAGCCGCTTTCCTTGGCTACATCGCGAATGGTGACCATTGATCCGGATATAGCTGAACTGCGCACTGCGTCCCCCGGCGAAGCTTGAATTCGCGCCATCGCTGGCGGACACTACAGCAGAGTGGAGAAGCACTGTCAAGCGCTCCCGCTCACAACTCCACGGTATCTTTGGTTTGTCACAGGTACAGGAGAAAACTCCTCTGCGCTCTTTGCGGAAGCTTCGCGAACTTTGCGGTTTAAGATTTTTGCCCCGCGCATCCAAATTTTTGCTGATATTTATGCTTGCCGCCTGCACTGCGGCGCAATCTCCGCCGCCGTCACCCCCACCCACGGTCCAGGTCGATCCACAAAGAGCGTTTCAGCAAGAAAGAGCGTTTCAGCAAGGCGAGGCGGCTTTGCGGGCCGGGAAGCTTGACCAAGCAGAGCGCGACTTTCGCGCGGTGCTGGCTGTGAATCCGCAAGTCGCCGGAGCGTACGCTAATCTAGGCGTGATATACATGCGGCGCCAGCAGTGGCAGAGCGCGCTGCAGATGCTGCACCAGGCCGAGCATCTCGCGCCCACGGTCGCAGGCGTTCGACTAAATATTGGATTGGTCTATTACCGCCAGGATAATTTTCCCGCCGCCATCGCACCCTTCGAGTCGGTTGTGCGCGATGTGCCAACTTCTTATCAGGCGCGTTATCTTCTGGGGCTCAGTTACTTCTTTACCGACCGCTACGCCGATGCCGTCACAGCTCTCGAGCCCCTGTGGGCGCAAGCTTCGAATCAGTTGAATTATCTCTACGTGCTGGGCATCGCAGCCGGAAAGGCTCAACGCAATGATCTCGAGCAGCGAGCACTAGGAAGGATGGCGGAAATCGGACAGGACTCCCCAGAAATGCACCTGCTCATCGGCAAAGCTCACATCAATCACGAAGAATACGACGATGCCATCAAGGAACTTGATCTCGCGGCTCAGAGTGATGCTCGTCTGCCGTTCGTTCATTTCTATCTTGGCTGGGCTTATTTGAAGAAGCAGGAATTCGATCGTGCCAAGGCAGAGTTTCTGAAAGATATTGCGATCGAGCCTGATGTTGCCTACAACTACGATCAACTTGGGATGATCAACTACCTTCAGCAGCAGGACCGGGAAGCGGAGAAGAACTTAGGCAAGGCGCTGCGGATTGATCCGAAGTTAGCCAGTTCGCATTACCAGCTTGCCCGCGTTTATCAGCGCGAAGGCAAGTTCAAAGAAGGGCTGGCGGAGATCGAAGCCGCAGGCAAGCTCGATCAAACCAGTTCGAGCATTCACTATCTGCGAGGACAAGTACTTCAAAAATTGGGGCGAACGCAAGAAGCCAAGGCGGAGATGGAAGCCACCACGCGTATGATGAACGAGCAGCGCAGCAAACGGCAGAAAGAGCTTTACAGCAGCCCCCTGCCGAATCCTGAGCTTAAGCAGGAACCGCAATAAATCGGCCTTCTGATTTGATAAACTGACTTGACTCTCGCTCGGTGTTCCTACCCTCGTCGGCTCTCGCAGGAGAACATCATGAAACGTGCCGCAAAGATTATCGGAATTCTCATCCTGATTCTGCTGGTGGTCGCGATTGCTCTGCCCTTCCTGGTAAACGTGAACAGCTTCCGGCCTACGATTGAAGCACAGGCGTCGTCCGCATTAGGACGAAAAGTCACGATTGGAAATCTAAGGCTTTCTATTCTTACGGGCAGCGTGTCCGCTGATGATCTCTCGATTGCGGATGATCCTGCTTTCGGCAAGGCTCCGTTCGTTGCCGCCAAGGCGCTCAACGTCGGAGTCGAACTCATGCCGTTGGTGCGAAGCAAGACGCTGCATGTTACCGACCTCACGCTCGACCGGCCGCAGATTGTTCTGCTGCGCACGCCGGCGGGCAAATGGAATTTTTCGAGCCTGGGAGGTTCTAATGCAAGCTCGCCCGCCAGAGACAAAGCCCCGGCCAGCGCTGATCCGAAGGGCAGTGCAACCGATCAATCGCTCCAGAATCTTGCGGTCGCCAAGCTAAACGTAAACAATGGGCGGGTATCTATCGGGGATGCGAACGGAAAATCCAAACCCCACGTTTATGACAACGTAAATGTCGCCATTCGCGATTTTTCTTTCAGCTCCCAATTTCCGTTCACGGTGACCGCTGACCTTCCCGGCGGAGGCATTTTGAAACTCGACGGCAAGGCCGGACCGATCAACCCGAATGACGCGGCACAAACTCCGCTCGAAGCGAAGCTCGACGTCAAGCGGCTTGATCTCGCGGCCTCAGGCTTCGTCGATCAATCGTCTGGAATTGGAGGTTTAGCGGATTTCGATGGCACCGTTGCTTCCGATGGGCGTGTGCTGCGCTCGAACGGCACGATGAAGGCAGATAAATTAAAAATGTCGGCGAAAGGCTCGCCCGCAGGACGCCCGGTTGAAGTGCGATATGCCACCGACTACAACCTGCAATCGCAATCAGGCACGCTCAGCAAGGCAGATGTCACAATCGGCAAAGCTCTTGCCCAGCTCACCGGGAACTACGAAACCACAGGCGACGTAACCCTCGTCAACATGAAACTCAACGCGCAGAACATGCCGGTGGATGACCTTGAAGCCATGCTGCCAGCGTTAGGCGTGGTATTGCCCTCGGGATCATCGCTGAAAGGCGGCACACTCTCGACCGCATTGGCAATTTCGGGGCCGGTGGCGAAACCCGTAATCACTGGTCCAATCAAGCTGGTGCAGACTAAGCTGGCAGGATTCAATTTAGGTTCGAAGCTGTCGGCCATCAACGCGCTTTCGGGGGCGCAGACTGGATCAGATACTTCCATCCAGAATTTCAGTACCGATGCGCACGTCGCGCCCGATGGAGTACGCACAGAGAATGTGGACCTGATCATTCCCGCATTAGGGACGCTTACCGGCACCGGAACCATTAGCCCCTCAGGCGCGCTGAATTATCACATGACAGCGAATCTTGCCGGCACTGCCGTCACTGGACTGTCGCAGATTGCGGGTCTGGGTGGGAAGGGCGGGAGTATTCCATTCTTTATTCAGGGCACAACTTCGGATCCGAAGTTTGTTCCCGACGTGCAAGGAATTTTGAATAGCCGCTTGAAATCCGGATTGCAAGGCAATAAGCCGAACACAGGCTCGGCGGTTGATGCGATTACGGGGCTGTTTGGCAAGAAGAAGAAACCGAATCAGTAATGCGATGCCGCTTTCTCATTTGATTGCGACCAGCTTCTCCACCAGTTCCGAGTAATCTTTCTTCTCCAGCCCGTGCACCTGCTTGTTGTAATCGTCCACCTTTGACGAGTAATTCATCGAACAGAACTTCGGCCCGCACATAGAGCAGAAAGCTGCTTCTTTGTAGTAATCATCTGGCAGAGTTTCATCGTGCATGGAGCGCGCGGTCTCGGGATCGAGCGAGAGCGCGAACTGCTTCTCCCAGTCGAATTTATAGCGGGCATAACTGAGAGCATCATCGCGATCCCGTGCGTTGGGGCGATGCCGCGCGACATCCGCCGCATGCGCAGCAATCTTGTACGCGATAATTCCGTCCTTCACATCTTTGTCGTTTGGAAGCCCGAGATGCTCCTTCGGTGTGACGTAGCAGAGCATCGCCGCGCCATGCCATCCAATCATGGCCGCGCCAATCGCGGACGTAATGTGGTCGTACCCGGGGGCTATATCGGTCACAAGGGGCCCCAGCGTGTAAAACGGCGCTTCGTAACACATCTCTTTTTCTTTATCTACCTGCTCTTTGATCTTGTCGATCGGAATATGCCCCGGGCCTTCGATCATCGTCTGCACATCGTATTCCCAGGCTTTCTTCGTAAGCTCACCCAGAGTCTTCAGTTCCGCAAACTGGGCTTCGTCGCTGGCATCGGCGATGCATCCAGGACGCAGACCGTCACCCAGCGAAAAGCTGACATCGTGCTTCGCAAAAATTTTGCAGATGTCATCGAATCGCTCATACAGAAAATTCTGTTTGTGATGATGGGCCATCCAGTGCGCCAGAATGGCGCCGCCGCGGCTTACAATTCCGGTGATACGTTTCGAAATCAATGGCAAATATTGGATCAGCACGCCCGCGTGAATCGTCATGTAATCCACACCCTGTTCGGCCTGTTTCTCAATAACCTCGAGCATCACGTCTGCGTTTAAGTCTTCCACTCGCTTCACGCGTGTGATCGCTTCGTAGATTGGCACTGTTCCGATGGGAACCGGCGAGTGCCGCAAAATGGCTTCACGAATCTCGTGAATGTCGCCGCCGGTGGAGAGATCCATCACCGTATCGGCCCCGAAATGCACCGCAGTATGCAGCTTCTTCAATTCCTCATCAATATTTGAAGTGACGGCGGAATTCCCGATGTTCGCATTGATCTTGCACAGCGATCCCACCCCGATCGCCATCGGCTCCAGTTCCGGATGGTTGATGTT
>Ga0070717_10000795_pt1 | contig 20746 bp, 16 predicted proteins | sample LARL113metaG_FD_71366 | JGI IMG/M metagenome (GOLD analysis project Ga0070717, IMG submission 71366) | Corn, switchgrass and miscanthus rhizosphere microbial communities from Kellogg Biological Station, Michigan, USA - LAR L11-3 metaG | ecosystem: Host-associated > Plants > Roots > Rhizosphere ... | reverse complement strand
CTTTGCCGAGCGCTCTTTGCTATAGCCTTTATCGCGAAGAGCTTCGTATTTTCGGTCGTTCTTTACGCTGTTGCCATGGTCCTTCGCCATAGTGGCCTCCTGAAACGGTGCCAATTCTGAGCGCAATGGGCGGGCCAGCTCGACGTCGAAGCATGATTATTTTGCTCGCTGCCGTCGCTATTGCGCTGGCGGTCACGGCGACGCTGCCCATCGCAAGAGACGACCTTGCATCGGAGCCGCAGCCGATGAGCGAATATGAATCAGCGGCAGCGGTGATCAGTCGCCGGCAGAGCGTCGATGCACGGGTCGCCGTGCCGAGCGGAAGATCGATATTTCTCGGACATGGGCACCGGACAGCTATCGCCGTTGTCCTATTGCACGGCTACACGAACTCACCACTGCAGTACGATTCGCTGGCGCGGATACTCTTTCGCGATGGCGACAACGTCTATATTCCGCGGCTTCCGCGGCACGCCGAGCGCATCGACGGTCCGGCTGCGCTTTCGCGCCTGACCCCCGAGGAGCTGCGTACCGCGGCCGACTCGGCGGTGGATGTCGCGGCCGGGCTTGGGGACAGCGTGGTCGTTGTCGGGCTGAGCATGGGCGGAACGATGGCTGCGTGGATTGCCCAGTATCGCAGCGGCGTGCGACGAGTGATCCTTGTCGCGCCTCTCATGGGACTCGCCCGCGTTCCCGCGCCACTGGAGAGTCCCTTGGCGAATCTCGCGGTGCGGATGCCTAACGTGAACACGAACGCGCCTGACCATCAGCAAACAGATCGCGAGCTTGGCTGGAGCTCGCGGACGGTCGGCCAGATCCTGCAATTGGGCATCGCCGTGCAGCGCGCATCGGCGCGGAGGCCACCAGCCGCGCCCGACGTGGCCATTTTCCTGAACGGCAACGATCATACGATCTCGACGAGCCCCGTTCTCGAGGTTGCTCGGCGCTGGCGAGAGCATGGAGCGACGGTTCGCGTGTATGAGCTTTCGGCGACGCTCGGCCTGCCGCATGACGTGATCGACCCCCGGCAGACGGTGCGTCGCCCGGAAGTGGTCTACGTCGCGATCGCCGCCATGATCGCGGGCAGATCCCCCGCTAACGACAGTATCGAAGACATCTCGAGCCGCTGAACTGGGAGAGAATAGGCGAGGAGACAACCGAGGGGCCGCTGATACTGAAACTTCTGCCAGCCCGGAATCGATCTACCCAAGTGACGTCCCGAATCCAACCAGGAGCACGGGGCGAGTGTCCAATCACCGATCGTTGGGCGATACCAACCGTTGAGAGAATCGATGCGGAATGTGAAGCTGGCACTGCGAACGCTATTCAGAACTCCATTCGTCACCATCGTCGCGATTCTGTCGCTCGCCCTGGGTATCGGCGCGAACGCGGCCATCTATTCGCTCTTCGATCAGATCCTGTTGCGGCCGCTTCCGGTGGCGCAGCCGGAACGACTCGTCAACTTCGTCGGCCCAGGCCCGCAGTATGGTTCGAACTCCTGCAATGCGGCCGGTGACTGCAACGAAGTGTTCTCCTATCCGATGTTCCGCGATCTCGAGATGGCAAAGACCGCCTTCAGCGGCATCGCTGGACACTTCCTTTTCGGCGTCAACGTCGCAATGCCTGGAAGGACGGCGATCAACGGGCGCGGCGTCTTCGTCTCGGGATCGTATTTCCCGCTGCTCGGCATCCGGCCCGCGCTGGGCCGACTGCTCACACCTAACGACGACCAGACGATCGGCGGGCATTACGTCGCCGTGCTGAGCTACGACTACTGGGCAAACCAGCTCGGCTCCGATCCAAGCGTGGTCGGCAAGCAGCTCGTGGTGAACGGCCACCCGATGACGATACTCGGCGTCGCGCCGGAGGGATTCTTCGGTACGACGAAAGGCGAGCACCCGTACGTCTTCGTGCCGCTAACGATGCGCGCCGTGATGAACACCGGTTGGACCGGCTTCGAGGATCGGACGAGCTACTGGATCTATCTCTTCGGCCGCCTCAAGCCGGGCGCGACCATCGAGCAGGGCTCGGCATCGATCAACACCGTCTATTCGCACCTGATCAATGACGTCGAGGTGCCGTTGCAAAAGGGGATGAGCGCCAAGACCATGGCGCAGTTCAAGGCGAAGAAGCTCGTGCTCAATGATGGCCGGAAGGGGCAGAGCTCGATGATCAAGGAGTCACGAACTCCAATCGTGCTCCTCTTCTCGATCACGGCGATCGTACTGCTGATCGCCTGCGCGAATATCGCGAATCTGCTGTTGGCCCGTGCGGCGAACAGGACCATGGAGATGGCGGTGCGCCTGTCGTTAGGTGCGACGCGGCGGCAGCTCATCGTGCAGCTGCTCACCGAGTCCGTCCTGCTGGCCGTTCTGGGCGGCCTTGCGAGCGTGCTGGTCGCGCACTGGACACTCGTCGGAATCACGGCGATGCTGCCACCGCAGGAAGGGGTCGACCTTCAACTTCATCTGAGCCAACCCGTGCTGGTATTCACGGCGCTGGTGTCGCTCGCGACGGGACTCGCCTTTGGCATTGTGCCGGCGCTGCAAAGCACGCGTCCCGACTTGGTGACGGAGTTGCGGAACAACTCGGGCAAACTCACTGGAGGGCGCGGCGCGGCGCGCTTTCGCACGAGTCTCGTGACGGCGCAGATCGCGCTGTCGATGGCGCTCCTCATTGCCGCGGGGCTGTTCATCGAGAGTCTACGGAATGTCAGCCGAGTGGATCTCGGGATCAAGATCGACAACGTGCTATCCTTTGCGATCTCGCCAGGCAAGAACGCATATGATTCCGTACGCACTGCCGCTCTGTATGATCGCGTCACGGAAGAGCTGGAAGGACTCCCTGGCGTGTCGGGTGTCACGTCGGCAACAGTGCCGCTACTTGCCGGCGACAATTGGGGAACGGGCGTGTCTGTCGAAGGCTTTCACAAGGATGCGGACACGGATGCTGGGTCGCGCTTCAACGCCGTCGGTGCGAGTTATTTTCACGTCATCGGTGTGCCGCTCGTGGCGGGACGCGATTTCACCGCCGCCGACAATGCGCATGGGCTTCGCGTCGCGATCGTAAACGAGACGTTCGCAAAGAAGTTCAATCTCGGCATGAACGCCGTCGGGAAGCGTCTTTCGGTTGGTAACGATTCGCTCAATATCACGATCGTCGGCTTATCGAAAGACGCCAAGTACTCGCAAGTGAAGGACAAGATCCCACCCGTTTTCGTGCAGCCCTACAGCCAGATGGGGCGCTTCGACCAGATGTATTTCTATGTCCGCAGCAGCCGCCCAACGGAGCAGCTGCTTCAGGCGATTCCGAGACTGATCAAGAAGCTCGACGCGAATCTCCCGGTGGAGCGGCTGACGACCCTTCCGCAGCAGGTGCACGACAACGTGTTCCTGGATCGGATGATCAGCACGCTCTCGGCGGCGTTCGCGGTGCTGGCGACGCTGCTGGCGGCAGTGGGACTTTACGGCGTGCTTGCGTACTCGGTCGCGCAGCGCACACGCGAGATCGGTGTGCGTATGGCGTTAGGCGCGACGTCGGCCACCGTCAGCCGCATGGTGTTGCGCCAGGTTGGCGTGATGACGCTCATCGGCGCGGTGATCGGCATCGCGGGTGCAATGGCGTTAGGCAGGGGGGCGCAGTCGCTGCTCTACGAGCTCAAGGGCTGGGACCCGACGGTGATTGCGCTCTCCGCGGTGCTGCTGACGCTGGTGGCCCTCGGCGCGGCGCTCGTCCCGGCGTTGAGAGCTTCGAATGTCGATCCGATGCAGGCGTTGAGGTACGAGTAGAGCGGCCGGCGGGCGCGGAACGCCCAACGCCCAACGCCTATCGGTCCCAGATCAACCGCGACTTCGTTCGCAGCAGGCGATAGTCGGACGGCTCGAGGCGGCGCGCGGTGACGGAGAGTGGGCTGCCCGCGAAGGTACCCTCGAGTTGCGCCACGTTGCCGGTGCGGGTCCAGTGGAGTGATCCGCTCCGGTTCGAGCCGCAGGCGAGGGAAATGGTGCTCGGGCCGTCGGTGGCGCCGCGCTGACAGAAGATGACCGAGTCGCCCTCGAGGCGAATGGTGACGCCGAAGGGTTCGATGTAAACGCGACGCCAGGGCGCACCGGTGGCGCCCGGCTGCGTGACGACCCAGCCGCCGTCGAGCGGTGCCGGTGGGAGCGCGTACGCGGATGCCGCCTTCCGCGCCACGACGATCGAGGAAAGCATCACGCTGCCGACGACGAGCGTCTTGAGCGTCCACCGAACGGGCGGGGGAATCCGCTCATGCAGTGGCGATCGCGATGTGGGCGGCGCAACGCGGTTCGCGATGAAGAAGGCGTACAGTCGCGGAAACTCATACACGACCAGCACTGCGGCGGAGAGCACGATCATCGTCGCATAGAGCTTGACCTGGACACCATACGAGAAGTTGAGCATCGCCACATTGCCTATCACTCCGATGCACAGCAAGGCGCCGAGTGTCGCGGTGCGCCGGAAACAGAGGAGAAGCACGACCACCAGCTCCATCACGCCGCCGAAGAAGCTGTACGAGTACGAGTACTCCATGAAGCTCCACAGCAAGGCCATGGGCGTCAGGTCACCGAGGCGTTGGTCGAGCGAGGCCGGGAAGATCGGTGGAAATTGCTCGCGCCAGAGCTTGGCGACGGCGTAGCTCGTTATGCCGAGCGCGATCGAATACCGGAGCAGCACCCTCAGGGCCTCGCCCAGCCACTTCGCGCGCGGGCGGCGGCGATCGGCGAAGGTCCACACCGCGGCGCCTAACGCGGCGATGAGGATCGAGAGCAGGAGCCGGGCGAATTCCTCACCGACATCGCCGTTGTCTCCCTGATTGGCGTACGGCATCGGTCCGGTCATATGGAAGACATGGCGCGCGACCCAGACGCCCGGCGGCGTGAAGACGTGACCCCAGGAGACGGCGAGCCCTTTCTCGCTCCCGCCGCCGCCTAACGATGGATAATTGTTGAGGAAGAGGGGCAGGTGATAGAGGGCGAATGCAATGAATGCGAATCGTTCGACCAGACGACGCACGATGCTCCGACGCCTCGCTGGCGCGACCGGATCAGTGCTCACCCTTGAATCACCAAGGCCTGGCTTTAGCGGCGGCGGTGGTTGACGAGCGTCGATAGTTGTGGGCATGGGCCCATTGTGCATCCCCGCGCCGGTGTTTGCCAGATGGTCAACGAGAACAGCACTGGCGTACGGACTTCACCGGTGCCCCGAATTGGACCGATGAATTCTCGACCCTCCAGAGTAGCCCTTCGTGTGACTGAGTCGTCCTTCTGGGTCGGAGACAGCGAGCGCAAATGTCCAGTCAGCCAAACGAGAAGCCGGCCCACATTCCCGACGCGGTTGTGCAGGAGCTACTCCGCAACCAGGGGTTGCCCCTCGATCCTCACGTCAAGGTGAAGGTGAAGACGACGCGCGTCCGGTTGAATCCCGACGGCACGCGTACGGTGCTGTCGCAAAGCGACTCCAGTTCCGTAGGACGTGGGCTGTCCTCGATGCGCCGTCCGTCAAAGCTCGTGTCGATCGTGATCGGGTCGCTCGGATTTCTGCAACTCGCGTATGGTCTCTGGGCAGGCCATAGCGATGGCCTGGCGGCGCGAGTCATTCGTGCGAGCGAGAGCTGCCAATTGCAGCAGCTGACGACGTCGAACTCAGCAACCCAGCTTTCGCCAAGTACCGTCTCCGCGGCGTCAGCCGCCGTGTCCTGCCGTGTCGAGAAGGCAATCGTCGTGGATCCTTACGTCAGCTCCTCACGAAATGGGAGAACGTACCACGTCGTCACGGTGCGGCCGGACGGGGCGCGTGACAACACCATTCTCAGTGCGCGCGGTGGATATCAGTTCTGGAAACGACTGCGCCCAACCGAATTGATCCTGGCCCAGCGGTTCGTGGCTCCGGGTTATCGTCTCACAGATAGGGTGCTGGCGCTCGCGGATAGTGCTGGGACGGCGATGAGCCGACAGCATCCCGATTCCGGCGCATATCCGAACGCAGTTGCGATGTTCGCCGGCGCGGTCCTTCTCGCGGTGGGTATGGCGATGTTTACAAAGGCTGCGCGCTCGCCAAGGATCGCCTGACGAGAAGCGCTACCGGAGTCTCGACCAGCACCTGTCTGGCTCTTAACACGTGCTTTACACCCAGGTAGCTTCGAGCGGGAGACAGAGCCGGTAACATGCATTGGAGTGATTTCCCAGGGCATCGGGTCGAGCTCGAGACATCCCGCACGATCTTGCGCCCGTTTCGCGAGAGCGATTTTCTCGTCGCGTTGCCGTTTTACGGCGACCATGAGTTTCGCCACGCGATAGACCGCAACGCGGCCCTGATCGATCTGGAGTATCTGCGGGCCGCGGGGCTATATATGGCTGAGCGAGGATGGCTCTTCGCGATCGAGCTGAAACGAAGCGAACAGCCGGTCGGTGAAGTGTGTTTCGAACGTATGAATCTGGAGCGTGCGGACGTCGCGCCGGGCGAGCGCGCCTTTCGCATTCCGATCGGGATCTGGGACAAGTCGCTATGGGGAAGTGGAATTGGCGGCGAGGTGCTGGAGAGACTTCTCGATTTCGGCTTCGGTGAGCAGCGTGCCGATCGGATTTGCGCGATGGACGTAGCACGCTCGAATCGTCGTTCGCTGGGGCTGTTCGAGTCGCACGGGTTCCGCGTGGTGCGGGAGGTGTCACGCGACATTGTGGATCTCGAGCTCTCGCGAGGGAGGCGAGAAGGGTTAATCAGGAACGGAAGGGTGCAACTGCGATAAATCGAGACGATATCCCGCTGATTCCGGCGGGAGATCGGCTCGTGTGCTTGGAGCAATTTATCTTCTGTTCGGCCTCGCCCTATTAATCGGATCGTTGCGCGCCGCGCTACGCGGCTGATTCGCCGCGGAAGCCTACCGTGACCGAAACGCCACCAGAAGGCAGGGTATCGATGTCTCGTTCACACATCCGTCACGGATTGCCGGATGTGTAGTTTCGCTTCGGCGCCTATCGGCTAGTGTTCGACCTCGCGAACGTGAGCGCGCGCTCGGCATCTCGCGGCGATCGCCCTTGCTGTGACACGGCGTCGAGGGCTTGGGAAAGGTCTCGGATCAGATCGTCCGGATCCTCGATTCCAACCGAATAGCGAATTAGCGTTTCCGGAATGCCCATCGCCTCGCGCTCGGCGGCCGTGCACTCGACGTGACTCGTCGTGGCCGGTGGTCCCGCGACCGTCTCGACGGTGCCGAGATTTGCCGCGAGATGTGCCAACCGCAAGCGGGGCAGAAATGCTTTCACGGTCTCGAAATCGCCGTTCAGCGTGAAGCTCAGCACACCCCCGAAGCCGCGCATCTGACGCGCGGCGATTGCATGCCCGTCATTCGACTCGAGACCGGGATAGTAAACGTTGCGCACGAACGGGTGGCCCTCGAGAAAGCGCGCGATCTTGAGTGCACTCTCATTCTGCTGGCGGACCCGGAGGTGCAGCGTCTTCAGGCCACGCAGCAGCAGGTAGGCCGCCGTGGGATCGAGGGTCGCGCCCGTGATCTCTCGATAATGGTAGATCCGCTCGATGAGGTCGCGCGATCCACATACGATACCACCCAGCGCATCGGCGTGGCCGCCGAGGAATTTCGTTGCGCTGTGCAACACGAGATCCGCACCGAATTGGAGCGGGTTCGTGTTCATCGGAGTGGCGAACGTGTTGTCGACGACGACCGTCGCGCCGACACGCTTTGCGGCCGCCGCGAGGCGCGATAGATCGAGCACCTTGAGTGTGGGATTCGTCGGCGTCTCCAGATATAGCAGGTCACAACCGTCTGAAGTCGCGGCCGCGATGGCATCATGATCCGTGGTGTCGACCAGCGTGACGTCGATATTCCAGCGGGGCAGAAAGTTGATAAAAAGCTGATTTGTTCCTCCATAAGTGTCTTTGACCGAGACGACGCGGTCACCCGGAGCCAGAAGCGCGAACAGCGTATTGCTTATCGCTGCCATCCCAGTAGCAAAGCTGGTTGCCGCCGCGGCGCCCTCGAGCTGCCGGACCTTGTCCTCGAAGACGGCAACGGTTGGGTTGGTGTTGCGGCCGTAGATGTGGCCTGGGGTGCGCTGCAGCGCGACATCGAGCCATTCGTCGACGTCGGCATAGCCGAAAGAGACGCTGTGCACCAACGGCAATTGAGTGGCCCGTTGCCAGAAATTCTTCTCGAGCTCACCGGCCCAGACGGCCTGCGTGTCGGGTGAGAGTTGCTCGTCTCGTCGATGGTCCACGTGACTCTCCAGTCCAGATGTCGCGCCGAAATGGGATAGCCGACAGTGCGGCAGTACGGAAGTACGAGGTATGAAGTAACCAAATCGAGCGCGGACCGCCAACGCGGTCGGGACTACCGATTGCTTCGTACTCCTCTACTCCCACTGCCGGCTAACATATGTCGTTAGGTGTCGTGGGGCGTGGTCACGAACCGCGAGATGCACCGACCAATATGCTCCCAATGACACCGTTCGGCCACGCGCGGGAACGGTTCGTCCCAGTCGGTTGCGAGCTTTCCTCCGTCGTCGTAGCGTCTGTCAGCTTCGACGAGGGAAAGTACCTTGCGCCAACATGCGTTACTGACACCGTGCCTCATTGCGGGCGCCATCGCGTCCGGGGAGAATCCGGCTGCCGCGCAGGGCACCAGTCAGGGTGTCATTGCGATCACGCATGTCGCCGTCATACCCATGGACAGAGAGCGGGTCCTGCGTGGACAAACGCTCATCATCGACGGTGACCGGATTGTCGCAGTCGGGCCGTCGAAACGACCGCTATCCCACGGGGTGCGCGCTCGATCGACGGCGGCGACTCGCTGTCCGCGCCAGTGTTCGAGGCGATTGTACGGGAGGCGAATGTCGATCACATGGGAGTCGTCGGCCATGGCGTGCGCGCCGTGGGACTCGTACACGGCTTCGAGCTTGGCCAGGCGATGGCCGCCCACGCCGAGGAGTATCTGTATACCGAGTTCCGCGACTCGGCGCCCGCTCAACGCGAAGCTCTTCCCTCAATCGTGCAACGTGTTCGAAAGCTGGTGCGAGGGCGAGTTGGCGGTCGCTGACGCGAGTGCAGCCGTGGCCGCATGCGATCGCGCGCTGGCGCTCGATCGCTATAACCAGGATGCGATGGCCGTGCGCCGATCGTTAGCTGCAAAACCTGAGGTACGACTAGTCAGCCCGTAGCGCCTCCACAGGATCGATGCGGGTTGCTCGCCTAACTGGCGCATAGATCGCGACCAGCGCAGTCACGACGAGCGACGATGCCGCGGCGGTCAGCGCAACCGGATCGAAGGGACTCACGTCGAACAGCTGTGTAGCAACCAGGCGTCCCGCGGCAAGCGACCCGAGCACGCCAACCGTTACGCCAACGCTCACGATGCGAATTGCGTCGCCGAAAACGAGTCGGCGCACATCAGCTGGCGTCGCGCCAAGGGCGATGCGCACGCCAATGTCGCGAGTCTGCTGACGTACCACCGACGACATCACGCCGTAAAGGCCAATCACGGCAAGCAACAGTGCCGCGAGGCTGAAAGAGAGGAGTAGCATCGTGCTCATCCGCGGTTGCGCCATCGGCGCATCGAGCAGATGGTCCATCGTCTGCGCGTCGACGAGCACGAGCGCGGGATTCACATCGTGCATCGCCGCGCGGAGGGAGGGGAGCAATCGGCTCAGAGGCAAATCACTCCGCAAGGCGATGAACCCATTCCAGAACGGCCTCACCTGCTCCCACTCGAAGTAGACGACGGGGCCCACGTTCCTGAGTTCGCGAAAATGGGTGTCGGCCGCCACGCCGACGACGGTCCACTGGTTGGTTTCGAAGCCTCCCTGAGCGAGACGCCTGCCAATGGGATTCTGATTTGGCCAGAGCTGCCGAGCGAGCGTCTCGTTCACTATGACGACGTTGGCCGAGCCTTTGCTGTCGCCCGCAACAAACTCGCGACCGCGGCGCATCGGAATGCCAAAAGTGCGAAAGTAGTCCGATCCCACGAACTCGAACGGGACGAACGGGCTGCGCTCGCGCTCCGTCACAGGCTGTTCTGCTGGCGCGAGCTTCACCAGGAACAACGATTGTCCTTTGAACGGGAGATTCTCGATAGGCGATGCGGCAATGACACCGGGCGTGGCTTCGAATCGTGTCACGAGAGCCTTCGCGATTGTTGCGACGCGCTCGGGTGTCGGCATCGCGCTCCGCGGACCGTCGAAGGTCAGGATCGAGAGGTGATCGGCAGAGTAGCCGAGCGGCATCGACTCGAGCCGCGCAAGTGAGCGTGCAAAGAGCGCGGCACCGGTGAGGATAACGAGTGCAAGCGCCATCTGCGCGGCAACAAGCCAGCGACGCATCTGTTGCGTCGACGCGCTCGACGTGCCGGACCTCGAATCGGCGCGCAGTCCACTGAACGAGCCGAGACGTGACGCGCTTACGCTCGGTGCCAGGCCAAAGACGAGAAATGCAGCAAGTGACAGTGCGGCGGTCGCGGCGAGTGGCGCGCCGCTCAACGCGATCATCTCGCGTCGTGGCAGCCCGACCGGCGCGACCGCCGCAAAAACGCGCAACAATGTGAACGCCGTCGCGAGGGCCAAAATGGCTCCGCCAGCGGCGACGATCGCGTTCTCGATTACAAAGAGTCGTAACAGGTCCGAGTAGCTCGCGCCGATCGCGCGCCGGATCGCGGTCTCGCGGGTGCGGTCGAGCAAACGGACGAGAACGAGACTACCCACGTTCACGCAGGCGATGAGCAGGAGCGTCCCCACGGCAAGCGTGATGACGACAAGTGTCCAGCGCGACGCGCCCAAGACAGTCGTCGTGAAGGGCTGAGCAGCTATGCCGTAGATGTCGAAAGCGTGCGGTGGCACTTTTTGGCCACGCCGGAGCGTGATGAGAAAGGGGTTGATCCGTTGCGTGAGGGCGAGTAGTTGCTGTTTGGCGGCCGTCAGCGACAGGTTCGGCGCGAGCCGGGCGACGATGTCGACCTGACCCTCGCCCACCGTCGAATCGCGCCGCCACGCGACCCACGCGTCTATGCCTGCGGGATACTCGAGCCCGGGCGGCGCGATCCCGATGACGCGCGCGGGCTTCTCGTCGTCGAGAATACCAAGCACTCGGCCGACGACGGAGCTGTCGCCGCCGAATTGGCGCTGCCAGGCGCCATAGCTCAATACTATGACGGTCGAGGCACCGGCGTTTCCGTCCTCCCGTCGAAAGAATCGGCCAAGGCGCGGCGCGGTGCCGAGTACGTCGAAGAAGTTCGGTGAGGCAGCGGCACCCGTCATGTGAAGGACCGAGCTGCCACTCGTTAGGTAGAATGGCTGCGCGCCCGCGTGCGCGACCCCGGCGACGCCTCGGAACAGGGCGCTATCACGCGCGAGCACGTCCAGGTAGGCGTACGGGACGTCGAGGTTGGTGCCCTTGTGGTCGAGCGTGTGCATCACCGCCAGCCGCTCCGGCGCCGTAACCGGCAGTCGATCGACGAGGACGATCTTGTAGATGCTGAAGATGGCCGTCGCGGCGCCGATGCTTAGCGCGAGAATGGCTACTGTCGAGATCGTGAAGGCGGGGGTGCGCCGGAGTGCACGCACGGCTGCCCGAAAATCGTTACGCCACATGGTTTCAGCGATTGAGTGCTTGCTCGAACCAGCGCATGATCTGCTCCAAGCCCTCTCGATCTTGAACGCCGGTCATTGGGCGGCGGGATGCGATTCCGATAAATCTGCATCACCGCACCACGGTCCGCAGGGGCTCGACCGGTAGCATTCGAGGTGTCGATTTTAGTTTCCCTGATTCGACGTATCAGTAAACAGGGGAGCAAATATCAATGTCGAAGACCGAATTCGCCGCATCGAAGGACGGAACTCGCATCGCCTACGAGATTGCCGGCAAGGGACCGACCCTCGTCGTCGTCGCTGGCGCGCTCGGCTACAAGGACTTTCCATATCTCCGCGCCTTTGTCGCGGACTTCGCGAAGGACTTCCGCGTCGTCATCTACGATCGGCGCGGACGTGGGGGTAGCGGTGATACGCAACCCTACAGCATGGGCAAGGAAATCGACGATCTCGAGGCCGTTATACACGCCGCCGAGGATCCAGCCATCGTGCTCGGCACCTCCTCAGGTGCGGCGCTCGCCCTCGAGGCGGCCGCGCGAGGAGTGCCGATGAAGGCTCTGGTCGCGTTCGAGCCGCCATACATGGTCGGAGAACATCGCCGGCCCAATCATGTACGTTACGAATCCGATGTCAGCGGATACGTCGCGCGCGGCGACCGCGCTGGCGCGGTCTCGCTCTTCATGCGCACGGTCGGGATACCGCGCTTCTTCGTTGGCATCATGAGATTGATGCCGATCTGGAAGAAGCTCAAAGCGGTCGCGCACACGCTTCCGTACGACGCAAGCATCATGAACGACTTCGACCTTCCTGTGTCCCGCTTCCGCGCGATTCACGTTCCAACTCTGGTGGTGGGGGGCGGAAAGAGTCCGGCCGCGTTGAAGGATGCAGTGCGGGCGGTCGGTGACGCCATTCCGGGCGCGCAGGTCGTCGAAGTTCCGAACCAGAACCACGCGATCAAGGGAGCGGCGCTCGCGCCGACCGTGCGCGAGTTCCTGACGATGACACAACCCAAGGGTGCACGCGCTACGGTGTCAGTACACGCTTGACGGCACAGCGCCAACCTCCGCATCCGCTGCGCGGGAGTTCCGGTACGTTCGCTGGTGGCGTACCGCGCGCGAGCGCTTCGATCACGGGAAAGACGAGGGCGACGTTGCCGCCACGCGCGTCGATCTCCATGACGTTGTGTTGCAGCTTGAGCGATGCGGGAAAGCGATACACACCCACATGGGCTCCGTGATCGAGCCACTGCTGTGCCACATCGAGTGCGGCCTGTTCGCTCACCGTGTGATCTGCTTCGTTGAGGAGGAAGTACAGGTCTTTGGTGCCCGGCTCTCGATCGGCCGACGCTTCACGCACTAACTGACCGAGCCAGAGCACCTGGGCGAGGCCGTGCGTCGTTACGCCCTGCACGTAGTCCGACCGAGCCGTGTCCATCGGCGCGTTGGTCCGGGTGATCTCCGGTAAGTTCGACGCGAGGACAACCAGGCCACGCTCCTGATCGGCGGAGATGACACCAGCAGCGATCGCCGGCGCGATCAGCACGGCTCGTCGTACGTCGGCGTGCGATTGGGCGACGCTGGCGGCGACGACTCCGCCCGCGCTCAGGCCGACGACGATGATCGTATCGCCGAGTCCCCGGGCAATCGCGACGCTCGAGTCGCCGAATCGCGCGAGCTCCTCGGCGCTGGTCCTGCCTAACGAGCGCATTGCCGAACGTCGCTCGCCGTGTCGTGGGAGTCGCGGAATGTAGACGTTGTCGCCGCCCGCAAAGAGATGCTCGCCGACGGCGGCAAACTGCTCGGGCAGATCTGTGAAGCCGTGCAGTAATACGAAGACGCGCGCGGTACGCGTTCCATGCGTCAGCAGCAGCGAGCGCCCGCCAGCGACGACGACGCTGTCGTCCTCGGCCTGTCGACGAACGGCCATCGCGATGGCATCGTCATAGCTTGCCGGCGCCGAGAGTGGGACGGGTGCAATGACGAAGGGTGTGGGCGCACAACCCGCCAGGAACGTCAGGAGTAGTACCCGAAAGAGTAATCGCGACATCGGGCGCTCATCCATCACGCGTCGACGCGCAGCGTCAGACGCTTCGTCCACCGGTGGTACTCCACTTCGTACCGAGCGAGCGAGAGCTGCGCCGGTCCGCGGCGCACGCGTCCCTCGAGATCGTATTGCGATCCATGGCAGGGGCAGGTGATGACACCCTGCACGGGCGGCCGGACCGGACATCCTTCGTGCGTGCATTGCATCGACAGCGCGTGAAAGTGGCCGGCGCTCTCGCGCACGACAAGAATCGGTGTCCCGTCGAGACCGGCCTTCGACGTCACGAGACTGGCACCATCGGTGGCGAGGGAGGACACGTCGACGGTCGTCTCGAATAACGGCGGCGGCCCATGCGAAGTTTCACACCCGATCGCCGCCGCGCTCGCGAGCAGAAGCGCCGCATCCTCCAGAAATTCACGCCGTGATCGTGCCGCCATCGCCTAACGAGCCAGCGCGACCGACGTCATGCGCTGCGGGTAGCGTCCAACCTTTACGCGAGCGACTTCCTTGCGCGACGCGAGATCGATGACCGACACGTCGTCCGAACCGCGATTGCTGATGAAGATGCGGCGCCCATCGGGCGACAGCGTCACCCAATTCGGATCGCGTCCGACTGGCACGGTGCCGAGAAGTCGCAAGTCGGGCAGCGAGTAGATACCAGCGATGTCCGTCATACTGCCGTTGGCGATGAGGTAGCGACCGTCGGCGGTGACGCGAATGCCGTGATTCGTCGTCACCGGCAACGTATCGGGCTTTGCCTTGCCTTTCGGGATCGGCATGTCCACCCGGCGCAGGATCTTGCCCGTGTGTGGATCGGCAACGACGAAGCCGTAGTAGGACGAGAGTTGTACGTAGAGTCGATTCTCGTCGTGCGAGAGCGCAATGGGCCGCACGTTCGCGCCGAATGGGATGCGGCGCAGAACTTTATTGGTCGCGGCGTCGAATACCGTGACGTCCGTACCACGTATGAGCCCGACATAGACGGTCTTTCCATCGCGTGCCACCTCGATGTCGTGCGGTCCCGTCCCGACGTTCACACTGTCGATGAGCGCGTGCCTGCCGGGATCGAAGACGTCAACATAGTCCCCCGAGACGACGGTGACGTACACGCGGTGTCCGTCTGGCGACACCGCAAGGTGATTGGGGACGCCGCGAAAGCCGACGCGCCAGCTGACCTGTCGCGTGGTAGGATCGATCGCGACGAGCTCTCCGGTGCCGGTGGGCCGGCCGTCGGCGCGGTGCACGATGCGACTGAGGTACAGCACGTCGCCCGCGGGCGCGGCAACGATGTCGTCCGGCGAGAGACCGACCGGTATCGTCCCCACGACTTTGCACGTCGTGGCGTCGATGATCGAGACGTCGCCGCTGTTGGTGTTCTCGACGAATACGAATTGCGATTTCCCGCCGTGATCCTGCCCTCGGGCCAGCGCGCCGGCGACAGTGATCAGGGCGAAAACGATTGCAACTCTGAAGGAACGGAGTGCACACTTGTTCATCTGGGCTCCGCTTGGGGGGACTCGACGGGAGGAGAATACCGTCGCGGGACCGATTCCGCGATACGGGTGCAGGGTGCGAGACGAGCTCGCGGTCAGGAACCGGTCACCGATGCCGAAATTCGCGCCACGATCTGACGGAAGGGTAACTGCGCACGGCCGGGAAGAATGTTCCAACCGTTGAACACGACGATCATGTCCTCGTCAGGCAGCAGGAAAGGTAGCTGGCCACCGAAGCCCGAACCGCCGACAGAATCGTGTGTGCTGTCGCGACCCCACGGTCGCAAAAACAATCCAAATCCGTAAGACACTCCGGTACCGCCGATCGCAACCGAGGGTGATGTCGATGCTCGCACCCAATCACGGCTTAGTACCTGATGACCATCCCACTCCCCCTGTTTCGAAAGGAGATACCACAACTTCGCGAGATCGCGCGCCTCGAGATACAAGCCGCCTTCCGTGTCGGCGAGTCCAGTCGGTCCTCGCTTCCAGAACCAGCGTTCGATTCCCAGCGGGGAGAAGAGATATCGCGCGGCGTATTCCTCGATATCGATTCCGGTCGCCTGGAAGAAGACGTGTGCGAGCACCGCAGTCGCGCCGCTGTTGTAGTTGAAAACGGTTCCCGGTTCGACAGCCATGGGCCGATCGATCGTGTACTTGACCCAATCTCCGCTCTCCTCCAGACCGATCGCCGTGTTACGTGGATCGGTGTAAGGCAGGCCCTCGTTCCAATCGAGCCCTGACGTCATCGTCATGAGATGACGCACGGTCATGCGGCGCTTCCGCTCATCGATGTTGGCGACCTTCGACGTGTCGAAGAAGGAGAGCACTGGGGTGTCGAGGCTCGGAAAGTCGCCGCGCGTGACCGCCGATCCGATGATCATCGACGTGATGCTCTTTGTAACCGACTGAAGACTGTGCAGGTCGCCGCGATGATAGAATGGATGCCACCACGGATTGTAGTAATTGTACGGGCTCGTGAAATCGTGAGAGTTGAGCGCTCCACGAACGTGAATCGAGTCTCGGTACGCGCTGTCATAGTTCTGCCGATACATCCGGTCATAGATCAGACGACCGTGCCTGATCACGAGCATGCGATCGATGTAACCAAAAGCGCCCGACTTGATGTCGGCGTCGATACTGTCGAGCACCGCTCCATTCACGCCCAAAGCATGCGGGGTCGCGCGCATCCAGTCCTTTGTCGGCCACGAAGTCTTGGTCTGTGGAGTCCCCTGTTGCTTCTGTGCGCATGAAGGGCGCGAAGTGATCCCAAGGACGAAGGCGAGGGCAGCGGCAGTCACGATGAGGCGTTGGCGATGCATAACGACCTCCGACTCGTTGGAGAGGTCTACGGGGTGCTACCTATCGTGGCGCAACGGCTTCGTTCGCGCAATCTCAATCGTGATCGGTCTTCGCTACGCCGCGAGGATATGACAGGCTCACATCCGGATAACCGCCGTCCGCTGCATTCAACGCGCCGCTCGCTGAATTGGGCTGGACCATTCCTTCGCCCGCAGGCAGCGTGGCAGAATGAAAAAGCTCATCATCGCGCTGGTTAGCGTGTATACCGCATTGCCGCTCGCCGCGCAGACGCCGACCACGTCGCAACAGCTCATCGCCGCTCGAGACACCGTGTGGCGTGCCTGGTTCGCCAACGACACGGTCCTGCTCCGACGGTTCGTCCCGCAGTCGGCGGCGGCCGCAGAGGGCGGCGAGTCGCTGAGATGGAGCGACCGACACGCGATCTTCGATGAAGCACATCGTAGCGCTTCCGCCGGCGTGAAGCTGGAGCAGCTCGATTTCTTCGGAACGCAGATTGACGCCAGCGGCAACTCGGCGATGGTCCGGTCGCGCTTTCGTTTCATCCTCGGGCAGGGGACGAAGCGAGACACGAGCACGGGATTGGCCGCCGAGGTGTTCGTCCGCGAGAAGGGCAAGTGGGTGAATCCGTTCTGGCAGCTCGAATTCGACACGCCGGCCTCGCTTGCCGCTCGGGCCATCGATCTTCCTGACACCCTCGGTGCCGCGGTTGCGGTGTCGGATTCCCTGAAGTCGTTAGGCACGATCGACGATTATGATGCGCTCCTCGGGCTCTGGGAATTCACCTTCCAGTCACGCCAGCCGAATGGCTCGTTCGGCATGCCATTCAAGGGGCACTGGACATTCGAGAAGAAGGGCGACGGCGGGATCATCGAAGACCACTGGCGGCCGGACAATCCGACGGCACCGATGGCGTCGAGCCTGTATACATACCGCGTGTTCGATCCGGAGCAGAAGGTATGGCGGCTCATTGGAGCGAACTCCAAGGGGGGCGGTCTGATTCCGGGGCGCACGTGGACGGACGCCAGTGGCCGTTCAGGCATCGAGTGGTACGGCGACGTCCTCGTTAGGTTCCGCTACTTTGCGATGACGCCCACTCGCTTCCTCTGGCGCCAAGACCAGAGTCGCGATGGGGGCAGGACGTGGACCCTCGACACTGGCATCATGGAGGCGAGGCGAATCGGGAAGTGAGGCGGCTTGGGCGTTGGGCGTTGGGCGTTGGGCGTTTTGCGTTGTGGGGCGAGGGTGCGGGATGCGGGACGCGTGGAGCGACTGCATGGGACTTACATTGTGTCTCGTGAATGACGAGCGAGTCCAATGCAGCTGGACGCGAAGAAAAGACTTCAGATCGCGGTGGTTGGCGTCATGGTCGCTCTCGGGTCGCGGGCCTCGGCACAGGCAACCGCTTTACCAGTCACCAGCCACGACTCCCCAGCCGCCAGCCGGCAGTCCGCAGCCGCCCGTCCCGTGCTCCAGCTCGAGATCGACAACGACCTCCTTGCGATTCGCGGGAGTGGACCGCCGCCGGATTACGACTACACTCACGGGACGCATCTGTCGTATTCCTGGAGCCAGTCGACCGTAGGGCTGGCTCAGGAAATCTTCACCCCGCGGCACAACACGTCGCTGCCGGTGGCCGGCGATCGTCCGTATGCAGCCTGGCTCTTCGGGGAGTACGGCTACCGCCGGACCGCGGGACTCTGGCTCACGACGTTGACGACGCGCGCCGGCGTGCTCGGGGCGCCGGCGCTTGGTGAGCAGGTGCAAAACAGCATTCATCGGCTGCTCGGAAACCATCTCGAGCAGGGATGGTCCCATCAGCTGCCGACTCGAGCCACCATCGGCATCCATGCCGACGAGACGCGGCTTCTGGCGTCCTCGGCCGCGTCCGGACCCTCCCGTCTCCTTGCGGCAACGTTAGGCGGCACGATCGGCACGATGCAGCGTGTCGTGCGCGGTGGATTGCAGACCTATCTTGGTTTCGCTTGCGTGCACTCGGCGACTGCGAACGCGCCACTGGTCGCTCGACAAGGTCACTGGTACGTCGTCGCGTCGTATCACGAAGACTACGTCTTCTACGATGCCCTCATCGAGGAGCGACCTCGAGATTCCAGTGTACCCGCAACGCAACTTCGCGCCTGGGTGTCCGAGGCGGGAGCCGGCATAGGATGGCGGACGAATCGTTTCGCCGCAGAGTATCGCCACGTTGTGCGCGGGCGCGAGTACGAGGCCGAGCCGACAGCGCATGCTTACGGCGCGATCACTCTGTCGATGCTCACTCCTTGACGGCGGAGACACATGGGCTATACGCCGGAGATAGATAGGGCTAGGGTCCTCGCCCTCGATCCTTGCGTGGGCGATCAGTGGGATGGCCGTCGCAGCGCCTCCTCCAGAGCGCCGAGAAACCGCTCGACGCGCGGCAGCTGCGCATTGTAGCCCATGACGCCAATGCGCCAGACCTTTCCCGCGAGCACGCCGAGCCCGCCCCCGATCTCGACGCCCATGTCCAGTAAACGCTGACGGACGCGCGCTTCGTCGACGCCGGAGGGCACGCTGACGACGTTGATCGTCGCGCAGCGATTCTCCGCTGGGGGAAAGAGCGCGATTCCCAGCCGATCGAGGCCGCGAACCAGGGCCTCGTGCACTTGCTGATGACGCGCCCAGCGCGCCTCCAGCCCTTCCTCGAGCATTATGCGCAGCGCCTCGTGAAATCCGTAGATCATCGCGACCGGCGCGGTGTGGTGGAATGCGCGCTTGCGCGCTCCGTTCGTTTCGCCCCAGTACTGAAAGAGCAGGTTCAGATCGAAGTACCAGGTGGATGGCTTGTGCTTGCGTGCCCGCACCGCGTCTGTCGCTCGCGCCCCGAACGTGACGGGGGCCAGTCCCGGCGGCGCGCCGATGCACTTCTGGCTGCACGATCCGGCGGCATCGACGCCCAACGCATCGATGTCGATCGGTAGACCGCCTAACGAAGTGACGCAGTCCATCGCGATGAGCGCGCCATGGCGGTGCGCAACCTCGACCATGGGCGCAATCGGCTGACAGGCGCCCGTCGTCGTCTCGGCATGCACAAAGGCGACGAGCTTCGCCGGCTCCTTGGCGAGCGCCGCACCGACGGCCGCGGGATCGACGATCTGTCCCGGTGGAGCATCGATCGTGCGCACGTTCGCGCCGGCGCGCCTCGCCATCTCCGCCAATCGCTCACCGAAGTAGCCCATTACCGCGACGACCGCGTTGTCGCCCGGCTCGAGCAGGTTCAGCATGATTGTCTCGAGACCGGCAGAGCCGGTCGCCGAGATGGGAAGCGTATGATGGTTTCGTGTTTGATAAACGCCGCGCAGGGCGTTCATCGTCTGGTCCATCAGCTCGACGAAGTACGGGTCGAGGTGACCCACGGGATTAGCTCCCATCGCCGCGAGCACGCGTGGATCGGGGTTGCTCGGCCCCGGGCCCATCAACAGGCGCTCCGGGGGATTCAACTGCGGGGGGGCCGCTGCGCCTTTCACTGTCGCTTCAGTCATTTCGGTGGTCGGTGATCGGCGGTGCTCGGTGAACAGTGGTCGGTGATCGCCGTTCACCATTCACCGTACTACGCCAATCCAAGCTTTTGCGCCAAGCCAATTCTCTGCAACTTGCCCGTCGCGCCAACGGGTATCTCCGTCAGGATGAGAATCTTCCGAGGGACTTTGTAGGGTGCCAGGCGCGCGGAAGCGAATTCACGGAGCTCTTTGTCGGTGGCGGCCTTGCCCTGGCGCAGCACGATCGCGGCCGCGACATCCTCGCCGAGCATGTCGTGCGGCATCGCGAATGTCACGCACTGGTGCACGGCGGGGTGCTCCATGATGATCTCATCGACTTCGCGCGGTGAGATTTTCTCGCCGCCGCGATTGATGATCTCCTTGAGGCGGCCCGTGATACTGACGTAGCCGTCAGCATCCATGACTCCCTGATCGCCGGTGCGGAACCAGTCGCCGTAGAATGCATCCGCATTGGCCTTGGGATTGTTCTCGTACGCGGTCATCACGTTGGGTCCGCGGATGACGATCTCACCCGTCTGACCAGTCGGCACGGTCTCGCCCTTGTCGTTGACGACGCGAATCTCCGGTCCGCCGCTCGGGCCAACCGTGCCCGCCTTGCGAGGCCCGCCTAACGGGTTGCTCGCCATCTGATGCGTCGCTTCCGTCATACCGTATGCCTCGACGACGGGAACGCGGAAGACGCGCTCGAGCTCGGCGATCACGGTCGGAGGAAGTGCCGACGACGAGGACCGAATGAATC
>Ga0070717_10000794_pt1 | contig 20755 bp, 13 predicted proteins | sample LARL113metaG_FD_71366 | JGI IMG/M metagenome (GOLD analysis project Ga0070717, IMG submission 71366) | Corn, switchgrass and miscanthus rhizosphere microbial communities from Kellogg Biological Station, Michigan, USA - LAR L11-3 metaG | ecosystem: Host-associated > Plants > Roots > Rhizosphere ... | reverse complement strand
CTAGGCCCCGTCCTCTCCGTCAGCGTCTCCGGAAGCAGCACCAGCGGCATGCGGGGCGAACGCGCAATCGAGGACACGTACGACGGATAATAATAGTCGGGCTGCGTTCCCGGCACGGCAGGCGCAACTGTAGAGACGTTGATCACTGCCCCTCCCTCAAACTTTTTCAATCGCGAGCGCTATTCCCTGCCCCACGCCGATGCACATCGTGGCCAATGCCAGCTTGCCGCCGAACTTCTCCAGTTGGTGCGCTGCGGTCATCACCAGGCGCGCCCCGCTCATCCCCAAGGGATGGCCCAGGGCAATGGCTCCTCCGGTCGCATTCACATGCTCCGCATCGTCGGGTAGCCCCAATTGGCGGAGACACGCAAGCGATTGGCTGGCGAACGCCTCGTTGAGTTGGATCCAGTCAAAGTCACCGATCGTCTTCTTCAGGCAATCGAGCAGCTTCCGCGTGGCCGGCACCGGCCCGATGCCCATCACCCGCGGCGGAACCCCCGCCGCCGCCATGCCGAGTATCCGCGCGCGCGGGCGCAGGCGATGCCGCCGCACCCCATCCTCTGAAGCCACAATCATGGCAGCCGCTCCATCATTGATGCCCGATGCGTTGCCCGCCGTAACCGTTCCCCCGGCAAACAACGGTTTCAGCTTCGCCAGTTCCTCGGGAGTGGTATCGGGCCGCGGATGTTCATCGCAGTCAACAGTGTTGATCTCCTTCTTGCCTGCGATTTCGACGGGCACAATCTCGGCGGCGAAGAAACCTTCCTTCATCGCGCGCGCGGTGCGCACCTGGCTGCGCCAGGCGAACGCATCCTGCGCATCGCGATCGATGCCGGTATCCCGCGCGACGTTTTCACCCGTTTCCGGCATGGAGTCGGTGCCGTACCGTTCGCGCATGCGCGGATTCACAAAGCGCCAGCCGATGGTGCTGTCGTAGATCTCCGCCGAGCGCTGATAAGGGGCTTCTGCCTTGGCCATCACGAACGGCGCGCGCGACATCGACTCCACGCCGCCGGCAATCACAAAATCCGCCTCGCCGCATGAGATGGCGCGGGCTGCCGTTCCCACCGCGTCCATACCCGAACCGCACAGCCGGTTGATGGTGGTTCCCGGCACCGTCTCCGGCAACCCGGCGAGCAGCAATGCCATGCGCGCCACGTTGCGATTGTCTTCGCCGGCCTGGTTGGCGCATCCCAGCATCACGTCGTCCAACGCGCTCCAATCCGCACCCGGATTACGGCGAACGAGTTCGCGGATCGGCGCCGCGGCCAAATCATCCGCGCGCACTGCGGCCAGCGCGCCCCCATAGCGCCCGATAGGCGTCCGCACCGCATCGCAAAGAAACACCGGCCTCACGCAGCTTCTCCTTCTGCGCCGTGCGCTGCTGCCGTGCGGGCCTTCAGATCGCGTAACACTCGAAGCTCCTCCACACTGGGAACTGCGGTCTCGCCGCATTCCTGGCTGAACTGAATGTTCCATCCGGTGTTCGTCACAACGGTTCCGCGATCGATACCGGGATGCAGGCTGGCCACCTTCAACTCGCGCGAAACCGGATCAGGCCGCAGAATGCACAAATCAGTGATCACCGCCATTGGTCCTTTGCCGGTCAAGCCGGCGCGCTCGCGCGAGTCGCCGCCGCTGAGGAATCCGACCGAGGTAACAAAGTCGAGCTTCTCCACAAACGTGCGCTTCGACTGCTTCACCACGATCAGCACTTCCTTTGCGGACGAACTGATCTCCGGAGCGCCGCCTGCTCCAGGCAGCCGCACCTTCGGCTGGTTGTACGACCCGACGACCGTGGTGTTGATATTCGCAAAGCGGTCCAGTTGCGCGGCTCCCAGGAAGCCCACGTCGATGCGCCCGCCCTGGAGCCAGTAGCGAAAGATCTCCGGCGTGGAAACGACCGTATCGGCAGTCTCCGCGAGGTTGCCGTCCCCAATGGAAAGAGGTAGCACCGACGGTTTGGCTCCAATGGGTCCCGACTCGTACACCAGCACCGCGTCCGGAGCATGCGTCAGGCGCGCCAGGTTCGCGGCGATGGAGGGCAACCCGATGCCCACGAAGCACACCGCGCCATTGCGCAGCATGCGCGCCGCAGCCACGGTCATCACCTCGTCGGGCGTGTAATCGGCACTCATTGGTATACCGCCTGCACCCGGGGATCGCTCTGCAGTTTCAGGTATTCCTCGAAATTCGCGGTGCCGAAGATGTGCTGGTCGATCCAGGCCGTGAAACGGTCGCGATCCCGGGAAATCTGGTCCCACACGCGATAGAACACGTTATCCCGCTCATAATATCCGTGGGCATAGGAAGGCCTTGCCCCGCGCGGCACTTCGCATACTGCTGTCAAGGCCCAGCCCGGCAAGATGCAAGCGTTGGGCGGTGCATCCAGCGACCGCACCCGCTCCTCCACCGTCACAATGGCTCGCTTTGCCGCCAGCACCGACTCCTTCTGCACGCCCAGGATTCCCCACAGCAGCACGTTTCCCTTCCAGTCGGCCTTCTGTGCGTGGATCACTGTCACGTCTGGACGCACCGCGGGAGTGGCCGCCAATACTTCGCCAGTAAACGGACAAGTCACACTGCGAATCCGGTCATTCACGCGGAGGAAATCGGAGCCCTGGTACCCGCGCAGCACGGCGAACGGCAGGTTCGCAGCCCCGGCCACATATGCGTTGGAGAGATCGCTATGGCTCCGCTCTTCAATTTCAAGCGGGGCGGGCCAGTGGTTCTCCACCGCATCGCGAAAGCGGTGCAACGAGCCGACGCCGGGATTGCCGCCCCACGAAAACGTCAGCCGCGCCGCGCATCCGGCTCCGATCAACTGGTCGTAGATGATATCCGGCGTCATGCGGACCAGGGACAGATTGCGCCGCTTCTGGCGGATGATTTCATGCCCGGCGGCAAATGGGATCAGGTGCGTGAAGCCTTCCATCGCCACGGTATCGCCATCGTGCACGCTGGCAGCAATGGCTTCGGCCAAACTAACCCACTCCGCCATCCAGCCTCCATCGAATGAATGGCATTATTACGCCTGTGGGCACAGTTGTACAACATGTGCGATAATCGCCCGTGGCTCGCGCGCGCTCCATGACGGCTCTGAAACCTGTAACCGAGCCGGAAAAAGCGGCGCCCGGGGAAGAGTTTGCCGCCCATGCGGGCAACCCCGATTTCATGCTGTCGCTGGCCCGCGGCCTGCGCGTGATCGAGAGCTTTGAAGGCCATCCCGAAGGGCGGAGCATCGCGGAGATCGCCCACAGCACCGAGCTTTCACGCGCTGCCATCCGGCGCATTCTTTTGACCCTCGAGTTACTCGGTTACGTTGAGCGCTCGCGGCAGGTCTACCGTCTGCGGACACAGGTGCTGCGGCTTGGGTTCTCGTTCCTGTCCTCCTCGTCGGTAGTCGAAGCGGCGCGCCCGGTCCTCGAACATATCAGCGAGCAGTTGCACGAATCTTCGTCAATGAGCATGCTGGACGGTGGCGACATTGTGTACGTGGCCCGGTCTGCCGCCAGCCGCATCCTGGCCGCGGGCCTCTCCGTCGGAAGCCGTCTGCCCGCATATTGCACTTCCATGGGCCGGGTTTTGCTGGCCGCCTTGCCGGATGACAAGCTGGAGTCGTATATGCGCGGCGTGAAACCGAGGGCTTACACGGCAAAGACTATCACCCGGATTCCGCTCTTGAGAAAGGCCATTCTCAAGGTCCGGAAAGATGGTTATGCCATTGTGGATGAAGAGTTGGAGGCCGGCCTGCGCTCAATCGCGGTCCCCGTTTCCACGCGCAGCAACCAGGTGGTGGCCGCCGTCAACGTCGGCACGCACGTTTCCCGCGTCGATCGCGCCACCCTCATCAACCGCTGTCTGCCCGCGCTCCAGAACGGCGCGCGAGCCCTTCGCAACGTACTTATCTGAAATCCCGGTCATCCCATTCGCCCCGTTATCCCGGAAAGGACTTGAACATGCCATCGACTTATCGCGCCGATCAAGTGGGGAGTTTTCTTCGCCCAGCCGAGTTACTTGAAGCGCGCCGCACGAAGATCCCGCTCGATGATCTCCAGAGCCTTGAAGACCAACACATCCTCCGAGTCTTTCAGCGCCAGAAGGAGATCGGGCTCGACGTGTTCACCGATGGTGAACTGCGCCGAACGAACTTCATGAGCGATTTCACTGATGCCGTGGAAGGATTCGATTTCGGCGATGCGGTGACGCGCAGTTGGAAGGACGATCCTAAATCCGCGAGCGCCGCCGCGGCCGTCAGCAGCGTCAGTGGCATCGTGACCTCGACACTGAAGCAGCGCCAGCCGCTTACAGGACGCGAACTTCCTTTCCTGCGCGAGCACGCTCCCGGTCCCATCAAAATGACCTTGCCGAGCGCGACGCAGTTTCCCGCCATCGCATTCAAGTACGGCATCACGGACAAGGCCTACCATAATCCCTACGCTTTGCTGAACGCCGTGACCGAAATCATGGCTGCCGATATCCGCGCGCTCTCCGCCAGCGGAATTTCGTATCTGCAGATCGACGCTCCGCGCTACAGTTATTATCTCGATCCCAAGTGGACCGCCTGGATGGCGCAGGAACTTCGGGTCGATCCGGCGCAGATGCTGACTGCCTCACTGAATGCAGATAACACCTGCCTGCAAGCTGCGCGGCATCCCGGCGTTACCCGGGCCATCCATCTCTGCCGCGGCAACAACCGCAGCCATTGGTACGCCGAAGGCGGCTACGATGCCATTGCTGAACGCCTCTTCCATGAACTGGCCGTCGATCGCTTCCTTCTCGAATACGACGATGAGCGCTCCGGCACCTTTGAGCCGCTGCGGCTCGTCCCCAGGACCAAGACGGTTGTTCTGGGGCTGGTGAGCACCAAGCGCCCGGCACTGGAACGCAAGCAGGATCTGCTCCGGCGCATCGAGGAGGCGGCCAGGTTCATTCCCCTCGAGCAACTCGCCATCAGCCCTCAATGCGGCTTTGCGTCCACCATGGAAGGCAATCTCCTCACCGAAGAAGAACAATGGGCCAAGCTGCAACTCGTCGTCGATATCGCCCGCGAAGTCTGGGGTTGAGGAACTTGGATCAGTCTAGGTTCGTGCGCAACTTCAAATTTCGGACCAGCCTGAAAAGGTATTTGGGATGAATCCCGAGCAATCTGGCTGCTTCCGGAAAGCTCCCTGAGGACTTGTGAAGCGCATCCATGATCAATTCCCTTTTCGTCTTATTGATTGCGGCGTGGTAAAGAGAACCCTCCATGCGCGCACCCTGTTCCTCCAGCAGCGCCGTCGGCAGATCGTCGGGCAGGATCTCGTCTGAGACGCCGAGCACGATTGCGTGCTCGATGGCATTTTCCAGCTCCCGGACATTTCCGGGCCAGCTGTAATTCATCAGGATCACGCGGGCATCGGCAGATATCCCTTTGAAAGGCCGCTTGCGCTTGGCTGCATATTTATCCGCGAAGTACAACGCCAGCAGCGGTATGTCCACGCGGCGTTCGCGAAGAGGAGGCACCGTAATCGAAACCACGTTGAGCCGGTAATACAAATCCTGGCGAAACTCTCCGGTCTTGATTGCTTTTTCCAGATCCTTATTGGTTGCGGCGAGCACGCGCGCGGAGAATTTTAGAGAACGGGTACCTCCCAGCCGTTCGAATTCCCTCTGCTGCAAAGCTCTTAGTAGTTTGGCCTGTAACAGCGGAGCTAATTCGCCGATCTCGTCGAGGAACAGGGTTCCATCTTCCGCCGCCTCCAGCTTCCCCTTCTTCATCATCACCGCGCCGGTAAATGCGCCCTTTTCGTGTCCGAATAGCTCGCTTTCCAGTAGCGCTTCAGGAATGGCTGCGCAATTGATCGCGATGAAGGGCCGCTCTCCTCGCGGGCTGCCATGGTGAATGGCGCGAGCCACCAATTCCTTTCCGGTGCCGCTCTCGCCGCGAATCAGAACCGTGACGTCTTCCCCTGCGACGCGGGCCACAAAGGAATCAACCTTCTGGATCTGCCGGCTCTCACCCACCAGCTTGCTTGCAAACACCTGCTCTCGCAGCCGCCGGTTTTCCGAGCTCAATTCATCCAGTGCAAGTATGTTTTCCAAGGCCACTGCGGCGATTCGCGATGCCGACGTGAGGAAGTGAATATGGTCATCTCTGGCAGGACGTGCCGGCTCGAATGAGGTTAGATACATGACGCCGATAATTCTCTGCACACCGGCCAGGGGAACGCAAACCACGTGTTCCCCAAGTTCCCCATCCGTTTCGGTTACTGTCGCTGACCTTTCCCAGAATGCTTTCCTGACGACGTCGGCTTGTACCTTGATGGAACACTGATCACCCGTCTTGCGACTCCAGCAACAGATGGAGCTTGGCTCATCGTCCAACGGAGTGAGCAGGACGATGGCGGCATCCCCAGCCGGAACCACCTCCAAGATGAGACGCAGAATCTCGCGCTGCAATTCCTGGACGTCACGAATGGTGTTGATGATCGAGCTGATCCTGAGCAATGCAGTCAGGTCGCGGGTCATGCGGCCCACGGCAATCTCGAAGTCCGGCCGAAGCAAATCATCATCGAGTCGAATGGTCTTAAGCTTGGAGACTGATGGCTGGTTATCGAGGCGTACGTCACCGGTGATCGTGGAATCTTCCTCGCGCAACATCAACAACAGTTCGGAATTGCCCACGCGGATTGTGTCGCGATGCGATAGTGCTTTGTGCCCCACCGGAACGCCGTTCACGAAAGTGCCGTTATCACTGTCGAGATCGATCAACTCGTATGCGCCATTGGGCCTATGAATCCGGCAGTGGCTCCTGGAGACATGGGGATCGGCAAGGCAAAGAAGGTTGGAGCTGTCCCGGCCGATGGATAGCGCATCATCACCGATCGATGTCACTTGCCCCTTCGATGGACCGGAAACAACGATGACTCTGGGCGTCATGCCGGACCTCGCGCCTCTAGTGTAGCGGAAGATTGTCTGAGTTTCTGGAACTGTTACCGGACTATATCCGTAATGGCCTGTGGTGGAAGTGGAGCGCCGAAAGCCCGCAACCTGTAAACTCACACGCTTCAAAGCCGTATTTGTGCCATATATCGCCAGGCGAGGAACCGATCGATTACTGGCCGGTATCTCTTCGGATACTTATGGATTGGAAAACGAGCCGATAAGTCAATCGCACCACTTAGGTCTTCACAATCTTATCTCCTTGCGAATCAATATTGAAGCAAAACCGGGAGCGTCCGCGCTGCTGACCGCGCCAGATTGGCACGAAGCATGCATATACGTATGGCAACTGGACATTCGGAAGAATAACTTCCCCGAAGGTCAATCGACACAAACCCCCAAACCGGGCTCACCGAGACGAGCTCAGAGGCGAGTTAAGATGCCGCCTCAAAAGGAGAGTTACCATGAAACGGATCATCGCAATCGCGGCATGCCTCCTGGCGAGCCTCGCCGCAGCCGGCACCGCCTCCGCACAAGATCACGCTGCCAAAGCCAATATCCCCTTCGGCTTCTACGTGGGCAACAACTGGCTTCCTGCCGGGACGTACACGCTGACTTCGGACGCGGGAAACCCCAACGAGATTTTCATCCACAACGGAGAAGGCAAGGTTTCGCTGCTGAGCCTCGGTTACCCTGACGACAATCAGCCGGCCGGCACGCACAAGCTGGTCTTCAAGAAGTACGGAGACCAGTACTTCCTGCACGAGGTCCTCTGCTCGACCTGCCGCATGAACATTGCTTTCTCCGAATCCAAGCGGGAGAAGAAGGCGGAGAAGCTCGAAGCTACCAATGAGGCTCCGAGAGACGTCTACCTCGCGCTGCTCAAGTAAGCACCTTTTACCTCCTCGGATGAGCCCGGAGACCAAAGGTCTCCGGGCATCGTTTTGCGTCCTATCCAGACGTTTCGACCTCTCAGTTCGGAGAGTGCATGGGATCGTTGGGACGAATCTCGATGACCCGCATCATTTCTTTTTCCTGTTCCTGCTTCATGTCCTTGATCTGTTCGAATCGATGTGCCTGTTGGTCCCGGCGCGCATCGCCGGTCCGCGCGTACAGTTGCAACAATCCGAAATTGGCACCGTAGTTATCGGGGTCCTTTCGCAAGGATTGATCGAAATACGATGAGGCTTGGTCGAATTGGCGGCTCTGGAGACTTATCTGGCCTAGTTCCGCGAGAGCATCCGGCTGATCCGGACGCATAGCGAGCGCCTCCTTCAACTCCGCCGTGGCTACATCCAGTCGTCCCTCCTGGCGAGCGATACGGCCCAGATAATAGTGCGCATCCGGCGCGGTCGTCGGATCTGTTACCGCCTCGCGGAGCCATCGCGTAGCGGTCTCATAATCCTTGCCACGATAACTGGCTGCTCCCAATTCGAGCACGCCCCTGGGATCCTTCGGGCGCAGGGAATGATATCGGGTTAGATACGGGATGGCCTTTGATGGATCCGCGGAGAATGAAACCACGATACCCATCGCCAGGTTGTAATCGGCGTTGTCGGGCGACAGGCGCAGCGCCTCTGTGAGGGCCTTTCGCGCCTCCGCAAGAAGCCCCATGCGGACGCAGACGGCAGCAAATTCGTAGGGCAGCGCCGCATTGTCCGGCTGCAGGTCGCGCGCATGAGCCAGATATCCGAGAGCGCCCTGGTTATCGTTGGCCGCCTTGGCCACGCGCGCAAGATCTTCCAGGATGTCAACCGACTGAGGATTAGCAGCAAATGCGCTCTCCAGAGTGGTGCGCGCAAGCTGGAATTTTCCTTCGGCTTCCTGGGCAAGACCCACAATGCGCAATCCAGCGGGTGATAACGCGTGTCGGGTGGCGGCGGCGCTATACAGTAAGTCGATGAGATCGGCTCTATGGGCGGAGCGAAGGCCGGCAAGGCAGGTTTCCGCATCTTGCTCCGTCAGGTCGGGATTTGCGGCCAGCGCGTGTGCGGCTTCGGCTGCGGCCTGGGCAGGGCCAAGCGCGGCGTGGTCGGCACAGAGAAGCGCCTGGGCGCCAATCTTTTGTCGCCCCGCCGCGCTCAGCTTTTCGAGCTGCGCCAGCGAGGACCGATAATCCTTATTCCAGAAGAAAATGGTGGCGGCCTGGTAATTTGCTTCCTCATTCGTCGGCTCAAGCTGAAGAATTTTCAGACTCAGGCGCAACGCTTCGGCCCGCACCGTTCGATCCGTTGCAGCCCCTTCCATTTTCATACGGGCCAGGTTGAGGTAAGCGCCCGTCAGCCGAGGGTTGTGGGCGATGGCCTGAGAGAAGGCTTTGCTTGCCGCGGCCGTATTCCCCTGCTGGATTTCCACCACGCCCAGCAGATTTTCCACGCCACCATTGTGAGGAAACCTGCGCGCCGCCTCTGCAATCAACGAGCGAGCTTGGTCGAGATTGCCGCTCTCGATCTGCTTCTGAATGGCGAGGATGGTTTGATCGTAAGTATCGGCGGCTCGGCTGGCCCAAGGCTGCAACAGCATCAGCAGGCACGCAAACCAGCAGACCCGCAACATCAATCGCACCGCCCACGCCACCGGTCTTCCCTGCTTCAGGATCGGATTCTTCTTCAATTGCACTACACTAAACTCCATGAACCCGCGAAGCAGAAAACTGGTCTGCGCAGGATGCCTGGCGCTGGCGATTCTTGTTTCGCGGCAGTCGGCGAATGCACAGTCTGCGAGCGACGAATCGGCCACGGGAGATTCCGCCATCGCAGCGCTCCAACTGACGCCCGAGGCGGCTGAACATCTGCGTCGCGCGGTCAGTGACCACGACTATGTTACTGCTGAGAAACTGCTGCTTGCCGAAATCGACCATGATCCTCATTCCCCGCGGACGGCGCGCCTGCTGGCCTACGCGGGGGTAGTCTATTTTCGCAACCAGGACTACCTGAACGCGGCGGTGGCGTGGAAGAAATCCGAAGCCATCGCACCTCTCGGTGCGAACCTCCGATTCTCGCTGGCGATGGCCTATATCCAGATCGCTCGTCCCGACTGGGCCCGGCCGGTACTCGAATCGCTCGCCGCACAGAATGACAAAGATGCCCTTTACCCTTATTGGCTCGGACGATTGGACTACGACGGGCATCAATACGCCAACGCGATCCGGCATTTCCAGCACGCCATTGAGTTGAACCCGCAAATGGCCCGAGCGTACGACAACCTGGGGCTTTGCTATTACTACCAGAACCAGAACGAACTGGCGGTGACCAACTACGAGAAGGCCATCGAACTGGAGCGCGGATCGGAGCATCCGTCGCCGTGGCCGTACCTGAACCTCGGGATCGCGCAGCAGTTCATGAACCGAATGCCTGATGCCGAAAAGAATATGCGGGAAGCCATTCGCCTGGATCCGAAATTTGCGCAGGCGCATTTCCAGCTTGGCACGGTCCTCGAAGATCGTGCGCATCCCGAAGAGGCGCTGGTCGAATTTCGTGAAGCGGCCCGGCTGGATGCTGCCTATGCCGAACCCCACATGGCGATGGCCCGAGTCCTGCACAAAATGGGACGGGAATCAGAGGCAAAAAAGGAAGTACAAACCTACCTGCGTCTTCATCCCCACTCGACGCCCTGACACGGTGCTGATAAATGAAACCCCGCCCTGGCACAGCCAGGACGGGGCACCCTGTTGTTGGACTGCCTTCAGCAAACTAGAACTCGATCCGGCCGGCGAACTGAATGGTTCGAGGCGGCGTGACCGAATGCGTCCAGCTTCCGAAGGGGTTGGTCGAACTGTTGCTGTTGACGTCGGTGACGAAGGCTACGGAGTTGCCGCCGTAATTTCCGCCCTGGCTGGCCAGGAAATAGTGATTGTTAAACGCGTTGAAGAAGTTGGATTCGAAGCGGAAATTCACCCGCTCGGTGATATGGGTGTTCTTGAAGAACGAGATGTCGAAGGACTGGTAAGCCGGCCCGTAGATGGTCGTCACCGCCTTCCCGGTTCCGGTGTAACCCAAGGCCGAGAAGTCGGTTTCAAAAGCATCTCGATTGAAATAGGTAGCACCTGTCGACGGATTGAATCCGTTGCGTCCGTGGGGCTGAACCGGCACTCCGGGTTTAAATCCCGGAATGCAGCCCTCGCGGAACTGAGGAACCAGCGTGGAGGTTGTGCACGATGAGGAGTAGAACGAGAAGGGCGTCCCGTATTCCCAACGCCACAGCGGGCTGATGGACCATCCGCCGATAAGAACGTTGGCAGGGCCGGTGTTATTGAGGAATCGCTTTTCGTGCCCGAAGGGCAGATCGTACACCGAGGCGAGCTGGAACGTGACGGGCACGTTATCGGCAGCCAGCGCCCAGGCGCGCGGGAAGGGATTGTACGGCGAGAACTGTCCGTTGTTTCCCTGGTTGCCGGCGTAGTTGGTATTGGTGGATTGCGTGGTATCGGAAGCGTCGGTGTAGAGCTTCTGAACGGTCAGCGAACCGAGCAGGTAGAGGCCGTTGGTCTGGTGGCGCTCCACGCGAGCCTGGAACGACTGGTATTGCGAAGTAGCGTGCTGCTCGTTCTGTCCTTGCAGCACACCGCAGTACTGCGGGTACGGAAGCAGGGCCTGGGCAATGGTGGCCGAGCAGGCGGAGCCATTGGCGGGGTTGAGTTGCGATTCCCAGCCGGGATACGGAACGCTGACGCCGTGGGCCGCGAATATCGCGGGGCCGCTGGGGGTGGTGGCGTCCCCGGGGCTATTGTAGTCCGCTGTCAGATCAGTCCCGATACCCGTAATGCTGGGATTGAAGGGGTTGAGGACGTTCAAGGGACTCAGCGACGACGGCAGGTGCGTTCCCTTGGTACCCACATAGGATGCTGCGACAAAGAAGCTTTGGGGCAGTTGTCTTTCCAGCGTGAGGTTCCACTGCGACGAATAGGGCCGGCGATTTCCGTCCAGCGGCCGGTACTTCGCAGGCGTCTGGCCATTCTCAAAATCGGAGGAGATGTGCTGAGTCTCGCCAACCTGACTCTGGCTCAGGCCGGTGTTCAGGTAGATCACGGGACGGGTGTTGATTCCACTGGTCGTCTCGTTGATATTCACCGTCTTGTTGAAGCCCTCCAGGCTCATGCCGCCGTCCCATCCGGGATAAAACGCCTGGCCGAAGTAGATTCCGTATCCGGCGCGAACCACGGTTTTGTCATTCAGAGCATAGGCAAAGCCGATGCGCGGCGCGAATCCCTTTTTGAAGGGCTCCTCAGGGAAATCACGCCCGTAGCTGGCTTCTCCCCATTTGTTTCCAGCAAAGGCAAGGCGGCCGCGCAGGTTGGCGCCACCCGTTCCGGGGTTAATACCCAGGGGATCAGTGAACGACAGGTTGTTGTATTTCTCTTTGAAAGGCGCGATGTAATCCCAGCGCATGCTGTAGTTCAGGGTGAGCTTGGGAGTGAATCGCCACGAGTCGCCGAGATGGAAGGCCCATGCGGGTTGGCGTGGATATTCGGCTTTCACGTTATAGAAGTTGACATTGGCATTGGAAACAGCTCCAAGATAGAAGCTGGCCATGGCGTCACCGGGATCAGCGATTCTGCTGTTTCCGGTGGTAGTGCCGCTGAAACCGAACGTGCCGCCCTGGTTGGTGCCGAGGTGGATGGCAGTGCCCGCCAATCGGTATTCCATGCCGGCTCTTACGGTATGCCGGCCCATCAGCCGGGTCAGCACTTCATTTAGCGCGTAGGTTCCACGCGTGGTTTTGTCGAGTGTGGCATCGGGCACGTTATTGTTCCCGAGTGTGCTGTAGCCGTCGATGTTCATCTGTGGATTGAAGGTGGCATCGGCGACTCCCGGCACCCTGGGCAGATTGGCTTTGCCGTTCAGGGCGTAGTAGCCTTCATTCCGGTTCAGGTAACCGAGCGTGAGGTGGTTAGTCATCTTTTCTGAGAACGTGTGTTCCCAGTTGAGACGCTGAATGGGAGCATTCTCGGGATTGGCAGGAGTGGCGGTCGAAAGCGCGACCGGCAGGTCGCTTTGCGTGTTCACGCCTGCGAACTGCCACCAGTATGTGTAGTAAAGGTGGTCGCTGTTGCCGAGGTTGAAATCGACACGCCAGAACCACACGTTTTCGCTATTGGTCAGGGACCCCTGTCCGGAATGGGGAACGAAGTAGTTGCTGGATTCCGCATTGTTGGTAGGGTTGGGTAACTCCGCCATGAATCCTGCGGCGATCGGATCCTGATAGGCGGGGTTGATCTGGTTCTTCACCCCTTGATAAGCGATCGGCTGACCGGCATCCGCTCCGTACTTCGCGGGATCGTTGGGATAATACAACTGGTTGGTTACCCCACTGAAGTTGCCCTGCCGCGCATTGAGGGAAGCAATCGACAGCGTGGAAGAGGTAGAACTCCCGTGGTCCTGAAAGCCTTCCCAATTGAAATAGAAATATCCCTTGGCCCAGGAGTCGCGCCCATGCATCTTGGGCAGAAGGATCGGCCCGCCAACATTGGCGCCGTAATCATTCTCCTTGTCTGCAGGTTTCTTGGTTCCCGGATCGACGCCGTACACAAAAGCGTTGAAGGCGTCGTTGCGCAGGTATTCGTAACCAGCGCCGTGGAACGTCTCGCCGCCGCTCTTGGTCTGGATGATGAGTTGGCCCGATGTGGTGTCGCCGTACTGGGCATCGTAGTTCGCGGTAAGCACCTTTACTTCGGACGTGATATCCGGCGACATGCCAAAGTCGGTCTGCAGGCTCACCATGCCGCTCTGGTTCATGAATCCCTCGATGGCCGTGGCCCCATCGACAACCGCTTCATCGCCGGTGATGATACCGCCGTTGATGCGGGCATTGAAGGCGTTTCCGCTGCCCGCCGTCGTCACGCCGGGCATCATGATCGCCACCGCTACCGATGACCGTGGAGCCCCGTTAACCGTCAAAGGAAAGCTCTGCAGCGTTTCCGGCGCGACGCCGCCTTCCAGCGTCTGGTTCTCGTAGTTGATAAGCGAAGTATCGGCAACCACGGTGACGGTTTCGCCGGTCTGGCCGACGGGCAAGTGCACGTCCTGGCGGGCCGCCTGGTTCACCGCCAATTGGATGCCCTTCTGATCCTGAGTCTTGAAGCCGCTCGCCGATACGTGCAGATCGTACATACCGGGAGTTAGATTGCGGAATGAATACTGGCCCGAGGCGTCGGATACGAAAGTGGATTGAAATCCGGTCGCCGTGTTGGTCAACGTGAGCTTGGCGCCCGGAATGGCGGCCTCGGAAGGATCTGTGACTGTACCGCTGAGCGATGCGTTCGTGTCTTGCCCGAAACTGAGGGTTGTCATGGCGAGCAGAAATACTCCCACGAGCGCGAGCATCAGGCCCCTGGTGCCATACTTTCGCCTTATTTGCATAACGGTCTCCTATGAAGGGTTCAAGGGGTTTCAATTAAAGCAGTCCCGTGGGGCATGGGCTGCGTCGCGGGAACTGGGGCAACTTGCCGGGAGTCCCCAGGTGATCGGTGAGGGTGTCGGTGGTCTGTTGCCTGTTCTTCCCCCACCAAAAATCAATAGCAAAGATTTTGCGCCCTGCCGGGCAGGGCCGTCCATAGGGATCTGCGTTGAGGGTGCGTTGGAGATAACTCTCACTGAGATTCTCCAGTATTTGCAGTTCAGGCCTGGAGCATTGATTGCATCCGGCCGGAGGGTACGGGTTGGGATGAATACGCTTACATTTTGGCCCTCGGTCTCGAGGACGCCAAAGAATAGTACAGGCGACCAGCGGTGTCAATTATTTTCCTTGGAACTTGTGACGGAAGTCTTGTGGAACCCGCGTGACTTCGCGGCCCCGGGTTCGCATCACTTCGCCGGCTCTTCAATCTTCACGATCTGATCGACCGGAGGCCGATCGATGCGCTGCACTGTTCCGCTGGGCCACCGAATTTCTGCAAAGTCCAGTCTTGTCTCGGACCCCAGGCCAAAATGGGCACGCCGGTCGCTCGAGGACATGAACCCAACACTCGTGGTCACATGGTTGTACAGAGCCCGGCCCGAGGCCGTCATCACTTTAATCCGGGCGCCAACTCCGTCGCGGTTGCTCTTGTGCCCACGCAAATCGAACATGATCCAGTGATTCTTGATTAACGCGTTATTGAAGAGAATGCGGGGACGCTCGCCTAGAGAAGTCACCACCAGGTCCATGAATCCGTCGTTGTTCAGGTCCACGAATGCGGAGCCACGCTGATAACCGGCAAATCCGAAGTCGGGTCCCATCTGATGAGTCACGTCCGTGAGCGTCTTGCCATCCAGGTTCTGGAACATGGTGTCGTGCTGGCGGGAGTTGGCCGTCAAGTTATCCACATCGCCATTGGCGGAGTAAATGTCTTTCCACCCATCGTTATTGAAGTCGATAAATCCAATGCTCCATCCAGAGAGCGTCCGGCTCAAATTCGCCATGTGGCTCGTCCAGGTCTCATCCGCGAATGACTTGCCGCCTTCGTTTCTCAACAGACCGAACACCTGGCCCGCGAGGTCGTTGTAAACGATGTCGACCAAGCCGTCGTTATCAAAATCCTTCGCATCGCAGCCCATGCCGGAAATGCTCTCTCCCTGGGCGTTATACGCGGCTCCGTACTCCAGCCCACTTTCCTTGAATGTGCCGTTTCCCTGGTTAATAAACAGAAAATTGGGTTCGGTGTCGTTGGCCACGAAGATGTCGGGCCATCCGTCTCCGGTGAAATCAGCGATGGCGATCCCCATGCCCTTCCCCAATGCCTTCCCGATGCCGCTCGCATCCGTCACATCCTGGAACTTTCCCTGCCCCAGGTTGCGGTACAGGCGCGACGCCACGCTCTTGTACACGGTTGGACTGCAATACTCGTCGCGGTGTTCGTCCATTTGGCAGCGCTTGTCTTTATCGGGGCTCCATGTGGTGTAGTTCGTTACCAGCAGGTCGAGAAGTCCGTCATTGTCGTAGTCGAACCAGGCGGCGCCGACACTGAGCAGATTCTCCGGCTTTACATCTAGCCCCGAACCCGAACTTACATCCGTGAAGGTTCCGTCGCCATTGTTGTGGTACAGCGCATTCCTGCCGGCATTACAGAGGAAGAGGTCCGGCCGGCCGTCGTTGTCGTAGTCGGCGGAGGCTACACCGAAGCAGAACCCCAGATCCTCTCCCTTGAGTCCTGCGTGGACGGTCACATCTTCGAACGTTCCGTCCCGCTTATTGCGCAGCAGGCAATTGGTGAATGCCGCGGATGTTTTCTTGAGGTCAGGCAGCTTGGCGCCGTTGGTGAAAAACAGGTCCATCCAGCCATCGTTGTCGTAATCGATCGCTGCGACTCCGCCGCACATCGGTTGGGGAAAGTACTTCCTGCCGCTGAAGTCATTGTTGGTTCGATAAGCGAACGAGGAGCGCGGCGCCACGTCGGTGAACCACGCTTTTGCCGGTGCGGGGGCGGGCACGCGGCTTCGCGCTTGCAACTGCAAGGCAAAGGCCGGAATCGCGGAACTCAGCCACCTGAGAAGTTGCCGCCTGGAAAGCTTTGTCATGGTGCCGCTAAGAGGCGAGCCGCGACACGATGCGCAATCATGGCCTGCCGATGAAGTATCAATTTGCCCACCTGTACGTGAGCCAGTTTACCCGACTGTATCGACGAAGAGCGGCACCGATGCATCGCCGGGGCGTCACAACATGAATCAGGTGCGGGGTTAACCGAACATCTGCATGACCACTGGCACTTTCTTGTGGGCCATCAGTTCTGCCGCCCTGATGGCAATGTGTTCGGCGCTGACTTCCAACTCCTTGACCAGTTCCCATGGCGCGCCTGAATCTCCGAAGCGGTCTTTGACGCCAATGGCCGCGGTGATCACCGGATGACCATAGACAAGCGGGCTTTCCGTCAGCACGGAACTCACTCGCCCGGCCAGTGCGCCGATCTGATGCTCTTCCGCGGTGACGATCGTCCCCGTCTCGCGAGCCGCCCGGATGATGGCTTCGCCGTCGATCGGCTTAAGCGTATGCATGTTGAGAACGCGGACTGTGTAGCCGTACTCCTGCCTCAGGATCCATGCGGCTCGCATGGCCTCGGGCACTTCGGGGCCGCAGGCGATGATGGTCAGGTCCTCGCCGTCATCGACGCACTCCTCGTCGAGCCTGGTTTCAAAGGCGTCGATAAAGTTGGCCGCTTCATGACGGAGCCGAATACGGTTGGCTTTGCCAAAAACAAATGGCGTTGCGTCACTGGAAACGATCGGCGTGGCCTCCCGCGCGAAGCGAATGTATTTCGGTCCAAGGTGCTCGAGCAGCAGATAGCTCGTTGCCTTGCGCGCTTCTACAACATCGCAAGGGACAACCACCGACATGTTGGGCAGGCCCATCATCGCGAACAAATCTTCAAGCGCCTGGTGGGTGGCGCCGTCCGGCCCGACCGACACGCCCGCATGCGCGCCCACGATCAGCACGTTCAGGTTGGCATAGCATACCGACACCCGGATCTGATCGAGATTGCGAGCGGCCGAAAAAGTCGCGTACGAGCCGACCACCGGGAGTTTGCCTTCGCGCGCCAGTCCTGCCGCCGCCGAAGTCGCGGACTGCTCGGCGATGCCCATGCTGAGCCAGCGTGCGGCACGTTCCGGCTTCCCGGCGTGGAATTCGCTGATCGTGATGGAGCCGGAGATGTCCAGCCCCAGGCAGACCACGCGTTCATCGCCGCCATTGGCGGCCAGCGACTGTCCCAGCCCCTTGCGCGTGGGCTCCATCGCGGCCTTCATGGCTTCCGCAGCGTTCCACCAGTAATTGCGCGAGAAGTGCGGCATGCGGGCTTCCAGTTTGGTTTCGACTTCCGTCTGATAATTTCTCGCCCGTTCGAGTAATTGCTCCACTGGTATGCGCTCTGCGAGGCCCAGCTCGCGCAGGGCCGCGGCGAGTTCCTCGCGGTTGGGCACTTTCCCGTGCCACCCTGCCTGGTTTTCCATAAAGCTGACGCCCTTGCCCTTTACCGTCTCGGCGATGATCACGACCGGTCGGCCCTGAACGGCGCGGGCCTCATCAAACGCGCTAACCAGGGCCTGCATATCGTGGCCGTCCACCGACATCACCTTCCACCCGAAGCTGGCATACTTGTCTGCCAGGGGCTCCACCTGCATCACGTCTTTGACCCAGCCATCAATCTGCAACCGATTGCAGTCGATCACCGCGATGAGGTTGTCGAGATGATAGTGCGCGGCCTCCATCGCCGCTTCCCAAACTTGACCCTCCTGTTGTTCGCCGTCGCCCATCAGGCAGAAGATCGTGTGCTTTTTGCCGTCCAGGCGCGCAGCCAACGCCATGCCCACGGAGAGACTCAGACCCTGCCCCAGCGAGCCGGTAGACACCTCCACACCGGGAAGTTTCATCCAGTGCGGATGCCCCTGAAACGGGGACCCCAGTTTACGCAGCGTGACCACATCCTCGATCGGACAAAATCCGGCAAAGGCCAGTCCCAGATAAAGGCTGGGCGCCTTGTGACCCGCCGACCACACGATGCGGTCGCGATAAGGCCAATTCGGATTGCCGGGATCGTGGCGGGCGACATGCAAGTACAGCGCGGCGGTGATGTCCATGATCGACAGCGTCCCGCCCGCATGTCCCGAACCGGCCGCGCACAGTGCCACCAGGTCGTAGCCGCGCATCAGGTTGGCGGCTTCGCGCAATTGATCGATCGTGTAGTAACGGATAATTTGTCCGGTGCTGGAATCTACAAGCGCCATATCTCGCTCCCCCAAAAACAAGATGGGTGCCCCATCCAAGCTCTGCTTGGGTGGGTTCCACCATCACAGATTCTGTCTTGCCCAGTCGGTGATCCTCTGCAATGCCTGCTCCAGTTGCGTCATGGAGTTGGCCACGCTGAAGCGCAGGTAGCCTTCGCCATAGCGCCCGAATGCCGTACCGGACAGCGCCGCAACGCCCACCGTCTCCAGCAGGCTGTCAGCCAGCGGCTTCGATTTCCACCCGATCTTCTCGATATTCGGGAACACGTAGAAGGCGCCCTTGGGCATGCGGCAGGAGAATCCCCGAATCCGGTTCAACCCGGCCACAAAGAACCGGCTCCGGCGCTCGAACTCGGTCCGCATCAGGTGCACGGGGCTTTGGTCGCCGAGAATGGCCTCGATGCCGGCCCGCTGCGTAAAGCTTGCGGTGCAGGAATTCGAATTGGTCATCAGCCGCGTAAACTGCGCAGCTAGGTCGGCGCGCATCACCCCGTAACCCATGCGCCAGCCGGTCATGGCATACGTCTTCGAGAAGCCGTCGAGCAGAATGGTCCGTTCCTGCATCCCGGGCAGCGACATGATCGAGAACGGCTCGCCTTCAAATTGCAACCGGCTGTAGATCTCATCCGACAACACCAGGATGTTCCGATCGCCGATGGCCTGCGCAATTTTCTCGATATCGCGCCGCGACAGCACGCCGCCAGTCGGATTCTGCGGCGAATTAAGAATGATGAGCCGGGTGCGCTCCGTGATCAACGCTTCCAGTTCCGCCGGATCGACGGCGAAATCGCGCTCCTCCCGCAACGGAATGGGAACCGCCGTACCGCCCACATAGTTGATCATGGATTCGTAAATCGGGAATCCCGGATTGGGATAGATCACCTCGTCGCCCTGGTCGATGAGCGCCAGCATGGCATAGAAGATGATCGGCTTGCCCCCTGGCACGACCACGACTTGATCGGGAGAAACATCGACATTACGGCTGCGACTTACATAATCGGCAATGGTCTGGCGCAGATCGGGCAAGCCGGCCGACGGCCCGTAATGGGTCCAACCCGCATGCAGCGCAGCCGACGCGGCCTCCACAATGTTCGACGGAGTGTCGAAATCGGGTTCTCCTATCTCCAAATGGATAATGCTTTTGCCTTGGCGTTCGAGAGCTTTGGCTTTGCTGAGTACCTCAAATGCGGTTTCGGTTCCCAGCCGAGCCATGCGTGGCGCCAGCAGCAGTTGGTGGTGAACCATCTCGGTGATCATGTGCGGCTCCTCAGGACCATCCCCAATTCCGTCAACCGGAATCCCAAGAAAAGGATCAAGCCCAAACGGCCAGGATTCTATGTCTGTCAAAACTGCACAGTATGTGACCGGGAACACCCCGATTGCCCGGAGCGTACGAGAACCCGTCCGAATAACCACTTGAACCGTTGACAGGGGAATGCTTGCGTCTTTAAGCTGTAGCTCAGTTAGTCCCCAAGTTTCGGAATTCACAGCATTTAGCTCCAAAACTCGAACTTTTCGGCTGGTGGTCAGTGGCGTCCCACCGTATCTCTTTTTGGCCGAACCCCGCATCGGAGGCGATTCGTGACGCTGCATCGGTTGTGTATCGCTGTGCTGGTCTGCTTTTGTTGCCTCTCTGCGCCTTCCTTCCCTCAGGCCGGTTACGCCACCGCTACTCTCAAAGGCACGGTATTCGATCCCCAGGGGCACCCGGTCATTGGCGCCCAGGTGCGGGTGGTCAATGAGGCCACCGGGGGAGCCACCAGCGTTGAAACCACCACCGAAGGGTATTGGATTCCAGCCATCGCGCCGGGCACGTACCTGATGGAAGCTACCGCTGAGGGCTTTGCCAAAAAGGTCGCCCGAGGCGTGATGCTTACCGTCGGGCAAACGGCCCAATATGACATACACCTGGATATGAATTCGGTAACCGAATCCGTGGAAGTACAGGCCAACCTCGCCCTTTTGCAACCCGACCAGACGCAGCAGGCCAACATCATCAATAACGTCCAGGTGGAAAGCCTGCCCAACGTAAGCCGGAACTTCGTGGAGTCGGTTTACACGCTACCCGGCGTAGTCAATTCGTACGCGCCCACCCTTCAAGATCCCGGCGTGGGCTCGGCTTATCTTTCCACCGGGTT
>Ga0070717_10000793_pt1 | contig 20762 bp, 22 predicted proteins | sample LARL113metaG_FD_71366 | JGI IMG/M metagenome (GOLD analysis project Ga0070717, IMG submission 71366) | Corn, switchgrass and miscanthus rhizosphere microbial communities from Kellogg Biological Station, Michigan, USA - LAR L11-3 metaG | ecosystem: Host-associated > Plants > Roots > Rhizosphere ... | reverse complement strand
CCCGGCAGCAACGAATGGGGCCTCAGAGATTAGTTCCGTTACCCTTCCGAATCAGAAAATGACTTCAAAGGCCTCTAGGAGACCAGCACCTCCACCCCGTTTTGTCCAGTCGGCTCCTCCTGCTCTCATTCAGGTGCTGCTCTCTTATGACGCCCAAGCGTCAGCGCCCAGACCTGAGGGTTCTACGACAGCGCCAGAGACCGATCCTGTTTCAACATTGGATTAAAAACAGTAGCAGGTTGCAGTCGCACGTACTCGCGTGGTTAACATTTCTAAATGCCACAGGCGAAGATTGACGTCTGCCTGGCGAAGCAGAATTGCTTTTTCTCGAAATTTGCCGCATGACGAACCCATCTTATGAAATCAAACGCCACGCGCGTTTTCATGGTGCGCCATGGCGCGACAGTACTGAGCGCGGAAGATCGATTTGCCGGTGCGACCGACGTTGAGCTGTCGGATGAGGGCCGGGAGCAAACGCGGCGCTTGGCCGAACGATTGAGCCGCGAAAAGATCGTGGCTGTTTACGCCTCGCCGCTCGGACGCACGATGGAGACTGCGCAAATTCTCGCTGCGTCGCACCAGCTCGAAGTGCAGGCACGCGACGGGCTGCGCGAGATTTCGCATGGCCGTTGGGAGCAAATGACTCGCCGCGAAGTGGAAGAGAAATTTCCTGAGGAAGCTGCGGAATGGGAGAAGGATCCGTACACGTTCGCGCCGCTCGGTGGCGAGAGCGGGCTAGCTGTGACCGCACGCGCGTTGCCGGCATTGGTCGAAATCGTGCGCGCGCATCCGGGCGATCATGTCCTTGTCGTTTCGCACAAAGGTACGATTCGATTGTTGCTCAGCTCGCTGCTGGGGTTCGACCCGCGCCGTTATCGCGACAATCTGGATCAGAATCCCGCGGCGTTGAACATCGTTGATTTTAAAGATCCGTCGCGGGCCCGGCTCACCTTGTTCAACGACACCTCACATTACGACGAAGCGGGGCAGGCAATTCCGGAAATTCCGCGGGCGCGTTTGTCGAGATGGTGGAGCCTAGGCGGTTAACGCTGCGGCGAAAACCTGCAAGATTTCGTGCTCGCTATCATTTCCGCTCCGCTGGTCCCGTCAACCTTCGCGCGGCAGATTACGGCGAAACGCACCCAGGCGAAAATTATTCGGCGATAAGATTTGAAGATTTATGTGAGATGCTGATTGAAGTGACAGCGCGCGTCATGCGGTTTCCCGCGCCCCTCGTCGCGGCACTGCGAGATGTTGGCAGCGTGGCGCTGCGGAATTTTGGCTATCTGAAACAGCGAGGTTTTCGCAAATTCAGGCTTTGCAATGAGGCTTTCCCTTTCGATATTTAGAAGCTAAAATTTTTCCTGAAATGGACGCTTCCACTTCTTTCGAAACGCATCACGACCCGCACCAGCATGCCGCCAGCCATGAGCACCACGAACTCGGTTTTTGGCGCAAATACATATTCTCCACCGATCACAAGGTGATCGGGATCCAGTACGGCATCTGCGGCCTTATCTTTCTCTTCTTTGGGTTCAGCCTGATGATGCTAATGCGCTGGCAACTAGCCTATCCGGGCCAGGCCTTGCCGGTCATCGGTAAATGGCTTCCGCACATTTTCGGCGCGCAGTCGATGCCAGATGGGAAAATGACCCCGGAGTTTTACAACTCGTTAGGCGCCATGCACGGCACGATCATGATCTTCCTTGGGGTAGTGCCGGTGGCGTTTGCTGCCTTCGGGAATTTTGTCGTGCCGCTGCAAATCGGCGCGCCCGACATGACGTTTCCCAAAGTCAACGCCGCCAGCTTCTGGGCGTTCTATGTCGGAGGCATCATCATGCTGACGAGTTTCTTTGTGCCTGGCGGCGCAGCCAAGAGCGGGTGGACTTCTTATGTTCCGCTGGCCGCGATTGCGGACAAAGGTCCCGGTTACAATCCGATTCTTAACGGCCAATCGCTTTGGCTGATCGGTTTTATTTTTCTGATCACATCCTCCTTGCTCGGTGCGGTCAATTTCATCACCACGATCATCCAATTGCGCGCCAAGGGACTGACCTGGATGCGTCTTCCGTTTTTCGTGTGGGCGCAATTTGTTACTGCATTCCTTCTACTGTTAGCGTTTCCCCCGCTCGAGGCCGCGATTATCATGCAATTGATGGATCGGACGGCGGCCACGAGTTTCTTTCTTCCCGCCGGAATGATTGTAAACGGCGCGCCGGTGCACATCAGTGGCGGCGGCAGCCCGATTTTATGGCAGCACCTATTTTGGTTTCTAGGTCATCCGGAGGTTTATGTGCTGATTCTCCCAGCGTTCGGCATCGTCGGGGAAATCCTTGCCAATAACTCGCGAAAGCCGCTCTGGGGCTATAAATCGCTCGTCTTCTCGGTGCTCGTAATCGGATTTCTTTCGTTCATCGTTTGGGCGCACCACATGTGGCTCACGGGAATGGGCTCAACGGTCAGTGCGTTCTTCCAAACCACTACGCTGCTGATCTCGATTCCTTCGGTCATCATTTTGAGCGCGTTCTTCATTTCGCTCTGGGGCGGGTCGATTCGGTTCAACGTGCCGATGCTTTTTGTGACCGCGTTTTTGCCGATGTTCGGAATCGGCGGCCTCACCGGTATTCCCCTCGCATTTAACTCAGCCGATCTCTACTTGCACGATACCTACTACGTGATCGCGCATTTCCATTATATTGTGGCGCCAGGCACGATCTTCGGACTCTTCGCCGGCATCTACTATTGGTTCCCGAAAGCGACCGGCCGAGTGATGAACGAGTTCTGGGGCAAAGTGCATTTCTGGCCGTCGCTTATCTGCATGAACGTGATTTTCCTGCCGATGTTCCTGCAAGGCATGCTCGGGATGCACCGGCGTTGGTACGATGGTGGCCAGGGCTGGGGCGTGGCCGGCGATCACACGGTTTGGGGGCTGACCGGATTCCAATGGAACCAACCGATCTCGTGGGCAGCGTGGATCATGGGTCTGGCGCAAATTCCGTTCATCATCAACTTCTTCTGGAGCATCAAGCACGGCAAAAAAGTCAACGACAATCCGTGGGAAGCCACCACGCTGGAGTGGACCGCGCCTTCGCCGCCGCCGCATGGAAATTTTGTCACGACGCCGGTGGCCTATCGCGGCCCCTACGAATACAGCTTGCCCGGCCATCCTCGCGATTACACGATGCAGAACGAGCCGGTTGAACCGGGCGAGCGCACCCCCCGCAAGACCATTGCCGAGCCGGCGCTCGTTTAGCTCTAACGAATGGAGATTCCGTACACAATTTCCACGCGACCGGACACCGGTCTTTGGAATGCGAAGATCGGCATCTGGTTGTTTCTCGCCTCGGAAGTGATGCTCTTCGGCGGACTATTTTCCGCTTACGTTTTTCTGCGACTCGATGCGCCACCAGGCATGTGGCCGCACGGACTGCTCAATGTCCCCGTCGGCACAATGAACACTGCAATCCTCATCATGTCGTCTGTCACGGTGGTGCTTGCCTGGGCTGCGCTGAAGATGCGCCGCTATCGAGCTTATTGGTGGTACATGCTGGCCACGATAACCTGCGGCGTGATCTTTCTTGTCGTCAAACTCGCTTACGAGTGGCCCCAGAAATACGACCACTTCGGCGCTTACATTAAACCGGCAGCGCTTGAGAAATATGAACAATACCTCGGCAACCACCGCCTCGAGGAAAAAGGACTTCCGCCGCGACTTGAAATCACCGGCCATCTCCACAATCGCGAAGCACTAAACGACCCCAACATTAAGGAGTACGAGGTCGCTCTCGACCCCGTAAACGCCGATCCAACCAATCCTGCGATGGACCGGCCGCATTTTCTGTACGTTCCGCCGACCGACAAGATCGCAAAGATCGACAAGGAGGATGTGGAGCGCGCGACAATGTTTTTACCAACGCACAACACGTATTTCGCCAGCTATTTCACGATCACCGGCTTGCACGGCCTGCATGTCCTCGCCGGAGTGCTCGTCTTCATTTACATGTGGCTGCCGGTCAGTAAAAAGCTTTACCAGCGTAACCCGGAACATCTGGCCAATCGCGTCGAAGTCTCCGGGCTCTTTTGGCACTTTGTCGATCTTGTCTGGATTTTTGTCTTCCCGCTTTTTTATTTGCTCTGAACGATGAACAACCCACCTGACGTTTCCCAAGATCCAGCCGAGCACGAGGAATACGCACATAATGTGCAAAAGCACGTCAAGGGCTACTTGGTCGTGGGCGCGCTCCTCCTCACCTTTACCGGAATCACAGTTGCACTTTCCTACGTCGATTTTGGAACGCGCAAGGCGAACATTGGCGTGGCCATGCTGGTGGCGACATTAAAGGCAGGATTGGTTGCTGCGATTTTCATGCACCTGGCTGCGGAAAAACGTCTTATTTATCGCGTCCTCATTTTCACCGGGTTTTTTGTTCTTGGACTTTTCTGGCTTATATTTCTGGCGTGGTACGATCCGATCACTCGTTAAATGTCACTTAAAGGATTTCACATCGTCTTTATCGTCTTCTCGACGCTGCTCGCGCTCGGTTGCGGCGGGTGGTGCATTTGGGTGGACCTTGTCGAAGGCGCGCCGGTTTATCTCGCCGGCGCGATCGGCTCCTTCGCCGCGGCGGTCGCCCTCATCGTCTACGGCGTCTGGTTTTACCGGAAAATGAAACGGCTTCGCATCATCACATGAGAGCGAAAATTTTGTCGATTTTATTATTGTCGATCTTGTTCGCTGCCGAGCAGGCCAGTGCGTGCCCGTTTTGTTACGGCGCGAAGGACGGCAAATCGGCCGAGCACATGGCCATTGCGATCTGGTTTCTTTTCGGCGCGGTCATGTCGGTGATCGGTGGAATCGGCGCCTTTAGTTTCAGTATTTGGCGCCACGGTCGCATGCCGCTTCCGCCGCATGAAGAGTTGATGGAAGAAGACTTGGAGAAATATGAGTAGCCTCGCGCTCATCGACGAGTTTCTCGGCCAGCCGGCGAACGCCTCCGAGCACGGTTACCAGATCGATCACATTCTTGAGTTCTCCCATTGGTTCATGGGCGCGCTCTTCGTGGGCTGGTCGGCGTTTTTCGTTTTCGTTTTGATCCGCTTCCACAAAAGCCGGCAGCCCAGCGCCGATCATGCCGGCGTGCGCAGTGGCATCTCGACACATCTGGAATTCTCCGTCGTTTTGATCGAAGCAGTGCTCCTGCTTGGATTCGCCATTCCGCTCTGGGCTAAGCGCGTGAACGACTTTCCACCCACCCAGGACGCAATTCTCGTCCATGTTGTCGGCCAGCAATTTAACTGGACGTTCCATTTGCCCGGACCGGACGGCCAATTCGGCCGCCGAGACATCAATCTGGTCACAAATTCGAACCCACTCGGTCTCGATCCAAATGATCCCGCCGGCAAGGACGACATCGTCGTGCTCGGCGAGTTGCATGTGCAGGTCGATCGGCCGGTCATTATCGAGCTTTCATCGAAGGATGTGATTCACAATTTTGATCTTCCGCACATGCGCATCGCAGCCGACGCAATTCCCGGCTCGCTCATTCCGATGTGGTTTAAACCCATCAAGACCGGGACTTACGAAGTGATTTGTGGACAACTCTGCGGACTCGGTCATTACGGAATGAAAGGAACAGTCGTCGTCGATACCCCCGCCGATTATCAAGCGTGGTTGAAAGAACGCGCGGAATTGGCCGGGACGCAAAGCGCGCCGCCACCTACACAGCGGCCGCCGGTCGGCCCGACTCCGGGCACAGTTCCGCCACCCGGCGCACCAAAGACGGAAAATCCTGCTGCTAAATTCCCGCCACCGGCGCCCAGCCCGGGCGGATAGCACGGCAATTCTTTTTGGGGAGCGGTCGCGCCTCGCGTGCAATGCCCAGACCAGAACCAGCCGCCTCAAATAAGATCGAGATTTTCATTCTCGTCGCGCTGGCTTAATCGTTTCGCATGGTTCACAGCCGTCGCGACGCTGCTTCTGATTTGCAGCGGCGGAATGGTCACCAGCAAAAACGTCGGTCTCGCAGTGCCCGATTGGCCGACCACGTTCGGTTACAACATGTTTCTGTTTCCTGCCTCAAAATGGATCGGTGGAATCTTGTTTGAGCACACGCACCGCCTGATTGCTTCGACTGTCGGCGTCCTGACAATCATCCTCGCGATTTGGCTTTGGTTTGGTCAAGATCGACAATTCCTACGCAACCTGGGGTTAATTGCGGTCGCGGGCGTGATTTTTCAGGGAATTCTCGGCGGCTTGCGCGTAACGATGCTGAAGGATGAAATCGGAATTTTTCATGCGTGCCTCGCGCAAGCGTTTCTCGGCCTCATCGTTTTTATCGCGCTTGCCACTACGACCCTTTGGCCGACGCTCGCAAAGGTTGTTGTCCATCCAACAAAGTTCGCGCCAATCAGAACAATGGCGATTGCAACGACGATTGCGATTTATGCGCAGCTCGCGCTCGGCGCGACAATGCGGCATCAGCACACGGATTTGCCCATTCTCGATTTTCCGACTGCGAACGGTGCATGGATCCCGGACACCGACGCGAGCGCGCTCGCCAAGATCAACGCCTGGCGTGATGCGCATGCACTTTCTGACGTGACTCCGTTCCAAATTTGGCTGCAAATGGCGCACCGTTTTCTGGCGTTGCTGATTGGAATCGCGGTGATCGTGTTTTATGCTCGCGTTTGGAGAGAGGCGCGACACGTCGCAGTGCTGCGGCGGTTGTCGAATTTCTGGGTCGTTTTCTTTTTCGTCCAGTTCACGTTGGGCGCATGGACGATTTGGAGCAACAAAGCGGCCGATATCGCGACCGCGCATGTCGCAGTAGGCGCGATCATGCTATCTTTTGGAATGAGCATTTCCGCGATTTGCTGGCGGATCTTGCAAAACCAGCGGGCCGAAACATCGGCGACCGCAATCGAACCGAAGGGAGCTGCGTTCGCGTGAAGGCTGCCACGATTGAAACTGGGAACATGGCAACCGATAGCGAATTGCCGCGTAGTCGTTTCATCGCCGATTTTGCGGAGCTGGTCAAAGCGCGTCTCACGCTGCTGGTTTTGCTGACCACGGCGGTGGGTTTTTATCTTGCCGCGGAGAATCCGACTAACTACGCGGCGCTTTTTCACACTGTTTTTGGAACAGCGGCAGCGGCAGCGGGCGCTGCTGCGCTTAATCAATGGTGGGAACGCAGGCTCGACGCGTTGATGCATCGAACGCGAATGCGTCCGGTCCCGGCCGGTCGGATGCGGCCGATTGAGGCGCTGGTACTCGGGAGTGCGCTGTCGATCTTCGGGGTCGGTTATGTCGCTTTTGTGTGCAACGCGTTGAGCGCCGCTCTCGCCGCTATCACGATTATTATTTACATCTTCGCTTATACGCCGCTGAAGAGAGTCAGCACATTTAATACGGCGCTCGGCGCTGTGCCCGGCGCGCTGCCGCCAATGATCGGCTGGGCGGCGGCACGCGGAACAATCGATGCTGGGGCCTGGAGCCTTTTCGCGATTTTGTTTTTCTGGCAACTCCCGCACTTTTTCGCGATTGCGTGGATGTATCGCGACGATTACGCGCGCGCGGGTTTCCGCATGATTTCCGGCGACGATCGTAGCGGTGAACGCAGCGCCAGCCAAAGTGTCTTCTTTTGTATCTTACTTTTCGTGATTGCCGGGTTGCCTGCTTTTCTTGGTGTCGTGACGGCTGCTTACCTTTTGGTCGAGCTGGCGTTGGGCGGCGCATTTGTCGCCGTGGCCATGCGCTTCCTGCGGACACGCTCACCAACGGACGCGCGACTTCTCTTCATCACTTCAATTGTCTATCTTCCGCTCCTGCTGCTTGCGCTTGTCCTGACGAAACCATGAACGCGAACTCTGTGGCTCTAAATCGCACGTCAGCAAAACCCGCGATGGTTTGGAAGCTCATCCTAATTCTTATCCCGCTGGTGACGTTGGCGCTTTTGCTTTGGCTTCGTCAGCTCGAAATGAATACGCTTCGCCAGAGAACAGTTTCATCGTACGGAAGAGTGCCGGCTTTCGAGCTCATCAACCAGGACGGGCAGCGATTCGGTTCGACCCAATTGCTCGGCAAAATCTGGATCGGAGATTTTATCTACACCACATGCCCTGGGCCGTGCCCGATGATCAGCAGCCGGATGAGCGAATTGCAGAAGCCGCTCGAGAAAACCGACGTGCATCTCGTCTCCTTCACTGTCGACCCTGCGAGAGATACGCCGCAAATCTTACGCGGCTACGCGGAGAAGTTGCAGGCTGAACCGGACCGCTGGGATTTTCTGACCGGCTCGCAATCCACGATTTACAGTCTCTCTCGGAATGGATTCAAGCTGGCGATCTCAGACGGCAGCGAGGAAAAGGGCATTCCCGTGCACAGCACGCGCATGATTTTGGTGGATCGACATGGTGAAATCCGCGGCTACTACGACGCGGCGGAAGCTGATGGAATGACCAGACTGCTGGCCGACACGAATCATCTTCTGCGCGAGCAACCGAAATAATTGTAGAGGCGCTTGTGCCAAGCGCCTTTAAGTCTTGGTTCGGTGGTTGACACAACCGCTGCTACAACGATTGCAGAGATAGATTAACCCACCGGTTCTGGGCCCGCATTCGGGCCCTCGTCGCAAACAATTCGCAAATAATCGCGGTACTCGCCTTTCGGCAGTTGGTCGATAATTTTGGTCAAATCCGCTTGCGCGATGAAGCCCATGCGCAGCGCGACCTCCTCGAGACAGGCAACCTTGAGTCCCTGCCGATGTTCGATGGTGGCAATGTAGTTACCTGCTTCCAGCAGGCTGGTTTGGGTGCCGGTGTCGAGCCAGGCCATGCCGCGGCTGAGCAGTTTCACGTGCAGCGCTTTTTGTTTGAGGTAGAGCAAATTGAGATCTGTGATTTCAAGTTCACCGCGTGCCGATGGACTCAGGCTCCGGCAAAGATCGACAACTTGCTCGTCGTAAACATAGAGACCGGGCACGGCAAAATGACTTTTCGGCTGTTTCGGTTTTTCTTCGAGACTAATAGCACGTCCATCCGCGCCGAACTCCACCACGCCGTAACGCTGCGGATCACGCACCTGATAACCGAAAATGCAACCGCCGTGTTCGATCACCAGGGCCTCCCGGTAAAAGTCAAGTTTCCCGTAGAAAATGTTGTCGCCTAAAATCAATGATGCCCCGGAAGTGCCGATGAACTTGGCGCCAATCAAAAACGCCTGGGCAATTCCCTCCGGCTTCGGTTGCTCGGCATATTCCAGGTGAACCCCGAGCCCATCGCCGTGGCCAAGAAAGCCGCGGATCATCGGCAAATCTTTTGGCGTGGAGATGATCAGAATGTTGCGTAACCCGCCGAGCATGAGGGTCGCGAGCGGGTAGCAAATCATTGGCTTGTCGTAAACCGGCAACAGTTGTTTGCAGACGATTTTGGTGATCGGGAAAAGACGGCTGCCGGCGCCGCCGGCAAGCAGGATTGCTTTCTTATTCATCGCAGGCTATCGATCTTACACGGCGCGTGCGTGGTATTCTTCGCACAATCCGACGTCCGCAATCGGCGATCAAGAAAAGCGCACGTCTTTGCCGGGATCCATCTCGAAATCCAGGCTGAGCGAGTCGGAGGTATTCGGCTTGATGATTTCCTCCATGAATTTTACGAAAATGGGGTCCTCTCGAAAAATGGCGAACTTATCCATCGATTCAAAATCAATCGCGATAAAAAACGGCCAGGGCAGCTCCGAATTAACGCGTTTACCGCATTTGATGCTGAGCACCTCTGGAATTTTCAGTAGCTGCATGCGCGTGTTCATCATCATCTCTTCGACGCGGGCGGGAGTGACTTCGGGCCTGAGTTTGTAAAGGACAATGTGATGAATCATGGAAGCTAAAGCTATTAGGCGGTTCCAGCGAGGCGCGCAAGTGCGAATCGGACGCGGGCTAACGCTTTTATTGGATAGTCATTCCAATCGCAGAACGCTAAGTAAAGATCGCAGAAACAAGCGGGGCAAGCGGAAGATTTTATTCCTCAAATGAGCGATTCCGAAACCTTAAGATCGACAATCAAGGACCGATTTGTTCGCGTTGTCGGATTATTGCCGACAGACGATTGGCTCGTCATCGGCTGGGTGTTCGCGACCAAAGTTTTGCTCCTCGTTTTCGGGGTGAGGAGCTACCAGATGCTGGAAGACAAGCGCGTGCCGGTCCGGTTGGGCTGGCTTGAAATCTGGAACCGCTGGGATGCACTCTATTTTCAGCATCTGGCGCAGGTCGGTTACACAGCATCAGACAAACTGAAAGCATGGTTTTACCCATTGTATCCATGGTGCGTTCGCATTGTCGCTTTCATCAGCGGGAATTTTCTCATTGCTGCCTTTATCGTTTCGGCAATCGCATCAGTGGTTGTGGCGATCGTTTTGCGGCGGCTTGTAGAGCTTGATTCCTCTACCGACACCGCGCGCCGAGCCGTTTGGTTTTTTCTGATCTTCCCCGCGGCTTATGTTTTGCACATCGGTTACGCTGAAAGTCTGTTTCTGGCGCTGGCGATTGGTTCGGTTTTTGCCGCCCGAAGGGAACGCTGGTGGCTCGCGGGAGTGCTTGGCGCTTTTTCATGGATGACGCGCGCCAACGGAATTGTTTTGCTTCCGACACTCGGTGTCGAAGCCGCCCACCAATGGCTCGCGGGAAAACGCTGGCGCTGGCAATGGCTTTGGATCGCCATCGTGCCGGCTGGTTTCGCTGTTTATTTGTTTCTCAACTGGCGTGTCTCGGGCGACCCATTCGCTTTTCTGAAAATGCGCCGGCAGCTTTTTCACATGTCTTTCTCGTGGCCTTGGGTCGGAATTCGTGGAGCCATCGGTAATCTCCGTCGCGCTCCAAACCAGGCGGAGATTTTGGGCGGGCAGGAATTGTTCTTCACCGCGCTCGGGTTGGCTTGTGCGATCGCGAGTTGGTTTAAGTTGCGCCCGAGTTACGCAACTTGGATCACAGCAAACTGGCTGCTTTTGGCGAGCGTGACGTTCATCGAAAGCATGCCTCGATATGCTCTGACGATGTTTCCGATTTTTATCCTTTTCGCGCTGCTGGGCAAAAATCGATTTTGGAGTGCAGTAATCACGGTCTGGTCGTTGTTTTTCTTAGCGCTGTTCAGTAGCCTGTTTGTGCGCGGGTGGTGGGTGTTTTAACGAGACATTCAGCGGTGCGGAGAGGGCGAAGGAGACGGTGGCACTAGCACTTCCGTCGGAACGGTTTGCTCGGGCCGGCCGGTTTCGGTCCAGGAGAGTTTGACCGAACCGCCAAACAGCACATTGAAGTAGCGGACGCGAATGGGATGCAAGCCGGGCGCCAAATAAATCGCGCCGGTCCTTTTTTGCAGTAGAGCGCGGGTAACATCCACGACGATTCTGCCGTCGATTTCCAGTAAAGCGCCATCATCGGCAACCAGGGCAAAGATATAGTCACCCGGATTTTCGATCATGATATTTCCCGTCCACTCAACGCTGAACGGCGGCGGCAGCGGAAGACTTTTCGACCAGTCGAAATCAACAACCGGATCGATTTGGATATCAACCGGTTCACCACGCCAGTCTCCATTTCGATAGTATTTGCCCAGCAAGCCATGTCCTTTGTTCTGTGACGAAATCATCGTGTGATGAATTACGGGCGCGAGTGCGACCGCGCTGGTGAACAGCAATAAAACAATGGCAGGGCCTTTCGGAGAATAGGGTCGGCGACTGCTCGAACCTTCTTGCTCTGCTACCCTCTGCGTGGCTCCAGACGCAACGAAAATGAGTGTCCCACCGGCGACTACCCACCAAAGCATTAACGGTGTTAACTGATATTGTCCGGGAACCCGCACGAGTTTGGCGAGATTGAACGCGGTCGAATCTCTGGTCAGGTTTCGATGCGCCGAGTCAAAGAGGCAGAGTGTGTTTTGCGCCAATTTGCCGCGCAAGTAGTCAGGCAACAGAAGATCGCGAGCTGGAATTTCGAATGGAAAAGAGATACGTGGGTCGATTGCGGTCGCGAGCAGCATGTAGAAGGCCGAAATTGCCAAAAGCGGATAGAACGCAAAACGCAGTTTCCTCGCGCTGAAATAGAGGGGCAACGCCAGGAACGGCAAAAGAGGAATAATATGGCGAGGGCCAAGATAGCTGGCGCCGGACCAGTCGTAGATCGAGGTTCCATAGCTGGTGATGAACAGGACGTAAACAGCCGCCATCGCGGTAATGAGCACTCCTTCGCCGCGCCATTGCCGGGTCCAAATCATCATTGCCAACCCCGGGAGTGAAAGCCAAAGAACTGGATTGCAGGCGTAAACACGCCAGCCGTGCACGCCAATGTAGAGCAGTCCGATCGGCGGATAAATCGTGATGGAGGCGAACGCGTGCAAAAAATGCCGGAACCCAAGCCAATGCAATCCCATCCAGCCCTGCGAATAGGTCGAATGAAAATATGCGCCTGCGCTGGAATAAGCCTCGTACGGAATGTAAAAAGCTTTGCCGAAAGCGGCGAGGTTATAAACGAGCAGCACACTAACGCCAAGCGCTGTCCCAGCCGCGCAGGCGCCAAGAAGACGCGCGCGTTGTTTACGTTCAGCTCCCGCGGCAACCCAGACGGCGTAGATCGACAATACACACACCAGCAATGCTGCCGGATATTCAGTCGTTACGCTGAAGCCCATCAGCAAACCGGCTGCGCTCATGTGGATAAGAGTTCGCCGCGGTGAGGCGATCTCGCCATGGCGAAGTGTAAATAAAAAATAAAAAGCGAAGGCGAGAAGCGCCGCGGTCAGTTGGTGGCTGAAGAAAAGCGTGGAAAACGGAAAAACGATAGTTCCCAGCCAGATCGCGAGAATAACGAACACCGGGAAGCAGCGATCGTTCGTAATTCGAACGAGCACGCGATAGGTAGCGACTGCGGCGAGCGCTGATAAAAGGCTGACCGTGAAAACGGTCGTGAAATAAGTGAGCAGGTGCCAGTAAACCCATTCCGGCAAACCTGCACCACGAAGAATTCTGAGGAGCGCTGAGAAAATTGTGTAAGGAACCGTGCCCAAAAGGGACATGCCCGGCGCCTTGTTCGGATAAATGTGGTCCGATCCCTCCTTTTGATAATGAATTATGTCAGCGGTGTTCCACCAATGCTTGTTAATGGCCAGTGTGTGGTCTTCAACAAGCGTGCGGATTTGATCGAATCGCGCCGCCTCATTATCACCGGTAGATTGGTAGAAATACGCGTAGGTCGTCCAGAGCAGCAGGAACAATAGCAGCTCCGTCCGCGGCACTCGGATCATCCAGCGCTTCACAAAACTCTTTATTGCGCGTTGGCAGGCGTATCGGCTTGCACCAGTTAATCGCAGCCGATATGGTCGCCTTTCAAGCTACTTCCTGAAGTCGAGTGCGCCTTTTTTGAGTGCGTAAACGTAACCCACCATCAAAATGGTGATGAAACTGAGCATGCTCCAGAAGATGACACTACTCTGGGCGATCGCTTCCTTGTAAACGACGGCCCACGGATACATGAACACGATCTCGAGGTCGAATAGGATGAACAGCATGGCCACGAGATAAAACTTCACGCTGAAGCGGGGCTGTGCCTCGCCCTGCGGCACCATGCCGCATTCGTAGGCGGTGTCTTTCGCAGGCGTGCGTCGGCCGGTTTTGCCGAGCAGTACGCTCACCACCAAGGCCGACACGGCAAACCCCACCGCCACGATTAGCTGCAGGAGGACCGGCAGATAGTCTCGCAGCATTCGCTGCTTCCTTGAAATCCAGCGTTACTTTACGCCAACCAAATGGCCGTTGTGAGGCGCGATCGCCTTGGCCAACGATGAAGGAAGCCCTTTGTATTTCTTACCACTCTTCCTCACGGCCCCACGCGCCACCAGGTTTTGCAGTTTCTCATACGCACGCAGCCGCAGCATCTCCTCGCCCCCGCTGGCGGCGTTACGCGCCCGCAGATTTTCATGAACGATGTCGAACAACTCCTTGAATTCGAAGGAAGCACGACGCGAAAGCACCGCGACCAGTTCCTCTGTTACTAGATCAGGAACTCGACGGGAGAATGCGTTTTTCTTTAGGATAGCCATAGGGTGCGCACTATAGCACGTTTTTGCAAGATCGATAGCAGAAATTCTCCATCCCTCCCCCTTGGTCGCCGATCGGGTCGAATTGACCCAGCTTCGCACGTAACTAGCCGCCGGAGTGATGGACACCCAACCAAAGTATTGCCGGCACCCCGAGAATGATCACCGTCTGATTTAACGTGATTGGTCCGATCGATTCGCTGACGTAACCGTCGCCCTCGTATCGCTGCGAAGAAACGATCGGACTGAGATGCTTTGTCACCACTTCTGGCGCCGGCAGCTTGTTGACATCGATATGATCGGAAATCGCGGGCATGAAGGCCGCGCTCATCAGCAACAGCGGGCGTAGGGCCGCATCGAGCCGGGAATAGAACAACGGCATGTCGACGTACGCGAAGAAGTTCGTGGGCGCTGGCAATGCGCGCGCGGCCGATTTATAAGATGCCGAGCTTGCCAGCTCTGACGATGATCGCTCGGTGCGCGTCATGGCCGCTTCCACCCACGTCGGATCGAGGCCGGCAACCAGCGTTTTGTTCGAGAACGCAATCGTCGGCGTGGCAGCGATCAGATTGCCAAGCCCCCAGTGCACGAAAGAATAATGGACGCCATCCTTTTGCGTTTTGGTCCAGATCAGATCTTCATCAATCGCGGAAGTCAACGCGCTCACCACTTTGTCTGCCCGGGTAACGTCCTTGACCGGCAGGGTCAGGATCAGGGATGGCCAGCGCGTGCCCGGAGGCCAGTCCGCCAGCGATCCCAGCTCCAACTCAAACGCCGCCTTCCAATCTTCCGCTGCCACGCCATTGCGCGAAGCTGCGTCGAAAACTTTGTGCAGCCAAGCCGGGAACGGCGCGCTAACGTTCGGTTGATGGAGGCCCGTGAACCTTTCGATGTTCAACAACGTCGCCAAATAAAAAAACGTGTCCTTCGTTCCGAGACGAACGGAGGCTCGGGCGAGCGATGCATTCTCAGTCCGCCTCGCCATGCCGACGAAAAATACGTCATGGATTTTTCCGCGGTCGAAGCGCGTCGTTCCGCAAATGCTGCGCATTCGTTCGAGGATCGTCCGCTGATCCGCCGGAAGTCGCTGACCGATTTCCGCCTGAAGCAAACCGAGTTTCTCTGCGACCGTTTTTGGCTGCACATAAAAGAGCAGGGTGTAACTCGAGGGCATGTGCGCGATGGCCGCGCGAAAGTTTTCTTCGGCCTCCAGCGTTGACTGTCGATCTTGTCGGCTACGGGACGGACTCGCCCTGGCGAGTGCACGATGATCGGCGCGATCGAGCAACGCTTTGAGTTGGTCGAGATCGTTTGAAGCAAAAAACCAGTCGCCATCGTAAACAGTAGCCGACTGATTGGGCCCGATGCCCAAGATGTCGATCTTGTGCTGCATATATTCAACTGTCTCGCGCGGCGCGGTGGAGGCATTGTTCAGCGATTGCGCGCGCCATTTGCCAATGATTTTCTCAGCATTTTCCTGGCTTCCCCGGAAACGAAAGCCAGCAACGATTTTCGGACTGTTGTTCTCGATCGAGGTCAGGCCAATAAATGCGCTTTTCGGGGCGAGCCGTTCGATCTCATGCAACGTCTCCGAAGCGGCACCATGCTGAGGCAACTTCGCCAGCGGCCTTTGCAGAAACGCCTGCACAGCCGGTTCGCGATAAAGTTTGTAGATGTCGGAGTCGTGCCATTGGTCACGCGTCCGGTTGAAATCGGGCAGGTGCGCGAACAAAATCGTTCCGTGCGGGAGCAACGCAGCTACCGCGGTAGGCGAAGTCGTCGCTGCGTGCCGCAGCCCGTACGAAATCGCGAACGCGGCGGCGGCCGCAGCGATCAGGAGCAAGACGAAACGCTTCATGCGCTGGAACCAATCGATCAACTATCAACCATCAACTATCAACCTCTTTACCTACGCCCTTGGATGAAATTGCCGATGCACGGCCTTGAGCCGCTGTTGATCGACATGCGTGTAAACTTGCGTGGTGGATATGTCCGCGTGACCGAGCATTTCCTGGATAATGCGCAGGTCGGCGCCATTGCCTAACAAATGCGTCGCAAAACTGTGCCGCAACAAATGCGGATAAATATTTTTTGCCAGCCCGGAGTGTCGCCCAATCTTTTTCACGATTTGCCATATGCGTGCGGTCGTCAGTTTCCTGCCGCGCTCGGACAAAAAAATCTCGCTGCCGCTATGGCGCTTGATCAATTTCGGCCGTTCCATCGATAAGTAGGCGGCAAGCGCTTCGCTTGCTTTGCGTCCCACCGGCACGAGGCGCGTCTTGTTCCCTTTGCCGGTCACGCGCAATATCCGCTCCTCAGCGTCGAAGTTTTCGAGGCGCGCGTTAGCCAGCTCGGAAATGCGCAGGCCGCTGGCGTAAAGTAGTTCGAGCATTGCGCGGTCGCGCAAGCCGAACGGGACTTTCGTGTCAATGTTCTCGATCAAATGCTCGACTTGCAGTTCGTTCAAGGTCTCCGGCAAATAGCGCTCGATCCGTGGTAGGGCCAGTGTTTCGGCCGGATCCCGGTCCACTTCATTTTTCGCAGCGAGAAAGCGAAAAAAGATTTTGAGCGCGACCACGATGAGCTTGATTGACGCCGCCGAAAGTCCGCTGCGTTTTCGCTCGCCCAGATACTCGCTGATCAACGGCAATGTAACCTCGCGAGGATAGTCGATCTTGTGCTCCTTCGCGCACCACGCCGCAAATTCAGTGAGCGAGCGCTGCGTCGAAAGTTGGTAATTTTCCGAGAGTCCTCGCTCAGTCGCGAGATAGCGAATGAACGATTCGGTCGCCTCCTCCACGAGGAGACTAAAAGGTGATAAGTGATCAGTGACTAGTGAAAAGTTCGGTCTGACTTGTGACTTCCGCCCTTTAGCCGACTGTTATCCGGAATTCCTGGGGCCGCGACGCGACACGGAAGTCGGGCGCGACCTTATTGACAAGCGGAGGTTAAATGTCCGATTATTTAACAGATGAGTTTGGATTTGAACACCATCCTGAAAGACTGGCCGCACCACAACGGCGCGATCAAAGTCCGCAAGATTGTCGGCCTCGACGGCCGGGAAAAATTGCAGCTGCGCGTCGATCTTGGTGTGCTGCAAATGGAATTGACCGGTCGGCCGGATGGTGTGCGTCCTTTCGGGTGCGATTCATTGCTCGAATATCATCAGCGACGCGCCGCCCGCGCTTTGGAACAAGGCGAGACTTATCAGCTTTCGCCAGATCAATGCACCGAACTCCAGCAGGAAGGCATCCAATATTATCATCGCTATCTCGGTCTGTTTCAGATCAATGATTTCGCCGGCGTGGTGCGCGACACCCAACGCAACCTCGATCTTTTCGATTTCGTGGCCGGGCACACGAATCGCGAGGAACTGACCTGGACGTTGCAGCAATTCCGGCCCTATGTCTTGATGATGAGGACTCGAGCCAAGGCCTCGATTTTCCTTAGCCACGGCAAATTCGCCGAGGCCATGGCCGAAATCGAGCGGGGCCGCGATGAGATTGTCGATTTCTTTCAGCGCTCCAATTTTCCCGAGCTGGCCGCGCGCAGTTCGGAAATCAATTTTCTGGAGGAATGGCTCGAGGAGGTGCGCGCGAAGCGTCCGCTCTCGAAGCTGGAGATCATGCAGCGCGAAATGGAAAGCGCGGTTGCCAAGGAGCTCTACGAACGCGCCGCCGAGCTGCGCGATGCCATCAAGCAGCTGAAGATGCAATCACACTGAGGTGGATCGTCAAACAGTTGATCGCTGGTAGATAGTTGATAGTTGATAGTTGATAGTTGATCGACTGTAGCGGCAGGCGTGTCGCCTGCGAAATCTGGGAGCACAGGCTGCTAGCCTGTAGTTTGCGGTAGCCCGCCCGCAAATGCTCAAAAGGCCGCTTACGCTGTGTGCACGCATGCGCGGCGTGGAAGGCCAAAAAACGGTGGCCGACATCGAGTGGCGAGCATTGCGCATCTAAGATCGCGGATCAGGGCCTTTGGATCTGCGAAATCAGTCGTCGCATTGATCAAAAGTAGTTGCATTGATTAACCAATTTTGAGACGCTGACTAATGCCATGCGGTTGCTGTGCGAAATTTTCTTGATCGGCGCACTGATTTACCTCGGCTGGGCGAAGCCGTTTCGGGAATGGGTCCCTGGCGCATCAAAAGGTCAGCCGGCCGTTGTGACGGCAAGTCCAGCCGCGGCGGCTGCCGCGGCGCCTCGACCACAGCCACGACCATGGGTCAGAGCAGCCGCAACGCCGTCCGGCGAGTGGATGTGGGATCCTGCGCACCGTTCAACGCTCGATCGGCCAGCATACAACCCAAACCAGTCGTCGCAGAACTATCAGGATGAGGGTCGCGCGAGATACTGGATAGATGGCCGAGGCGTGCGGCATAATTACGACTCGTCAGCACCCTCGTCTTCGCCGTGAAAGTGGTGCAGGTTCAGGAGATCGTGTACACAATAGGTCGGAGTGAACGATTAGCTCTGATTGCAATAGCGTCAAAAAGGTGTCAAAACGAGGGTCCGTAACCCTGCGAAAAGCTTCAAAATCTCTCACCGGCAGCTCTGCGTAGGTGTCAAAAGGAAGCTTGTCTCAATAGAAATCACCTTTTGTGGCTGCCGTTTCGAGCAAAAATCAGCTGTAAATGATCCGGCAGCTGCCGGATTACCGAACCGTGTAGGCTCCGAGGTCATTCCAATCGCTTCCGGCAATAAATGGACTCGGCGCTGGCTGCGACCAACCACAACAGCCGCGACAGTTCAAGCAATACATTTAGAAGGCAAGTATATGACACAATCATCCACTAACAACGAAACCATCCATCCTACTCTGCATCACTTTGGTCTTACCACCGCGAACCTCGAGCCAATGGTCGAATGGTATAACAAGGTGCTTGGTATGAAGCCGAATCATGAATCTTCTCATCCGGCTGGAGCGAAAAGTCCTCCCGGACTCAAAGCTTCCTGGGTAACGAATGATAAGGCCAATCATCGGATCGCCATTATGTCCCTACCCGGGCTAAAAGACGATCCGTGAGCGCGCGCACCATCACCGGCTTCAACACGTCGCGTTCGAGTTAAAGACCGTCGATGAGTTTCTGGCAACCTATGCGCGGCTGAAGAAGCTGGGGATCGAGCCTGTTCTTACCGCAGATCACGGCGCATCGACTGCATTTTACTATAACGATCCCGATCGGAATAGCGTCGAGCTGACAGTCGATAACTTCGGGGATTGGAACAAATCAAGTGAATACATGCGCACCTCGCCGGAGTTTGCCGCACGCCCGATGGGCAGTTATGTCGATCCTGAGAAGATGATCAAAGCCCGCGGGGCCGGGATGTCGCCTGAAGAGCTGCATAAGCGCGGCTACGCCGGTGAATTCCCGCCGGAGAAGGAGATGGATCCGGCGGCATTGATGTAGCGTCAGCAATGGCGAATTTGACTGACGACTACTTGAATACACAAGCGATTTAGGCAGCGCGAGTAAGTTCAGCGCCCCAAACGAGCACTTATGATGGCAACGCACATCGAGAAAATGTTGGGCGCGTTTTGGCGCGCCTGACATCTCGTGCTGCTGATTTTGCTGCTGCCCCTCTTTCTCGTAACCCCGTTCGTAGCCTCGGTTCTCTATGGCGCCGTCATAGAAGAGAGGCGCTGGGGAATTGCGTTTTCGCGGAATGGGTTATTGGTAAAAATTTGGTTGTTATTTAGCGAAGCATTCGCTTTGATTTAAGGGCGTTCATTTTGAATTGAACGGGGCCGCCCGCTTTTATGCGCTATCAGCTTCGACAAGACGAAACTCCTGGCGATGGACTGCGTCGAATTTGCCGGAAACAAATCGAGCTGGCCATTGCGATTGCATCCGGGGAAAGGGAGGCGAAAGACACGCCCGTCCACGAGACGCGCAAGCATCTGAAGAAAGCGCGCGCCGCATTGTGGTTGGTCAGGAAAGAAATTGGACGTGGTCTGTTCCGGCAACAGGACCATTGTTTGCGCGATGTCGGGCGCTTGATTTCCGAGATCCGCGATGCCGAGGTGCGCTTGCAAACTGTCCGGCAATTGCAGGGAATCACTCGACGGCAACAACGGCACAACTACCAAAAGCTCGAGCAGATGTTGGCACTCGAGCTCGAAAACTTCGTGGCCGCTTTCGCAGAATGGCACAGCCAGGCAATCCCGATGTTAACGACTGTGCTCGACAAGATCGACAATTGGCCCGTCGATCAGTTCAGTTATAAACAGCTCCGGCGCGCCGTTCAGACCGCTTACAAACGCGGTCGCAATGCACTTGCCGAAGCAAAGAAAAATCCGAGCATGGAATCATTTCATGTTTTTAGGAGCAAGGCGAAGCAGCTTTGGTATCACCTGCGAATTTTGCGTCCGGTGAATCCGGTCGTGCTGAATAATCTGATCGACGAATTAAATTCGCTCGGGGAACTGCTTGGCCGCTCCCACGATTTAGGTTTTCTTGGCGAACGATTACGCACGGAGCATGGTCGCAGCGAGTGGCAACGCGAGGCTCAACAGTTGCTGGCGGTGATCGAGGCGAGCCAATCGGATTTGCAGCGTGATGCTACAGACTTGGGAGAGCATTTTTACACCGAACGTCCGCGCGATTTCGGCGCGCGAATTGCAAGCTGGCTTGACAATTGGGTCGGCGGCAAATCGCCATCGCTTGCCGATGCGCTTGT
>Ga0070717_10000792_pt1 | contig 20764 bp, 20 predicted proteins | sample LARL113metaG_FD_71366 | JGI IMG/M metagenome (GOLD analysis project Ga0070717, IMG submission 71366) | Corn, switchgrass and miscanthus rhizosphere microbial communities from Kellogg Biological Station, Michigan, USA - LAR L11-3 metaG | ecosystem: Host-associated > Plants > Roots > Rhizosphere ... | reverse complement strand
AACAGCACGCCGTACATCGCCGCATAGAACAGCAGGCTGGCGGCAACGCCTGCGGCGAACGATCGCGATGCAAACATCCGCGTCGGTATCATCGGCGCAGAGGCCCGCAATTCACGGGCGACGAAGGCGATGGAAAACACCAGGCCCAGAGCGAGCGTGGCGATCACCTCCGGGCTGGTCCACCCGACCGGATTGCCGCGCAGCAGGCTCCATACCAGCGCGAGTGCTGCGATCGCGACCAGCAGCAGCCCCGGAATGTCGAGTTGAGCTTTCGGGCCAAAGCTTTCGCGCAGGCGGGTAAAGATCAATGCAATTGCGATCATGCCGATCGGCAGGTTGATCCAGAAGATCCAGCGCCAGCCGAGACTTTCGGTGATGAGGCCGCCGATCGCAGGCCCGATGATCAGCGCGCATCCGGTGATGCCGCTGAAAATGCCGAGCGCTCGGGCGCGCTCTTCCTTGGCAAACGCGCCGCTGAGAATCGCCATCGCCAGCGGCATCACCAGCGCAGCTCCCGCGCCCTGCGCCGCGCGCGCCGCGATCAGCGCTGCCGCCGATCCCGCCGATGCGCAGGCCACTGACGCCAGCACGAACAGTGCGACGCCGGCCGCAAACATCCGCTGCCGTCCGAACCGGTCGCCCAGCGCGGCGCCGGTCAACAGCAGAACCGCAAAGGTCAGGTTGAAGGCATTGACCGCCCATTGCAGTATTTCCACCGAGCTGCCGAAATCGGCGCGGATGGTGGCAAAGGCGGTGGTGATGACGAGCGAATCCAGCGCCATCATGAAGGATGCAAGCGAGGTCACGCCCAGCACCCAGTTCTTCTCGTTCCGATTGTAGCCTTCCAGCATCTCTGTTCTCCGCTTGTCCTGCCGCCGCGCCGAACTGGCGCGCTTGCGGGAAAAGACGAAACGGTGCGGACAAAGGATGCGGCCGAAAATTCTTTTGTTTCCGGCGAATCCTTTTGCTCCCGGCGAACGTCTAGGTCTCGGGATGCAAAGGGCAACCAATGGAGAATAGGATGCAACAGAGGCTGATCAGGTATAAGACCAAGCCGGGCATGGGCGACAAGAACGCCGAGCTGGTCTCGGCGGTGTTTGCGGAGCTGAAGGCGGCCCATCCGGAAGGCATCCGCTATCTTACGCTGCGTCTGGAGGACGATACGTTCATCCATTTCGTCGAGACCACAACCGATGACGGCGCCAGCGGGTTGACAAAACTGGCAGCGTTTCAGGCGTTCCAGAGCGGCGTTCGCGATCGCTGCGCCGAAGCCCCGCTGGTCCGCGGCGCTACCGTCGTCGGCAATTATCGCATGCTGGGAGAACCCTGAGGCAGAATGAAACCGGTCCCCGAAGTGTCGGCCATCGACGATATTGACCGTCTGCTCGTTGCGATGCGGCCGAAACTGCACCGCTATTGCGCGCGCATGGTCGGCTCGGTGGTCGACGGCGAGGACGTGCTGCAGGACGCGCTGATCAAGGCAGTGGAGGCATTCGCCTCCGCCGGCCCGATCTGCAATCCCGAAGGCTGGCTGTTCCGGATCGCGCACAACACGGCGCTGGATTTCCTTCGCCGCCGCAACCGGCAGGAAGCGCTCCGATCGGGCGAGGAGGTGGACATGATCGCCGATCAGTTTGATGCCGTCTTGAGCCGTCAGATCGCCAGCATGAGCCTTCGCACCTTCATGCGGCTTCCGGTGGCGCAGCGCTCCAGCGTGATCCTGATGGATGTGCTGGGCTGCTCCTTGCAGGAGGTCTGCGAGGTCATGGATTTGAGCCTGCCGGCGGTGAAGGCGGCGCTGCACCGCGGCCGCGCGCAACTGCGCGAATTCGCCAACGAGCCGGAAGAGGTGCGGCCGGCAAAATTGTCCGATGCCGATCGCGCGCGGCTTTCCGCCTATGTCACGCATTTCAACGCGCGCGATTTCGACGCGATCCGTGCCATGATTGCCGACGACGTCCGGCTCGAGCTCGTCAGCAAGACGCGGATGAACGGCAAGGCCGAGGTCTCCCGCTATTTTGGCAATTATTCGAAGGTCAGCGACTGGCACCTGGCGCCGGGAATGGTCGAGGGCCGGCCGGCGATCCTGGTGTTCGATCCCAACGCGCCCGGCTCGGGCCCGAAATATTTCGTGCTGCTGGATTGGCAGGCCGGCAAGGTCGCGACCATCCGCGATTTCCGCCACGCGCCCTACATCATCGAAGGCGCGGAATATCGCCTCTGAGCGGTCCCCGTAGTCCCTGTAGGATGGGTTGAGCGCAGCGAAACCCATCACACTCGATCCATGCCCATGATGGGTATCGCTTGCGCTCAACCCATCCTACGAGACCCACTTCGGGCTGCGACAATCGCTGCCCCAAACCGGCACTATAATTCTTGCCATTCCCGCCAAAGGCGAACTATGGTGCAGGTCGGTGGGTATGAGCCGAAGGTTCTAACGGCAACCGTCGGTTCATGCTTGCTGCCGGCTCGGGATTTCGCGCACAAAACACGTCACCTGAACAAGCGGTGATCCGGCTGGCGGAACAGTTTGAGTTAACGAGGAGGGGAACCAACATGAGGACGGCATTCTGGCTCGCGGGCGCGACGGCTCTGGCGCTGGCAGGTCCCGCTGTTGCGGGGGATACCATCAAGATCGGCTTTGTCTCGACCTTCAGCGGTCCGACCGCCGTGATCGGCAACGACATGCGCAACTCGTTCGAGCTCGCGATCGATCATCTCGGCCGCAAGATGGGCGGCAAGCCGGTCGAGGTGATCTACGAAGATGACGGCCAAAAGCCCGACGTCGGCAAGCAGAAGACCGAGAAGCTGGTGCAGTCCGATAAGGTCGATTTCATCGCCGGCTATATCTGGTCGAACGTGCTGCTGGCTTCGCTGAAGAGCGCGGTCGATTCGCAGACCTTCCTGGTCTCGGCCAACGCCGGCCCGTCGCAGCTCGCGGGCGAATTGTGCTCGCCTTACGTGTTCTCGACGTCCTGGCAGAACGACCAGACCCCGCAGGCGATGGGCCTCTATATGAACCAGAAGGGCGTCAAGTCGGTGTTCCTGATCGGCCCGAACTACGCCGCCGGCAAGGACATGTTGGCCGGCGTCAAGAGCACGTTCAAGGGCGAGATCAAGGGCGAAGAATATACCGTTTGGCCGACGCAGCTCGATTTCTCCGCCGAACTTTCCAAGGCGCGCGCCTCAGGTGCGGAATCGATCTTCGTGTTCTATCCGGGTGCTGCCGGCGTGCAGTTCCTCAACCAATATGTGCAGGCCGGCATCAAGGCGCAGATTCCGCTCTATACGGCTTTCACCATCGACGAATTGTCGCTGCCGCTGCAAAAGGAAAACGCGCTCGGGGTGCCCGGCGCGCAGGAATGGGTCAACGACCTGCCGAACGAGCAGAACAAGAAGTTCGTCGAGGACTATCGGAAGAAATATCCGGGCCTGCGCCCCACTTACTACGGCGCGCAGGCCTATGACGCCGCGCAACTCATCAACAGCGCGGTGGTCGCCGTTGGCGGCGACGCTTCCAAGAAGGACGCGATGAAGGCGGCGATGGAAAAGGCCGACTTCAAATCGCTGCGCGGCGCGTTCAAATACGGCAACAACCACATCCCGATCCAGAACTTCTATTTACAGGATGTGGTCAAGGACGCCGACGGCCAGCTCTCGCTGAAAACGGTCGCCACCATCGTCAAGGACGATCAGGATCGCTTCCACGACAAATGTCCGATGAAGTGACCCGCGGGATCGGTCAAGACGGCGGCGGCGTATTTGCGCTGCCGCTGTTTGATTATGGGCCGTAGGATGGGTTGAGCCAACCGGTCGCGCGAAATGCGCGCCCGATGATAAATTCCGCGAAACCCATCGTTTTCCCTTGAGGTCGCCGATGGGTTTCGCTTCGCTCTACCCATCCTATGAGCTTTCGGCATATGTCTTGCAATCCGATGATTTCGGGATCCACCTAGAGCGTTCATGCTGCTTGTCGTCGAACAATTCTTGAACGGATTGCAGTTCGGCCTGCTCTTGTTCCTGCTGGCGGCGGGCCTGACGCTGGTGTTCGGCATCATGGACCTCGTCAATCTGGCGCATGGCTCGCTCTACATGATGGGCGCCTATTTCGCGGCGACCTTTGTGGCCTGGACCGGCAGTTTCCTGCTCGGCGCGGTGCTGGCGCTCGGCGCGACATTGCTGCTCGGTGTCGCCCTGGAATTTTCAGCGCTGCGGCATCTCTACGGCCGCGATCATCTCGATCACGTGCTGGCAACCTTCGGGCTGATCCTGTTCTTCAACGAGGCGGTGCGGCTGATCTGGGGCCCGGCGGGGCTAGCCCTGCCGCTGCCGGCCTGGCTGACGGTGCCGGTCCCGATCCTGCCCGGCATCTATTATCCCGCCTATCGTCTCGCGATCATCGTGGTCGCGCTGGCGGTGGCGCTGTTGCTTTATATTGGCGTGATGCGGACCCGGGTCGGCATGCTGATCCGCGCCGGCGCCTCCAACCGCGAAATGATCGGCGCGCTCGGCATCAACATAAAACTGCTCTACACCATGGTGTTCGGCCTTGGCGCCGCGCTCGCCGGCCTTGCCGGGCTGATGCAGGCGCCGATCCTGACCGTGCAGATCGGGATGGGCGAGAACATCCTGATCCTGGCCTTCGTCATCATCGTGATCGGCGGCATCGGCTCGATCCGCGGCGCGTTCCTGGCCGCGATCTTTGTCGGCATCATCGATACGATGGGCCGCGCCTTCCTGCCCAATTTGCTGCGGCAGGTGTTGAGCTCCGCCGCCGCCTCGACCGCGGCGCCCGCGCTTTCCTCGATGCTGATCTATTTGTTGATGGCAATCGTGCTGGTGGTGCGGCCGGAGGGGCTGTTTCCGGCCAACCGGCGATGAAGCAATCTTTCAACGCCCGCACCGCGGTGACGGTGCTGCTGGTCGCCGGGCTAGTGTTGCTGCCGCTCTATTCGCAACTCAGCGGCAACGTGTTCGCGCTGACGCTGTTCACCCGGATTGTGATCCTGGCGCTTGCCGCCGCGAGCCTCAATCTCATCATGGGCTATGGCGGCATGATGAGCTTTGGGCATGCCGCCTATCTCGGCATCGGCGGTTACGCCGTCGGCATCCTGGCGCAAGAAGGCATCGGCTCAGGCTTCATCCAATGGCCGGTGGCGCTCGCGGCGTCCGCGCTTTACGCGCTCGTGATCGGCGCGCTCTCGTTGCGCACCCGCGGCGTCTATTTCATCATGATCACGCTCGCCTTTGCGCAGATGGCCTATTACGTTGCCTCGGGGCTCGCGCGTTACGGCGGCGACGATGGTCTGACCGTCTACAAGCGCAGCGATTTCGCAGGCCTGATCAATCTCTCCAACCGCACGCAGTTCTATTATCTCTGCCTCGCCTGTCTATTCGGCACAGTCTTCCTGATCTGGCGCATCGTCAATTCGCGCTTCGGCATGGTGGTGCAGGGCTTGCGCTCCAACGAGCAGCGCATGCAGGCGATCGGCTTTCCCGCCAAACGCTACAAGCTCGTTTGCTTCGTCATCTCGGGCACGATGTGCGGCCTCGCAGGCGCGCTGCTCGCTAACAACACCGACTTCGTCAGCCCCGCGGTGATGTACTGGACCCGCTCCGGCGATCTCATGGTGATGGTGATATTAGGCGGCATGGGCACGCTGTTCGGCCCGGTGATTGGAGCTGTGGTCTATCTGGTGCTGGAAGAGCTGTTGTCGCAGGTGACGGAATATTGGGCGATCATCATGGGCCCGCTATTATTGTTGATCGTGCTGTTCGGGCGCGGCGGCATCATGGGTTTGCTCGGGAGGTTTTCGCGTGGCTGATCCCTTGCTCCGCGTCAAAAATCTGGTGCGCCGGTTCGGCGGCATCACCGCGACCGATCATGTCACGCTCGACGTCGCGCAAGGCGAGCTGCACGCCATCATCGGCCCCAACGGCGCCGGCAAGACCACACTGATCAGCCAGCTCACCGGGCACCTGATGCCGGATTCCGGCAGCATTTTCCTAGGGGGCGAGGACATCTCCCGCCTCGCGGCCTGGCGCCGCAGCGCGCTCGGGCTGGCGCGCTCGTTCCAGATCACCTCGCTGCTTATGGATTTCACCGCGGCCGACAATGTCGCACTCGCGGCGCAAGCGCATCACGGCCACTCCTTTTCGTTCTGGCAAAACGCCCGCCGGGAAAGCGGCCTGCGCCTGGCGGCGCAAGCGGCGTTGGAGCGCGTCGGCCTCGGCAGCCGTGCCGATGTGCTGGTATCAAAACTGAGTCATGGCGAGCAGCGCGAGCTTGAGCTCGCGGTGGCACTTGCGACCAAGCCGCAATTGCTGCTGCTCGACGAGCCGATGGCGGGTCTCGGCGTCACCGAATCGGCGCGCATGGTCAAACTGCTCCAGGAGCTGCGCAAGGAGGTCACCATCGTGCTGGTCGAGCACGACATGGAGGCGGTGTTTGCGCTCGCCGACCGCATCTCGGTGCTGGTCTACGGCCGCGTCATCGCCTCCGACGTGCCCGCGGCGATCCGCCAGAACGAGGAAGTGAAGCGCGCCTATCTCGGCGATCAGCATGTGGTGACCGCTCATGTCTGATACTAAATTGGCTGACGCCGCGCCGCTCTTGGAAATCGACGGCATCGAGACCTGTTACGGGCTGAGCCAGGTGCTGTTCGGCCTGTCGCTGTCGATTCGCGCCGGCGAGATGGTGTCGCTGATGGGCCGCAACGGCATGGGCAAGACCACGACCATCCGCTCCATCATGGGGCTGACGCCGGCGCGCGCGGGTGCCATCCGCTTTGGCGGAGCTGAGGTGCGGAATTTGCCGTCCTATCGGATTGCAAAGCTCGGCATCGGCCTCGTGCCCGAGGGCCGGCAGATCTTTCCTAATCTCACCGTGCGAGAAAATCTCGTTGCGGCTTCGGCCAATCGCCTCGGCGCATCCGATCCGTGGACTATCGACAAGATCCATGCGCTGTTTCCGCGGCTTGCCGAGCGCGGCGGCAACATGGGCAATACGCTGTCGGGCGGCGAGCAGCAGATGCTGGCGATCGGCCGCGCGCTGATGACCAATCCGCGGCTCCTGATCCTCGACGAAGCCACCGAAGGATTGGCGCCGCTGATCCGTGAGGAAATCTGGAATTGCCTGTCGATGCTCAAAGCGCGCGGGCAATCGGTGCTGGTGATCGACAAGAATGTCGGGCACCTGACACGGATCTGCGACCGCCACTACATCATCGAGCGCGGTCGCGCGGTGTGGAGCGGGACGTCGTCGCAACTAATGGCGGAGCCGGATTTGCAGCACCGGTATCTCGGGATTTGAGCGAGCGGTGCTCGCTCCGTCGTCATTGCGAGGAGCGCAGCGACGAAGCAATCCAGTCTTCCTTTACGGCTCTGGATTGCTTCGCTGCGCTCGCAATGACGGTTCCTTCCATCAAAACATCTCGAAATATTCGCGATGCTCCCAGTCCGACACTTCGGCCTGGAAGCGATCGATCTCGGCGTTCTTGATGTGCACGTAGTAATCGACGAAATCCGCGCCGAACGCCTGGCGGAAAAACGGATCGTCGTCGAGCGCGAACACTGCTTCGCGCAGGCTTTTGGGCAACAGCGCCGCCTTGGTCTCGTAGGGCGTGTCTGCGGATGCGCCGGGATCGAGCTTGCGGTCGACGCCATCGAGCCCTGAGAGGATTTGCGAGGCCATGTAGAGATAAGGATTGGCGGCGGGCTCGCCGATCCGGTTTTCCAGCCTTGTTGCGGCATCGCCAGCGCCGCCGAGCACACGGATCATCACGCCGCGATTGTCGCGGCCCCAGATCGCGCGGTCCGGCGCCAGCGAATAGGAGCGGTAGCGCTTGTAGCCGTTGATGGTCGGAGTCGTGAACACCGTGGACGCCCGCGCATGCTCCAGCAGTCCGGCGAGGTAGCAACGGCCGAACGCGCTCAGCACCTCGCCGCTATCCTTGGCCGCAAACGCATTCTCGCCGCCCGCGCGCGTGACGATCGATTGATGCAGGTGCCAGCCGGAGGCAAACACGTTCGGCAATTTCGGGCGGCACATGAAGGTCGCGTGATAGCCGTGGCGGTGCGCGATCTGCTTCACCGCGGAGCGAAACAGCACCATGTTGTCGGCCGGCTCGAGTCCCCTGGTGGGCTGGAAGGTGAATTCGCACTGGCTTGGGCCGAACTCGACCTCGACCGATCGCAAGGGCAGGCCGAGCGCGAGCACATCGCGCCGGATGATTTCCAGCGCCGGCTCCATCTGGTCATAGCGCTGCTCGGTCAGATATTGATAGCCGTGCGACAGCAGGCTAACCGACGGCGGTGAGCCCGGCTGGCCGGCGTCCTCCGGCGACAGTTTTGCATCCTCGAGCTTGAAGATGTGGAATTCGACCTCGAGGCCCGCGACGAAATCATAGCCACGCTGGCCGAGCTTTTCGAGAACCGACCGGTAGAGATGGCGCGTCGCGAACGGCACCGGCCGGCCGTCGGCAAAATAAATATCGCACAGCAGCCAGCCTGTCGTTGGCGCCCATGGCAGCACGCGGAAGGTTGTGGGATCGGCCACCATCAGCACGTCGGCGGCGCCCTCCATCTCCTTCATGCCGAAGCCGCCGCCGGACGTGAACACCGGAAATACCGTCCGGTGCGAGGTGTCTTTGGCGAGCATCGTCGTGGTGATCGAGCATCCGCTTTCGAGCGAGGCGAGCGCTTCGGCTGCGACCAGCGTCTTGCCGCGCAAAATCCCGTGCTGATCGGGAAACGACAGCCTGACGACTTCGAGATGCTGTTCTTCGACAATGCGGCGCAGGCGGCTGGCCGCCTCTTTCTGCTCAGCCGACCAGAGCGCGTGACGCTCGACAAAACTCAACGCGATGCCCCCTCACTGGTCGTCATTGCGAGCGGAGCGAAGCAATCCATAGCGCTGCAGTAAGACTGGATTGCGTCGTCGCTTCGCTCCTCGCAATGACGAAACGCCATCACACGGCTCTGAGATGGTGAACCTTGTCGGCAATTTCTTCGGGCACCGGTGCTGCCCACGGCGCGCCGCGCCGCCGCTTGACGTCGACTTCCATCCAGAACGTCTCCCAGCCGCGGGTCGGTCCGATGCCGTCCATGGTGGCGGGGCCTTGAATGCTCTTGGCATGCGCCTCGTCTAGGAACATGAACGGCTTTTCGCCGCCGGAAACTTTTTCGATCTCCTGCCGCAGCAGCCTCCGATACTGCACGATCGCCTTGTCGGCGGTGCCTAGATGCTCGTTGGTGCGATCCTGAATCGCGCCCATCGATTCCACCGCCCATTGATCGTGCACGTTGATGTCGCTGCCCATGCCGGTAAACGTCGCGGTCGCCTGTTCGTGCGGATCGAAACCGTAATCGTTCGACCTGTTCTTGCGCGACTTGTAATCGGGCAATTCGTAAAGTTCGAGCCGCTGGTCCCGCATCTTGTTCTTGTCGACCGGCGTCGAATAGGAGGTGAAGATCGCGTACCAGTAGCAGTTCTCGTCATCAACCGGCACATGCCACTGCGTGATCGTCATCTCCGTGCTCATCGGGATGACGAAGGCGTGCGGGAACAGCTGGTTGGTGACGCGGACATGGGTCCGCTCGTCGTCGATTTCGCGGAGCGCAATCAACCTCAGGCCATATTCGGTGTGCTCGACATTGATGATCGGGCGGTCATATTCGCGCAGGATTTTTGTCATCGGCATGTCGCTGCCGGCCGAGGCGCCGCGAAACTGTTTGCCGTAGGCCCCTGAGGTATCCTCGTCCTCGAAGAAGCGATGCAGGAAGGAGGCGTGCGAGGGATCGATGCCGACCTCGAGCGCCTGCAACCAGTTGCAGTTGATGTGGCCCTTGAACGCAAAGGTGTGGCTGTCGGGCGCGACAAAACAGTCGATCTCCGGAAACGCCGGCGGTTCGCCTTCGCCCAGATAAGCCCAGAGGATGCCGCTCTTCTCGACCACGGGATAGGAGCGCTGCTTGATGCCCTTGCACAGCGTCGAGCCGTTCGGCTCAGCGGGCGTCTCCAGGCATTGGCCGGAGGCGTCAAACAGCCAGCCATGGAAGGCGCAGCGCAGGCCGCCATTTTCCAGCCGGCCGAAAGCGAGATCGGCGCCGCGATGCGCGCAATGGCGCGCGATCAGGCCGTAGCGGTTTTGCTCGTCGCGAAACAGCACGAGATCCTCGCCGAGCAATTTGACCGGTTTGATCGGCCGCGGCCCCGCAAGTTCATCGACCAGCGCCGCCGGCTGCCAGTACATCCGCATCAGCTTTCCGCAACCGTCTTTGGCGCCGGTCCGGGTGATCAGGTCGTTCTGTTCCTGGCTCATCATGGCGCGTCACCTCATCTTAATAGGGCTTGCGGTGGAAGGCAGTAGCAGCTAAAACGTTCGCGTATTGAACATATGTTCAATTATCCTAACTTGGCCCCATGATCCGCGCAAGCACCCATTTTCATCCCCGCCTTCACTGCGCCAAGCGGTGGACGCGGCTTCGCCCGAGGCGCGGATGGTGAAGCTCAAGCGCGAAGAGGGCGAGGTCCGCGCCACCGATTTTGTGGAAAGCCTCGACCGCGGCCTGCGGCTGTTGCAGGCGTTCGGCGAGCGTCCCTCGCCGATATCCCTCAGCGAGATCGCCCGCGTGGCGGAGCTGCCCCGCGCCACCGCTCGGCGCATCCTCTTCACCCTGCAGCACGCGGGCTATGTCTCAAGCGACGGCAAGCTGTTTGCGTTGACGCCACAGGTGCTGACGCTTGCGGGCAGCTATCTGCGTTCCAACCAGCTCGTGGCGGTGCTGCAACCCGTACTGGATCGCATTTCGACTGACGCGCTGGAGATTAGCTCGCTCGCCGTGCTCGACGGCGATGATGTCGTATTCATCGCGCGCGCGAGCCCGACCCGCGTCTTCACCGGGGGTGTCGATATCGGTTATCGGCTGCCGTCCTTCTGCACAGCAGTTGGCCGCGCCATGCTCGGCCGGCTCGGCGATGCGCAATTGAAGGAGAGGCTCGGCGCGATGCGGCGCGAAGCGCTGACGCCGCAGACCGTTACCGATCCGAAGCGCCTGCTCGCCAGCATCGTCGCCGACCGCAGCCGCGGCTATTCGCTGGTCGACCGCGAGGCGGAGCCGCACTTCCGCTCGATCTCGGTACCGGTGAAACGCTATGACGGGATCATCGTTGCGGCGATCAACATCGGCGCCCATGTTGATCGCATTTCGACGGACGACATGATCAAGCGCTTCCTGCCGCTGCTGCGAGAGGCGGCCGAGTCGGTGCGTTCGCAGTTGCTGTAGTCGCAAGACATTGCAAGCATGGCGGAGGATGACATGCCCCGAAGGAATATCTCTCTTCTGGTTCTTACCAATATGGATGCGGGCGTTAGATTTTATCACCAGAATGACGAGCGAGCGTTCTTCGAATGGTTGTCACGTATCCCCTGCGTGGAAAGCTACGCTGGCGACGGTCGCAGGGGTTTGGTTGTCAAACTCAAGCGTCGGCCCGGAAAGGATGATCTCTGGCAGCTTCTGGCGCTGTGCCATCGCTATGGCGTTGACATGCGGCAGCTGGCGAAATTTGAAACGCCAAAAAATCGAGATTGGTTCTGCGATCCAAAAAAGTATTGGTACCGGGCCGTTTTTGGAAAGGCGTCGCTCGGACGCAGCGCGTAATGCGTAGGGTGGGCAAAGGCGCACGTGCGCCGTGCCCACCAACTAAGGCGTAGGCACGCTTCGCCCACCCTACAGCTGCTGTTCATGGTGATCGCAAACTTGCGTCGCGGAGCGGAAGCGCCATCAGAACCTCGTCGTAATACACGTCGCCTACCCTGAGTGCGCGCCGCTCAAGTCCGTATTGTTCAAACCCGGCTGCACGGTAAAGGCGATGGGCCGCCGCATTTGACACCACGACCGTCAGACAAATCTCTTCGACGAAGGATTGGGCCTCTTCGATCACCCGCTGCACGAGAGATGCCGCCAGTCCGGTGCCGCGTGCCTCGGGGCGAACATACATGCCCCACAACATACCTTTGTGCCGGAGCTTGATGGCACTGTGCACGCGCAAGCCCGCCACGCCGAGGAGAGGCGAGTTGCCGATCCAGCCGCCAAACACCGTATTCGCTTCGAGGCGATCAGCCCACCAAGCGTCAGGCTTTCCATTCTCGTCTTCCCATGAGGAGCTGAACGCCTCCGGATGATTCTTCAGGCCTTCAAGGCGTATCTCGCGATAACTCGCGACATCATGCGCGTCGAGACGGCGCATTTTAACGAGCTTTTGTGGGATGGAGGCATCGGGCTCGGCCATGGAATTCTATAGCGGGGCCGCGCTTGCATCCGCAACGTCCAAAAAGCAGGGCGCGCGTTACACCGCGACGCTGCGCAGGCCGAAGGCGCGGGCCTCGTTTTGCAGCACGGGTCTCACCGCATCGATCAGACGCGCAGCGGCCGCGTCCACCGAAAGGCCGGCGGTATCGACCGTCGTGGAAGCGCGGGCATAGAGCGGCTCGCGGCTCACCAAAATGTTGCGCAGTTCGGCCATCGCCGAGCGGTCGTCGGCCATCGGGCGCAGATCGCCTTGCCGGCGCACCCGCGCCATGTGCTCCTCCGGCTCGGCCTTGAGCCAGATCGTATAGAACGACGACAGGATCAGATCGAAGGTCAACGGCTCCGACACGATGCCGCCGCCGGTGGCGAGCACCATCGGCTCTTTTCGCGCCAAAAGCTGCCCGAGCGCGGCCTGCTCCATGCGCCGAAAACCTTCCTGGCCGTAAAGCGCGATGACCTCGGCGACGGATAATCCGTTCTCGCGCTCGATCTCCTTGTTGAGCTCGACAAAGCTCCAGCCGATTTTCTTCGCCAGCATCTTGCCGAGCGTGGATTTGCCGGCGCCGCGCAAGCCGATCAGCGCGATGCCGGAGAACGACATTTTGCGATGCGCCGCCGTGCTTCCGCCCGAGAGAACGTCCTTGGCTTGCGCGATCTGGTTCGGCGTGGCCTTGCGCAGGAGATCGCGGATCACTTGCCAATCCGGCACAGAATCGGCGGTCGGAATCAGGTCTTCGATGTGCGCGCCCATCGCATTCGACACGCGACGAAGCAGCACGATCGAGACGTTGCCCTTGCCGCTCTCGAGCTGGGCGATATAGCGCTCGGAAATGCCGGAGACTTTCGCGAGCACTTTTCGCGACATGCCGCGTAACGCGCGCATGGTGCGGACACGCTGGCCGAGCTGTTCGAGAAAACCGGTTTCGGGATCGCGCTTTTCGGTCATATTCCGGAAACATAGTGCCGGAGAGGATTGACAGCAAGCGCGTACGGTGCCTTTCTATGCACTATAATTCTTAAAAGCTGGGGAGAAACGCCGTGAGCGGCATGTCCGGTTCCTACAACGCGGTGACCTGGCTGCTCGACCGGAATGTCGAGGAAGGGCGCGGCGGCAAGCTCGTGTTCACCGACACCGTTTCCGATCTGAGCTATGGCGAGCTGCAAACGCAAAGCCGCCGTCTCGCCAATCTGTTGCGCCGCCTCGGTGTCCGCCGCGAAGAGCGCGTCGCCATGATCATGCTCGACACGATCGATTTCCCGATCGTGTTTTTAGGCGCGATCCGCGCCGGCGTCGTGCCGGTGCCGCTGAATACGTTGCTCACTTCGGATCAATACGCCTATGTGCTGGCCGATTGCCGTGCGCGCGTGCTGTTCATCTCCGAAGCGCTGCTGCCGGTGGTGAAGGACATGGTCGGGCGGATGCCCGATCTCGAACATGTCGTGGTTTCCGGCAAGGACGCGCACGGCCATAAGAAATTCTCCGACGAACTCGCGCGCGAGAGCGATATTTTCGCGACCGCCACGACTCATCCCGACGAGCCGGCGTTCTGGCTGTATTCGTCGGGTTCGACCGGCATGCCCAAAGGCGTGCGGCACCTGCATTCCAATCTCGAAGCGACCGCCGATACCTATGCCAAGCAAGTGCTCGGCATCCGCGAGAACGATGTGGGCTTATCCGCTGCAAAGCTGTTCTTCGCCTATGGCCTCGGCAACGCGCTGACCTTTCCGATGTCGGTCGGCGCCTCCACCGTGCTCAATTCCGAGCGGCCGACGCCGGCTTTGATGTTCGCGCTGATGAACAAGTATCACCCAACCATCTTCTTCGGCGTGCCGACGCTGTTCTCGGCGATGCTGAACGAAGAGACGCTGAAGAAGGAGCGCTGCGGCAAGCGCCTGCGCATCTGCACCTCCGCGGGCGAGGCGCTGCCGGAGTCGGTCGGCAATAGTTGGAAGTCGCGTTTCGGCGTCGACATCTTGGACGGTGTCGGCTCGACCGAGCTGTTGCACATCTTCCTGTCGAACGCGCCCGGCGATATCAAATACGGCACGTCGGGCCGGCCAGTGCCGGGCTATCGCGTGCGCCTCGTCAACGAGGCCGGCGCTGAGGTGCCGGATGGCGAGGTCGGCGAATTGCTGGTCGATGCGCCCTCGGCCGGCGAAGGTTACTGGAACCAGCGCAGCAAGAGCCGCCGGACCTTTGAGGGCCACTGGACGCGCACCGGCGACAAATATATCCGCGACGCCGATGGCCGCTTTACCTTCTGCGGCCGCAGCGACGACATGTTCAAGGTGTCCGGCATTTGGGTGTCGCCGTTCGAGGTCGAGAGCGCGCTGATCACCCATCCCGCGGTACTGGAAGCCGCCGTGGTGCCGGAGGCCGATCCGGAAGGGCTGTTGAAGCCGAAAGCGTTCGTGGTGCTGCGGCCGGATGCGAAGACTGCCGGACTGCACGAGGCACTGAAGGAGCACGTCAAGCAGAAGATCGGTCCGTGGAAATATCCGCGCTGGATCGACGTGGTGGATAGCTTGCCGAAAACCGCCACGGGCAAAATCCAGCGCTTTAAATTGCGGGACGCTAACGCGGCCAAGCCATGACCACGCTTGCTCCCTCAGGCTTTTTGCGCATCGGCAACTCCGATCTCGAATACCGCATGATCGGGCCAAAGCCCGCGCAGGCACCGACGATCGTCATGCTGCACGAAGGCTTGGGCAGCGCGGCGCTGTGGGGCGATTTCCCCGACAAGCTCCAGGCCGCAACCGGCGCTGGGGTGTTCGTCTATTCGCGCGCCGGCTACGGCGCCTCGACGCCGGCAAAATTGCCGCGCCCGCTCGACTACATGCATATCGAAGCGCTCGAGGTGCTGCCGCAAGTTCTGGAGCGGATCGGGTTTCGCCGCGGGCTCCAGGTCGGCCATTCCGACGGCGCATCGATCGCGACGATCTATGCCGGCGGCGTCGAGGATCACCGCGTGCAGGGCGTCGCGCTGATCGCGCCGCATTTCGTCGTCGAAGACATGGGATTGGCTTCGATCGAGGCGACAAGGACGGCCTATGAAAGCGGCGGGCTCCGGCCGAAGCTGGCACGCTGGCACAAGGACGTCGACAACGCCTTCTACGGCTGGAGCGGCGCCTGGCTCGACCCGAAATTCCGTGACTGGGATATTTCCGAATACCTCGCCTATATCCGCGTTCCCGTCGCCATCCTACAGGGTCTGAATGATGAATATGGAACACTCCGCCAGGTCGAGATTGCGCGAGAAGAGTGCTATTGTCCGGTCGATGTGACTGAAATCCCGGGGGCGGGACATTCGCCGCATCGTGAAGCGCCGGGGGCGACGCTCGATGCGATCTCGGAATTCGCAAACGCGGTTTTGCGCGACGAGGGTTTTCGGGCCGCTTAGCCTGATCGGGGTCGCGTCCCCATGATGATCCCGCCATATGCTTCCGGCAATCTTCCGATGCCGCGATGGGCCTACGTCCCCGGCGAGACGGATGAGGCCAATGCCGATTACGAGACGCTCGCCCAGGCCAAGCTGTTGGTGCCGCCGCGCTTTCGCGGCTATGTGCCGGCGCGCCATCCGGCGCTGCGCTATGGGCTCGTGCTCAACGACCGCGGCTATTTCTGGGAATCGCAGGAGATTTTGGAAGCGGTGTGGGCGGCGGCCCCGCAAGGCGGGCGCGAGCGTGTTCTCTTGCGCGCCTGCATCCTGATCGCGACCGCCAATTTGCGGCTTCGCATGCAAAAGCCGCACGCCGCCGCGCGGCTTGTCGGCGACGCTTTGCAGGAGCTTCACGCGCTCAGCGTGCGCCAGGCGACCGCGGCGGGCGATGGATTTGCCGACGGCTTTCCGACCGCGGCGTTGGTCGAGTTACTCAAGGGCAGGCTGGACAAGCCATTGTTGTCCAAGGCTGATTGGGTCGAAATCGGCGCCATCACCCGAACATGAAACAAAATGCATATTTTGGCGTTCTGGGGTAGACTGGCTCCCGAACATGCATTATAGTGCATCATAACGATAACCCGACAATCCCAGGGATGGCTCATGGCCGGTGAAGATCGGATCCTCGCAGGCGGCGCGAAATACATCGACTTTCGGACCGATCCGTCGCGCTACCGGCATTGGAAGCTTGATGTGGTAGGCGAGGTCGCAACGCTCACCATGGACGTCGACGAGGATGGCGGGCTGTTCGAGGGCTATCAACTCAAACTCAATTCCTACGATCTCGGCGTCGACATCGAGCTTGCCGACGCGGTGCAGCGGCTGCGCTTCGAACATCCGGAAGTGAAAGTGGTGGTGGTGCGCTCGGCCAAGAACCGGGTGTTCTGCGCCGGCGCCAACATCCGCATGCTGGCCGGCGCGACGCATGCCCATAAGGTCAATTTCTGCAAATTCACCAACGAGACCCGCAACGGGCTTGAGGATTCATCGGAAAATTCCGGGCAGCGCTTCATCACCGTCGTCAACGGCACCGCGGCCGGCGGCGGCTATGAGCTGGCGCTCGCCACCGACCACATCATCCTCGCCGACGACGGCGCAGCGTCAGTGGCGCTGCCGGAAGTGCCGCTGCTGGCGGTGCTGCCGGGCACCGGCGGGCTGACGCGGGTGGTCGACAAGCGCAAGGTGCGCCGCGATCACGCCGATTATTTCTGCACCATCGAGGAAGGCATCAAGGGCAAGCGCGCTGTCGCATGGCGCCTGGTCGACGAGATCGCGCCGAACAGCAAGCTCGAAGCCAAGTTGGCCGAGCGTGTCAAAGAATTCGCGAGCAGCTCGACGCGCAACGGCGGCGGCAAGGGCATCACGCTGACGCTGCTTTCCCGGACCATCGACCAGAGCAGCGTCCGCTACGGCTTTGTCAGTGTCGAGATCGATCGCGCGGCGCGGATGGCGACGATTTCGATTCAGGCGCCGGAAGCGGCTCCCCCCGCCGATATTGACGGTCTGATCGCGCAAGGCGCCTCGTTCTGGCCGCTACAGGTCGCGCGCGAGCTCGACGACGCGATCCTGCATCTGCGCATCAACGAGCTCGAGATCGCGATGGTCGTGTTCAAGTCGCATGGCGAGCGCGCTCATGTACTGGCGAACGATGCCTTCCTCGAAGCCAACAAGGCGCACTGGCTGGTCAACGAGATCAGGCAATACTGGAAGCGGGTGTTGAAGCGCATCGACGTCACCTCGCGCACGCTGGTGACGCTGGTCGAGCCGGGCTCGTGCTTTGCCGGCACGCTTGCCGAACTCGTGTTCGCCGCCGACCGTTCCTACATGCTGATCGGCTCGCGGCAGGGCGACAACCGCCCGCCGCCTGCGATCGAACTCTCCGCGATGAATTTCGGGCCCTATCCGATGAGCCACGGCCTGACGCGCCTGCAATCGCGCTTCCAGGCCGATCCCGCCGATGTCGAACGCGCGCGAGGCGCGATCGGCAAGGCGCTCGATGCCGAGGAAGCCGAAGCGCTCGGCCTCGTCACCTTTGCGCTCGACGATATCGACTGGGACGACGAAATCAGGGTGTTCTTCGAGGAGCGCGCCTCGTTCTCGCCCGACAGCCTCACCGGCATGGAAGCGAATTTGCGCTTCGTCGGCCCCGAGACCATGGAATCGAAAATCTTCGCGCGGCTGACGGCGTGGCAGAACTGGATCTTCCAGCGCCCCAACGCGGTCGGCGAGAACGGCGCGCTGCGCCGCTACGGCAGCGGTGAGAGGCCGCAGTTCGATATGACGAGAGTGTGAGGAGCACGCCATGAATTACATGCACGTCGATTACTCGACGAAGATTCCCAACAATGTGAATCTTTCCGAGGACCGTCAGGTGCTGAAAGCGCTGGAGGGCTGGCATCCCGGCTATATCGACTGGTGGAACGACATGGGGCCGGATGGTTTCCAGCAGTCGCTGGTGTATTTGCGCACCGCCTATTCGGTCGATCCGCGCGGCTGGGCCAAGTTCGACTATGTGAAGATGCCGGACTATCGCTGGGGCATTTTGCTGGCACCGCAGGAAGAAAATCGCGTCATTCCGTTCGGCGAGAATTTCGGCAAACCCGCCTGGCAGGAAGTCCCCGGCGAACATCGCGCCATGTTGCGCCGCCTGATCGTGATCCAGGGCGACACCGAGCCCGCCTCGGTCGAACAGCAGCGCCATCTCGGCAAGACCGCGCCGTCGCTCTACGATTTGCGCAATCTGTTTCAGGTCAATGTCGAGGAAGGCCGCCATCTCTGGGCGATGGTCTATCTGTTGCAGAAATATTTCGGCCGCGACGGGCGCGAGGAGGCGGACGAATTGTTGCGCCGCCGCTCCGGCGATGCCGATAGTCCGCGCATGCTCGGGGCCTTCAACGAAGCGACGCCGGACTGGCTGTCGTTCTTCATGTTCACCTATTTCACCGACCGCGACGGCAAGATGCAGCTGCACTCGCTGGCGCAGTCCGGCTTCGATCCCTTGTCGCGGACCTGCCGCTTCATGCTGACCGAAGAGGCGCATCACATGTTCGTCGGCGAGACCGGCATCAGCCGCGTCGTGCAGCGGACCTGCGAGGCGATGAAGGAGGCCGCCGTCACGGATCCCACCGATATCGCCAAGGTGCGCGCGTTAGGAGTGATCGACCTTCCGACCATCCAGAAGAAATTGAACCTGCATTATTCGCTGTCGCTTGATCTGTTCGGCTCGGAAGTGTCGACCAACGCGGCAAATGCGTTCAATGCCGGCGTCAAGGGTCGCTACAAGGAGACCCAGATCGAGGACGATCATCGGCTGCAAAGCTCGACCTATCCCGTGCTCAAGCTCGTCAACGGCGAGATCAAGCGCGTCGACGAGCCGGCGCTGACCGCGCTCAATATGCGGCTGCGCGACGACTATACCCAGGACTGCGCCAAGGGCATGCTGCGCTGGAACAAGATCATCGCGACATCAGGCTATCAGTTCAAGCTGACCTTGCCGAACGTCGCGTTCCATCGCGCGATCGGCGAGTTCAAGGATATCCACGCGACGCCCGACGGCGTCTTGATCGATGACGGCACCTGGAACAAACGTCGGAACGAGTGGCTGCCGTCAACAGCGGACGGCGACTTCATTGCATCATTGATGACGCCGGTGACCGAGATCGGCCAATTCGCACCCTGGATCGCGCCGCCCAAGGTCGGCATCGACAACAAGCCCGGCGATTTCGAATATGTGAAGATCGAGACGTGACCTCCTTCACCTCTCCCCGCTAGCGGGGAGAGGTCGGATCGCTCTTGCGATCCGGCTGAGGGGTACAGGCCTATCGACAGATCACGACGGTGGAGGCAGCCCCTCACCCCAACCCTCTCCCCGCAAGGGCGGGGAGAGGGAGCGCACCGCCCTTGCTTGCTCGACTTTATCCGGCGATCTCAAGCCCGGGATTAGCGTAGACGACACCGCCATCGACCGCGATGGTGGCGCCGACCACATAATCGCCCGCCCGCGAAGCGAGATAAATCGCCACGCCGGCCATGTCTTCATCGGTTCCGACGCGCCCGGCCGGCACGCGCTGCGCCACCTCATCTGCGTGATCGCGTGCAGCGCGGTTCATGTCTGACTTGAACGCGCCCGGTGCGATCGCCGTGACGTTGATATGCTCTTTGATCAGCCTTGCCGCCATTCGTCGGGTCAGATGAATGAGCCCGGCCTTGCTCGCGTGGTAGGAATAGGTCTCCATCGGATTGACGAAAATGCCGTCGATCGAAGCGATGTTGATGACCTTGGCGGGCCTCGCAGCGCTTGCCGCCGCGCGCAGCGGCGTTGCCAGGGCCTTGGTGAGAAAGAACGGCGTCTTGACATTGAGGTTCATCACCTTGTCCCAGCCGCTCTCCGGAAACTCGTCGAAGTCGGCGCCCCACGCGGCGCCCGCATTGTTGACGAGGATGTCGAGTTTTGCCTGGCGCTTCCCGATCTCGGCCGCCACCATGTCGATGCCGGCAAGGTTCGAAATATCGATCGGCAGCGCGATGCATTCGCCGCCATATTCGGCCGACAGTTCCTTCGCGGTGGCCTCGCAGGCGGCCGCCTTCCGCGCGGTGATGTAGACCTTTGCGGCGCCTTGGGCGAGAAACCCGGCAGCGATCATCTTGCCGATGCCGCGTGATCCCCCGGTCACCAATGCGATCCGGCCGTTCAATGAAAACAGGTCCTCGAACATGCTGCCTCCTTTTTGCCCATGGTAGCGGATTGTTGCTCCGCTTGTGGTGCAATCAGCGTTGTCCGGCTCTTACCACATTCAGGAGCAGCGCGCCGAGACAACCCAACAACAGGATGGCGCCCGCGGCCCAGGTAAGCTGCGGCATCAGCGCTGCCACGAGGGCGGCGAGAACAACGATTGCAACGATCGCAAGCGCCAGCGCGCCATCGTCGACGAACAATTCGATGAGCTCGCGCAACGCGTTGGCCAGAATGCTCATGGCAACGCCGCCTGCCGCGGGCGGCGCACCAGGATAAC
>Ga0070717_10000791_pt1 | contig 20770 bp, 20 predicted proteins | sample LARL113metaG_FD_71366 | JGI IMG/M metagenome (GOLD analysis project Ga0070717, IMG submission 71366) | Corn, switchgrass and miscanthus rhizosphere microbial communities from Kellogg Biological Station, Michigan, USA - LAR L11-3 metaG | ecosystem: Host-associated > Plants > Roots > Rhizosphere ... | reverse complement strand
CCCAGCGCGCGGGCCCGGGCAGCGGGGCCCGGACCAGCGACCCGAGCACCAGGAGCACGGTCGCGGTGATCGCGCCCCCGGTGACCAGCCCGAGGCAGAACGCCAGGGCGGGAGTGCCTCGCCGAACCGGCGAGCTCAGCACGAAGGCCGAGTTGCGGCTTCAGGTGGAGCCGCTGGTCGCGAAGCCCGACGCGGCGCCCAGCAGCAGCCAGGCGCCGGGTACCAGGCTCGCCGGCCCGGCGCCGGCCGCGACCACCCCAGCCGCGCCGAGCGCGGCGGCGGTCAGCGTGCCGGCGACCGTGACCGGGTGCCAGGGGCGGGGCCCGGCCGGAGCGGTGGTGACCGCCGCCATCAAACGCCCGAGCGGCAGATGGTCAGGAACGTGACGCCGTCCAACCCGCCGCCCCAGTACGTCGAGAAGCCGTCCGAGCACCGGTAGACGCTCCCGTCGGGGGTCGTCCAGCGCCAGGCGTTCTTCGTGATGAGCATGCCGCACGCGGTCGAGATCGGCACGTGGTCCACCTGGATGTCGTTCTGGGTGAACGTGCCGTACTTGTGCCAGCCGGCGTCGCAGTAGTCGCTGCCGCGGTACGCGCCGCCGAAGCAGGCGGCGTACGTGTTCACGTACAGGCCGCTGGTGTCGCCCAGCTCCTCGTAGCCGTTGGGATAGGCGTCCCGGCAGTGGGTCTGGTCCCAGCCCTGCAGGCCGAACGGGCCGGTCTCGGCCCACGCCCGGCCGGCGGTCAGCAGGCTGCCGCCCACCTCGAGCACCGAGGCGCCCAGGGTCAGCGCGCCGAGGGCGATGGCCTTGAGGACCGTCCGCCGGCTCGCCCGCGCCAGGTCCCGCAGCGCCGACGGCCGCGGGGCCCCCGGGAGCGGGCGGCCGTGCTCAGGAATTCGATCGAACGTCAGAGCCACCCCTCTTCTCCTCCTGAACCAGGCGATCCCAGTCGCCCACCACCCTGTCCACCTCGTCCTCGCGCACCGGGAGGACCAGCTTCCGCACCCGGCCGCCGCCGTCCACGAGCATCAGCACCGGCGTCGAGAGGTGCGAGATCGTCCGCCACGTCTCCTGGTCGCTGACGACGCGCAGCCGCCCCCCGACGTCGCCCCAGGCGGCGATCGGCTCGTGCGTGAGCAGGAGCGACTCCGGCGCCCGCCGGGCCAGCCGCTCGGCGGCGCTCACGCAGAGCGGGCAGCCGGTGTCGGCGGCCAGCACGATGCGCGACCCGTTGCCGCTGGCGAACCGCTCGCCCAGCGACAGCCGGGGCTGCGCGGTCACGAACCCGTCCGGGCTCCGGGTGACCAGGCCGCGCAGCAGGCGCACCTCGCGCAGCGTCGCCGCCAGGCCCAGGAACAGCAGGCCGATGGCGGCCCAGGTGACGACGTCGTAGGCCAGCGTCGGTGACATCCCCACCCCTCAGCCGGCGGTGTGCCAGGTGACGTTGATCTCGTTCAACCAGTCGAGCAGCTGGCTCTCCGGGGCCGCGTCCACCCCGCTCAGGTGGACCTCCGCCATCCCGCCGGCGCAGCCGAGGACGAACGAGTGGTCGGCGGCCCGGCTCGAGCCCTCGGCGCCGGGGTACGGCGCCTTCCAGACCTCGCCGTGCTTGGTGGGCGCGCCCGCGTGGGGCGGCACCAGGCCCAGGGACTGGCGCGGCCCCGGGATGGACATCGAGCCGCGGCCGCGGACCACGACGACCACGTGCTCGCTCATCGTGTCCAGCAGCGTGGCCGCCGCCGGCCGAACCACCATGCCCTCGACCTGGTCGACGACCCGGAGGGACCCGAACAGCGCCAGGACCCGGTCCCGGCGCGGCGCGGGGCCGGCGTAGACGGTCATCAGCTCGTGGTAGTCGCCGATCAGGGTCGCCACCGACGACTGCCGGTCCACGGCCTCGGCCACGACCACCTCGCGCCCGTGCACGAGCAGGCGGTCCAGCGGCGTCGAGGGCGCCACGTGCGTGCACGCGAAGTCGTGGTAGCCGCGAGGCCCGATCTGGAAGCCGGTCCCGTACGAGCCGCCCGCGAACCGGACGCTGGCGGCGACGCTCGATACCAGCGGTTCCTCAGGCAGCTCGACTGTCAGGCGTCCTCCCCCGGGCGCCACCAGGCTCAGTCTCTGTACCCCCATCACCCCTCCACTCCCACAAGCGCTTGTCACAGCGTCGAACTGCTATCTGATCGCGACGAATCATAACCACGCGTTTGGCAACAGTCAACGGACTGAGCAGGGGTACCAGTGGCAATTCGTCAGGTACTAGATGTAAATAGTATCAATCGTGGTTCTTCGAGTACTGTCTTCGACAGTACTCGCGCGCATCGCGGTACTGGTACCTCGGGGGTCCGGCGCGGGGCCGGGTACCGGTACTGGACGCGAGGTGGGCGGCGCGACGCCTCGGCCTGAGCCCCTGGGGAGCCGGCAACGCCGCATTCGTACGAATGCGGCGCTCCCGCGGCGCGGGAGCTACGCATATGTACGAGTGCGTAGCTCCCAGGGCCGGCCGGAGGGTAGTAGCGCGTGGACGGCCGACGCCGAGCCCCGCCGGCCAGGAGGAGCCCCCGAGCCCTACCGCGCGGCGCCGTGCGCCTCGCGCAGGAGGCCCGGGTCCGGGGGCAGGGCCGCCGCGGCGCCCGCCGGGTGCAGGTCCGCGAAGTGCTCGAGCAGCAGCCGGTGCGCGAACTCGTAGCCGCCGCCCCGGCGGCGCAGCAGGATCAGGCCCGACGCGTGCTCCAGGAACCCGACGTAGTCGCGCGGGGCCGCGCCCGACGTGGCCAGCAGCGAGCGCAGCAGCGCGTGGCGCAGGTACGCCCCCGCGCCCCGGCGCAGGCCCACGCCGGCGCCCACGATCGCGCCGATGCTGAGGCCGTCCAGCGCGCCGACCGCCACCCCGGCCGGGACGCTCGCCATCAGCGCCACGCTGGTGCCGGCGACCACGCCGAACAGCACGGCCGCGATCGCCCCCGAGAGCAGGCCCGCGTTGAGGCCGTGGCGCCACGACATCGCGATGCCCTCGCCGGGCGCCGGCACCGTCTCGCAGAGCGGGGTCCGGGGCCCGAACATCAGCCCCAGCGACATCCCCACCGCGAGGCGGGCCAGGACCTGGTACAGCACCGTCCCCGCCGGCTCCCCGGCGAACGGCGCGGCGACGGCCAGCGCCACCACCGTCGCAGCGGCTCCGGGCAGCGCCCACCGCCCGGTCAGGAGCGGCCGCATCCACGGCCGCGTGAACAGCGCGAACAGCAGGACCAGCAGCAGCCCGTAGGCGAGGTGCGCGGCCACGCCGGTCATCACCCGGTCGAGCAGCAGCGAGATCGGGAGGGCGCCCAGGACCGCGGCCAGCACCCCGGGCAGGTTGTGCCGGAACGTCTCCCAGGACCAGCTCAGCCGGTTCGTGGGCGCGATCTGCCGCTCGTACGTGAACGTCGCCGCCAGCACCCCGGCCAGGCCGCCGGCCACGGCCCCGGCCAGCGCGGCCACCAGCCGGCCGGTCAGGCTCACGTCGGGGCCCAGGATGTACCGGTCGCCGCGCGGCAGCACGCCGGCCAGGAGCAGGTCCAGCATGCCCACGAGGGCGCCCACGAGGACCATCAGGAGGGCCGGCGCCAGGGTCACCAGCCGGCTCGCCGCGGCGTCGGGCAGCCAGCTCGGCTGCAGCCAGTCGAGGTGGAACACGCCCTCGGAGTGCTCGCGCATGGACCGGGCCAGCCAGGACAGCCAGCGGACCGTCTGCTCGCGCGAGTACGTCGGCGCGGTGCTCGCCGCGCGCGGCCGCGTCAGCAGCTCCTCGACGTAGTCCGCCAGCACCCGCCGCCGCCGCTCGGGCAGGGCGCCGCGCAGCGGCGTGACCGGGCCCCGGGCGCGGTCGCCGTACGTGCGGACGATGATGCCCAGGAACAGCGGCGTGGTCAGGAGCTCGCGCAGCCGGCCGTCGGCCTGGACGAGCGCGCGGACCTCGAGAGCGGCGTCGCCGGCCGCGGCCAGGTACCGCTCCACCTGCGCGGCCGTCAGCGGCCGGATCGCCACCGCGCCCCGGAGCCGGAGCCGGACGCCGATCGCGTCGTATTCCAGCGCCCGGCAGCACACGACCATCGGCAGCTGGCCGTGCTCGCCGAGGAACTGGTCGATCGCCGCCACGCAGCCGGCGCGGTGCTCCTCGGCCACCTCGTCGAGCCCGTCGAGGAGGGGGAGCACCTGCTCCCCCGCGATCCAGGCCCGGCCCAGGCGGCGCGCCACGCCGTAGCGCCGGTGCAGCTCCTCGGCCAGCCACTCGGCCAGCGGCCGCCGCGCGTCGGCCCAGGAGGCCAGGTGGAACACCACCGGCATGGGCCCCGAGGGTGGCGCCTCCAGCAGCGCCCGGGTCAGCTCCAGCAGCAGCGTCGTCTTGCCGGCGCCGGGGTCGCCCAGGATCAGGAGCTGCTCCCCGGTCAGCCGGTACGCGGCGTCGATGGTCGTGCCCGGCTCGAGCTGCCGGGGCGGCTCCTCGGGCTTGCCCGGGACGCGCAGCGGGTCGTCCACGGCGTCGGGCCGCGCGGTCAGCGTCAGCTCGAGCCGGGGCAGGCTGCCGACGGCCGTCTCCAGCTCCGTGCCGACCCAGAAGCGCCAGACCTGCGCCCGCAGGTCGCGGCGGGCGCGGACCTCACCGGGCTCGTGGGTGTGGCCGTTGCTGGACGTGGCCGCGTCGGGGAGCAGCCCCAGATCCTGCGGCCCGAGCTCGAACAGCGTGCAGAGCTTCTCGCGGAAGTGGGCCTGCGGCACCTGCACGCCGAGCTCCCACCGGCTCACGGTGAAGCTGGAGGTGCCGACGGCCTGAGCGACCTCGGCCTGCGTGAGGTTGCGCTCCTCCCGGGCGCGCCTCAGGCGGTCGTTCGCTGCTGCCCGCTTGGGCAACGGTCGTCCCTTCCCCCCTTCGAACGCGCGGGCCGGCACCGGCGGCGCGTTCGACTACAGGTCGACTAGTCTGTTGCGGGTCGCGACCCGCGCACACTTGTCATGGTCGCGGGATGGACCCCGTGTCCGCAAGCATTTCGATTCCCTTCCCCCACGGAGGCCGGCCCGGCAACGGGCCGGCCTTCATGCCCGCCACTCGACCAGGCGGACCGAGGCGTGGGGTACGTCGAGCCGGAAGACCTCGTCGTCAGGCAGGCCGAGCGCGGCACCCAGCAGGGCTCTGATGGATCCGCCGTGGGCCACGGCGACCACCGCGGCGGCCGGGTGGCCGCGGGCGATCGCATCCGCCGCCGCGACCGCCCGGGCCCGCACGTCGGCGAACGCCTCGCCGCCCGGGAACCGCACGGCCGCCGGCGCCGACATCCAGCGCGCGTACAGCTCCGGCTCCGCCCGCGCGATCTCGTCGAACGTGCGGCCCTCGAACGCCCCGAAGTCCACCTCGGCCAGCCCGGCGGACGTGGTGACGGGGCGGCCGGCGGCGGCCGCGATCGGCTCGGCGGTGGCGACGGCGCGGCGCAGCGGGCTCGCGTAGACCGCCGCGACGTCCACGTCCGCGAACGCGGCCGCCAGGCGCTCGGCGTCGCGCCGGCCTTCGGCCGACAGCGGCACGTCGATGCGGCCGCAGCAGCGCCCGGCCGCCCACTCGGCGGGGGCCGCGTGGCGGACCAGGTACAGCCTCACCGCAGCAGCGCGGCGCCGGCGAGCAGGACCGCGATCTCGCACCCCTCGGACGCGGCGCCCAGCGTGTCCCCGGTGACGCCGCCGAGCCGGCGCCGGCAGTGCCAGCCCCACAGCGCGGCCAGGGCGGCGACGCCGGCCGCGGCGGCCAGGCCGGCCCAGCCCGCGCTCAGCCCCGCGATCGCCGCCCCAACCGCGGCGGCCACGGCGACGCGGCCCCGGCCGGCGCCCTCCAGCACGCGGCCCATGCCGTCCGGACGGGCGTTGGGCAGGAGCGCGCCCACGCCGGCGGCGGCCGACCGGGAGAGCGCGCCCGCCGCGACCAGCCAGAGCAGGCCGTGCGGCCGGGCCGCCAGCGCCGCCACCGCGGCGGCGCGCAGCCCGATGTCGAGCACCAGCGCGACCGCCCCGTATGAGCCCACGGCGTGGTCGCGCATGATCTCCAGCGCGCGAGCGCGCGAGCGCCCGCCGTAGCCGTCCGCGGTGTCCGCCAGGCCGTCCAGGTGGAGCGCCCCGGTCAGGACGGCGGCGGCCGCGGCCGCCGCCAGGCCCGCGACCAGCGCCGGCAGGACGGCCGCCGCCGCCCACGCGGCCAGCGCCGCCGCCGCGCCCGCGCCGGCCCCGATCACCGGAAAGAAGACGACGCCGCGGCCGACATCCGAGCCGATGATGCCGCCCAGGTCGCCGGCGGGCACGACCGTCAGGAAGGAGAGCGCCGCGCGCAGGCTCGCCAGGCGGCGCTCAGGCGCCGGCATCGGTGACGCCGGCGCCCTCGAACGTCGCCATGTCGCGCAGGACGAGCAGGGCGGCGTTCACCAGCGGGAGCGCGAGCGCGGCGCCGCTGCCCTCGCCCAGCCGCAGGCCCAGGTCGAGGAGCGGGGCCAGGCCGAGCGCGGCCAGCACGGGCGCGTGCGCCGGCTCCGGCGAGCGGTGGGAGGCGATCATGGCGCCCCGGGCGGCGGGGGCGATCCGGGCCGCGAGCAGGGCTGCCGCGCCCGTGATGACGCCGTCGAGCACGACCGGCACGCGGGCCGCCGCGGCGCCCAGCGCCAGCCCGGCCAGGACGCCGTGCTCGAACCCGCCCACGGCGGCCAGGACGCCGACCGGGTCGGCCGGGTCGGGCGCGTTCACCTCCAGCGCCCGGCGGACGGCCGCGACCTTGGCGCGCAGGCCCTCGTCGTCCACCCCGGTGCCGCGGCCGACCAGCGCCTCGGGGTCGCGGCCGAGCAGGCAGGCGACCACGGCGCTGGAGACCGCGGTGTTGCCGATGCCCATGTCGCCGAGCGCGAGCAGGCCGGTGCCGTCGGCGGCCAGCTGCTCGGCCAGCTCGATGCCGGTCTCCAGCGCCCGGACCGCCTGGGCCCGGGTCATCGCCGGCCCCCGGCTGGCGTTGGCCGTGCCCGCGCCCAGCCGGCGGTCGAGCACGCCCTCGATCCGGACGTCGCCGCGAACGCCCGCGTCCACCACGACCAGGCGGGCGCCGGCGGCGCGGGCCAGGACGCAGATCGCCGCGCCGCCGGCGGCGAAGTTCGCCAGCATCTGCGCGGTGACCTCCTGGGGATAGGCGCTGACGCCCTCCTCGGCCAGGCCGTGGTCGCCGGCGACGACCACGACGGCGGCCGGCTCGGGTCCGGGCTGCGCCTGGCCGCGGACCGCCGCCACCTGGCAGGCCAGCTCCTCCAGCCGGCCCAGGCTGCCCCTCGGCTTCGTCTTGGCGTCGAGCGCGCGCCGGGCGGCGGCGGCGCTGGCCTCGTCGGGCTCGGCGATCCGGGCTACGGTGGTGTCCAGGCTGGCCACTGGATGTCCTCCAGGAAACGGGCGGGCGGGGTCAGGTCCAGGAGCCGGCCGGCGACCAGGAGCGCGGCCCGGCCGGCGCGCGCCGCGAAGGCCGCGTTGACCGCCCCGAGCGCGTCGCGGTAGGCGCGGCCGAGCGGGTGGTCGGGCACGATGCCCATGCCGACCTCGTTGCTGACGACGACGGCCGGGGCGGGCCGCCGGGCGAGCGCGCCGGCCACCTCCGCCGCCGCGGTGGCGGTGTCGCGCCGGTGCAGGAGCAGGTTCGAGACCCAGAGCGTCAGGCAGTCCACGACCAGGAGGTCGCCGGGGGGCGCCGCCTCGACCGCCGCGAGCAGGTGGACCGGCTCCTCGACCGTGCGCCAGCCGGCCGGCCGCTCGGCCCGGTGGTGGGCGATGCGGGCGGCCATCTCGCCGTCCCCGGCCTCGGCGGTGGCGACGAACGTGACCGGGCCGCCCCAGCGCCGGCCCAGCTCGACGGCGAGCGCGGACTTGCCGCTGCGCGCCCCGCCCAGCAGAAGCAGAAAGGCCATGGTCAGAAGTCGATCCCCCGGATGGCCCGGACGCCGCGGTCGAACGCGTGCTTGCGGCTGCGCATCTCGGTCACCGTGTCGGCGCACGCGACCAGCTCCTCGGGCGCGTCCCGGCCCGTCGCCACGACGTTGACCGACGGCGGGCGGCCCGTGATCGCGTCCACCACCTCGGCCACCGGGATCCAGCCCCAGTTCATGGGGTACGTGATCTCGTCCAGGACGACCAGGCCGTACGCGCCGGAGGCCAGCTTCTCGCGCGCCACCCGCCACGCCTCGCGGGCGATGGCCTCGGTCCGGTCCATGTCCTTCGAGTCCCACGTGAACCCGTCGCCCACCGTCCACCACTCGACGCCCAGCCGCTTCGCCGACTGCTCCTCGCCGACCTTCCAGCGGCCGGACTTGACGAACTGCACCACGCACACCGACCAGCCCCGGGCGACCGCCCGCATGGCCGTGCCGAACGCCGCCGTGGACTTGCCCTTCCCGTCCCCGGTGTTGACGATCACGACCGACGGGGCGCGCACGGTGGCCCGGGCGGGCGCCTCGCGCGGCACCTCGGTGGGCAGCTTCCGGTCCGGCACCACCGCGCGCGCGACGTCGCCCACGGGCCGGACGTGGACGCGCGCCCGGTAGGTCCCGGCGACGACGGACTCGGTGAGCACCTCGGCCGGCGTCCCGTGCCGGGCCAGGCGGCCGTCCACCACCAGGGCCAGCCGGTCCGCGTACTGGCCGGCGAGCGTGAGGTCGTGCATCGCCGCCACCACCGTCAGGTCGCGCTCCCGGCGGACGGCGTCGATCAGGTCGAGCACCTCCTGCTGGCGACCCAGGTCGAGCGCGCTGGTCGGCTCGTCCACCAGCAGGACGGGCGCCCGCTGGGCGAGCGCCCGGGCGATCGCCGCCCGCTGCCGCTCGCCTCCGCTGAGGCTGTCGAGCGGGCGCGCGGCGAGGCCGTCCAGCGCCAGGCGCTCCAGCGTCCCGGCGACGATGGCCCGGTCGGCCCGGCCCTCGCGGCCCAGGTACGTGAAGTGGGCGCTGCGGCCCAGCAGCACGTACTGGGCGACGCTCATGCCCGGCGGCATCGCCGGCTCCTGGCGGACCATCGCGATCAGGCGGGCGCGCTCCCGGGGCGAGCGCCCGGCCACCGGCTCGCCGCACAGCGCGACGCGGCCGGCGTGCGGGACGAGGCCGGCGATGGCGCGCAGGATCGTCGTCTTGCCGGCGCCGTTGGGGCCGATCAGCGCCAGCCAGCTGCCGGCCGCCACGTCGAGGTCGAGGTCGCGCACGACCGGGCGCCCGCCGTACGCCACCTCGACGCCACGCAGCTCGATGCCGGTCACAGGTCGCGGACCCGCGTCGAGCGCATCACGACCAGGAAGAACGGCGCGCCGACCATCGCCGTGATGACGCCGATCGGCACCTCCGCGGGGGCGGCGATCGTCCGCGCGGCGGTGTCGGCCAGGACCAGGAACGCGGCCCCCAGCAGGGTGGACATCGGCAGCACCACCCGGTAGCTGGTGCCGAGCAGCAGCCGCACCGTGTGGGGCACGACGATGCCGACGAACCCGATCGCCCCGGCCGCCGCCACGGCGGCGGCGGTGCACAGCGTCGCGGCCGCCACGACGACCAGCCGGACCCGCCGCGGGGAGACGCCGAGGCTGGTCACCTCCTCCTCGCCGACGGCCAGCGCGTCGAGCAGCCGGCGGTGGGCGAAGATCACGCCGATCCCGGCCGCCGCGTAGGGCAGCGTGGCGGCGGTGCTGTCCCAGCCGGCGGTGACCAGCCGGCCCAGGATCCACGAGTAGACCTGCCGCAGCGAGTCGGTCTGCGACTGCTGCACGTACGTCTGGACGGCGGTCAGGAAGGCGGCGACGACGACGCCGGCGAGGATCAGGGTGGTCGGGTTGCGGCGGTCGCCGAGCGAGCGGCCCAGGACGTAGGCCGCAGCCACGGCGCCGGCGGCGCCGGCGAACGCGGCGATCGGGACCACGCCGGCCCCGACCAGCGGCGAGCCCCGCGTCAGCACGATCGCGAGCGTCGCGCCCAGGATCGCGCCGGCCCCCGCGCCCAGCAGGTACGGGTCGGCGAGCGGGTTGCGGAACACGCCCTGGTACCCGGCCCCGGCCGTGGCCAGGAGCGCGCCGACCAGCGCGCCCAGCACCACGCGAGGGAACCGGATCGACCACAGGATCGTCAGCTGGCCGGCGTCCGGCCCGGTCTGTGTCCCGAGGAAGGGCGGCCGGAGCAGCGCCTCGCCCACCGTGGCGAGCGAGACGTGGACCGGGCCGACCAGCACGCCGGTCGTCACGGCCACCGCGAGGAGCGCGACCCCCGCGCCGGCCCAGAGCGCCGGCAGCCGGGGCAGCCCCGGCAGCGTCGCCGGGGCGGGCCGGCGCAGGGCGTCGCGCAGCACGGTCAGGCCGCCTGTCGCTCCAGCCGCGACACGTGGGGCGCGACCTGGCGCATGAAGTCCACGATCCGCGGGCCCCAGTGCGACGCGACGTCGTCGTCCACGGCGACCACCTCGCCGGACCTGACCGCCGGGATCCCGGCCCAGCCGGGCCGGGCGGCCACGGTCTGCTGGTTCTGCGAGCAGCACTTCGTGTCCGCGAGCACGATCAGGTCGGGCGCCGAGGAGACGACGAACTCCGAGGACAGCTGGGGGTAGTCGGGCGCGGCGCCGGTCGCCCTGTCGGCGATGTCCTGCAGGCCGAGCAGCGTGTAGACCTGGCCGATGAACGTGCGCGAGGTCGCCGAGAAGTACGTCTGGTCGAGCTCGTGGTACACGCTGATCCTGCGGGCCGGCTTGCCGACGGAGGCGACGGTGGACGCGACGTCGGTCCGCATCTTCGACACCACCGCCTCCGCGCCGGGCCCGTGCCCGGTGGCGGTGCCCAGCTCGCGGAGCTGCGCGTACGTGCCGTTCAGGTCCTTCGCGGCCGGCTCGACCAGGGTGGGGACGCTGACGGCGGTCAGGCCGGCGACGAGCCCGCCGATGTCCTCGGCGGCGACCACGAGGTCGGGGCTGTAGCCGGCGATCGCCTCGACGTTGGGCTGGAACCCGGACAGCTTGGTCATCGGCGCGGTCGAGGGGTAGTCCGACTGGTCGTCCACCGCCACCACCTGCTTGCCGGCGCCGATGGCGAACAGCATCTCGGTCGCGGTGGGCGACAGGGAGACGATCCGGCGCGGCTGGTGGTCGAGCCGGACGGTGCCGCCGCCGCTCTCGTGGATGACCAGCGGGAAGGCGCCGGCGCCCGGCGAGGGCGAGCTGGCGGGGGCCGACTGGCAGGCGGCGCCCGCCAGGAGCGCGAGCGCGCACGTGACACGGATTCGGGCGGCCAGTGTCGCGCTGGCCGCGTCCAGATGCTCTCGCATCCGCTGTCCCTCCTGCGGCGCGGGCCCACCGGCGCCAGGGAGTGCTCGCCGCACGAGGCACCCCCCCGTTGCGCGCGGGTGGGGGCTGACGCCTCGGGTCGGTCTCCTGGCTCGCGGATCGTCGCTGCTGACCGCCTTCCCGAGGCCCGTCGCCCCAGTGGCCGTGTGGCCAGCCGCTCCCCGCTCACAGTTGCGCGACAGCGCCGGATTCGCACCGGCTTCCCTGCACCCGTGAGGCTCTTCAGTTGAGGACAGTATGCGCGTGCCGGGTGCGCGCGGCGCGCACCCGGCGACCGGAGGTGGGATACGGCACCCGTGGGATAAGCCCTTAGGCAAGTCTTATCGAGCGCTTAATGCCCCCCGCAGGGCCTTACACGAGCCGGCGACGTCGGTAAGTATAAGGACATACGTTTATGCCTGGCCGGCTCCGCGGCAGCCGCCCGGTCACGCACTGAACTCGGGGGGAGTACACATGGGACCACATGCGCGTGGGGTCGACCGCCGGACGCTGCTCAAGGTGGGCATTGCCGGCGCCGTCGGCTCCCAGCTGGCATTGATCGACTGGCTGGCCCTCGCTCCGGAGCGGCTGGCGCTTGCCGCCGGGCCGCCGCCGGACACCCAGTTCGACATCGGCAGCTTCATCGCGCCCGCGTTCACCGTCAACGGCGTGCTCGTCCGGTTCGGGCCTGTCTTCACGTACTTCGTGCCCGCCCGGCTGACGCGCAACCCGACCCGGGCCGACCAGACGGTGCTCGCCAACGCCCTGAACCGGATCGAGCAGGCCTACGCGTTCAGCCCGGGCGGAATCTTCACGTTCGTCTCGTACGGCGTCCCGTACTTCAATCGCCTGCCTGGCGGCATGAACGGCAGCCTGGTGACCAGCCGGATGCCGAAGACGAGCGGCTCGTTCTTCCCGGTGCTCCAGGAGGCGGTGGCCAGCCCGACGGACGTCGTGGCCGGGAACGGCATCACCAAGAAGACGTTCAACGTGCCCGTCCGCATCGAGGCCAACGATCTGCTCTTCACGTTCCGCAGCGACACGCGGGCCAACCTCGACGACGTGCTCAACTGGCTGAAGGGCAGCAACCGCCTCGCCGGTGCCGCTGTGGCATCGCCCGCGTTCAACGGGCTGATCAGCTTCCAGGCGACGCGGTTCATGTTCCAGCAGAACGGTCTCCCCCGGCAGGTGGCCAACGCCAACAACCTGCCGTTCGCGGGCAGGATCAACCCGCAGTCGCCGATGTGGATGGGCTTCGCCGACCAGCAGGTCGCGGGCAGCGGCCCGGCCGCCATCTGCACCTTCGCCGGCAACGCGTCGGCCCGCCTGACCGACGCCCAGCCCGGCGACTACTTCGACAACGGCGCCATCCAGCACCTGTCGCACGACATCCTCGACCTGGCGCAGTTCTACGCCCTGCCCAACGAGGACCCGCCCGCCGGCGAGACGTTCGAGGAGCGCGTGCAGTACATGTTCCGCTCCAACCCGTTCCCGAGCCATGGCAATGCGGACCAGTTCACGGACGGCGGCGGCCCGGCGTTCCTGGAGAACACGTTCCAGGGCGTGAACGACGCGTTCTTCAACGCGACCGGCCAGACCGAGGAGGGCGCGCCGCGGCTCGGCCACGAGTCGTGCCTCCAGCGCTCCTCGCGCGCGAACGACGGCACGCCGATCCACATCCGGATGGACGGCACCGGCTTCGACGGCATGGACGTGCCGGGCGGCGCCAACCAGCCCAAGCTCCAGTTCACGGTGTTCGTGCCGAGCGCCGACTTCTTCCGGGTCATGCGCGTCAACCAGGCGTCGCTGGACTACCAGCAGGCGTTCGCGGTGCCCGAGGACGACAACGGCCTGGAGCGGTTCATGACCGCCACCCGCCGCCAGAACTTCCTGATCCCGCCCCGGCGACACCGGGCGTTCCCGCTCCTCGAGCTGACCTAGGAGCGCGTAACCGAGGAGCTGCGCCGGGCGCCAGGACGTTCTTCGTGCCAGGTCGAGGCGTTCAGCGCAGCTCCGCCAGCGCCGTCAGCGACGGGGCGAAGTAGAACGACCCGCTCACCGGCCGCGAGAACTCGACCAGCCGGTCGTGCTGCCCGTCCCCGGAGGTGCCGAACATGCGCGCCAGCATCTTGTCGAAGCGGGTGGGCTCGGCGCTGAAGGCCACGAAGTACAGGCCGTGCTCGGCCACCGTGCCGTACGGGACGCTGCGGCGGTAGATCTCCAGCTCGCGTCCGATGTCGTCGTGGATCTCGACCCGCGCGATGTGGGCGGTCGGCGGCTTCGCGGTGCCCTCCAGCTCGGCGCTGTCCACCTTCGTGCGGCCGAAGACGCGCTCCTGCTCGTGCACGGGCAGCGCGTCGAACGCCGCCAGGTCGTGCACCCAGCGCATTGCGATCACGTGGCTGCCCGCCTCCCCGGCCTGGCCGTCCGGGACCAGCGCGACCGGGGGCGCCTCCAGCAGCTCGGGGTTGGCCGTCCCGTCGATGAAGCCGGTCAGGTCGCGGCTGTCGCGGTGCACGAAGCACGTCTGCTCGGCGGCCAGCGCGGCCACCCCGGCCAGCGCGCCGGCCGCGGCCCGCGCGTGCTCGAACACGACGTCCGGCGTGCTGCCGCTGATCCACAGCCACACGTCGTGCTGGGTGGCGGGCGCGCGCCGCCCGTCAGGCCCGATCACCTCGGCGAACGCGCGCAGCGAGTCTGGCGCGCGGTCGCCGGCGATCCGCCGCCACAGGTCGGCGCCGAACGCGATCACCAGGTTGACGCCGCCCGCGGACACGGCCGGCGACCGGAGCTCGAGGAACGCCGCCACGGCCCGGGGCAGCTCGACGGCGTGCAGGTCGAACTCGAGGAAGGCGTGGGCCGTCGTCCCCTGCGCGAAGATGCCGGGCTGAGGTGTGCTCATGCGGACGTCCTCCAGGCGTCAGACGCGGATGGACAGGCGGCCGATCGGCTCCAGCAGCTGGTCCTCCTCGTAGCGGAGGTGGGCCAGCAGCACGTCGCTGAGGCGGTCCACCGCCTCGCGCGTCCGGTCCAGGCGCTCGTCCTCGATCATCGCAACCAGTGCGGCGTCCACGTCCTGCAGGAGCTCGGCGATCCCCTCGTGCTCGTGCCGGAGCCGCGCCAGCACGGGGGCGAGCGCCTGGTCCGCCGCCTTGAGGTCCGGGAACATGCTCTCGTCCTCGATCGCGTGGTGGACGCTCACCACGCGGCAGTATGCCGCACAGAACGCGCCCAGGGTCCACTCGTTCTGACGGATCGTCATCCGGCTCAGGTACGACCGGGCCTCGACCGGCGACGTCATGCCCGCCGCGACCTCGGCCAGCACGCTCCGGAGCTGCGCCAGCTGCTGGCGCAGGTGATCGTGGATCGCCACGAGCGCCCGAGCCCCCTCGGCGCCGACGCCGGCGACAGGGACCGCGGGCGCCACCCGTTCCCCCGGCCGCTCCCGCTCCCGGTCCACGATCTCGCGCACCGCCGGCGCCACCTCCTCGGCGAACCGGCGCAGGTCGTCGCTCTCGCCCGGCGTGGCGCCCAGGATGAACACGCTCGTGCCGTGCGCCAGCGTCAGCCCGGCGAGCTGCTCGGCCCAGTCGCGGGGCGGCCCCTTCAGGAACCCCCCGCTCGCCGCCGAGAACGCACCGCTGACGTTGAACGCGCGCCGGATCGCCGCCGGGTCCCGGCCCGCCTCCTCGGCCGCCGCGTCGATCGTCCGGCTCATCGGTCCGAGATCCTCCGGCGAGGCGTAGCCCAGCGACGGCACCCAGCCGTCCGCCGCCCGGCCGGTCAGCGTCAGCATCCGGCGCTTGTACGCGCCGAGCCAGATCCCGATCGGGTGGGCCGGGACCGGCCCCGGCCGCGCCTCGCGCAGCGAGTGGTACCGCCCGGGCAGCGTCACCGGCGGACCCGGCGTCCACAGCGCGCGGACGACCGCGATCGCCTCCGCCAGCGCGTCCACGTGCTCGGCCATGGTCCGGCGGGGGCCGCCGACCGACTCGATCGCGTCCAGGAAGTACCCGGCGCCCAGGCCCAGCTCGACGCGGCCGCCGCTGAGCAGGTCCAGCGCGGCGGCGCTCCGGGCCAGGACGGCCGGGGGCCGCAGCGCCACGTTGGCGACGTCCGGGAACAGGCGGACGCGCCGCGTCCGCGCGGCCACGTACGAGAGCAGCGTCCACATGTCCAGGAAGCCGGGCTGGTACGGGTGGTCCTGGAAGCCGACCAGGTCCAGGCCCGCGTCCTCGGCCAGGGCGACCGACGCCAGCACGGCCTCGCGGCCGCCGGCGTCCGGCGGGAGCGCCGCTCCGAACAGCAGGTCGTGGCCGTAGTCCGTCACGCGGCGGGGCGCTCGGAGCCGGCCTCGTCCCGAGGGACCGCCCGCCGCGTGGCCAGGAGCAGGCCCGCCACGATCAGGACGAAGCCCACGGCCGCGCCGACCGTGAACGGCTCGCCCAGCAGGGCCACGCCCAGCGCCAGGGCGACGGCCGGGTTGACGTACGTGATGGCCTGCGCCCGCAGCGGTCCGGCCTCGGCGATCAGCGCGAAGAAGACCAGGAACGCCACGGCGGTGCAGAGCACGCCCAGCACGACCACCGACCCGATGACCGGCACGGAAGGGATCGCGTGGGGGAGCTGGGCGATGCCGAGCGGCGCCCAGATGAGCGCGGTCAGCGCCAGCGACACCGCGACCACGCCGAGCGAGGGCGCCGCAGAGAGCCGGCGGGCGACGATCATCGGGCCGATCGCGTAGCCGACGGCCACCAGGCCGACCTGGGCGACCGAGCCGGCGTCGATCACGGACAGGTCGAGCCCGAGCAGCGCCGCGACACCCACGAAGCCGATCACCAGGCCGGCGGCGCGGCGCAGGTCCAGCCGGTCGTCGCCGCCGACGACCAGGCCCAGCACGGCGCCGATCAGGGGCACCGCCGCGATCAGCAGCCCGGTCAGGGAGCTCGACAGGTGGCGCTCCGCGTTCGAGAGGAGCAGCCACGGCACCGTGACCTCGACCACGGTGTACGCGAGCACCGCCTTCCAGTACGGGAGCAGCGGGCGCAGGCTGCCCCGCGCGGCGGCCAGCGGCAGCAGGAGCAGCGCCCCGATGCCGGTCCGCACGAACACGAGGGTGATCGGGCTCAGGTCGCTGACCGCGACCTTGATCAGCAGGTACGGGATGCCCCACAGCAGCGCCATGGCCCCGAACAGGACCCAGGCCCGCCGGGTCACCGGCGCGGCTCCAGACGTGTCACGTGCAGTACAACACCGGTCCCGCCCCGGATCGTTTCACCGCCTACTCGTCCGCGCCGGCCACGTCGAGCGGGATGGCCGGGCCCGGTCCGATCAGGTCCTCCGGAGCGGCCGGGATGTACGCGAAGTTCCGCGCCCGCGCGCCGCCGTCCACCACGAAGTCGCAGCCGGTGACCAGCCGGGCGTAGTCCGAGCAGACCCACGCGACGCAGTGGCCGATGTCCGTCGGCGAGCCGGTCGCGCCCATCGGCACCATCGGCGCCCGCTCGCCCTGCCAGCGGGCCGGCCGGCGCCAGGGCTCGTCGCCGCCGGGGCCGCCGATCCCCCGCCGCTCGGGCCGGCCGGCGGCGAGCAGCTCCGGGTTGTCGGGCGTGACCATCGTCGGCGTGAACGTGTTGACGCGGATGCCGTACGGGGCCAGGTCCATGGCCGCGGCACGGGCGAAGTTGTTCACGCCGCCCTTGTGGAACGCGTACGCGATCACGCCGGGCGAGCCGCTCCAGCCGTTCGAGGACGAGATGCAGACGATCGAGCCGCGGATGCCCCGCTCGCACATCGAGCGGGCGACGTGCTTGGTGTTGAGGAAGTTGCCGAGCGCGGCGACCATGACCGCCCGGGTGAAGTACTCCGTGCTCTCGTCCAGGACGCCGCGGCCGCCGAGCAGCGCCGCGTTGTTGACCAGGATGTCGATCCGGCCCCACGCGTCGAGCACCCTGCCGACGTAGGCGACGACGTCGTCCTCCTTCGCCACGTCGCCCGGGATCGCCATGGCGGTGCCGCCGTTGCGCGCGATCCGGCGCACGCACGCGTCCGCCGCCGCCGGGTCGAGGTCGTTGCACGCGACCCGGGCGCCGTAGCGAGCCAGCGCCAGGGCGATGCCGCTGCCGATGTTGGGCCCCGCGCCGGTCACGAGCGCGACCTTTCCGTCCAGAGAAACGTCCATGGTCCCCCAGTGTCGTTCTTCATCGACACTGGGGGGCCATGAGCACGATGACGACGCGGGCGGCGATCCTCCTGGAGCCCGACGGTCCGTGGGAGGTCCGGGAGGTGGAGCTCGACCCCCCGAAGGCCAACGAGGTGCTGATCCGCTTCATGGCCTCCGGCCTCTGCCACTCCGACGAGCACGTGCGGTCGCACACCACGCGGGCGCGGCTGCCGATGGTCGGCGGGCACGAGGGGTCTGGCATCATCGAGCAGGTCGGCCCCGGCGTCACCCGGGTGGCGAAGGGCGACCACGTGGTGTGCTCGTACATCCCCGCGTGCGGGAGCTGCCGCTACTGCTCGACCGGCCACCAGAACCTGTGCGACGTCGGGCTGAACGCGATGGTCGGCTGCCTCCTCGACGGCACGTACCGCTTCCACTACGACGGCCGGGACGTCGGCGCCATGTGCGTGCTGGGGACGTTCTCGCAGTACGCGGTCCTGTCCGAGTTCTCGGTCGTGAAGGTGGACGACGACTACCCGTTCGACGTCGGCGCCCTGGTCGGCTGCGGCGTCCCGACCGGGTGGGGCTCGGCGGTGTACGCGGCCAACGTCCGGGCCGGCGACACGGTGGTGATCTACGGCGTGGGCGGCGTCGGGATCAACGCGGTCCAGGGGGCGCGGTACGCGGGCGCCCGCAACGTGGTTGCGGTGGACCCGCTCCCGTTCAAGCTGGAGATGGCCCAGACGGTCGGCGCGACGCACATCGCGACCAGCCACGAGGAGGCGAAGGAGCTGGTCGTGCAGCTCACGCGCGGGCAGCTGGCCGACCACGCGATCATCACGGCCGACCTGGCGACGGCCGAGCTGCTCCGCCAGTCGGTGGAGATCATCGGCAAGGCCTGCGACGTGATCGTCACCAGCGTGGCCGACTACGACGAGCCGTCACTCCAGATGTCGAGCGGGCCGCTCACGGGCAACCAGAAGCGGATCCAGGGCGCGCTCTTCGGCGCCTCCAACCCCCTGTACGACATCCCGAAGATGCTCAGCCTGTACCGCTCGGGCGACCTGAAGATCGACGAGCTGATCACCCGGCGCTACCGCCTGGACGAGGTCAACCAGGGCTACCGCGACCTGCTGGACGGCCGGAACATCCGGGGCGTGATCGTGCACGAGCACTGACCCTGCGAGGCCGGCGCAGGTGGCGGACGCGCGCAAGCGGCTGATCCTCTGGGACATCGACTCGACGCTGGTCACGGCCGGGCCGCTCGGCCGGGCCCTGTACGGCGCGGCCTTCGAGCGGGCAACCGGGCTGCCGATGCGGGTCCAGGGCACGACGTACGGCCGGCTCGACCCGGACATCTACCTCGACACGCTGCTCGCGCACGACCTCGAGCCGGCGGCCCACCCGTTCCCGACGTTCGCCGACGCGCTGGTCTCGGTGTACGCGGCGCACGCGGCCGAGCTGGGCAAGCAGGGCCGCGCGCTGCCCGGCGCGGCCGCCGCCCTGGCGGCGCTGGCCGGCGAGCCGCTGGCGGTTCAGACCGTCCTGACCGGCAACCTGCGCGCGGTCGCCCGCGTCAAGCTGGCGGCGTTCGGCCTCGACCACCACCTGGACCTCGGGATCGGGGCGTACGCGCTGGACGCCGGCGTCCGCGCCGGCCTGGTGCCGGTCGCGCAGGCCCGGGCCGGCGCCCGCCACGCCACCGCGTTCGACGCCGCCAGCACGGTCATCGTCGGCGACTCCCACCACGACGTGGCCGCCGGGCGGAGCGCCGGCGCCCGGGTGGTGGCGGTGGCGACCGGCCGGGACGGCCCGGACGCCCTGGCCGGCGCGGACGTCGTCCTCGACGACCTGGCGGACACGGCCGCCGTGCTGCGGGCGATCTGGGACGTGTCCCACGCTTAGGACATGCGCACAGAACTCGGACCGGACGCCACCTCGCGGCTGGCGTTCAGCACCCTCGCCTGCCCCGGCTGGAGCCTGGAGCGGGTCGCCGAGGCGGCCCGGGACTACGGGTACCGCGGCGTCGAGCTGCGCCTGATCGACGGCGAGACGATCGCGCCGGGGATGGACGCCGCGCAGCGCGGGCGGGTCCGGTCGCTGCTGCCGGACGCCGGGCTGCCGGTCGTGGCGATCGACTCGTCGATCCGCCTGGCCGCCGCCGATCCGGACGCGGCCGAGGCCGAGATGCGCTGGTTCCTCGACCTGGCGGCGGAGTGGGAGTCGCCGCTGGTCCGCGTCTTCGGCGGCGAGATGCCGGCCGGGCGGCCGCGCGACGCCGTGCTCGACGCCATGGCCCGGCCGCTGAACGCGGTCGCGCCGGAGGCGGAGCGACGGGGCGTCGCGATCGCGGTGGAGACGCACGACGCGTTCTCGAGCGCCCGAGAGGTGGCAGCGCTGCTGTCCCGCGTCGAGAGCCGCGCGTTCGGCGCCCTGTGGGACGTGGTCCACACCTGCCGGATGGGAGAGACGCCGGAGGACGTCACGGGCCTGCTGGGCGACCGGCTGCTCCACGTCCACGTCAAGGACGGCCGAGGCCCGGCCGGCGCGGACTCCTGGGAGCTGGTCCCGCTGGGCGAGGGCGACGTCCCGGTGGCGGGCATCCTCCGGGCCCTGCGGGCACTCGGCTACGGGGGCTGGCTCACCGTCGAGTGGGAGAAGAAGTGGCACCCGGAGCTGGCCGAGCCGGAGATCGCGCTGCCCCAGCACGCCGCGGCGATGGCGAGGCTGGCGGCGATGGTGTGACCGGTCCCGATCATCGGGGTCGGGGCTCAGGGCCCGGCCCGGGTTCGAGCCAGGTAGGCGGCGTCGGCGAAGACGTCCGCCACGTAGTGGGAGTCGCACTCCTCGCCGAGCCAGCGCGACACCGGTGTCTCCGGCCCGATCTCCAGGCCCCGCTGCCGGTGCTGGCGGCGGAGGTCTGATGCCCCGCCCGTCGCCGGGTCCAAGGGCGCCCGTCGCGGCGGCGCGATCTCGGTCCCCGCGGGCGTCTCGAAGCGCACCTCGCCGCCGGCCACCGGCACCACCCGGAACGCTCCCTCATGCAGCCGGCCGTGATGGGCATTGCACAGCGAGAGCCCATTGGCGATGTCCGTCCGGCCGCCCAGCCACCACGGCTCGATGTGGTGGCCGCTGGTCCGGCTGGCCGGCACCGGGCAGCCGGGGAACCGGCAGGTCCGGTCCCGCGCCTGCAGCGCCCGCCGCTGCCGGGCCGTGAACAGCCGCCTCTTCCGGCCCACGTCGATCGGCAGCCCGTCCTTCTCGGTGATCGCCACCAC
>Ga0070717_10000790_pt1 | contig 20772 bp, 22 predicted proteins | sample LARL113metaG_FD_71366 | JGI IMG/M metagenome (GOLD analysis project Ga0070717, IMG submission 71366) | Corn, switchgrass and miscanthus rhizosphere microbial communities from Kellogg Biological Station, Michigan, USA - LAR L11-3 metaG | ecosystem: Host-associated > Plants > Roots > Rhizosphere ... | reverse complement strand
ATTTTCCGCCATACCTTCGCAGTGCGCTACCTCATGCTAGGTGGAGACATCTTCAGTCTACAAGAGATTCTAGATCACGAGGATATCAGTACAGTGAAGAATTACATGCATCTGAACGATTGCATTGCCTCACCAAAATCTTCCTCGGTCGGTTCCCTTTCATCTGTCTCTCCCAGGCTTTTGTTGGCGCTGCCACGAGGTCACAAGCGCGCTGATCACCTCTGGCTAAATCCCCACTCAACCGCTATACTCACGACACAAGGACGAGAGTCGTGAGGTAAGCGGAAGGAGAGCTGTCGCACGCGATCTCGGGTTGCTTGACAGGGAATAGGAGGAACACGTGGAAAAAGGATTCAGGACGCAAGCCCGACGGGTCTTGCTCGGGCAGGTTGCGCCGGCGTATCACCAAGCATCGGGGTCCCAGAAGCAACACATTCTGGAGGACTTTGTGAGCGCCACCGGGTACGCGCGCAAATATGCCCTCTGGCTGCTCAATCATGTCGAGGAGGTCTGTGCGCCGCCGGCAGCACTCCGCCGACGGTATGGACCGGAGGTCGAAGAGGCATTGGTGCTGGCCTGGAAGACGCTCAACCGGATTTGTACCAAACGCTTAATCCCGTTTCTGCCAAGTCTCATCGAAACGCTGGAGCAGCATGGGCATGTACAACTCAGCACGGAACACCGCTGCCAGCTTCTCTCCATGAGCGCGGCTACCGCAGATCGCCTCCTGCAAGCCCATCGTTACACCCATCCCCATGGCCTTTCGACCACCAAAGCGGGTCCCTTGCTCAAACAGCAGATCCCGATCCGCACTTTCGCCCAGTGGGACGAGGCCGAACCAGGCTTTCTGGAGGTCGATCTGGTGGCCCACTGTGGAGGGCGAATGCAGGGTGGCCACCTCTACACGATGACGCTGACCGATGTTGCCACCGGCTGGACGGAATGTCTTCCCTTGCTCAGCCGTGGGCGAGAAGCTGTGCGGGCTGCCTTCCAGCACGCCCGGACGCTTTTCCCATTTCCCATTCTGGGATTGGATACCGATAACGGCGGAGAATTTATCAACGAAGAAGTGGCCGACTACTGTATGCGTGAGCAGATCACTTTCACGCGAGGACGTCCGTATGAGAAGCGCGACCAATGCTTCGTCGAGCAGAAAAATGGGGTGGTGGTGCGGCAGGTGGTGGGCTATGGCCGCCTGATTGGGGAGCATTCGTATCGGCAACTGGACGAATTGTATCGCGCCTTACATTGGTATGTGAATTGCTTCCAGCCGTCGATGAAGCTGGTGGCGAAACAGGTTGAGGGAAGAACGATCCATCGGATCTACGACGTGGCCAAAACGCCGCTGCAACGGGTCCTGTCCTCTGGAGTGCTGCCCACTCCCCAACAACAGGAACTGCGTGCTCTCGCGAAAGCGCTTGACCCGCTTCGGCTCTTCCAGCAAGTGGAACACTTGCAGCAAGCGATCTTTCGTTGTGAAGCTGGGAGATCCTCAGTTAGTCAACCGGCAGCGATACCGTCGTTGGTGCCGTTTGATCTCGCAGGATGCGCGGCGGAGCTTGTCCTCCAGGAAGCAAGAGAAGCAGAAGAGCTTCCCCATGAGAAGCAGGAAACCCCGAGTATCCTGGACTGGAGACGGACCGGCAAAGATCCGTTCGCCGGACAGTGGGAGCAGATTCTCGCCTGGGTGCAAGCGAACCCGACGCGGAGCAGCGGAGACATCCTGCGCGAGCTCCAGTCCCTGTTCCCCGGACGCTATGAGTTCTCGCATCTGCGCACGCTCCAACGCGGCATGCGTAAGATCCGGACGTATCTGCTCCAAACAGGTGAGGGAGCAGGATCACCAGAAGAACCTGGGGCAAATCTGTCTCTCCCCGCCGAGCGGAATCCCTCCAGGCCGGCACCTGAGAGCCTGACCTCTTCTGCCTTTCCAGCGAGCGTTGGTGCTCCTGCTCCAGATGACACGAGTGCGCGCATCTCCGACCGGCCTCAGGCGGCAGAAGAGCTGTCGTCAGGCACTGACAGGAAGACGAGAGGGTCCGTCCCCGCTGACCTGACTTCCACGAAGCCTGAACCAGCCCAGCTCGCCCGGCGTCCTCCGGCCGTCTCATCGCCATCTGCCGCTCATCCTTCTTCACTAGAGAAAGGTCAGCGCCTGACGATCGAACGGGCGATCCAGGAGTATCTGCAAGCTCACCGTGAAGTTGGGCATCGCCTGAAAACCCTCGAATGGCATCAGATGGTGCTCAGTCATTTCCAACAGTATGCGGTGACCGAGTGTCACCTCCTCCTCGTCAATCAGATCACCGAAACGACCGTGAGGAACTGGCTGGCGTCTCTGGCGCAGTCGCCAACCACGAGAGGATCTCTGCGTTCAGCAAGTACCATCGAGACCTATGCGCGCTCGGCGCGGGCGTTTTTCGGTTGGCTTGTCGAGCGAGAAACACTCTCACGTTCTCCCATGAGCGAACGAGCCTTCCCTCGGACCACGGTCCCTCTCCCTCATGTTGTCTCGCCAGCAACCTTTGACCAGGCGATGCGAGCAGGTTTTTCCCGGAAAATGAAAGCGCCCGAGGCAAAGCGCACAGCCCTACGCGATCAGGCCCTCCTCTGGGTACTCTTTGAGACGGGAATTACGGTCTCTGAGCTGTGTGCGTTACGTCTCGCTGATCTTGACCAACACGCGGCCCTGCTACGTGTGAGGGGAAAAGGCGGCAAAGTACGCCAGATCCCCCTCAGGGCGACCTGCCTGAGCCACCTGCGTGCCTATCTGAAGCGGATGGAGCCGGCAACGAAGAGAGGACTGGCGAGAAGACATGCTGGTGGGGATCCCCTGTTCGAATCCAAAGGGAAGCAACCGCTCACTAGGAACGGTGTGACCATGCTGTTTGCTCGGTTCCGCACAAGGGCGGGGATCAGTGACACTACCATGAGTCCTCAGATGTTACGCCACAGCTTTGCCCTACGCTATCTGCAAGCAGGAGGGAGCCCACAGGGATTACAAGCATTGTTGGGGTATGGAGGCATGGCCCCAGTCAGGCAGTATCTGCGCTGGCAGAACCAATTGTTCCACAACCGATAAACGCGCTGTAGGAGGTGTGGTAAGGCCAACGAAAGAACGGGAGAGAAGAGAGTTTATGAGGCAGATGGCGAAAGATTTTCGTGAGGTAATGCACTGCCAGCGCCTACCTTGATGACGACTTGCCTCGACTGACTCTTGAAGTGCCAGAGCCCTTGCTGCTGAGCGTGGAACATTGCTGACCTCCCTACTTCCATATGCTCTTGAGATATTCAGCGAATGCCATAAATTCATCCTGGTAAGCTTTGAGCATCTCTTGATCTGAAGGCAAACCGACAACAGCCCCTTGATTTAAGAGGGTATAGCTCCCGAAACCGTTTGATTGGATCGCCAGGTGACAGGGCAAGGGCGTTGCCCTTTTCTCATAAAAGCCCGTGAGAAGGCCCAAAAGGCGTTGGCCTAGTTCCGACATGGCATGAACAAGCGTGTTCTTCATGGCAAGGGCCTCTTGTGATAAGGGCTGAGTTTCCATGATGCTTACGTAACGGGGAACCCAACCAGCTACTGCCCTTTGGGGAATGATCGTGATATAAGGGAAAGCCGCTAAACCGTCCAGGTGTCCCCGACAACTAAACAATGTCCCTATCCCTATGAGATTGAGTGCAAGCTCACAGTTGAACATCTCACAATCAACATGCTCTCGGCCTTGATCTTGATCTACCCCTCTAAAATGTTCCTCTGCTTGTGCCCATGAAGTGAGTTCAATGTGCAATCCCATACTTGTTTGTTCCTTTCAAAGACGGTGTCGTACATGATTCTCAATACGGCGTCATCGTAGCGCATTCGGTGATAGCTGAGGTGATGGGCCGGCTTCATGCTTCTCCCACCTTGCCAACCTCGGTCGATGGCAGCGCGGAGTGCAGCAGCTGTTCCAGCGCAGCGGCTCTCGAGGGCCCGACGCCGGGGACCGTCGAAAGTTGGGCAGCGTCAGCACTCAACAGATCATGCAGGCTGCCAAAGCGCGCACAGACAGCTCGCGCGGTGACGGGGCCGATGCCAGGCAACGACAGCACGATCTGCATCTGCTGCTCGGATTGAGTCGTCCGACGCCGTCCTGCTGCAGGACCGTGAGCCACAGGACCGTGAGCCGCGTGCCCAATCTGGCATTGCCTGGCGGCAGCATAAATCAGGTGCGCAGACTCTGCTGGCCCGCTGCTGGGCAGGATCGGCACTCGCAGGATCGCAGTGATGTAGCTGAGCGCCCCGCGTATGCTTTCCGGGCGCATCTGGGAGTGACCGACGCACAGCGGGTCCCCTTCCAGCAGCAAGATGGGCGCGAAGCCACTTTTGCGCAGCGCTGTGAGTTGTGGGAAGAGGCGCCCTTGTTCCAAGCTGCCGAGAAAGTCACTGCCTGTTTTCCGCTCGAAGACCCGGCATGGATCACCGCCTATGTCGTAGTCGCCCATGTGCAACGGCATCACCTCGATGTGGACCTGAGGCATGGTGGCGAGCAGATCGGGAATGCCAGAGCGCTGTTCTTGCGAGTCGATGCGAATGTGGATCGGAACGAGCGGGTATGGTACCATAGATTGTCCGACTCTCCTCCTTCTTATGCGTGAGGCACTTGCGCCTTTCTCAAGCAATGATAGCAGGCGAACCTCTTCTCCCGCTCAGGAACTTTCACGAGATGCTCACGAACATCCCGCGTCATCGACTTGAACATCCAACACGTGTTTAGATAGAGTACGCGTGTGCAGATCCTGTTTTATCGCTCAGGTATCACTGGACCGGGCCTCTGCTGCGGGCCGAAGGAGCAGTTGCCGTGCGCCAGGCTGCTGAGAGGGTCATCGAAATGTGCTTCGAAAGCCTACCTTCAGGATTCTTCCAAGGAAAGACGCCCCACTCAGGCCTTGCTATCGGGAGCAAACACGGGTATACTTTGAGTAGAACGCGCGTTCCTGTCTGTACGGAAGGGAGCTTCAAATCCCGTTTTGCGCTCGAATAGTGCCTAAAAATCTGGAACGTCTCGTACCGGATTCATGGCACTACCAGCGGGCTTGTTTGTCAGCAGCAGTTGAGATGGCCATGACACCACCAGATGTTGCTCCAGTCGGGTGCAACTGTCGGCATCCATTAAGGGTAGCGGAAACGCGAATGTGTGGATGCTGTAAAAAGCCACTTCAACACCCGCGAGGGGCATCATACTCCTAATCAAGGAGGGCTTAACGCCATGGCTACCAACGTTTTTGTCATCAATCTGAACGGGCATGCCCTGATGCCCTGCCATCCTGCTAAGGCACGCAAGCTCTTGCGAGATGGCAAAGCCAGAGTTATTGCTCGCTGCCCCTTTACCATCAAACTTCTTTGGGACTGTGAAGAGCAGGTCCAGGAAGTGGTGCTGGGCCTCGATAAGGGCAGCCACTACACGGGGTTCTGTTGCACTGGCAAGGGGCAGATTCTCTTATCTGGCGTGATTCAGCACCGGCAGGATGTGAAAGACAAAATGGAGAATCGTTGCAGCAACCGGAGAAATCGTCGGAAGAGGAAGTGGTATCGACCGGCTAGATTCAGCAATCGTGGATCTAGCAAGCGGAGCGGGCGGCTACCGCCTTCGATCAAGTCGAATGTGGAAGAGGTGATCCGTGTCGTCCGGCAGATTCCACTTCCGATCAGCAAGATCACAATAGAGGACGTCCGGGTAGATATCGCTCGCTTAAACGATTCCACGCTTGCCAGAAGTCGCTATCAGGACCCCACACGGCTCGATGAAAATCTTCGTATGGCCTGCCTCATGCGAGACGGCTACACCTGTCAGCAGTGCGGCAAACAAAAGATTCGTCTCGAAGCGCACCACCTCATCTTCAGAGAGCGGGGAGGAAAGGATACGCTGAATAACCTGCTGACTCTCTGTGCAGCCTGCCATAAAAAGCTTCATCAGAACAAGATCCAGCTTAAGGCGACGGGGGTGAGTGGGCGTCTCGATCAGATCGCCCAACACACTATGCAAGGCAAGAGCTATCTCTACGCCGTCCTTGGCACACAGGCAGCACTCTCTAGGCTTTTTGGCTACCAGACGGCAACTCTGCGTAAAGCCAGGGATCTCCCCAAAACACATGACGCTGATGCCCTCTGTCTTGCCACCTACGATACGGCGAGACGGTAGCGTACCACCGAGAACACTTCTATACGGTGTCGTTTCGCCCGCGTCGAACACGGCGGCAATACTATGATCTGCCTCGCAAAGGCCTGGGTCGTGTCAAGTATCAGGTTAATGATGAACTCGACGGTTTTCGGAAAGGGGATATCGTACGAGTCAAGGGCATCTACACCAAGCAAATTAATTCCATCTACTCTGATGGCTACCTGGCATTTAAGCATGTAAAAGGAGAGCCAACTAAAGCTCGACCACAAGATTGCCGGTTGCTTGAACGAGGACGTACCGTGATGTGGGGAAAAAGTATCATAAAACGCTCCATCTCGCTGGGATTTTGAGGACTTGTACCAACACTCGGCGCGGATCGCTCCCTACCGTGATGCCGCGCCGGGTCCTCCACCCAACGAGCGTTTTAAGCCGTTGTGCCGCCTCAGACAGTCGTGTCTCCCGTGAAGCCCCAACTTTCTCCAACGCACTCCTAGTAGAGAGCTTAAAGTGAGGTAGATCAGCTTCCCTGATCCCTTACCCTGCATGGCCACTGTTATACTGTACGGGTGTAAAGCGTTTTAATATTTTGAAGACTATTCGATTGAGGAAGCACATGTTGATTGAAGAATCAGATTCTCCGTGGCCCCGGAAGGGCGACCATCTCTTCGTTGATAGGCAGGATTGGTACAACAACGCAGTTTTAAACGGCCAGCGTGATAACCTCAGCCTCTATGCTATGGAGTACAAGAGAGTGGGAGAAATCCTGGCTGAAGCGGTGGTGGAGAGCCGAAGAGACCACGACTCTCTGGTGTTTCCCATTGTCTTTGTTTATCGACAGTACCTGGAGCAACGTTTAAAGCAGCTCATCTGAGATAGCAGACGATTGCTCGGCGATAGCTCCGGTTTTCCTGCAACTCACAAGATCGCCGAGCTGTGGAATCTGTGCAGACCCCTTCTGGGCCAGACAGGGTTGAATGTAGGTGAGCAAGTTTTAGAGGCGATCGAAGAACTCATTGCTGAATTTGCCGGAGCGGATGAAGATTCGTATGCGTTTCGGTACCCCACCGATAAAAGGAGCAATCCATCCCTACCCGACTTGCGCTTCGTCAACTTGCCCAATCTCGCCGATGTGATCAGGAAAATGTCGAATTTCTTCGAGGCGGTCAGCTGGCAGCTCTTGGTCACCTTGGAACGGGAAACGGTTCCAAGATTGAGCACTGGCAACGCTTCACATCTAGATGGGCATAGCGCACGTCAACAACCGCGTGAATTCGAACCCCAGGAGGAGAAGGATGCCGGACCTCTCATTTCAGGATAGCGAGTTCCAGGTGGTGACGATCTACTCGATTGGCCTCTCCAATCAGCCTGTCGAGGCATTCCTCGAGTTGCTCAATAAACACGGCATTCAGGTACTCGTTGATGTCCGATCGCATCCATATTCCAGGTATGTGCCACACTTTAACAGCCTTGAGATAGCGAATGCCGTTGGGCAGGTCAAAATCTCCTACCACTTCATGGGAAAAGAACTGGGGGGGCGGCCAGACGGAGAGGAGTTCTACGATGCCGAGGATCACGTGATCTACAGCCGAGTCGCCCAATCCCCGCTATTCCTCAAAGGCATCGAACGTTTAGGAGAGATTGGGAAGGCCAATCGGGCGGCGATCATGTGCAGCGAAGAGGATCCAACCGCCTGCCACCGGCATCTTTTAGTCGGTCGGGCCCTCGACGAACGGGGGATTAGCGTGCTCCATATTCGCGGCGATGGGTGCATACAAACGGGAGAAGAGCTAGCCTCTCTCGAGGAGGCGCCTTTATATGAGCATTCACTCTGGGGAGAGCAGTGGCCAGACAACAATGACCGGGGGGCCAGTGAATGGAGATCTATACGATCGGTTTCACGAGGAAGACGGCAGCCGAATTCTTCGGATCGCTGAGGCAGGCTGGAATTAGGCGTCTCATCGACGTCAGATTAAATAACTCGTCGCAGTTAGCAGGCTTCACCAAGAGGGAAGATCTCCCTTTTTTTCTGCGCGAGATTTGCCAGGCGCAATACGTGCATGAGCCGCTGCTCTCGCCAACCCAGGAGATGCTCGACGCATACAAGAAACGGAAAGGAAGCTGGTCAGACTACGAGCTACGGTTTTTAGCGCTTATGGGAGAGCGGAAGATCGAAGAGAAGCTCGAGCAAAGGTCATTTGAGATACCAACCGTCCTCCTTTGCAGCGAGGCGACAGCTGAGCGCTGCCATCGGCGCCTTGTCTCGGAATACCTTCAGGCGAAATGGGGCGATCTTAAAATTACGCACCTTTAGGGGAGGGTAGCGGCAATGCGGATCATTGTGGATCATCTCACAAGGATGCGGCAGGGGTATATTTGTGTAGCCGGGGTTGATGTGTCGAGCGGGTAGCACATCCGTCCTGTCCTGCGAGGAGGATTGACCGTCGATCTACTTGCCTGCAACGGCGGCCCTTTCGATTTAGCCGATCTGGTGGACTTAGGTATGGTCGAATACTGTGGGCAAGCTCCGGAGACAGAAGACAGTTCTTTCGATCAAAGAGCCGCACGCTGCGTTCGCTGTATCCCTCCTGCACACTTCTGGGGGCTGCTTCAGCGCGTCGCGCGTACAAGCCTTGCGCAGATATTCGGACCCGCGCTGCGGCCTTTTAGACGTGGGTGCGTGGTTGATCTCAATGCCGGGGAGGCATCTTTGGGATGCCTCATACCAGCTGATTCCCCGCACCTGTATGTGAACGACTACGGCAAGATTCGGGCCGTCATCAGCGATGGTACATTCAGGGCTGACTTATCCGTAACGGACCTGCGCCTTTGCGACACGGATCACAGAACTCCTAAATTCTCCCTGGTCGAGCGCGTCGGCGCGGAAATGAGGAGCGGGGGCAGTGTCGTTCTGAGCGTTGGTCTGGCGCGCCCCTGGCGGCATCCCGACGACACAGTCGAGAGGCATTGGCTGCAGGTGACTAATATCCATATGGAGGACGACGCGCTTTGGCTGCCTCATTAGAACTTCGGCACAGCTACCTTAATCGTTCTGTTGATCAAGCCACCGCCGGCTTCAAGGAGGAGCCCTAGCTGCTAGCAGATCGGGGATGCCAGAACGCTGTTCTTGCGAGTCGATGCGAATATGGATTGGGGCCGGCGGGTTTTTCGGCATAGCAGGTGTCTCGTTTCTTGGTGGGTGACTCATCTCCCCGTGCACTATCTGAGCTCTTGCTGCTGTATTTTGCGGGATCGCAGACCCCTCTTTTTGCGTTGAGCGCATCGTGGCGCATGCGTCTTTCTCACCTATGATAGCAGGCTGACCTCATCCTCACCTCACGAACGTTCACGAGATCTTCACGAACATTCTGCCCCGCCCGCTGGAATGTGGCATGGCGGGAGAGCGGAGGGGGGATGGTGACGTCGTCTGCTGTGAGAGGTCCCCGCCTTATCTCGTGAGTGTCTTGTGAGCGTTCGTGAGCCAGGGTTGAGTTTGGTCTGCTATCATTGCCACAGAGGGCGGGCGAATGCCCCGTTTCCCTTTTTCAGGCGTTGCCAGAGAATAGAGCGCTAGAGAAGATAGTTGAACTGAACAGTGCTCCCAAATAGAAGGAGAGAGGCATGCCGCACTTCACGGAAGACAACGTGCAGCGGATCATTATCAATCCGTTCTACGCCATCACTGTTGCCTCCCAATGGACCAAGGAGCATGAGCCACCCATGGGCGAAGCCGAGTGGGTGCGGGCCAATGCTTCTCTGATGGGGGAGATAGGAGCCGAGCGGTGGCTCCGGCAACTGCTGGACGTGCTGGAGGGCAAGTCCGACGCTCCAGACGGGCCCGTCAATCCATACCGGGCCGTGAACATCGATCCGCTGTTCGCTACCGCGCATCCGGCTCTTATTGAGCGGGACATGTGGATCAACGTCAATGTGATGCAACTACGCAACATGGGTTCGAAGGGATGGCTCCGGCAATTGCTGGATGTACTGGGCGGCGACATCGTGACGGCGGAAGAGGTCGGCTTCGCGCCACCCAGCGGCACGTTCGGGTATGGTGTGTCTGGCACATTCATTGCGCGGCGACAGACAAAGAAGAAACGGAAAACGAGGCCCATCCGTAAGAGGAGGAATAGATGAAGAGCCTGTCCTTTTTAGAGCGAGCGGATCACAAGCGAAAGGCCGCGATTTATGCAGCCGCGCACGACGGCAAGCTGAGAAATTTCGTGTATGACGAGGAGCTCGGCGAGTGCCGAGAGACGTTTTCCCGCTTGCTTGGCGCTGTGCAAGAGGGCGAGATCGGGGTAATTCTGACCCCCGACGCCGCCTGCCTGGCGATCGAGACGTCGCCGGGCTGGATAGAGGCGATCATCCAGGCCGTCAAGCAGCACGGGGTCCTCATCGGCGACCACGGACACGACCTGGTCTATGACTTGCGCGAGGAAGAGGATGAGTCGCGGTTTCGCGCCCTCTTTTCGCCGGTGGAATACGAGCGGGCGAGGAGCGCGCCCCGCCGGCTCACCGATGCCATCGCGCAGAGTCCCTTTGTGGCGGCCTACATCGAGTGGGAAGAGAACTGGTTCCTGGTCACCCGCCTCGAGGGCGAGGGCGCTGACGCTCCGATCTACGGACTTTCCAGCGGGGCAAGACGTGGACATGTTCGGGTTGGGACGATGGAAAGAGATACTGGATATCCTGGCCCCCTACGGGATAAGCGAGGAGCGCGGCTGGTGCCCGGTTCCTCCCGAACGCAAAGACTGGCTCTCCCGCACGCAGCAGCAAGAGGACGCGATGGCCGCGCCAGCAGGTGCCGCGATGGAGCCGCACCGGGCTTCCCCGCACAAAGGCGCGCACGTGAGAGTGATCCTGCCAGAGAGCGGGCAGGCGCGGAGCAAGCAAAGCCGGAAACGGAGAGGGAGAAAGCGATGAGAGAGCAGATTGACTTCACGCGCGAAGAGTACGAACTGACGAAAGTGGCGGTGGAACGCTCCGACGTCCCGGCGGAGGTCCTGGCGCTTCTCTCCGCCTGGATCGAAGGAGAGCGCCTGCTGGTGGACGAGCGGGAGGGCGTTGGAGGGATCAACTTTTGCCGTATGGATGCCAGGGTCATTGCGCCGCTCCCCCACATCGTCGCCTCTTTCTTCGCCCGCCGCCCCTACCGGCGCAAAGCCGGGCACTACCCCAGCTGGAACGGCTTCTATCTGCTGCTATACCGGGATGTGGAGGAGGGCTGGAAGCTGGCGCAGATAGGAAGAAATACTTCTTACGCACAGTTTGTCCCACTATTTGCAGCGAGAATCAAGGCGGTGGAGGAGATCAAAAAGCTGCGCGGCAAGGAATAGTATGAACAAGCTGTTTGCGCCAAAGGCTCCCGAATCGGATACAAGCGGAACTGAGCGAAAGGAGAGGCAACGAACAGATGCCAGGGCAGCATTCCTTGACGATCAATATCAACAACCAGTTCACCATTGACGCGGGGTATTGGCAGGAGTGCACTGAAGTGGGTCAAATGCCCTATCGGCCTGTCTCGCCACCCCGAATCACGATGTACCAACAGTCCTTGTCATATTTGGAGGAAGCCACCCGAGGCCAGAAGGTTCCACCTAAGTCACAGGTACACTTTGGTGAAATAGCGATCGCGACCGTCTCGGTATGTATCCGCTGGGGATCGTACTTTGCCCTGCTAGCCGATCATGACCTGCCCCAGTGGGCGGCCGCGTACGACCCAGAGGCCAGCTGCATCAGTGACGGGGAGATGGCCCGCATCAACATCGAAACATCTGCGGCCCTCTCCGACTGGATCGACCTCATGCGGGCAGACCAGCCGCACTTCCGCAAGCTGGTCAAGGCCGCCATCCAACTTCTCCCTTTCCCCATCACGCAGCTCGAGGGGTCGACGTACTACCACCGCTTCCGGGCGTATAGCACCATCAATTCTGTCACTGGAAGGCGCTCCCTGATGGAGGCGTTTGCGCGCGACTTCGGCTCGCAGTGGTTGGAACGGGAGAAAGCGCGCCTTATTGTCAATCCCACACGCGCCCTGGCCAATGGCATCCTCAACGAGCACTGGCGCAACGGCTCAGGCATCGAGGACGTCCACGCTGGCAGCATCGCTCCCCCGCGGCCGCTGACGCAGCGCCGCCTCACGAAAGCCCAGGAAACGCTGCTGATGCAGGAGACGGCGGAGCTGTTTGTGCCGACCATGCGTGCCCTCTATGCCGTCGTCAGCAAACCGAGCGATGAAAGCTGGCCGGAACAGGCGCTCCCCTATGCGATTGCCTTCAAGCCTCCCGCCGATTGGTCGCTGGATGAACAGACGCGCGAGGTCGCCTTACCAGGTGCAGAACCACAGTAGTCTCGCAGGCGCGGCTCCGCACCCTCCCAGATCGGCTGGGTGATAGAGGGAATGGTCTGTTCCGGTTCCAGGTAGGAAAGCCGCGAAAGCCGAGTACAGATCACGCTGCACCGGCCCCAACCCGCAGGGGCACGCGTGCCAGCGCTCAGATCGCGGCTTCTTGACGTATTGCCCGCACTGGTGGCAGTACTGAGACAGTTTGGTCTGGTAGGTCGAGATTTCGCTGAGGATGCCGCCATTGTTTGCAACTAGGCGTGCCAAATGCGCTACAAACATCCCCGGAGCGCGAAGCCCAACGCTTCGACCGTACTGTTTCTGCGAGCCTTTGAAAGCAGTCTTTTCTATCTTGATGGTCTGGCCCATACGCGCAATACGATGAGCCAGGGCCCCATGCAGGCTCTTGCGTTCCTGCGTGGCCAGTCGTCGCCTGGTCGTCTTGTAGCCCTGGCTGTCCTTCCACGTGAGACGGCCCTTTTTCACACGCCCTTGGTGGTCGTAGTTCTGCGGATGGTTGGCGCGCCGTTGCCGGTCTAGTGTGCGTTGGAGGCCTCGTTTCTGACGTGCATTGGGGGTCAATTCCTCACAGAAGAGCATCAGGTCGGGTTGAGCTTCTTGTGGCACAATGGCCAGCGTCGACGGGCCATTATCCATCCCAATCGTGTCTGATCCGACTTGCTGGTGCTTCGGCTTGACCAAGGCGTGCCCCTCTAAGACCAGTTGGACGAAGGAGCGATTCCCATCGTGGTCTGCCCCTTGCGCTTGTGCGGAAGACGCTTTGCGCCGAACAAGCCGCGCATACTTGATGGGGTGTCGCAAGCCATGCTGCACCACCGGGTCGAGCCAGTCGATGAGAGCTGGAATGAGATCGGTATGCCTGAGGAGAAAGCCGCCATCGCCAACACCCGGATCAAGCACGAAGCGCATGCCAACGTCGTTGCGTTTGCCCTCCACGCTATCCATGCCCCGTCCTATGCTCCGAAAGCGAACCCGTTTGGCTTTGCCGATCGCCACCCGATTGACCGCTTGATAGGCGCGGGTTGCCAGCATTTGAGCCATCGTACTGTCAATGTGGTCGGCAATCCAGGCGACCCGTGCACCTTTGGCATACGCATGCAGCTCGTATTCCGAGAAGCGATACTTCCTGCGGAGAACAGAAAACGCGTGGCTCCGTTCCTGTTGGTGAGAGCGCGGAACAGCCCGGGCCTTTGCCCACTCAGGCTCACTGCGCATGAGCCTGAGTCGTGTGTTCGCCTCTGCAAGCAGAGCATTATACAGGCACCGAGCCGCTTCCAGATGGGCACGCAGATGTGCTTCCTGGCTCCAATCAATCCGCAGGGGCAACTCGATCAGAAAGCTCGGCGTCTTCGCTCGCTTCATTGTGTGCTCTGCCTTTCGATATACTGACTGATCATCTCCTGGCTCACCTGTCCAGCGGTACTATAGAACGTAGAACGCGTCCACAAGGAAGGCATCCGATACAAGTAAGAGGTGTTTGCTGTGATGCTCGCTCCATCCAAAGGCCTCCTCCTGGCTCAGCCAACAGCGAGTGCTGCCAGTCTGCGGGATCGGCGGCGTGGTGGGCGGTACCGATAGGGGGATGGTGTTTGTCCTCCGCATGGAGCAGCAGTGATGGTCAGCCGCGCTCGTTTCGAGCCGGAGGCATCCCCGTAGTCTCTGGACACTGCATCCTGCCCCATCAGGAGCAGCGTCCGTACTCTCCCCGAGGCGCTGTACAGCTCTCCCCGCTCCCGCAAGACGAGTCCCTGCCGGATGCGGCGCGCCAGTTCGCGGGTGTAGACGGCGGGCTCCGCCTGCTCCTCCTGGAGCACGTCCTGGGTGTACTGGTAGAGCTGGAGCGCCTCCTGTCGCCTCTCCTGCTCCACCAGCAGGATCATCAGGCGGGTCAGCGCGTCCTCGTCGGTCGGCTCCTCCTCCAGGGCGGCGAAGAGCAGCTCCTCAGCCAGGCCCACCCGCCCGTCTTTGCGGTAGAGGTCGACCAGCTTGAAGAGGACGCGGTGCCGCGCGCCGTTGATCGTGTGCCGCCTTGGCTGTGCCCACTCGGCATATAGGTCGTCCTCGAGAAACTCGCCCCCGGCGAGGGCATGTGCCTCCTCCAGCAGGGGGAGCGGATCCTGCCCCTGGCACTCGGCCCGCAGGGCCTGCGACGCGAGTGAGAGCAACGCGTCGGCGTCAACCCAGAGACGGTGCTGCCCGGCCAGTTTGAAGATCGTCTCCCCGCCGCTGCGCAGCGTGAGCAGCAGGCTTCCCACCTCGCCGGTGCACAGGATGTGCCGCCGCAGGACGGAGGCCGCCGAGTCGAGCGCGTGGGCGGCGTTGATCGCCTCGTGGTCGGGCCAGATGGCCTCGATGAGTTCATCGCGTGATGCCCGGCGGTTCGCCCGGCACAAGAGCACCTTCAGCAGGGCCACCGCTGGTCCGCGATCGCCCCACTCGCTCCGTGCCACGCGTGCGTAACGCGGCGGCTCCTCCTCGGCCCACACAGGGGGGCGAACGAGCCGCTCGAGGGCGAATTCTCCCAGCGCGGTGATCCGCATCAGCGGATGTTTTGTCTGATCGTGCTCAGCAGCGCTATGCATCGTCCGCTACCTCCTCTCCAGGTCTCCCTGGCTGCCCTGCGTCGCAGGGCTCTTTGTCAACGGATTATACCAGAGGCGCCCGTTGGCTGAATGAGAAAGTTGTGATTCTTCGTGAGCCGTTCGTGAAACGAGTATCCTACTCTCGTCCCTCGCTCGTCTGCACTTCCTCCTTACCTCTGGCTTATTCTTCCCGACCTGCCGAAGAGCGGAAAGGTACCCTCTCATGCTGCGCACATCACTTCACCCCTCAAGGAGAGTGTGCGTTCTCCCTCCTGGTCAAATGCCGTGAGGGCGTCGTGAGCAGGCGTGTGCGCCCCGTGAACGCTGATGAGGTGCACATGAGGGAGGCATGCTATGGTAGACCTGGAGACCGGGAATGGCGGAGGCGCAAAAAAGAGCTGAGCGAGAAAGAGGGACGAGCATGCGACAGCAACTGCGGATCATGGTGCTGGACGCCTCACCGACCTCGCGCAAGATCCTCGAGGTCGTCCTCCGTCGCGAGGGCCACCAGGTCGCCTGTTTCGCTGATCCGCTGGCGGCGCTGCGCTTCCTCTGTCGACAGGGCCCTGCCGACCTGCTCTTCCTGGGCCTCGATCTCCCCGGGATGGATGGTTTCGAGGTACTGAGGCGCCTGAGAGGGCAGCCGCGTTTCCGCTCGATGGCTTGCATGGCCCTCCTCAATGAGCGCGACGGAGTCCTGGTCCGCTTGAAAGCTCGTTTGGCGGGCGCGCAGCAGGTGGTGACGAAGCCGCTTGTGCCTCGGCGGATCGTCGCCCTGGTCTCCGGAAGCCCCACCTGAGGGCTTCTGCCCAGGAGGCAAAGCAGTGGACGGAGTATCCCAGCCTGTGACGGAGGTGAGGCGGCTTCCTCTCCAGGAAAGGAAGGAGTGGGCGTGATGCGACGGCCAAGGTACCCATCAAGTGCACTCCCAGCGGAGTCGGTCGAGCGCATCCCCTGGTTGCGCAAGCGGCTCCTCTCCTGGTTCAAGCAGAGCGGCCGGTCCTTCCCCTGGCGCGACCCAGAGAGGACACCCTACGAGGTGGTGGTCACGGAAATCCTCTTGCAGAGGACGACCGCGGCCGGGGTGGCGCGGGCCTACCCCGGTTTCCTCGAGCGTTACCCCTCGTGGGAGGTCCTGGGGCTTGCGCCCCGCGCGGGCCTCGAGAACGCGCTCAGGCCGCTGGGGCTCTGGCGACAAAAGGCGGTGGCATTGCAGCAGCTCGCGCAGTCAATCGAGGAGCGTGGTGGCGTCGTTCCCCGCTCGCGTGCGGAACTCGAGCGCCTGCAGGGGATCGGCCCGTACACGGCGAGCGCGGTGCTGGCCGTCGTGTACGGGCGAGCCGAGCCGCTCCTGGATGTGAACATGGCCAGGTGCCTGTGGCGGTTCTTTGGATCAGTTGAGCCGACGACGGAGGGGCCCAAACGTTGGCTGCACGCGCTCGCTCTCCGTCTGGTGAGCGGGAAGGGCAGCCTCCAGGTCGGGCTCGGCGGTGCTCGATTTCGGGGCGCTCGTGTGCAAAGCCAGGCGACCGCGCTGCCAGGAGTGCCCGCTGCGGACCAGGTGCCAGTATGCCGGGTCGCCGCCGCGACCTACTCCCACTTCAAATGCCCTTTCAGACTGACGAAGCGCTGGTGGCCGATGATGATGTGGTCGACCAGTTCGATGTCGAGGATCCGGCCGGCCTCCACCAACTGCAAGGTCGCTTCGATGTCCTCCGGTGACGGCGTCGGGTCGCCGCTGGGGTGGTTGTGGCAGAGGATGAGGCCGGGGCAGTTGCGCAGGATGGCCGGGCGGAAGACCTCGGCGGCGCGCAGCACCGAGCTGTTGGCGGTGCCCTGGTAGAGGCTGGTCTTCTCGACCAGCTGGCTCTTGGAGTCCAGCAGCAGGATGCGCATCTGCTCGGTGTCCAGGTAGGCCAGGTCCAGCATGACCAGGTTGGCCGCCTCCGCGGGGGTGCTGATCTTGTAGCGGGCGTCAACCTGCAGCGTGCCCAGCCGGCGCCCGATCTCCAGGGCCGCCTTGACCTGGGCCGACTTGGCCTCGCCCATGCCGGGCTGGGCGCACAGTTCGCGGAAGTCGGCGCGCACCAGCCCGGGGAGCCCCCCGTACCTGGCGAGCAGCTTGTTGGCCAGTTCCAGGGCGTTATCGCCGCGGGTGCCGGTGCGCAGGATGATCGCCAGCAGCTCGGCCAGCGAGAGGGCCTGGGGGCCGAAGTGCTGCAGGCGCTCGCGCGGGCGCTCGTGGCTGGGCATCTCGCGCACCGTCGCGTGGTAGTCCAGTTTCGTGTGTTTGTACGTGTCGGCGTTCGCTTCGAGGGGGAGCATGCTATGGTCTTCCTCCTTCGCATCGTGATAGGTCTCCCTCCTCACATTCCGCACGTGGCTGGCAAAAGAGGAAATGAGACCTGCTTCCTTGCTCTAACCCCTCCTCACATGAATAGTCGTGAGTGTTTCGTGAATTTTGGGGAGGTGGGCATGATCATGGCCTGTTATTCTAGAAGGAGACTCCGCTATGTGTTTGGGGACAGAGTTGTCCTTAATTTACGAAGAGATCTTCCTCTTTTCGCCTTCGGCCAAGCTTTTGTCTGGGAGTGGTGCTATCAAAAGCACGTTGGTTGAAGGGATGAATGGAGGAGCATGTGTCAGCGACCCACGCATGAGATGCAACGCGGCTTTCTGAAAAAACGGTAATGCATCATACATTACCCTTGCGAGGTGCATTTTGAACGTAGAGCAGGACCTTCTTCCAGTTGAGCAACAGACGCTCATATTTTATGGCAAACCTATTGTTGTCGTGCGCTTGCCTGATGGGCAGCCAGGTGTCGTCCTTCGCTTCCTCTGTGAAAATCTCCAGATTGATACAGCCGCGCAAACGCAACGTATTCGACGGACAGAAGCGATCACTGAAGACCTTGTTTTTGCACAGGTTGAAACTGACGGCGGCGCTCAAAGAATGGCAGTGCTCATTCTGCATGCTGTTCCCTTCTGGCTGGCGGGTATCGATCCCAAACGAGTGCGCGAGGAGATTCGCCCGGAAATCTTGCGCTACCAGCGCGAGGTGGTTGATGTCCTCTACACCTGGGCGCAGTCTCCCAAAGAGGTGGCGACGCCGACAGAGCTCGTGTCAATGGAACAGATTACGAAACCGGTGGTACCAGCTGATGATGCCGGCCTTGAGGCCTGGCGCGAATATCACCGGCAGATGGTGCTCTGGATTGACTGGCAGCATGATATCGAAGTCTGGCGTGGAAGCGTCGAATCTCGGTTAGAGAGCCTTGAGGCAGTGACCAACCTTATCCCTGAAATACTGGAGCGTCTGGGTCCGCAAACCCTGACATCTGACCACCAGCGTGCAGTACAAAAGTATGTCCAGCAAATGCACGAGCTAACCAGTAAACCATATGGTACTATTTATGATAGTCTCAAAACGGCGTTTGGGGTTCCCAAGTATGCTGATATTCCTGATCAGGACTGGCAGCGAGTGGTGCACTGGTTCCAGGCACAGGTAGAGCAATGGCGGAAAAAGTGAGTCAATACAAGAAGACCGGGTGACGATATCGCCATCCCTTGAAAGGAGTGAATTTATAGAAGAGGATGCCAATCTGGTGACCCGTGAGCAGGACATAGAGATGCTTATTGATGCCTCCCTTTGGGATGCCTCAGAAATGGGGTCAAGCTTCACGTCCTGGTGCGAACGACATGTCCCCCCATGGCATCAACAGGGATATGATGAAACGTGGGTTCGTCACCGCATTGAAACGGCGCAGATCACTCGAGGTCTCCGCCGAAAACTGAAGGAACAGGGCTTTACGATGCTGGAGATCCGTGATGAGCTTCGTAAGACATACGTAGATCATTCAGAACTCTATGAGCTGGCGAGAGAACGCGAACGTATCCACCCTGGCCCCTTCGCTATCGTGGGAATATGGGCGATCTCCGGCAACGCTATACGCCGCGCGTCATGATCTATGAAACAGATAAACTGATCTTTGAGAAGTTTTGGCGCTGGAGTGGCCTACCAGCGCCGAGTCCCGACGGCGTTTTCTTTGAGCAACCGGATCATGTACGAGTGGTGCGTGATCTGAGTACCGTCAAAGAATTGGAACTGATGCTGGCAATGAACAGGTATGCGCTCCAGCTTTTTGATGCGCCGGAAAACCTGACTAAAGACCAGCTCGCTCCTCTCATGGAAGCGCACGGGAAGAAACTCCGTACGACCTTTATCGCCAAGCATGGATACCGGCCGGAAGACTCGACCACACCCTTTGTCCCCGTCACGATTGATGGTCCCGAAGATCATGATACCTATTATGCCAGAGAATATCGGTAACAGTCCGAGGAGAAAGGACTTGTGGACTTGGGGAAAGGAAGGGGTCATACGCGCTTTTGGGCTGGATTTTATATTTTTTTCGGAATTACCGATGAGGAAGCATGGTTGCGCAGAACAATTTCGCCGAAAGGAGAAATGGCCACCTCATGAGTCTGGGACTATTCGCGCCTCGCTCGACCTCGCCGGTTTCGACATTTTTGACCGCCTGAGCGGCATCGACTCTTCAAAGAGGGTAACCGTGAGGATTTCGTGAAATTTGGTAAGGCCCAGGTGGGGTCACCCCGTATCATACTTGGAGGAGAGTGCTTCCTGCAACGGGCCCTCTTTATTTTAGCAGAAGGACCGATCTGGCAAGCCTGTACAAACAGAGGGAGGCGTGTACTGTACACGCCCCTTGAAAGAGGTGACATGATGAGCAAACATACGAACAAACAGAAAAAGCGTTCCCCCAGGCAGGCAAACACCGTGCGATTTCCTTTACCATTTGTGATGTTGCTCTGTTGGATGCGGTCTTATGCGGGTGATGAGGAGTGTCGCTGTGGCGCATCTCCCGACTATAAGATTGACTCGTTTGTCGATGCGGAAGGTCTGCTTGAGGCGGGAGATCCAGGAGAAAAAGATCACATGCTCCTCTCCTCTCTTGAGCAGCAGCGAAATGGTGCCTTTGAAGTCTACCAAACCTTCCTGGTCTGCCGACAACATGCCCTCCAGCTTTTCACTGATCTCTACGGTGAGCAAGATGCACAACAGGCGCTTTCTCCTCTGCTGTTAGGCATCAGTAATCTGACGGTGACCGTGGGAAGAGAGATCACCGACGCAAAAAGTCCTCACGGAACGCTCCAGGTGTCCTACACGAATGCCACCACCGTCCCAGAAGTGATAGAGGCGCATACTGGTTATGCCGTCACAAAGATTCCCAAGAGATCTTCTACCGAATAGTTCACGTCTCAGGCCAGTCTGACTCGCTCGTTCCCACGCTCTATGGCTCAATCTGGAATGGACGCGACAGGTAGCCCCTTCCTGTATCAACCAACCGCTTTTTGCGCATGAGGATTCTTTTGACCTGGCACTCTTCCCGTTTTCCTTCACCGCATGGAATAATAATTACAGAGAGAGAAGGGGTCGGAAAACGGGCATGTTTTCGAGTGATTCTCCCCGGCTCTCGTCCACGGTGTGAAGCACCGAAGAGGTGTGCTCAGGAGGAGTGATGGTCGGCAGATTTCAGGTGATGGCGCTCTTACAGGCGGCGCGTGCAAAGGCACTGGGGTATCCGCTTGACGAGGCGGAAAGCTTCGGCCTCAACCGGGCGATCTTTTACGCGGCCGCAAAAAGGGG